>Ga0206922_1070_pt1 | contig 27701 bp, 23 predicted proteins | sample Alteio_BWOrgHeat_63_FD_152976 | JGI IMG/M metagenome (GOLD analysis project Ga0206922, IMG submission 152976) | Enriched cells from forest soil in Barre Woods Harvard Forest LTER site, Petersham, Massachusetts, United States -... | ecosystem: Environmental > Terrestrial > Soil > Temperate forest >... | reverse complement strand
GAATATTGCAATTAAACAGTAATAAAAAATGACGACTAACCGGCCGCTTCCATTGGTTGCTGTTGTAATGGCAACTTATAATGGTGCAAGGTTTTTAAAACCTCAGCTGGATAGTATCATTCAGCAAAGTTATCCAACCCTGGAAATAATTATTATGGATGACTGTTCAACCGACGACACTATTGTCCTGCTGGAGGGCTACGCAGCAACCCACCCCAATATATACTTATACCGCAACGAAAAAAATATTGGTTACATAAAGAATTTTGAAAAAGGTATTGGCTACACCACAGCCGAATATATCGCCCTTTGTGACCAGGACGATATTTGGCATATTGACAAGATAAAAATTTTAATGGAGCACATTGATGAAGCAAGCATTGTGTTTTGTGATTCTGAATTGATGGATGAGCAGGGCAACAGCCTGGGAAGAAAAATGAGCGATATTAAAAATCTGGGGTCTTATAACGATTGTTTGCCCTTTTTAATTGGTAATTGTGTTTCAGGCCATGCATTGCTGATGCATAAAAGTGTTGCATTAGCTGCAATGCCATTCCCCGAAGGGTGCCCGCCCGATTGGCCACTTGCCTTTAATGCATCCTGCTTAGCCGGGATAAAATTTATTACCCAGCCATTGGTTAAATACAGGCAACATACCACAAGTGCAGTAAGCGCGGTAAAAGTAAAGAACAGGAAAAAGAAAAAAATTAAACAGGCGATTCAAATTGGCTTGATAAGAAAGCGCATGGCTTATTTTACTGCCTGTGCGGTGCAAAGCGATGCTGCAGATAAGGCAATAGTTTCAAAACTCAATGACTCTTATACAAGCTTTTCACCGGCAAATAATTTTAAAAGAATGCTGCTGTTCTTTAAATACCGGAAGCGCATTACAGCCATTAAAAAGAGGAACCCTCTCAGAATATGGCTATTTTGCCTTAAAATGTTTTTTAAAATAATTTAGGACGAGAGGTTAACATCAATATTCGTTGCGCGGTTCACTTAAATGATCTTATAATTACGAAAATCAAATAAACGCACACCAGTTGCCTTTTCAAATTTATACAGCAGCCTGTCTTTGAAAGAGAATTTTTTTCTTGAGGTATCCAGGTCAACAACCCAATTCTTTTGCAATACCCGGTTTTTCATTACCTGCGGATGCGTTCCGTCAAACTTTTCAAGCGAATCAAAGCTGTTAAAATCAAAAAGATCGCTGCTTGCCAAAACCGGTTCTAACTGCTCATCGTCTTTCCAAAAACGGCTTACATTCTTAATTTTTTTCTTCATTTGCTCCGGGCTTTTTACCCATCCGTAATGATAAATAAAAGCATCAATTGGTTTAACATTCAACTTAGTTCTGCCCTTTCTAAAACCCTGCGCATCCCTGTATGCTGAAATTGTTTTATCATTTTTTATTATCCTTACTTCGTGGCTGTACCAGTGGCGGCTGTCGCCTACATAATCGTATGTACCAAAAAAATGAAGGTATTTAAAAAGTAATCCCTCCACCATTTTGTTATCCTTATAAAGTTCGCAGGCTTTTTTTATGTTCTCATGATATTTTTCATGTACCGCTTCATCACCTTGTATATAAAAAGCCCAGTCGCTGTTATTATCAATCAATTGAAAAGCCTTATTTGTTTCTACAGCAAGCACTTCACCGCCTTTCCGTAAATTTTTATCCCAAACGGAATGATGGATTTTTATTTTTGGGCCTTTTATGCCTGCGATCAATTCATTGGTTTCATCTTCTGAATCGCCGCACAATACAATCATTTCGTCAACCACGGGCAAAATAGATTCTATCGCTTCAACTATAGGGTAATCGTTTATAACAGCGTTCTTAATAATGGTGAAACCTGATATTTTCATGTTCATCAATGTTATCTTAGTTCTTTTGTTAACTTATACCTCAGCTTATAAAATGCCTTTACCCAAAAAAAAATGAACTTATAATTATACCATTTATTTTTTCCCGCGCTATTACCCATATAAAATTTAAGGCAGGATGTGCGTACAATTTTATTGGGGAATTTTTTTGAATATGCTTTTAAAAAATTAACCTGGTCTTTATCAAGATTTTGATAATTGCCGTTACTCAGGTGCCGCACATAAAATTTAATAACATAACAATGATAGCCTAAAAAATTTGCGATCAAACAAATATCGGTTCCGTATAAATGAAAGCCTGAAAGGTCATAAGAGACAGAAAGCCCGGCGCTGTTTTTAACCAGCAAAAAATTTTCGTCTAATGAAAAAACCTGTTGTGGCAGCTCTTCGGTGGTTTTTTTATCCATGCCGCCATCTTCTAAATAAAAGAATAGTTTTTTTGGATATACGCCGCCTGCATTACCGCACACCGCCCAGCCTTTATCTTTAATATCTAATTCCGCAATCAGGGTTGTTAATGTTTCAAAACTATCAATACACCTTACATCCTGGTGAACAAGTATGGTGTATTTGGCTTTGGATAAAGCAAAAAAATTATTAATGGCTTCATAAGCGTCATAAGTATTGCCTTTTGTGTTATCAGCTATTAAGTATTCGCATTGGTTAGTAAACCCTTTTTCTTCAAAACTGCTTTTCATTAACCCATATTCATCCCAATTGGTTATTAATGTACAGATAGAAAAAGTGTATTCAAATACAGGCTTAGCTAAAGCAATATTAGTGACAGGCATATTTAAATGTTAAAAAAATAGTAGCTGAATTTTCAGCAAAACTAATTTACTTTGAAGTATTTATTTCATGTAAAATTTGTACCGGCCATATTGCGTTTACAGGTATGGCCATTTGAAGCAATATGATAAATTTTATTCCCATATTTCCGTTGGGTATTGTTGTTTATCCCGGCGAAAAATTAAACCTTCATATTTTTGAAGAGCGGTACAAACAATTGGTAAACCAGTGTTATACTGAAAAAAAGCCCTTTGGCATACCTGCTGTTCTGAATGATAAGGTTAGCGAAATGGGCACACTGGTAACAATTACGGAAATCGTTAAAGTATATGAAGACGGGCGGATGGATATACGCACACAGGGGCAAAATATTTTCAGGATATTGGAAATAATAAAAATAGTGCCGGACAAATTATACAGCGGTGCGATTGTAAATTACCCCGCAAACAGCGAGACCCGAAATATATTGCTGACGAAGCGTGTTATTGCAAGTTTACGCGGGTTGCATAAACTGCTTAATGTAACAAAGGATTTTAAAAAACCTGATGAAGAGCTTTTAAGTTATGATATCGCGCATCATGCCGGGCTATCGCTGGAAGAGGAATATGAATTGTTGGGCCTGTTGCACGAAAGCCAGCGGCTTGAGTACTTAAAACGCCATCTTAAAAAAATACTGCCTATTATTACAGGCGCCGAAAATTTAAAGGAAAAGATACAGATGAACGGCCATTTTAAAGAACTAAGCGGGTTTGACCTGTAATAAAACCCGCTCATACCACCTATTTTCGCGTAATTTACCAGGCTAATGCAAACAACACTCTGCTTCGATTTTGGCAATACCCGGCTTAAATGTGCCGTATTTGATGACGGGACGTTAAGAGATGTTATTATATTACAGGATGATAACCCCGAAACTATTGATAACCTCGTAAAACAATTTCATCCTTCTAAAAGCATTCTTTCTTCCGTTATAAACCATAACCCGGAAGTTGAAAATATTTTAAATGGAAGTACACGGTTTCATAAACTGGATGCAAAAAGTAAATTACCTGTAACAACCCCCGTAGGCAAACCGGAAACTATTGGGGCAGACAGGCTTGCGCTGGTTGTTGCGGCAGTGTATTTGCACCCTGACCGGCACAACCTGGTAATTGGCCTTGGTTCATGCATTACCTATAACTTTGTGAATAAGTTTAGTGAGTTTTTAGGCGGTGGCATTTCGCCGGGCCTGGAAATGCGTTTTAAAGCCGTGCATGAGTTTACAGCAAAGCTTCCGTTAATAAAGCCAGACCCAAATTTTCCGCTTATTGGTTATGATACACGCACAAACATTCTTAGCGGAGTAATATTGGGGATGTGCAGGGAGATTGAAGGGATAACTGATGAATATGCATTGAAATACAGCAACTTTAACGTGCTTTTAACCGGGGGTGATATGACCTTTTTTGCACCGCACCTCAAAAAGAAGATATTTGCAGACCCTTATTTAATCTTTAAAGGCTTATATGCTATCAGCGAAATTAACAATGTATCGTAGTTTTTTATTGGCGTGTCTTTTGTTTTCGGTTTTGGCAATACAAGCCCAGGAAAATTCACCTTTTTCAAGATATGGATTGGGAGATCTTTATCCGCAGCAAACTATTGCAGGCAGGGCGATGGGAAGTATTTCTGCAGCTTTTACCAGTTCGCAGGCTATTAATACTTTAAATCCTGCCAGCTATGGTAATATTGGCCTGGTAACTTATGATATTGGTATCTCCATTGACCAGCGTACCCTGCAAAGTGCAAACCCGGCTGCAACTTATAGCTCTGCCAATTTTTTACCTTCCTATGTTTTAATTGGTTCGCCAATTAGTGCGGCAAAAAAAATTGGGATTGTTTTTGGGTTTAAACCAACGGCAAGAATAAATTATAGCGTAGAAAATGTAACCAGGACAAGTGTTGATAGTTTGCAAACGCTTTACCAGGGCACAGGTGGCCTTAACCAGGCAATTATAGGCATTGGTAAAAGGTGGGGGTCTGATTCAAGCAGGGTTAACATCAGCATAGGCTTTAATACCGGTTACGAGTTTGGCCGTAAACAAATAAGCACAATTATTAATTACATAAACGATACCCTCGCTTTTAATAAGTCCGATTTTTCAACCACCACCTCGTATGGCGGCCTTTTTTTTAATCCGGGTATTATGGTTAGTTTTTTGCTTGGTACTGAAGTAAACAAACTAACAAAACTTAAAGAACAATATCTTTTACGTCTTGGGGCATCAGGCACATTTCAGCACAATCTTAATGCAAACCAAAATTACATAGCAGAAAGTTTTAATTACGATGCAAACGGGGCAATTGTTCCCATTGACACCATTAAACTGCAGAATGATATATCTGGAAAAATTATTGTGCCTGTAACCTATAACGCGGGTTTTATGCTGGCTAAATACATGCCAATCTTCGGGGTGAATAAATGGGCTGTAAGCATGGACTATTCCGCAGGCAAATGGAGTAGTTACCGGTTTTATGGCCAGCCAGACCAGGTAGTAAATAGCTGGATGGTGCACGCAGGCGCTGAAGTAACCCCCGACCCATCTTCTAATGGTTTATTTAACCGCTCTACTTTTCGTGCAGGGTTTTATACAGGCACCGACTATATAAATGCCGATGGCAATGGTTATAAGGTTACCGCATTTACTTTGGGTTTTGGGTTTAACTTAAGAAAATTCAGAACGTCATATAATAACCAGTTTACGCTTATAAATACCGCAATTGAGTTTGGCAAACGCGGCACCGGCGTTAATAATATCACAGAAAACTTTTTGAAATTCTCACTTGGATTATCTTTAAGTGATATTTGGTTCATTAAACACAAATATGATTAATACGCCAAACAATATTTCTTTTTTAAAAGCAGCCATTATCACCGGCTGCTTTTTTATGTTTGGCTGCTCTAACGATTTTCAAACAGTTCGCGATCTTGGTAAAAAAAAGACAGCCAAAGATGAAGCTTATAATGTAGAAGCCTATATGAGCGAAGGGGGGATAATAAAAGCGAAACTTAATTCGCCCCTTATGATAACCTTTTCGGTTGACACACAACGCATGGTCTTTCCAAAATCGTTGCATGTTGAATTTTATAATGACAGCTCTAAAGTAGAAAGCAGGCTATTCGCGAAATATGCTGTAAACTACGTAAATACGGGAATGGTTTTTATGAGGGACAGCGTAGTAGTAAACAATATTACCGGCGATACGCTGCATACCCCCGAACTTTGGTGGGACCGCAACAAACAAACATTTTACACTGATAAATATGTGCATTTAATAAGGCCGGGCGAAGATATTGAAGGCACGGGGCTTACATCTGACCAGGCTTTTAAAGATATTCATATTTTACATCCAAAAGGCCCTGTAAACCTGCCCGATAGTACCTTGCCTTCTCACTAAAAAGGTATTTTAAGCGATGTATATAATAGCTTTTAAGTACATTCGGGGTATGGCGCATGCGTATCAACAACTTATATTTATCGGGGCTACCCTGCTTTTAATGGCTTTTTTTGCAGGTATTGAAATAGCCTTTATAAACGCTAACAGGCTAAATATTGAATTAAAGAAAAAGCAAGGCAAAAAAAGCGGTATTGTCCTTTCCCGGTATATGGATGCACCTTCCCCGTTTTTAGGTGTATGCCTCATTGGACTGAATATTTTTATGGTTATTTACGGTTTGCTCGTAAGCGATGCATTAAAAGTTTTGCATATTACAAACGCCTATCTAAAACTTGGAATAGACATTTTAATTGCTACCATAATTTTTTTATTTTTTGCCGAGTTTTTGGCCAAATCTGTTTTTCGGGCGAAAAGCGATTCCCTCCTTATTTTTTTCGCGCCCGTAACCCGCTTTTTTTACACCGTCTTTAACCCTGTTGCTTCAATATTTGTAAGCATTGCAGAAGCAATTTTAGTCTATCTTTTTAATATAAGGGTAAAAGATAGGGACGAGCCTTTTTCACGTGTTGACCCTGAACATTCTTTTCAACAATCAAAAGAGCAGGATGAAGCTGTACAGGAATTGAATACTGAACTGTTTGAAAACGCATTATCCCTGCCAACAGTAAAAATAAGGCAATGTCTTGTACCCCGTACTGAAATTGAAGGCATTGATGTTAAGGCAAGCATTGCTGAGGTAACCAATAAGTTTATTGAATCCAAGCTAAGCAAGCTGGTTGTGTTTGATGAAAATATTGATAATATACTTGGTTATATTCACCAGCTTGACTTGTTTAAAAAACCTGCAGAACTTAAGTTGGTGCTTTTACCTATACCGGTTGTACCCGAAAGCATGAGCGCCACAGACCTAATTAATAAATTTACCAAAGAAAGAAAAAGCATTGCCTGGGTAGTGGACGAATTTGGCGGCACTGCGGGCATTGTTACTATGGAGGATGTTTTAGAAGAGATTTTTGGCGAAATAAGGGATGAATATGATACTGAGGATTTTGTAGAAAAACAGATATCTGAAAACGAGTATATTTTTTCAGGCAGGCTGGAACTGGATTATTTAAATGAAAAATATAATTTCGATTTCCCGTCAAATGGTACGGAAACCTTATCGGGCTACATAATTAACCAGCACGAAACAATTCCCAGGTTAAAAGAGCGTATTATTATAGACAAATATGAGTTTGATATTTCAAATGTTAGCGATACGCGCATTGAAATGGTAAAAATGAAATTATTGCGCTGAGTTTTCTGTTTTAATTTCTTATTTTCACCTTTCGTCCGTATGCTTAAGATTGCTGTTCATATAAAATTTAAAATTCCAATAACCAAAGGCCACTCATGATCCAACAGGTAAGGATACTATTAGCTGATGATGATGAAGCTGAAAGGGAAAGATTAGAAACCATTTTTCAGGCGCAGGATTATATTGCCAAAACATCAAGGAATGGAAAGCTTGTTCTGTTTGATGCCATAGATTTCCATCCTCATGTTATATTAATAAACACTTCGCTCTCTAAATTAGATGGTTTTAAAGTACTTAACCTGGTTAGGGAAAACCCCCTTCTGCAAAATATCCCTGTTATATTATATTCCAGGAATGCTGATAATGTGCGCAAAGCTATGGATCTGGGGGCAGATGATGTTTTGGTAACACCATTTACTGAAAAAGAATTACTCGCATCGGTGAGATCAAGATTAATAAAATATCAAAAATTAAATACTGCCAAAAGTCCGCGGCATGAAGTGGATACAGAGGTATTTGCCAGCTATTATCATGAATTTAATACATTGCTACATGGCATTTTAGGGGGCACAAACCTGCTTATAAATGCAAACGGAACTTATAGCCAGCAACAAACACAGGAGTTATTGCTTTCTGTCTTAAAATCCGGTTTAAGGCTCAATCATTCCTTGTCAAACCTCCTGATGCTGGAAGAAATTAAGCGCGCTGATTTTAACCCCCAGCTTATTACCATGTTTACCAATGGGCTTAGCCAAAAAGGCTGGGCAAACAAAATAATAAGCGAATTACAACATATGGCAAACGAAATGTATAACAGGATTGATGACCTTGACATTCATTTGGAAGATATCGCCATTCGCATAAAACTTGAGTACCTGCTTCGTATTTTTATAGAACTTGCTGATAATGCTTTAAAATTTTCGAGACGGGGGCAAAAAGTAGTTGTAACGGGCACGGTGCAGGACGATAATTATGTGATTGAGATAAAAGACCACGGCAAGGGCTTTCCACTGCAAAACCTTAATGATGTTGGGCCATATAAGCAATTCAGTGCAAAAAAATACGACCACTCAGGTTTAGGCATCGGATTATACCTTATAAAACGGCTTGTACATTTTAATTTTGGCGAAATTAATGTTACTCAAAATATTGATGAAGGTTCAACATTCACAGTTAGCCTGCCTCTTTTAAATTTCTAACAGCCCTTCTGTAAAAAAGAGTGCCGCACTTTCACAAATCCATAACAAATTTGATGCTGTACCCGTTACCTTTGCACCCGTAAACACACAAACAATACAATGGCAAATTCTTTATTTAACAGGTTAAGGGGCAGCAGGAAAGAAATGGCATTTGTTGATCACCTCGAAGAGCTTCGCTGGCATATCATCCGGTCATTATTAGCGATATTATTAATTGCTATTGTTGTTTTTATTAAAATACAATGGGTATTCGACAACCTTGTTGCAGGGCCTCTTTCTCCTAATTTTATCAGTTACCGTGCTTTTTGCGGGTTAAGCCACAGGCTTAATTTAGGCAATAGCCTTTGCATTCAGCCGCCCAAAGTAACCATGCAAACCACTGCTTTTACAGGGCAGTTCCTCGGCGCCTTCAGCCTGGCATTTGTATGCGGTATTATTATTGCCTTTCCATATATATTTTGGGAATTTTGGAAATTTGTAAAGCCCGCATTAAAGCCAAAGGAAGTTAGGGGTACCAGGTTTGTTATATTTTGGGTATCCTTTTTCTTTTTTCTTGGTTCGGCCTTTGGCTACTTGGTCCTGGGCCCTTTTACTTTTAGTTTTCTTGCAAATTTTCATGTAAGCGCAACAAACCTGGTAGAAACCAGGCCAACTTTTAACGATTATCTTGATAATCTTACTACACTCATCATGGGTTGCGGTATTGCATTCGAAATGCCGGTGCTTGCCTATGCATTAACCCGGTTAGGTATAATAACCCCCGCAGTTTTACGGCGTTCGCGTAAATATGCTATTGTAATTATTTTAATAGTAGCCGCCTTCATTACCCCCAGCCCCGACTGGTATAGCCAAACCATTGTATTTACACCACTGTTCCTGTTGTATGAATTTGGTGTGTTTGTTTCTGCAAGGGCATACAAAAAAATGCAGCAGAAAGAAAAAGAAGAATGGAGTTAGGGAGAAGTAGTCCATAGTCCATGGCCGATAGTCCATAGTGAAACAAGAAAGCGTTTATAGTTCATAATACGCAATCTTCACTTATATTACTATGACTGTGGACAGTATAATGTAATCTTCGCACGTATTACTATGGACTATCGACCATGGACTATGGACAAAATAATTGAGCCATGAACTATGAACCAATAATTAAACCACTACAAATGAAACAAATTCTTTTGCCTTTGGCATTGTTGCTATTAGTTACTGCTTTTGCCCAAAAAAATGACGCGGCAAAATTTGCAGCAACTATGACGGCGCAAGACCTTAAAAGCAAGCTTACTATTATTGCCGGGGCACAAATGGAAGGCCGCGAAACAGCTACACCCGGTCAGAAAAGGGCTGCAGCGTTTATAGAGAATTTTTTTAAAAGTATTGGCCTTCAACCCGGCACGCCTAATGGCTACCAACTAAGCTACCCTGTTTACCAGGATTCTTTAACAGCCGTTTCATTTATTTTAAGCAACAATACCCTTGTATTGGACAAAGACTTTATCATAACACCAACCTCTTTTGTTACAGGCTCCTGGAAGACAAATGAAATAGTTTTTGCTTCGTACGGCATAAGCGATTCTGTAACCAACAATTACAGCGGGCTTGATGTAAAAGATAAATGGGTATTGTTACTGGAAGGCTCACCCAATGATGGCGACAGGCCAAATTTTCGCGCCGCACGTGCTAAAATTATGCTGGCAAGAACTAAGGGTGCAAAAGGTATTATTATCGTGTCAAAAGATTTTCCGAAAACAAAGCCTTCCTCTCTTAAGGGCAGCATGTATGTTACAAAACAAACCGGTTCTGTAGCGCCGGTGCCTGTAATAAATATTTCAATCAGCACTGCTTCAGCTATTTTAGGTAAGAGTGCAGCAAGCGTTGCCGATCTTAAAAATGCGGTAAGGGGCGTATATAACGCTGATCTTTCACTCGCTATAACTACTAATACAAATAATCTTGAAAGCACAGATGTAATAGGTGTGCTGCCAGGGACAGATAAAAAAGATGAATATGTATTGATAACCGGGCATTATGATCATCTTGGTAAAAGGGACTCTGTTATTTGGTATGGCGCGGACGATGATGGTTCTGGTACAACCGGCGTTCTTGAAATGGCGCAAACATTTGCAAAAGCAAAGGCAAAGGGTGACGGGCCAAGAAGAACAATGGTATTCATGACCGTATCAGGTGAAGAAGAAGGGTTATGGGGAAGTGATTACTATACATCGCACCCGGTATTTCCGCTGGAAAAAACCACCGTTGACCTGAATACAGATATGGTAGGAAGGATTGACCCGGGTTATAAAGGCGATTCCCTGAATTATGTCTATTTGATAGGTGAGGACAAGCTGAGCAGCGACCTCATGAAAATAAGCGACAGCATCAACACCAATGTTATGCACATGGAGCTTGACAGGCGGTTTAATGATCCTAAGGACCCAAACCGTTTTTACTATCGCAGCGACCATTACAATTTTGCGAAGCATGGCGTGCCCATCATTTTCTATTTTAATGGCGTGCATAAAGATTATCACCAACCGACCGACACCGTTGATAAAATTAATTTTGACCTGATGCTGAAACGGGTGCGACTGGTATTTTATACCGCATGGGTTATGGCCAACAGGGATAATATGTTAGCAAGAGATATAGCGTTGAAATAGGGGAAGGTGAAGCCGCATGCCCCAGCCCTAAAGGGAGCTAGCATGGAGGATAAAGCCCCAGCAATGCCCCAGCCCTAAAGGGAGCTAACACGGAGGATAAAGCCCCGGCAATGCCCCAGCCCTAAAGGGGGTTAGCACGGAGAATAATAAAAGAGGCAGCCCAAAAAACACAAGGCTGCCTCTTTTTTATTTTACAAGCCAATTATTTTTATTGTGCCGCATCACATGTTTTTGCTGCATTGAGCCATGGGTCTAAGTTCACACAATTACAAAAAGATTTATCGACACTTACGTAGAACTCGGGAATATGGTCTGCAAACCATTTTTGTAATACGTGGTTCTTTTTTTGTTCAAGGGCGCGTTGTGCTATCTTATCATAATCATCTTTCAGGTTCTCTCTGTGAAAGTCTTTCCTTGCCCTTAAATAAATAAGGCGAACAGCATCGCGATCGCGGTCATCTTTATATACCAATGGTTTTGAAATATCCCCGGGGTTCATATTTTTAAGCTCTATCGTCATGTCCTTGTCCAACTGGTCTATGGTTACAAAGCTTGAACCATCCTGGCTGATTATCTGTCCGCCGTTATTTTTGCCATTCTCGTCCTCACTAAACTTATTTACAGCAGCACCAAAATTTATATTTCCGGTAAGCAATTGTGCGCGGATGCTATCCAATTTTGTTTTGGCATCATTTATTTCTGCCTGTGTAACACTGGGGATTAATAATATATGCCTGATAATGGCTTCATCCCCAGCCCGGCTAACCATTTGAATAATATGTAAGCCAAATCTTGATTTAACAACCGGTGAAATTTGTCCATCTCTCAATTTCCAAATTGCAGTAAACCATGTGGGATCCCATTGTTCATCATTCTTGTTTACATTATACTGGCCTGCGTGATCGCGGCTGTCAGGATACTGGTCATATACTTTCGCTAGGTCTTCAAATTTCTTTTGACCAGACTCTACTTGTCGCTTCCATTCAAGCAGTTGGTTGGTTGCATATTCTTCAACGTCTTTATTGGGCTTTGCGTAAACAATTATCTGGCTTATTTCATACTCACTTTCATAATACTTAACACTATCCTTTGGAATCTTTTCAAAATAATCCTTTACCCCAGTTGGCGTGATTTTTACATTCTCCAATATTTTGTTACGCATCTCATCAGCGAGTTTGCGCTCTTTGAATGGCTCACGAAGTTCTTCTTTAAGCTGATAAACACTTTTGCCGGCAATTTGCTCTAATTCTTGCCGGGAGCCGTACTGGATTACAAAAGTTTCAATTTGCTTGTCAAGCATTGCATTCAGTTCATCATCACTTATGGAGATCGAATCTTTACCAGCCTCAAGTACCAGTGCTTTTTCAATAAGCTGTGCTTCCAAAAAGGTACATTCAGGCAGAAATTTGCTCCAAATTTCTTCACTGGCGTTGCCTTGAATATCTGAATTGAGAATTATTTTATCGTCGATTTGTGCTATAATTTTGTCACCAACAATTTTTTGCAATTGCGCGAATGGAGCTTTTACCAAGCAGCATAAAATTGCTATAAGGAGAAAGGGTATTTTTTTCATACCTGAAATTTATCCAATAAAAGGGTTCTTTGTTTGGCAGTTGCGTGCTTTTAACGAAACATTCTAACCCACCCAAATCTATCCTATATTATTTTTTACAAATCCTTCATCTTTACTATATTTAATTGCAAAATATTTCTAATGGGTTTGCGTGCTTTCTGCAACGGGTTTCAAAACAAGTATCGTTTATAAAACTTCGGTAAAATTCAGCTCATGAAAAAAAGGCTCCGGGTTATTAATATCCTTGTGCTCATTTTGGCGATAGCAGTTTTTACTCCCCTGCTAATACCGGCAGGTACGTACCTGCCAATGTTATTCGGGTTGCCCTACACACTGTGGCTGGGTGTGCTGGTAACTATATTATTTATACTGCTCACCTGGCGGGCTGCACGGGCTTATACCAAAATGGAGAAAGAGGAGGAGCAGTTATGACCGCATGGGCAATAACCTTCGGGTTAATATACCTGGCGCTGTTATGCTATGCCGCGTATAAAACCTTTGTAAAGAATAAGTCTGCCGATGAGTTTATGCTTGCCGGTAAAAGTATAGGTTCCATACTCGGCATACTAACCTTTGCGGCAGCACTTTTCAGCAGCTTTACTTTCCTGGGCATGCCTGATCTTTTTCGCACGTCTGGTGTTGGGGCATGGGTGTTTCTTGGTGTTTCTGATGGTGCAATGGTTTTTATGATATTGTGGTTTGGGCACAGGGTGCGTAAAAAAGTTAAGGAACTTGGCTTTAAGGGCATGGCTGGTTTGGTAACCACCATTTACCAGAATAAATGGGCGGGTTATGTATTGTTTGCAGGGGCTTTTATTTTTTTGGTGCCCTATGCCGCTATACAGGTAAAAGGCATGGCTATGTTTATGAGTGCGGCTTTCCCAGGGTTAGTGCCGTTTTGGGGCTGGGCGCTCATCACTATTTGTATCATACTTATCTATTCGCAAATTGGCGGATTTAAAGCATTGGTGTACAGCGACGCCATACAAGGTTTGCTTTTATTATTAACTATATGGCTGATTTGTATTGGTTGCCTAACAAAAATGGGTGGTTTTTCTTCAGCCGTTCAACAGGTAAAAACCATCAACGAAAAACTGTTATCAGTGCCGGGCCCAAAGGGTTTGTTCAACCTGCAGTTTTTAATAACATCCATGATCGCTATTGTGATGATACCACTTACACAACCGCAAATGTCAACAAGGATAGTCGTGCTAAAAAATTCTATGTCGCTTCATAGGATGGCCATTGCAGTTGGCGTATTTGCCATATTGGTTATTTTTCCAACAGCATTTATAGGTTTCTATGGTGCCATTCATTATGCCAATATACCTGCACAGGAGTTTTTGGGTAAGGCGTTATTATCGGACCAGGCCGGCGTTGTAGCTGGGCTGGCCATCATAGGATTATTCGCCTGTGTGCTTTCCGCTACAAACGCAAAAGTATTTGCCTTAGGCTCCGAGTTGAGGTCATTGCTCGGTGGCAACGATAAACAGGTGATGTTGAAAGTAAAATTATCGCTGGTACTTTTTGCCACCATTACTTTCATCAGCGCAATTAGTATTTCAGATCAGCTTGCATTGCTTTCTAAAACAAGCTTTACCGGTACTGCTATGATGGCGCCAATGGTACTGTCGGCTGTATTATCCAAACGTAAACCAGGCAATGAAATAATAGCATTTACAGTTGTTGCATTGGTTGTATTTCTTTTATCGCTTGCCGGTTTGATACCAGCGAAATTATTAGGATTGAATATTGAATTGTGGTTGTTTATTTTGTTAGCCGTTGCTGGTACTTTATCAGCAATAGCCCGAAAAATTACACAACCGCAACAAAATATGCCTGTGGTAAATGGGGGGATTGCAGGGTAAATACATCAAATTAATTTTCTAATTATTATGCTCATCAATCATACATTAACGCCATCATCCCTCGCATCCAAACTGGAAACCTTTTGGCAATTATCAGGACAAAAGATCGCTGACATTGAAAAAAATTACGACACATCCAAAGGCTCGCCTGTTTTTACTGTAGAGGGGAAATATACAACCCGAGGATGGACGGAATGGACACAGGGTTTTCAATATGGTTCAGCTATACTGCAGTTTGATGCCACAGGTGAACAAGAAATGTTGGAGCAAGCAAAAAAACAGGTGCTAAAACTGATGTCACCGCATATCAGCCATACCGGTGTTCATGACCATGGTTTTAATAATGTAAGCACGTATGGCAACCTATTGCGGCTGATGGTGGAAGGTAAAATGGCATACAATGAATGGGAGAAAAACTTTTATGAGCTCGCGCTAAAGATCTCAGGTTGTGTACAGGCGTCCCGCTGGACTAAAATTGCTAATGGGGGTTATATCTATTCATTTAATGGGCCTCATTCACTGTTTGTTGATACCATCCGTTCCTGCAGAAGCCTTATGATAAGCCATCAATTGGGCCAGGTTTTCCAAGGAGAGAACGATAAGAAAATAAATCTTTTGGAAAGAGCGCTCCAGCACATAAAAGCAACGGCTAAATATTCCGTTTTTTATGGAGATGGCCGGGATAGCTATGATGTTTGGGGGCGTACTGCGCATGAAAGTATTTTTAATACCAATGATGGTAACTATCGTTGCCCCAATTCACAACAGGGATATACAGGTTTCAGTACGTGGACACGCGGGCTTGCCTGGGCAATGTGCGGTTTTGCGGAAGAACTGGAATTGTTAGAAACCTTGCCCGCTGAAGTGTTTATTCCTTTTGATGATAAAAAAGAAGCCGAAGCGATTTTTCTAAAAGCGGCCAAAGCAACCTGCGATTTTTATATTGCCAATACACCTGTGGACGGTGTGCCTTACTGGGATACCGGCGCGCCAAACCTGTATAAACTGGGTGATTATCTTAACCAGCCGGCCAACCCTTACAATGATCACGAACCGGTTGACAGTTCCGCCGCGGCTATTGGCTCGCAGGGTTTATTGCGATTGGGGGATTATTTGATGAAGAAAGGCGATGAAGCAACCGGAAAGAAATATTTCCAGGCGGGGCTTACTATCCTCAACACCATTTTTGATGAGCCTTATTTAAGTACAAATGCTGAACACCAGGGTTTGTTGCTTCACTCAATCTATCATCAACCCAACGGATGGGATCATATACGGCCCGGCCAAAAAATAGCGAATGGAGAATCATCCATGTGGGGCGATTATCATGCAAGGGAGGTCGCATTGTATGTACAGCGCTTAATAGACGGTGGCAGGTATTATACTTTTTTCAATTGTATTCAATAATGCAGTATGGCTTCTGTAATTAAAGGCCTGTCAAAATTGTGCATACACACGCAAACAACAAAACCATGGAGTTTGCAGGAGTGTGTAACCAACTACAGCAAAGCGGGTGTTAAAGCCATAACAATTTGGCGAAATGTATTGGAAGGAATAAACCTTAATGAGGCTAAAAAAATATTGGATGATGCTGACATGAAAGTGGTGTCGCTTTGCAGGGGTGGCTTTTTCCCTTCAGTTGATTCAAAACGCAGAAATGAAGCGATTGACGATAACTTGCTTGCTATTGAGCAGGCTGCAGCAATTGGCGCACCGCTAATAGTATTGGTATGCGGTTCCGACAGCAGGCAACCGCTTGAAACATCGCGTGAACAAATAAAAGAAGGCATTCTAAAAATATTGCCGGCTGCAGAAGCTGCCGGCGTAAAATTGGCTATTGAGCCTTTGCACCCCATGTATGCCGCGGACCGCTCGGCTGTCAATACATTGCAGCAAGCCACCGATATGGCTGATGAAATAGGATCACCATTTGTTGGCGTTGCCCTTGATGTGTACCATCTTTGGTGGGACAATAATTTAGAACGGGAAATAAAACGCTGTGGCCATAACGGCCACCTGTTTGCTTTTCACATCTGCGATTGGAAAGTGCCAACAACCGATATGCTGCTTGACAGGGGAATGATGGGCGAAGGATGCGTCAATATTCGGCAAATAAGGGGTTGGGTGGAAGACACCGGTTTTACCGGATTTAATGAAGTGGAGATATTTTCATCCACCTATTGGGAACAGGACCAGGAACAACTACTGCATAAAGTGATAAATGCGTATTTACATCATTCATAAATTTAAAATCATTAGGTATGAGCAGCCCGGTTATTCATAAGGTTGGCATTATAATGAACGGCGTTAGTGGCAGAATGGGTACCAACCAGCACCTGATGCGGAGCATTGTAGAGATCATAAAACAGGGTGGCGTACAAGTTAGCGCCAATGAATTTATTATGCCGGACCCTGTGCTGGTTGGAAGGAACGAAATAAAACTTCAAAAACTGGCAAAGATGTCCGGAGTAGAAAAATGGACAACAGACCTGGATTCTGTGATAAAAGATCCCGCTTATCAAATTTATTTTGATGCCCAAACTACCGGGCGCAGGTATGCCGCTGTGAAACAGGCCGCACTGGCAGGCAAGCATATCTATTGCGAAAAGCCTATTGCTACAGATACGGCCACCGCTATGGATTTATATAACATTTGCCAAAAAGCGGGCGTAAAACATGGCGTGGTGCAGGACAAACTTTGGTTGCCGGGGTTATTAAAACTAAAGCGGCTGATGGATAATGATTTTTTTGGCAGGATACTTTCTGTGCGGGGTGAATTTGGCTACTGGGTTTTTGAAGGGCATACCATACCTGCACAACGCCCAAGCTGGAACTACCGCAAAGAGGATGATGGCGGTATAATTGTAGATATGCTCTGCCACTGGCGTTACGTGCTGGATAATTTATTTGGCGAAGTAAAAGGGGTTTTCTGTCTTGGGGCGACACATATACCTGAAAGGGTTGATGAACAGGGAAAAACATACAAAGCTACCGCAGATGATGCCGCTTATGCCATTTTTGAATTGGAAGGCGGCGTAATTGCGCAGTTTAATTCGTCATGGACAACACGTGTGCGCCGCGACGACCTGCTTACCCTTCATGTTGACGGCACCAAAGGCTCGGCTGTTGCGGGGTTAAGGGAATGCTGGACGCAACATTATGGCAATACCCCAAAACCGGTTTGGAACCCCGATATAAAACAATCGATTGATTTTTATGAGGGATGGAGTAAAGTGCCCGAGCAGGAGATTTTTGACAATGCTTTTAAAGCAGAATGGGAATTGTTTCTCAAGCATGTGGTTAAAAACGAGCCGTTCCGCTGGACGTTACTGGAAGGGGTGAAAGGTGTTCAACTGGCAGAAAAAGGCCTGGAAAGCTGGGCAAAGAAAGAATGGGTGGAGATACCGGCGCTATAGGGGATTGCCGATCTTGGGATTGAGGGATTTGGTGATTTTGAGATGCGGGAAGTTAACTGCATTTGATATGAAAAATACTTTGGCTAAAGCCATTAGGTAAGTTTGGTATAAGCCCCAAGGCTGAAGCCTTGGGTTACATCAGGAAGTGTTTTGTCAAGCTAAAGCAGTATCGTCCTAAAAATAACCCAAGCCTTCAGGCTTGGGACAAAGTAGAGACATTGTTTTCTGGCTTTAGCCAAAGTCTTGCTTTAGCCTTTTAAAAATCCGATAAATGAAACAAATAGCATTAATAACCGGCGGCACACGCGGCATAGGTTTGGGTATAGCCAAAGAACTGGCAAAAGCAGGCTTTGATCTTGCCATTAATGGTGTAAGAGAAAGAGAATCGGTACAACCCGTATTGGATGAGCTTACCTCGTTTAACATTAAAGCAGAATATGTGCAGGGAAATATTGCCGATAAAAAGGAAAGGGAAAATATACTGCAGTCAGTGATCAATAAATTTGGCCACCTGAATGTACTTGTAAATAATGCGGGCGTTGCACCAAAAGAGCGAAAGGATATACTTGATGCAACAGAAGAAAGCTTTGACCATCTTATAAATGTCAATCTTAAAGGGCCGTATTTTCTTACACAGCAAGTTGCCGGGTATTTAATTGAAAAGAAAAAGGAGGATAGTAACTATCCGTGCTGCATTATTAATATATCTTCCATTTCGGCCACAGTGGCTTCTGTAAACCGCGGTGAATATTGTATATCAAAAGCAGGCATTGCCATGGCCACCAAATTGTGGGCAACAAGGTTGGGTGAATATAATATTCCGGTATATGAAGTGCAGCCCGGCATTATTAAAACCGATATGACTGCCGCCGTTTCGGAAAAATACGATAAACTTTTTGCAGCAGGCCTTGCTTTGCAAAACCGCTGGGGCCTGCCGGAAGATGTTGGCAAAGCTGTTAAGGCATTGGCTTCGGGCAATTTTCCTTACTCTACCGGGCAGGTCATCATGGTTGATGGCGGCCAGACGGTAGAACGGTTATAAGTGTTCTTTATAATATCAATTCATTTCACTTCTCTCCTTCGCTATCTCCTGCTTGGTTTTGCAACGTTCAATATCAGCCTGGTAATCTTTTATTTTATCGTTGCTGAAACAATGCAAAATGGCTGATTGGTAGTTCTTAATTGCATTACTGTACTCGCCGCTTATTTCATCCAGCATGCCATAACGGTAATACACCCAGGCCTTATCAATCGTGTTTATTTTCAGGCATTTTTCAAGATGCTTTTTTAACTCATCAAAACGTTCAAGGTCAACCAGCAAAGCGGCAAGGTGAAAATAAGGGTGCGGGTACAGCGGGTTTGAATGCATAGCCGCCTGGAAATGCATTTTTGCTTTTTCATAATTATCAAACTGCGTTTTATATATCCAGCCTATTGAGTTGTGTGCAGGCGCATATCCCGGCTCTTCATACAAAATACTTTCATACTTCAAAAAGGCATCGTGGTAACTGCTGTTACGGATATCTGCTTCGGCCTCAAGGTACAATTCTTCAAAACGATTGGTCATACAATAAAATTTTTATGGTCATGCCCGGCTGTAAAATATTGCGATCAATTTGTTCTTCAGGCAAAAGCCATATAGAAAGAGATTTATCCAACCCAATATTCTTTGGTGTTTTTCGGCCGTACGGCAAATGTTTTTACAGTTAGCAAAGCTTTAGAGAGGGCGTTTCTCAAAATTAATAAAAAAAACCTCACAGGAAGATTAAAGAACGTTAATATATAAATTAAAAAAATATAAAGAACCGGGAATTTACTTGAATTATGTAGAGATATATTGATAAGGAATTAATTCATACCAAGGCTAACATCTTCATTTAAATATACTTTTTAATTTGAAGAATATGTCGCACCTACGGAGCTTTATTAACCAGGAAATTTGTTGCTGTTACTGACATTTCGCTCCGCTGGAGCTTTGAGGTAAAGCCTCAGAGAGGCGCAATATTAGTAGTAGAATAATGCCTGATTGAATTTATCAAGCCCCATCGGGGTGACATGTTATATGATATATGCCGCACCGACGGAGCTTTGTTAACCAGGAACTTTTTCATCGCTACTGACATTTCGCTCCGTTGGAGCTTTTTGGTAAAGCCTCAGAGAGGCGCAATGTTAGTAGTAGAATAATGCCTGATTGAATTTATCAAGCCCCATCGGGGCGACATATTATATGATATATGTCGCCCCGATGGAGCATTGTTTAATGCCACCTTACCATCCTAGTAAATATGCAAATATCAATGGAGCTACAATGGTAGCATCGCTTTCTACAATAAATTTTGGTGTATCAATGCCAAGTTTGCCCCAGGTAATTTTTTCATTTGGCACAGCGCCCGAATACGAACCGAACGAAGTGGTAGAATCGCTTATCTGGCAGAAATAACTCCAAAAAGGCACATCATGCCATTCAAGGTCCTGGTACATCATAGGCACTACACAAATTGGGAAATCGCCTGCAATACCTCCGCCTATCTGGAAAAAGCCTACGCCTTTGCCGCCGCTGTTATGCCGGTACCAGTCTGCCAGCCAAACCATATACTCAATACCACTTTTCATGGTGCTGGCTTTCAACTGGCCTTTAATAATATAGCTGGCAAAAATATTGCCCATGGTACTGTCTTCCCAGCCGCCTACTATAATCGGCAGGTTCTTTTTGGCAGCGGCAAGCATCCAGCTATCTTTAGGGTCAATCTCGTAATATTGTTCCAGCACGCCGCTAAGCAGCATCTGGTACATGTATTCGTGTGGAAAATAACGTTCGCCCTTATCTTCTGCGTCCTTCCATAATTTATATATATGCTGTTGCAGCCTCCTGAAAGCTTCTTCTTCAGGTATGCAGGTATCGGTTACACGGTTGTAATGGTTCTCCAGCAAATCCCATTCTTCCTGCGGGCTAAGGTCACGGTAATTGGGCACCCTTTTGTAATGGCTGTGGGCAACCAGGTTCATAATGTCTTCTTCAAGGTTGGCTCCTGTACAACTGATGATGTGTATCTTATCCTGCCGTATCATTTCAGCCAGCGATAAACCCAGTTCGGCAGTGCTCATCGCGCCTGCAAGCGTAACCATCATTTTACCGTTATCCAGCAAATGGGTTTCATAGCCTTTAGCCGCATCTATTAAAGCGGCCGCGTTAAAATGGCGGTAATGGTGTAAAATATATTGCGATACTGGCCCTTTTTCCATGATAAGAAATTTTTAAGGGCACAAAAGTAGCTTTTTTGGGGAGATGGAGGCCTGCCGCCCCTAAATCAGATTATTAATTTTTTCAACCTTTACAAATGGATAAGTGCTATTGCACAAAAACCTGCCTTATTTTGTTAATAGCATCCAGGAAAAGTTTACGGTTGGCATTTGAGCAATTTTGCTGATAAAATTCAGGCTCGTAAAAACTGGATTCGATGACCCTTGTTGGCATAATAATAAATAAATGCCAGGTACTGCCGTCATTAATAACTGCATTGCAAGTAGTTCTTCCTTCATCATTTTTTATCTTCCAGACTTCTATTTGTTTAAGAAACAATATCAAAGAATCACCGGCGGCTTTCGGAACATTCATTTCATTGACACGCAACCCGGGTGAGCGGCTGCTGTTTACATACTTATACCCTTTCCAGCCGCCATTTTTCATTGCAAGTATTTGGTAGGTAATAGTTTTAGCGAATGAATTGTTTTCAATCGCCGTTGCAATTACGATATCGTTTTGGCGTTGAAGTGCATGTAAAAAGGAATCCGTTAATTGTTCCTCTTTGCCGTATTGCGCAAATGCCTTTTGGGCACCCGCAATTTTTGCACTGCCACAGGCGATAATTATAAACGTAAAACAAATGCTCAGGGTCATTTTCATGCTTTCCGAATCTTTCTACTAAACAATAGATGCTTCAATATATACATTTTACATAAGATTTTTGTTAAGCCCGGCCACTTTAAATATTTATATCCGTTTGCCCTCCTCAACTAATAAAGTAATATTGTAAAAAATTTGTGTATGGCAGGATTGATCGTATGCCCTAAATGCAGCAACCAGTTTGAACCTACGGATGCTTTCAGGGAAGAAGTGCAGCGCGAACTGAATACAGAGGCCAAAAAATGGCAGGCACGTAAAGAAGAAGAATACAAACAAAAGGAGGCTTTGTTCCTGCAGCAGATACAGGCAAAAGATGCTGAAATAATCAAACGGCTTGCCGAGGAAAAACAAAAAATCCAGGCTGAAATAAGGGAATCGGTAAACAAAAGCATAAGCGCCGATTTTGAGAACAGGATGAAATTATTACAGCAGTCCGTTGCAGATAATGAAGAGAAATTAAAAGAAGCCCGAAGAAAAGAACTGGAGTTTTTGCAGCAGGCAGCGGCATTTAAAATCAAGGAAGAAGAACTGGAACTTAGCATACAGCGCACGCTTATGCTGGAACGTGAAAAGCTGAAGGAACAAATTTGGAAAGAAGAAAATGAAAGGATGCTGATAAAAGATACGGAACACTTGCTCCAGATCAAAGAATTACAAAAGCAACTGGATGACAATAAAAGGCTGGTAGATGAATTAAAGCGCAAGCAGGAGCAGGGCAGCATGCAATTACAGGGCGAAGCACAGGAACTATTATTGGAAGAAATATTGCGCGCAACTTTTCCTTTTGATTTGATAGAAGAAGTTGGGAAGGGTGTGAAGGGGGCAGACTGTATTCAAATAGTGCGTAACCAATTTGGCAACGAAGCAGGAAAGATCATTTATGAAAGCAAACGTACCAAAGACTTTACATTAGACTGGATAGAAAAATTAAAGAAGGACATGCGTTTCCTGGGTGCGGATGTTGCCATTATCGTTACACAAACACTGCCAAAAGATATGGAACGTTTTGGTGAGAAAGATGGTGTATATATCTGCACATTCAGCGAGGTTAGAAGTGTAGCATTATTACTACGAAACGCCATATTAAAAATCGCCGACACCAAAAAAAGCCAGGAAAATAAAGGTGAGAAAATGGTGATGCTGTATGATTACCTCATCGGCAATGAATTTTCGGAACAATGGAAAGCCATACGCGAAGGCTTTATGGCCATGAAGATGGGCATTCAGCGCGAGCGTGATACCATGGAGAAATTATGGAAAGCCCGCGAAAAACAATTAGAAAAAGTATTACTTAATGCAGCGCATATTCGTGGCTCCATTGAAGGCATCGCCGGAGCAGATGCTGTAAATATGAACCTGCTGGATGATACGGCGGGTTTATTGGAATAGATATTAAAGCCTTCAGCACACTTTAAAAAATGTTTGCGGCTGTTCATTCAACCTTGCTTCAATTTCTTTTGCGGCTTTTGTTACCGACAATCCACCCAGGTTAGTGCAACGCAGGGTGTGGTGTATCTCGTTGCCCACCAGTTGCATGGTTTCAATCACCTCATCCAATGGTATAAGATAATTGTAGCCTGACAAAGCCATGTTTGCACACGATACGGCGTTGGTTGCCGCCATCACATTCCTTCCCAGGCATGGCGCTTCAACCCTATTACCGATGGGGTCGCAGATCAACCCCAAAGAATTTTGCAGCGCCAAAGAAGCCGCGCCTATAGCCTGTTGCAATGTTCCGTTTACCATACCAACCAAAGCCGCAGCAGCCATACCTGCGCCGGAGCCGGTTTCTGCCATGCACCCGCCAACCTCGGCTGCGAATGTTGCATGTGCTGTTATAAATACGCCGATCAAACCGGCAACAAGCATTCCTTTCACCACCTCATCTTCCGGCAAACCTGTTGCATCAGCCATGCCGATCAATGCCCCGGGCAGTGCACCGCAACTGCCTGCGGTTGGAGCGGCAACAATAACACCCATAGAGCTTTTTACCTCCATCATAGCTGTTACATACATGATGATGGTATTGTTAACGTTGCCACCAATCAGCCTGTTCTTATCCAACTGTTCCCTGAACTGTGGCGACTGGCTGCCCAATATACGGTCGTCATACGTTGTTCCTTTCAGCCCCAGTTGGATTGAATCAGACATAATGCGCACAATAGCGCGCATCTTTTCAAAAACTTCTTCACCGGTAATATTGCCCCTTGCACTTTCATAGGCCGTTGCCAATTGCCATAACTCCAGACCTTTATCTTCATTATAGGCAAACATTTCTTCACAGGTAATAAAAGGCACTTCCAAATCTTTTCTTGACATAACCGGCAAAACGGGTGCAAGTTTTTTTATAAAAAGCACTTCATCCATTTCCAATAATTCATTACACAATCCTTCCGGCAAAAATTCCTGAGCTTTAATTTCTATAAAATCAATGTCGCCATGGTGCAGGGTAATTTCGTCGTACTCAAAAGCATTATTCAAAAAATCAACAATGTTGTTTGTGCTGTTGCAATAAACAAGTGTTTCAAAAAAGTCGCCTTTCATGCTCACTGCCACGCCATCAATCTCAATCACCTCTATCATTCCCCCGCCTGTTGAAATGGCTGTAAGCCTGCGGCACTCTTCTTTATTGCTCATCGTTAATTTATAGGTGTTGGGGTGCGTGGCGCCAATATCATGAATCTCAATTTCCGCGGTAATGCCCGCAATGCCCATAAATTTTTCTGATTCCGGTAAGCGTTCATCATACGCTTCCCAGCCAAGGAAACCGCCAAACAAACCCATATCCGACCCCTGGCTTTTGTGTGTTGTTGCAAGCGAGCCATTAGGGTCAAACTCTATCAATATGTGTTGCATGTTACCACCTGCCAGGTCGCGGCACAGCCTGCCTATGCGCAACGAAGCGGCACAATGCGAACTTGATGGCCCGCGCATTACAGGGCCGATTACGTCGTTAAAAATGCTGGGATAATTGTTCATGGCAACAAATTGTATGTGCGAAAGTTGAATATCTTTTGTAAATCTACGAATTACGAATCAATACGAATTTACGAATAAAGAATGATGCGATTTCTGCACTCCTTTTACAAATGCGAAACCTTCAAAATTCAATCCGCTTCCTTTATATCCTCCAATTCGTAAATTCGTATTGATTCGTATTTCGTAGATGGACCTGTCCTCCAATTCGTAAACTTGCCTACCGGCTGGCAGGTTCGTATTGATTCGTAATTCGTAGATTGCAGCAACTTTTTAAAACCAAAACAAATGGGCATAGAATGGAAAGGGGTATTCCCAGCGGTGACCACCAAATTTACTGCAAACGGCGAACTGGATATTGATATGTTTATTAAAGGCATACAGGCGCAGGTTGAAGCAGGGGTTAATGGGATTGTTTTGGGCGGGACGCTGGGTGAGGCAAGTGTATTAACTTCCGCTGAAAAAGAGATATTGGTAAAAACAACTTTACAGGTTGTTGATGGCAAAGTGCCTGTAGTACTTAACATCGCTGAAGGTTCCACAACTGTAGCGGTTAATGAAGCACTTAACGCGGAAAAATGGGGTGCTGCGGGCCTGATGCTGTTGCCGCCTATGCGTTATAAAAGCGACCACCGCGAAACTGTTACATATTTTAAAACTATTGCAGCAGCAACGCCACTGCCCATAATGATCTATAATAACCCGGTTGATTATAAAATTGAGGTTACGCTGGATATGTTTGCCGAGCTCGCGGAAAGCCCCACCATACAGGCTGTAAAAGAATCAACGCGCGATGTAACAAACGTGGCACGCATGATAAACCGTTTTGGCAAACGCTTCAACATTCTTTGCGGTGTTGATACTATTGCCATGGAAGAGTTATTGCTTGGCGCAGACGGATGGGTGGCCGGGCTTGTATGCGCTTTCCCTAAAGAAACAGTTGCCGTTTATACATTGGCAAAAGCCGGTCGCATACAGGAAGCCACCGCCATTTACCGTTGGTTTATACCATTACTTGAACTTGATATTCACCCCAAGCTTGTGCAGTATATTAAACTGTGTGAAGCAAAAGTTGGGCTTGGCACAGAGTATGTACGCGCGCCTCGCTTAACGCTTGTGGGTGATGAGCGGCAGCGCATATTAAATATTATTCAAACAGCGCTGGAGAGCAGGCCGGTGGTTGGTTAAAGTCCGGGCTTAAGTAAAGTAGCTAACGAGATACTTTTGCCGGTAGAAAAACAATTATAAAGATGGTGAATTGAGTTCATAATGAAATACTGATCAACTCTCATTCAAATGTTTTCTCTCCGCAGTAAGGGCAAAATTTATGTAATTTTTCTAATTGACTAAAACACTTACTACAAGTAATTACTTTTTCCACTACTGATTTTAATGGTAATCCAGATTTAACAGTATAATTATCAGGAATTTCTTTCAAGAAGCTTGATTCATTTCCTTTTTCCGTAATCAAAAATAATTTTTCTTTTGCTCTTGTAAGTGCAACATAAAACAATCGCCTTTCCTCTTCTAATAGCAAATCGTGATTTACTTTCTTAATTACCTGAAAAATCCTGTCTTCAAGCCAAATATCTGGGAAGCCCCCGTAACCTTCGGTTAAACCGAGTATAAAAACAATTTTGGCTTCCAGTCCCTTTGCAGCATGAATAGTCTTATTTGGAACTTTTATCCCTTCATTTCGAAACCAATAAAAATATGGTGAATACATTTTACTCCGCCGGTAGAGAAACAAAATGTCTTCAATATTTACCCCATCATTGAGAAACTCTTTTACCTTATCTGAGCAAAACTGAACATTTTCTTCTTCACTATTGCCTGCATACACAACAATTTTATGTTCTGATTTCTTAGATGCATAAATTTCTTTTTCAACTTTGAATTTATTATGTTTTATCACTTCGTTACTGGCTCCCACAATGTTTTCGGTGCTTCGGTAGTTCAAGTTTAGTTTAAAAACTTTTGAATTGAGAAAGTGTTTCTCAAACTCAATAATATAACCAACATTTGAGCCCCTAAACCCATAAATGCTTTGCCAATCATCTCCTACACAAAAGAGTTGTGTTTCTCCGGTAAGGAGCAGCTTTATTAATTCTACCTGCAAATTATTTACATCCTGGAATTCATCAACCAAGATATATTGATATTTATTTTTGAATTTATTAGCAATGTCAGCTTGATTTTGAAATAGCAAAGCGCTCTCTGAAATTAGATCATTAAAGTCAAGGTAAGATTTGTTAATGCAATATTGTTTGTATTTCTCTAAAATTGGGATTGCCAATTCATAGAAGTTTCTCACCCTCTCATGCTGGTCTTTTTTGGCATCCTGTAAAACTGTAAGGGGATCAAGGTTTTCAACTTTGATCATGTCGGTGACCCTCATAATCTGTGTAACGAAATCTTTTACGTCTTCATGATAACCGTTGAATTCTTCTTTATATGAAAGTGACACAGTACTATGATAGTTTGGCGGCAACCGGTTTTTTATAATACTATCTAAAGTATGGTTAAATAAAGCGGAATCTTTGGTCATGCTTTCATAAGTTTTCACCAGAAGCAGGTTTCCTTTTTGAAATTGCTCTTCCTTATCTTTTATAGCAAAGCTTTTATCGCTTATATGTTCAATATAAAGATTTGCTTCGGGAATAAAAAAGTCTGGATGGAACGAAAAATCCTTCACAT
>Ga0206922_1006_pt4 | contig 28038 bp, 22 predicted proteins | sample Alteio_BWOrgHeat_63_FD_152976 | JGI IMG/M metagenome (GOLD analysis project Ga0206922, IMG submission 152976) | Enriched cells from forest soil in Barre Woods Harvard Forest LTER site, Petersham, Massachusetts, United States -... | ecosystem: Environmental > Terrestrial > Soil > Temperate forest >... | reverse complement strand
AACGTCACCGTGGCACCCGCTGCAAAGTTTGTCCCGGTGATCGTTACTGCTGTGCCGCCAGCCGTTGGGCCGTTGTTCGGAGAAACGCTGCTTACAAACGGCACTGTACTTTGCGCGGCAGCCCGGAAGGTAACGACTTGCATGACCCAGGGGCTGGATGCATTGAGGGGTGCCCATGCGTTGTAGCTACCTGGAACATTAACGAGGCGATCTTGTGCAACGTCGAAATCTAAAGGTGTGGTCACTCTCGGAGTGAAAGGAGCGCCAGCGTCAACAGTCTTGTTGCTCTGAACGATATCAGCGCCGATAATCAATTCGTCTGAGGCTGTTGTTGTTACCGTACCGCTATCGGCGATATTGCTGGTTCCACTTGCGCCGCCCCCCACGTCCAACGGATTCGAAGTGCTGACACCGCTGTACTCCAGAATCCGTACGTCCGGCTTACTTGCGGCTTGACTGAAAGTAACCGTGACTGCGTTGTTGCCGGAGCCGGCAATGTTTTTTGCGTAATAGATCGCCTGTGTCAACGCTGTTCCCTTAATTGGCGGCGCTGCTAATGCATAGTTGTTTCCCACAGAATCGGCAACCGTCAACACCGCGGCGGTGCTGTCGTTCCAACCCACCACTACCACGTTCAAATTGCCCGCAGACTGTGTCCCTGGATAGCTGACCGATACTGTCGCCGTCGAGGATTGAGGTGTAGCCGATGCCACTTGAACAAACCCAATTCCGGAAGCTGCCGGCGGATTCAATCCATATACTTGCAACTGTCCCGAAAACGACCCGACATATACCTTGCCATTCGCGACAGTCGGTGGCGTAAATTTCGCATAATTTCCAACGTCATCTCGTGCCAGGTTCTGGGTGCTGTTCCATAACTCCGTCGCGAGATTCGTGGCATCATAGGCGCTCACCACGCCGGGGACAGGAGGACCAGTCGCTGTTCCAGAAATACTCCTAGACGCCCAAATGATGCCTGTACCGGTCAAGCTTCCATTAGAAGAAACAGAAAGAGCAGCGGCGTTTGAGAATCCATTAGCATCTAGAATTGTGCCTTGCGAAACGGGAGTAGTATTAAACTTCGATCCCGTATATGCGAAACCCTTGAGAGCTTCACCAGGACCCCAGAGATACACCGTGGGGCCGTTGTTGGGACTGTTCCAGTAGATGGGTGAGCTGAAAAAAGGTCTGGCCGTTCCTGTAAACTCTTGCACGTCATTGTTAACGTTGGCGTTGTACTTACCCATGTTGGTGGTATTCAATACGCGAAAAACTCCGTCCTTGCCTATGCCTATTAGGACAGAGGTTCCAGGCAGCAGCATGGGGCCACCGGCACCTAAATCTGTATTATTCGCTCCGAGGGTACCTTGATTGTCTGGAGTGAAATAGTCACTCACGGCCAGACTCGGTCCACCCAACTTCAGGTAAGAATCACCATAATCCGTGCCCCCCGCGAGGTTCGCCGTAAAGTCGCCATTTGAGGTTATCGCGTAGACATTGTTCGCAGAATCCGCGACCAGCCCTTGACCTGCTGACCAAATTCCCCCATCTGAGTCGTTCGGCGAGGAACTGAATATCCCCTGTTGTTGCAGTGTGGAGGCATTGTAACTCATCACCCAGCCATGCCAGGTACCTATGTCGCCGACCGAACCGAAGCCAAGATAGAGCGTCCCATTTGCGAGAAGAAGGCCTGTACGTTGGTTGTGGAAGGCGGGGTCAAATTGAAGTATGCCGCCCACGCTTCCCAGTCCAGTTCCACTCACCTGACCGACGATCTCTACAGGCCCTCCTTGTTGTTCCGCTCCAGATGTCAAACTTAATGCATGAAGGAAGTAGTGATACGTACTGTCGCCGGTGTTCTTAGTCCTCGCCACCACATAAATAATCTCCGCAGTCGAATCAATTACGGGTGTACTGGTAATTCCAATCTCCGGACTGATATCGTAGTAAGGACAATCGCCAGGACTCGTGTCTCCTGTAATAATGCAGATATCTTCCATGGGAACGGACGTTCCCAGATTCACGTGCCATAAGGGAGCTGCGGCATTCGGATCATCGGCATCAAATGCGTATACACTATTGTGCTCCGTAGCAACATATACGATGTTGTGGGTTGCGCCTTGTATGATAACTCCAGGTACATATAATGGCTGGGCGTATATATAGCCATCCACTGTACGCCAAAAGAGTTTGCCAAAACTACTCTGATTTACGTTCGAGGTGTTGAGTGTCGTCTCATTCACGTTCTGCCCGGTACGTGCATTGTCATTATGCTGAGTAAGAACTGACACCTGGGCAGTGCCGAACATCGTACTGAATAGAAGCAGCAGGGTAATCTCAACGATCTTTATTTTTTTCATCACATACCTCCAGCACAGAACCGGCCGACCGGATCTTTGCTTTTCATTCTTTTGACAATGGTTTATGTGTCTGACAGATTATTGGGAAGTTATGAAAACGCGAGATTTAAGAGACCGATTGACTATAGTTAATCTGAGAAAAGGACACATTGTTTTATGGAACATCCTACAGAAAGCAATTGTTTAGCTCAGCAGCCAACAGAGGTATAACGCGCGCACATGTGAGTATTGCATATCGAATATCTGTATACTGGCGGATTCCATCACGTCTTAATGAGTGACCTTTTGCACCAATCTTTAGTATTGACGTCGATATACGACCGTTTCCCGTCACGCTTTGTCGCCTAGTTTAAAAACCGATGCATAGCGGATTCTCCAATCGGGCCTTGTTGTTGTGAATGGTTCCAGGCCCCACCAATTCAAGGGCCAACCACGTCTTAGGGAAAAGTCACCATTATGTATTTCTTCAACCAAATCCAGAACAGGGGTCCAGTTTAAATCCAGAGCAACTTTAGTTCGAATATTCAAGTCGACTCCTGAGACAAAAAGATACCCACCTGGTTCAACCAACTGCGCTAAATTGCGGAGACATTTTTCAGCATTCGGCGGAGTCATGTGACAAAGAAACCGATTTGCGACAACTATATGGTGGCGTCCCATAAGTTCCGTTAATCCCGGATCCGTGGCATCCGCAACTTGGAAGCTGACACCCTCTCTTATCCACGGCTTGATTCTTGCATGGCCATCTTCCACATCGAACATTTGTTGCATTTCTTCTTCGGTCATACGTTCAAAAAACGCAGAATCCGTTAATCCGTTGGCCTCAAGAGAATAAGTTCCCTTTTTTGCAATTTCCAATATCTCACTTGAAATATCTGCTGCATGAACTGTGATGTTCAGATCCGGTCGCGCTGAGCGGATTGTCCATAAGATGGAGTAGACCTCGGCTCCATTGCTGCACGCCAACACTGCAATTCTCAACTTGGCCCCTTCGGTTCTTTGACTTACAAGAGTACGCATCAACTCCAGTTCAGGGCGATTTCGAAGGAAGAACGTGCCGTGATGCTGTCTCCGGTCGGAACGCCGTTGCACTACCGAATGCACAAAAGCACCGTACAATCGAATCGACCGAGTCATCCTTACGGAAGAAGGCAAACGGTTCCACACCGATTCATTCACAAGCAAGAATGGCCTATCCACGAACTTCCGGAGAACTCTCTCACTTATTGTCCTGACCACAACTCAACCTTCTCTCGTAACAGAACAGTGTGCTTCAGCCAATTACAGCGAAATCTTCATCGCCATTGGACGCAAAATGCTCACGTCCTGTCCAAGGCGTAGGCCAGCGCGGATAGAAACCGAAATGCATTCCTTTATACAAACAGCGCCGATTGCCAACAAAGACGCCCAGAAAGACTTTTCATCCGGCGAAACAAGCGGCACAATTACAGAACGTCAGGCTTACCCAGCGGTCTCGGAAGAAACCGGCGCAGGACCCTTTAACCCGCGAAGAACATCCATATAGAGTGATCTCTGTCCCGTGATGAAAAAGAGCTGCGCAAGGAAAGTTACTAGAAGAACCGTGATTTCCAATATCAGTCGGGGCAACGGAGACAAGAATTGGCCGTAAGCCAATCGCACGCCAAAGGCTAGTCCAACCGCCACGATACCAGAAGCTAGTGGCCGGCTCACAGCTAGCAAGACATCTCGGACGGAAACAACCGTGCCGTGTACAGACCACGCAATAACCGGCATCACCCAAAGCAACATCACAGCGGAATAGGCGAGCGCGACCCCGCGAGGTCCGTAGGGTAATCCTACAACGTAGCTCGCGATCATGACGGGGGCAATAACCAGGCCCATCTTTAAGCCGCGCTCGACTAAGCCCAACGAAGAAACGAGCCATGCTAACGGATTAGCTATTGCAAAGACGAGTATCGTAGGAGCCAGGAAGCGAAAAATAGGAGCAGCAGCTACCCACTGTGGCCCTAAAATCACGAGAATTATGTCATCGGCAAAAAAAGCGCATGCAATAGTCACCGGAAGAGTCATTGCAAGGACTAAGGAATAGCCTTTCAGGAAGTAACTCTTAAGGCGAATGGGATCATCCTGGAGCCGAGATAACGCAGAAAACGCCACCTCACCGGCTGCTGAATTCAAGTTTTCACTTGGAATGTTGATCAGTTGATAAGCCCTCCCGTAAATTCCAAGCGCGTCGACACCCCAGAACCGACCTAATAAAACTTTCTCAAAATTGCTCGCAATGTACACCACGAGACCATTCAAAGTAATGGTGCCGCCGAAACGCATCATAGATCTGATCCCAGCCCGTCTACGCGGCATCCCAGGAATCCACGCTGTTGTCAGCCAGCATCCTATTGTATTTATGAGGGGGAAAACCACAGTCATCGCAACGAGGGCCCAATACCCGAATCCAGCCTTAGCGCCGCCGATGGCAATTACCGTGCCAACAATCAAACTGATGGTGTTGATTACCGCTAAGGTAGTGAAACGCATTTGGCGCTGCAGAAGCGCTCCGTGTTGTACTCCTGCTGCGTTGAATAGGAATCCAGCCGCCAAAACAATCGTCACCATCAAGAGTCGGGGTTCACGGTAAAAAGCACTGATAAATGGCGCCAATGCTACTGCTAACATCGCGAGTAGTACGCCAACCAACATGTTGATCCAGAACAACGTCGAAACTTGCTCCTCAGTAACTGTCGCACGCTGAATGGCCGCGGACGAGAGTCCGAAGTCTCGGAAAAGCGTCAACACGCCAGTGAAGGCTGTGACCATGCCCACTAATCCGAAATCCTTCGGCCCCAAGAGTCGGGCCAAAATCATCAGGGAACCCAAGCGCAAGAAAAAGTTAGCGCCTTGAGCACCCAGCCTAGCTAATCCGCCCCGTATTGTTTTTTCTTTCAAGTCTTTCATCGTTGTTTCATAACACGAGCGGAGTATCCGACCGTCAGCCCTCTCTTGTGTTCAACTAGATCACAAGCTTGCGGCAGTAAAATGCCTCAGCGTAACCACTGGCAGCAACGCACTCCATTCCCCGCAGTCGCATCAGAGAAAAAAAAATCTCTCTCTCAAACCATCGTTTCGAATGTTGCGACTGGAAGGCCTCTAAGAGGTATTCCACCTTTTTTTCGCAGATTTCTCTCTCGAGTGGTACGAATACGCTAGGCCGTCCGAAGTCGCCGTCGTATTTAGGAATCTCGTACTCCAAAATAAAGTGGTCTCGGAATGTATTCCACGTAAGTTGCGAAATCAAGCGATGGTCCTGATGGGCATCGTTGCCGTTATGTGTGAAGATGAGGTCAGGAGAAAGGTGCTTTAGATCGTTCTCGAAAACGGCCTTCACTTCGCTGCCTACATAGGGCATGAATCCATCCTGAAACGTCTTCAAGAGTGGTGCCTTTAGCCGAGAGCCGGCAAACAACTGCGCCGCGTGCCGGGCTTCTGTTTCTCGTATTCCGATCGCGTTGAATACGACCCAGTGAAGCTCGCATTCCGGATACTGATCGGCCAAACGCAGGATTGTTCCGCCGCAGCCGATTTCGATATCGTCGGAGTGTGCGCCCATGCATAGGATTTTCAACCTACCCGCATCTTTCACACCAAAATTTAGTTGCATCATATGTGTGCCGATACTACCATCGCCTGCTTCTTACCTTGATGCGTTTACCCTGTTCCCCAGCGGCAAGTTGATCGAAAACATGCTGCAGCCTTCGTGCGTAGCTCGCAACACTGGATGCGCTGGCATTCCAACGGTCCCTCGGAACGCCTTACTACTGTCTGACGTAAGATGCTGGAAGTTGAGAGTTCAGAATTGCCGATAACCCTTTAACCAGACCGTCATTTCATTGATGGCACTACACGCAATCGCAAGAATTAGCAAAGGAATAGACGCTGGGATTCCAGCCCGGGGCTATTCGGTTGCTAGCCCCATGGCAGACCGGAGAGCTACCTTCGCCTTCACCGGTCGTTCATTGAATTTGAAAAATCCATTCCTATCTTGTTACTGAATCATGGCTTTCAACCCAGTCGGCGGTAGCGGTTGACTACCCAACTGGGCCGCCTTGAACGCCACCGCGTTGGATGCCCAATCACCAACCTGTGCCTGAATTCCGCTCTGAAAATTCCATCCAAATACAATTGGGTTCGTGCTGGAGCTACTGTAAGTTTGCATGCCGTCGTTTTGAAAATAAGATGAATTCCCTGGGCCGTTGGAACTAAGATAACCGTTGAGGAGCGATGCCTGACTGGTAGCCGTTCCGGTCACTGTGTTGTAACCTATCGAAATACCTGAAAATTCCAATTCGCTCGATGCCGACGCCGGAGTAATGCTTATAGAGTTGAAACTAGGGCAGGTTGCTCCAGAGCAAGTTGCAGATGCGAACCCGCCCGCTGTCTGATAGTTATCGACCGGTGAAGCTGCAGCGCCCGCGATGTCGAAGATATAAACTGTCTCATCGAAGTTTGTGTTGGTAAGTCTAAAGTTGGCCGTTATCTGTCCGGAAGTAGTAGCCGGAGAAGCGATATAAAAGGCATCTTCAGTAGCGGTAGCGCTGTTAGGCCCATAAGCGCAGCCAAGATGATTAACAGTGTTGTTGGGAGTTGTCGTCAATGAACTTACTGCACAGTTAGCACCTGCGGTGGATTCTCCCCCATCATAAGAGATGTACAAAAGATTACCGTGAACTGGCAGTTGAACGGAAAAAGTATTCGGGGCAAGGTAGCCATAATTGTAGACATGCTCCCATGTTGGACGAATGCCAGTCTGCCCGCCGCCGGAGTTGGAGCTTTTCAAGGCTACAGCAACAGATGAATAGTACAGACTGTTCGTCTCCGTCAACGTTGGAATTAGGGATGCTGTCGAAGAATAAACTCCATCCTGTAACACGCCACCCTGCGTGGCCCCAGATTCCTCCAATGTGAAACTGCCGTTCCCTAGGGAGCCGACAGTAATCGTTCCGGGAGAACCAGCATTGTATTGTTCTACAAACTGGAATACGTAATCACCCGATTGCGTAAGCGTCGGCAATTTCCCGGCGCTCATCAGGGTTGATGACGAACTTGGTGCATTACAACTGGAGCCATCTAAAGCATTGGCAGTGGCGATATTAGACATCTCCCACGCAACCGCATGAAACCAGATCTGTGCTGAATTTACCTTTACGGTGATTTTGCGAGTTCCGGCTACAGCATTGGGAACAATGTAGACATAAATTGCCGCCGATGTATTGGGGTTTGGGCACTGAATAGCCAGAGAATACCTATTGCTCTTGTCGTCGCTGATTGAAAGTGCGTTGCCCGAATTGTCGCCATCCGTAACAATGAGAATGATAGCGTCTCCGGCGGTTGTTCCGGTGGGGAGAGGAACCATAGCCGAAGAACCCGCCGCCATCGTCTGGCCTCCGTTGCCAATATCAGGAGTAGTAATACCCTGAACGATTGCCGGTGTGCCTCCAGCCCCACTCTCCGCCTCGAAAGTGATGGCCTGGGGGAAACTGACATAACTAGCGCCGCTCGTAGCCGCAGGGCCATCATAAAGGGGCGTCACGCCTGGACTCGCCGTCGCAATTGCGCTATTGGGGCAAGAGCCGGTTGCGCAGTTCACAAAGAATATCTCCAGCGCAATGCGATCACCGGCGGCAAGCGTCGTGCTCGATCCTACTGAGCAAGTAAAGTTTCGTGCCGTAGTTAGACTTGTGCCGGGGTCGCTTTCGTAGCCGCTGCAAAACGGGCTGCCCAGCACTCCCCCACGGTAGTTAAGCAGAACTCCTTCCAACCCTGCATTATTGCCCGCAGTGGCATCGCCTGTATAAACATTAAACGTAATGATGCTTGATGCCGCTATGGTGGCTGGCGTGGCAACCGGTTCGGACATCCATGCGATCGAGCCCGAGCTCGAAACGTCGTTGGCATGGATCCTAGTACTTCCCGAAGTCGTGTGGATGAAGGAACTGGCCGCCGTCCCTCCTGTGGGCTCAGGCGATGGACTCATGGCGTGGTAGCCTGTTACCGCCCCAGGGGTTAGGTGTAAATTCAGTTGAGTAGCTGACCAGCCAAGCGAGCACCAGAGAAAAGTGGGAATCAGGGGAAGAATGCGCCTCATCGTGGAGTGATCTCAAATAACGGGGTTGAGAATCGCAAGCGATTGACTGCGTTAAGGCGTTTTAGTTTTGAGGTCTTCTAGTCTGATCCCCGTTGTGCAGCCGAAGGCTATTGAATCGGGTGCAAGGGAATGATTTGCCTCATGGAGCGCCCAAGAAAAAGACAACTCATTGCTCAGTAAGTCCGACAGACTAAGCTAGTCTACCTACTCCACTGGCGTTCCTGCAAGATGCCTGAATGGAAACATTCGGGGTTGGAATACGGTTTCCCCTAGTTCGATTTGCGCATCGGTCTGATGCTGATATCCGTCACCTCGGCGGTAGACGGAAGCATTAATGCTTGAACGACCACCGAAGCGATGTCCTCCGGCTGCAATAGAGTCTCTGGGCAATAGGATTTTCCTTCATCTCGGCAAAGGGCCTCCTGCATCGGTGTCGCAGTGCGTCCCAAGTACATAGAGAGTACCCGTATTCCCTTCGGGTTAACTTCTTCGCGCAGACTGTCGGCTATAGCCTTCAAGGCGTGTTTGGTGGCAGCATATTGCCCAATTTCAGGCCTCTTGGCCGCCAGCCCTACGCTGGAGTTGATGAAAACGATCTGCCCACCCGCGACTGTCAACAGAGGCAGCAGACGCTGGGTCAGAAGATAAGGTGCACGAACATTCGTAGCGTATTGGAGATCGAGATCCTCGACACTAGCGCATTCCATCCGATTCTGATTCACGACTCCTGCGCAGTGAATGAGAATATCGAGCCTCCCGGCTTCTTCGAGATGCTGAAGAAGTGGTTGGATGCTTCCCTCCACAGTCAGATCAATTTGAAAGCTCGCTACCTGTGAGAACTGCCGAGCCGTCAAAACCGTCTCCGAAAGAGTGGCAGGATTTCTACCCACCGCACATAAGAGTGCGCCCTCACGTGCAAGCGCAATGCCTAGGGCCCTGCCGATCCCGCCGCTCGCTCCCGTTACTACGGCGAGTCGCCCTGCAAGAGGGCGGGGCTGTTTGATTCCATCGTAACCAACCTTGATCCGCTTGGCAGCTTTCGGTTTGTTTCCGGTAGTTGCGGTCGTCGACACTCTCCTCTTCTCGCCAAACTTCAAGTCGTTCTCCAGTTTTCCGATTCGATTCTTGCACCGTCCCGGATTGTGCGTCTTGCCTTATCGAATTTCGTTAGCGTGGATCGGGGCTTGGTTTCCATTGACTATTTCGCCTACCACCTCGTCCACGGTGAGGTCCTGACGCTCGCGGAGTTTTCGTATCGTTTCATATGGATTAAACACAGCCCTGCATAACCTCGCCAGTATCGCTTTGGCTAGATGAAAATGGCTAAAGCCTATTCCGGCCTCTATTAGTTTTCTCTCGTGATAATCCCAAAATTTGCCATCACGGCGACCTCGCATGAGACTAACTGCGAGGAAATTATAGTAATCGGAGATTTGCCGGTGAAGGCAACTTTCAAATTCCTTTTTTGTGAGAAAATCTCGGCCGTGTGTTACTAGATTATGCAAGTGGCCTGCTATGAGGGTATTAATGTCTTCCGTGATGGTGCCGAGCGACCCAAACCTCAATCTCTTGAAAGTAAGGATCTGATGAACAAAACCAAAGTCATAGGTCTTCAGAAGCACAACACACGCCTCCATATCAGCATGTAGATTTGCTTCATTATAAAAGGGATCCTGAGTCCTCACAACATTAGATCGATAAAGGACGGAGGTTGATGTCCCAAACACATACATCTCATCCAGAAACAGTTGGCGGCAGATCGAGCGACCCGAAACTGACCTGTCGGAATATGGCAGTCCCGTCCACATAACTTCGCGTCCTTGCAGGCCGTACGCTCCCACGATTCCCACCGAAGGATGCTCCTCGGCAACGGACACCATTTGCTCCAAGCACTGGGGAAATATCCAATCATCTGCAAATACCATCTTGCAGTATTTACTCTCGGGAGAAATCTGACGTAGTGCCAGGTTATGGTTAGGGACCGCTCGTAAGAACCGCTGATTTTCGTGAACCCTAATCCTCGAGTCTTTCGCGGCATATCCGCGTGCGATCTCGACCGACCCATCTGTGCTGCAATTATCGACGATAGTGTAGTCCCAATTCTGATATGTCTGAGCAAGAACGCTTTCGATGCATTCAGCAAGATAGGTGGAGTCATTGTAAACCGGTGTAACTATACTTACTAGAGGCAGTAGCTTTGAAACCATATCCCCTCCTGTCTTACCCGCCGATGCATCGTGCCAATAGAGGGTCCTGTACAAAACCATCCGATGCCAGCTAACCCCAACACAGCGCTCACATGGCACCCGGTCTGGTCAAGAACTCCTCCGTTGATAGTTTGAAAACAATCCGCGACTACTCAGATGTTATGCTCACTCAAACCATGAGAACCACATTACCAAAATTCTTAGGTTACTGTGCGCTGCCGTAACGAAAGGGTCTGAACTGTCGGGTTACACCTCAACTCCTACAGGGGCAACTTCCGCAAGGCTTAGTCGCGTTACGGTCTCTCTGCCAAAGAGTTTATTGAACTCCATCCGTAAAGCTTCAGCGTACGCCGTCGATGTCTTACGAAATAGTGCCCTAAGATGCTCCCTCTCGTTCACCAATGACTGAAAGCTTTCGATAAGCGATTTGACATCAAAATGCTCAATTTCCAGACAATATCGATCGTGTCCTACTGCCCGCATGAGATGATCTATTTTGGGCATATAACTGAGAGCAATTACAGGCTTTCCCAAGAGATGAGAGAAGATAACACCATGAAATTTTGATGTAATAACAAAGTCAAAGGTGGACATCTGAAGAAGTAGCTCTTTTAAAGTCGGAAGCGGGCGAACAACTACCTCCCCTCTATCGAAAGGGGCTCTGGCAAGAAGTCTTGTCTTTAGATCTTCGATCGCCGAGATGTCCGTACTGATATCGCTGGTGAATATCTCAAGATGGTAGTTGTGGGCTAGAAGCCATAATGACAAACTTGTCAATTTATCGAGATAGTGGGAGTAGGCAGCACTATCTTTTCGAGGCCAGCGACGAGGATCACAAAAGCCCATAGGGTTCAGCCCTACTTTATGCGCCAGCTTGTCTGAAGGCTTGGCTCCAAGGAACCTTTGTGGATCACTGGAATAGGTGGAACCTGGAGGGACATGCGACTCGATTTCAATACCTAAATTACGAAGTAGCGCTTGTGATTCAACAGAAGTCAATCTGTCTGAAGACTCAGCTGTTACATAGTTCTGGACATCAAGAGCATAAGCTGGATCTGGGCAAACATGGGTTTCTTTTTTGACGTTTAGACTGCAAACTAACGCTTGTGATTCATGTGAGCGAAAAGACGTGTAATTCGCAAGCCGAACAGCCCATCTTGCAAAGAACTTGTTTATGGGTTTCTCTAAGAGATCAGCCCCAACTCCAACAATAAACACTGGAGTGTTCGAGAGCTTCGCGAGGACGCAGAATTTGAAAACGTTGTAAGGTAGGTCTCCGTGTAGCTCGCACAACTGGCCGCCGCCGGACATTATCAGAAGATCGAGAGATCTCACGATGTTATACGAACGCATCAGATGCAAGAGTTCCCGAACAAAATCGTAGACTGACTTTGCCAAGACGTAGAAACCCCGATACCTCACCAGGATTGACTTGAGCGTAAATTTTGATTCCGAAACGTTGGCCGACGATATGGCTGATCCGTTCCATCCTGGATAACACCATCTAATGGGGTAAGATACGATATTGTGCCTTTTTTGGGTGTCATCAGGATGTAATGAAAAGCCGATCAAACGCGCGTTGGCCAAACGCATTTTGATATTGAAAATAAAGGACTCCTGGATAGCTGCATCTCCCATATTCCCCAAGCCCTGATGATCCAAAAGTCCGATTATGTTGTATTTACCATCCACCGTAGTTCGCCCCAATCTTCTAGAGATTGCTACTCGTCTTTCAGTGCCGCTGTTTCTCACAGTCTTGGCCATAACCCCCGGAAAACTTGCCAGCGTTCGCTAGCGAAGCAGGAAACCAGAGTCCCCACTTTGACTGATGTGCGCTGTTTCAGTCTAGGAAGAATACCCCGAAGGAAGAGCTTTGGCTCTTTTGACGAACAAGAGCACTCTAATAAAGCAATGGGAAGAATTATTGATTCTGAACTAGATCGGGTTATAGACAACCTTCCAGCAATCCCCTCTTATCGCCATCCGCCTTCAGGGAGTCATGAGCCAGCCGATACCAGTTCCAAAGTGTTTGAGCTCTGCTTAACGATTTGATTCCAGACTTTCCACGGCGCTGCGTTCTGGTTTAACTCTTCGAGGTGCTGTTTATCTTTAAAGGTATCCATACATTGCCAAAAGCCAGGGTACTTGTACGCCAACAAAGTCTGGTTGTCGATGAGCCTCTGAAAGGGCTCACGTACCAGTTCCTCGCCAGGCTGAATGTATTGAAAAATCTTATTACTCATGATAAAGAAACCGCCATTAATCCAAATGTCAGTGCGGCTCAATGGGCAGATCTCTCTCACTTTTCCACCTACGTCTGTGTGAACGATGTCAAAACTACCGGTCGGCTGCACCAGCAGCAGAGAAGCAACCGCGTTGCTTTCTCTGAATGTATCGAGCATGGCAGGAAGCGGCACATCGCTTAATCCGTCACCGTAGTTCGCGAGAAACATCTCCTCGCCTTGCACGTAGGGTTCGATGGCTTTAAAGCGCTGGCCGATGTTGGTATTAGCGCCTGTCTCGACGAAGGTGATCGTCCAATCATCCATGTCACGGTTGAGGTATTGGACGTTCTTCCCTCCCTGGGACCAGACAAAATCGTTGGACACTGACTCGTCGTAGTGAAGGAAGTAGTCTTTAATGACATTGCCTTTGTAGCCCAGGCAAATAATGAAATCCTTATGGCCGAAATGCGCGTAGTACTTCATGAGATGCCAGAGAATCGGACGAGTCCCGATTGTCACCATTGGTTTGGGAACATCATCTGCGTAACCTCTCAGACGCATCCCGGATCCTCCACAGAAAAGAACCACTTTCATAGCAACCTCCGCATTCAATAGACAGTTACTTTTGGAATTGGCACAACAAAGCTACCGCCCCACTCCCGGATGTATTGCAATTGCTCCATGATTTCGTCCTTGAGGTTCCAGGGCAATATCACGACATACCGAGGCTTGGTTTCCTGGATTCGGTCCGGCTGATAGATAGGAATGCGGCTGCCCGGCAAAAATCGACCTTGCTTGTATGGGCTGCGATCCACAGTGTACTCGATCAGATCCTTCCCGATGCCGCAGTAATGTAATAGCGTGGCGCTCTTGCCCGGCGCGCCATAACCGACTACTTTTTCCCCTTGCATCGCGGCAGAGAGAAGGAAATCCACAAGAGCGAATTTCGTCTCCTTCACCTGTTGCGCGAAGCTATCGTAACCTGCCATCTCGTCGAGCCCGGCCTGAGTTTCATCGGTCAGCACCTTCCGCACGTTCGGTTCGATGGGGTGCGTTCTGCTCTCAGCTCTGCATGCGTAGACGCGTAGCGATCCTCCGTGCGATCGCAACTCTTCGACGTCGAACACTTTCAGTCCGTGCACCTCCATGATCTTGATCGTGGTGAGCAGCGAGAAGTACGAGAAGTGTTCGTGATAGATCGTGTCGAACTCATTGAGGCGGATGAGTTGCAGTAGATGTGGAAATTCGAGGGTCAACACTCCTTCAGGTTTGAGCAGGATCTTCAGTCCTTCAACAAAATCGTTTAGGTCCGGTACCTGTGCCAGCACATTATTCCCAAGGACTAGGTCAGCACATCGCCCTTCCACTGCTAATTCCTCGGCAAGCTCTGCGCCGAAGAATCTCACGAGTGTGGGAACGCCTTTCTCAACCGCAACCCGGGCCACATTTGCTGCAGGCTCGATGCCGAGTACGGGAACGTCACGCTGAACAAAATATTGCAGGAGGTAACCATCGTTGCTCGCTACTTCGACGACAAAGCTCTCTTCGTCGAGCCCAAAGCGCGCATGCATCTTAGCGCAATAATTATCTGCGTGCTTGAGCCATGAATTTGAATACGATGAGAAATAGGCATAATCACTGAAGATATTCTCAGCGCTCTCGTATTCGTCGAGCTGCACCAGGAAGCATTTATCGCAAACATACACGTGTAATGGATAGTAGGTTTCGCCGCAGTTCAGGTCAGCGGGCGATAGGTATGTTTCACACAACGGAGACATGCCTAAGTCGACAAAGGTTCGCTGTAGGCCTATGCCACAAAAACGACAGGTTTTAGCTGTCGCCATCTGCTGAATTGCAAGAGAAGGCATCGTTGTCGTCATAACGTCTCTTTTAAGCTGTGATCAGTTCTGGTGAAAAACTAGTACTCAACTTGCCGACAGTCCAGCGCAGGGAGCTGTCCAATTGCCCAGCTTTTTGCTGTCTCTGGATTTGACTAATCCGCACGTATCGGCCTCGTTCCATGTCTTCCAAGGTGAGCCCGATGGAACGATAGGCGTCATAAAGTTCCTGCGCGCCTTTGCGGGCTGTCCAATTAGGACGGAAGGTTGGCAGCACGCGCTTGATCTTGTCGCAGGTCACACGATAGCAACGCTTGTCAGGGCCTCCCCCTGGAGCATATTCCACGCGGCACCCAGGCACCGTTTCGGTAACGATGTCTGCCAACTCCCAAATACGATAGTTCTCCTCGGTAAGACCGACGTTAAAGGTCTCGTTGTGGATGATTTCCAGCGGAGCCTCGAGCACCGCAACGATAGCGGCAATGATGTCGCGAATATGAACGATCGGCCGCCACGGCGTACCATCGCTTTTGATAAGAATGCGACCGGTTGTGCAGGCTGATGCCACCAAATCGTTTAGAACTATATCTAACCGCAGCCGTGATGACGCACCGTATGCGGTTGCATTTCTCAGATATGTAGGACTGAAATTCTCGTCTGCCAGGAGCCTGACGTCGCGTTCAACGAGAACTTTTGACTCGCCATATGGAGTAACTGGATTAAGGGACGCATTTTCATCCAAAAAGTCGTCGCCAGCCGCACCATAGGTGCTGCACGAAGAGGAAAAGACGAAGCGTCTTACGCCAGCTTCTTTCGCAAGCCTCGCCAGCTTCACTGATGCAAGGTGGTTGATGTCATACGTAAGCTGTGAATCGAGGTTCCCAAGCGGATCATTCGAGAGCGCAGCCAGATGTACAACCGCGTCGAAGCCCACCAGATCTGCATGCGTAAGATCACGGAGATCTTTGCGAACGTCTGGGGTTGCGGAGGACGCATGACCAAAGTCGCAACCTGCGAAGAGATCGGTGTCAAGTCCAGTAACCTCATGTCCAATCGAACTTAGAATGGGCGCCGCTACAGCGCCGATGTAACCTTTATGACCAGTCAGCAGAACTTTCATAAGCCTCCTACCGGGGATACCCAGTGTTGTGATTGCGAAGTCGATAGTCTTTGTCAGAACAGCAGGTCAGGGGCAGACACTATCCTCATTTGGACCATGAAATACTTGCCGGCTATCACTGCGCGCAGTTATTCGATAAGTAGTTAAATTGCGCATGTGTCCGCTGAGTTGGCGGGCGCCGATCCAGGAATCTCGTGACCTACTGTAGGCTTCTCATGAGAACTCCTGTTCAAGGCCATTTCCACGGTCTCGTCATCGGCAATCGCGCACAGTAGGCCATTCTCACTTAGCAAGTCCACAGCGTTACTGATCGTCTCAAACGGCAAACCTGAGCGCTCGGCAATATCCAATAATGTGTTTTCTCCGTCCGACAAATTGAGCACCCACAGTCGCGCATTGATCTCTGTTCCAATCGACTCGCCACCGGTAGACCTATAGAGATTTCGTTTTCCCAACTGAGGTTCGCAATATGGGCTCAAATTGCGATAGCGCCTGTTATTCTCCAGTACGTTCGCAATCTTGACGCAGATACGAAGAGACTTCGCCAACTGCATAGGCTGAATGAAATCAAGATTGTCCGCTGAGGTGTGGTACTCCGGAAATGTCCCCCACACGCTTCGCATTAGGCAACCGACAGCAAGGTTGAAGCCTGGTGAACAATACTGACGCTCGTCGTAGCCGTAAGGAGAGAAGTCCAGAATTTCCGATTGTTCACCACAGTGCTTCAACACATGCGCTACAGCGCGATCGATCTCAGTATCTCCGCGACGGCTCTTCTTATAATGAAAACCACCTTTGTCGCCGATACCGGTCAAGACCAAACCGTGGCGTACGCTCTCAACTTTTTCCCGGTTTCGAGCAAGCCAGGTGATTGCGCCGATCGTCCCCGGGATGAAAACGAAACGGTAGGAGTATCGAAGCTCCTCCCTGGATAGCAACGCTGCTAGGTAAGTCGCAACTGTCAACCCAGACAGATTGTCATTCGCCAATGAAGGATGACATGCGTGACATGAAATCAAGACTTCTTTACTCGACCTGCCTGGTAAGTAGTACTCACCATAAGTCATGTGTCCGTCTTCAAGTGTGGAGTCGATGCAAACTTCGAAGTCTCGCTCTTCCAGTGCGAGAAGCTGTTTGTGCGACAGGCAGAATCCCCAGTTGGATTGATAGTAGGAAGTGCGGTAAGGAATCCAGTCTGGGCGATCAGGCAGGGAAAACAAATGCTGCTTCAGTTCGCTGAGCGGCATCGTTGCTTGCACTGGCACGCTGTAGCTCATTACGTGGAGATTGTTATATTGAAAATCCACCACCCGCGGCCCGCCCGGAATTCTTATGTAAGCATCACGAATGTTCCATTCCTTTGGAACTCTCCAATCGAAGACCGTTGTACCGCTGGCGACTTCACAAGTCTTGATTGGAATCTCCTGCCTGATTATTTCCAGAGTTTGCCGAATACCATCCCCTGTGATACTTCGGCAAATCGGAAACATTCTCGCGGCTAGGGCATGCAGTTCATGACCGATTGAGACCAGGTCTTTCTCTTCGAAATTTTTTAGCAGGCTCATTCGCAACCTTTGAAATCAGGGTAATTTCGATCCCGCTCGGAAATGACTTCGATCTTCTCTGGCCACTCGATTTTAAAGGCGCTATCATCAAATCGGACTCCGCGTGCCGATTCAGGATGATAGAACTCAGACATCTGATAGAAGACCTCAGTATTGTCCATCAGCGTCAGGAACCCGTGTGCGCATCCTTCAGGAATGTAAAGCATTTGTCGGTCTTCCGCGGTGAGGATTGCTGCAACCCAGCGCCGAAACGTTGACGACCGTGGCCGTAGATCGACCGCAACATCGTAGATCGCCCCTTGCGTGCACCGTACTAATTTAGCTTCTTGGAAAGGTTCGTTCTGATAGTGGATCCCGCGGAGGGTGCCTTTATGGGTATTGAACGACACGTTGCACTGGACGAGTCTCGGATTCAGCCCATTCAACTCAAATTCCTTTTCACACCAGGAACGCGCAAAGAATCCTCGCTCATCAGTTAAGGGATCGAGATGGACTTCGACAACCCCAGCTAGAACAGTTCGTTTGAAGACCATTCTTTATGCCGTCATAGAAGTAGTGCGCGTGCATCCGTAGACTCATTGCCGCACGCAAACAACAGCGAACGGCGTATATGAAGTCCGGTACTTACACTTTGCAACTGCGCCACGCGTTTTTCCAAGCCCAGAACTCTATTCCGTGCTTAGCTTTCCTGCAATATTCGGGACGGCCCATGGACTCCCTTGCTGAATACCCGTTGATAAGCTGCGAGTAAACTTCCTACGGAATGCTCCCAGGCCAACTCTAGGACGACTCTCCTGCGCCCGAATTCACCCATCGTCCTTCTTTCTTCGGGACGCGCGACCAACCAGAGAATCTTGGCAGCGAAATCTGTTACCTGATCATGATTATCACTATAGAGAGATGCTTCCCCGGCACTAAATCTGCCCTCTTTCAAATCGAACTGAACGATAGGTTTCCCTAGTGCCATATACTCCATGATCTTGATCATTGTGGAAATATTGTTCATTTCGCATGGCCTGTCGGGATTGACGCAGACATCAGCGGTAGAAAGAATCTCTAACAATTGTTGGTCGGGGATTCTTCCAGTAAAGTTGACCATATCCCCGAGATCCATGTCTTCCGTCATCTTCCGTAACCCCTCCAGCCCCGGGCCTCCTCCAACACAAGTGAAGTGTATGTCGCGGCGACCCAATCCTTTAATGTGCTGCGCCACATCCAACAAGATGTCCAGACCATCCTGAATACTCATGGTCCCTACGTAGCCCACCAGGTATGGCTTTCCGTATTTCAGGGATGGGTTTGGGGGAACGGGTTTGAAAGCTTCCAAATCGGGACCATTTCGGACAATGAACACGTCTTCTGGAGCAAGACCTCCTCTCGTTATCGCCAGATCCTCATAGCTCTTATTAGTGGCCATGACGACGTCACTGAACCGATAGGTCATTTTCTCCAGCCAAACCTGTATCTTGTAGAAAAGATCTCCCTTTCTGTATTTTGAGAGGTATAGTTCCGGATTAGCGTCGTGATGATCAAATATGTATTTGACCCCCAGGAGTTTGAATGGCAGCGCAACCAAGAAGATATCGTCTGGAGGATTGCAACCTTGTATCACGTGAAATCCACGCCGCAGGTAAATCCACCAGGCATAAATAAATTCCCAAATTAGAGCGGAACCGTACTCATACAAGTAACCGAACGCACCATTCGCTTCCTTGGGCATAGGGTGACGGTAGATGTAGATACCATCGATAACCTCATATCCCTGTGTGTAACCCTTGCCTCGTGGACATAGCACTGTCACTTCGTAACCATTCGCGCGCAGGGAAAGGGCTTCCTTCCACACGCGCGTGTCGAATGGAACCGGAAGGTTTTCAACAATAATGAGAATCTTTTTCATCCGGTAAAGATACCCCTCTATTAGAGCAATTTGTAAAGGCCGGCAAGCGAACATAACATCGTGGCTTGTCCCCAATGCAGTGTAGGGGTCTTGTTCACAATCCATGGCGAATATCGCCGGTAATAGAAGTAACCGGTGCGATCCTGCATGTTTTCAATCGTCCATTTGGCAATGTTCAAAGCCAGCGCAAGATTCTCGGGGTCTTGATCGTTAAATAGAACGAGCGTGTCGATCGCTTGCGAGGAACACTGAATATCGATTGGTAGAGTTTTGTAGTCATAGTATCTGGGAGTGCCATCTAAAAGGAAAAATGTCTTCTTCCAATATCGATATCCAGTGTTCATGCGTTCGTCAAACTGGTCATCGCCTGTGGCCTTTTGGTAGTACTTAAAACAATCCAGTACATATCCGGTGTGAAAATTGTCAACCCAGTGCAAGTTGGCGGCCTCACCGTAATACCAGGAGCCATCGGCCCTTTGATGCTTAGCGGTGTACCGCATAGCCTTCTGTGCCAACATCTGGTAGGCTTCAGTTCCCGTATAGGCATAAGTTCGAGCCAAGAAACTTGCACCCAGTGTATTCGAATTGTGAACCGACTTATTCTCCGCCGGAATATAGCTTAAACAAAGGGCGTCTCCTTCGACGAACCTATCGAGATCCTGCATAATATGCTCGCAGGCACTGATCGCGACTTGCAGGTAGCTGTCCTTTTGGAAGTGCTCGTAGGCATCCAGAAATGCGTGGCCGATGAGTGAGGTCCAAACGATTGTTGGCACTCCCTTTGGGAGGTAAAAGGTTCTCGATTGATAGTCGAAGTGATTCCCCCAGCAGGCTCCCGAATAGCCTTTGGATTTGTGCTCAATCAGCCATTCCAAAGCCGACTCCGCTTTGTCTTCCAAGGATTTATCACCTGTGGCTTGCTGAAGCCGCATGAAGCCCTTTGCCAGATAGGCCATGCCTTTGGTCGAACGACTCTTGGGAACCCCCAGCAAGGGGCGCAGGTTAATGGGGAAACGGCGCACGCCCTGTTGCAAAACAGTACGCAATAGCTTTGTTTTGAATGTTAGCGGGCGAATATATTTTGCGCTCAGGCCATCGAAAGTGTCGTAACCACGGTAATCGTTCTTCTCCAGCCACTCAGAGAGCAGGCAAATGGAATTAGAAATCTCCGTCTTCGAAGCCCTAGCAATACCTTCGACGTTAACCTTCTTACCAGCAAATGCCGTCGTACTTACCATTTGCGCTCCTGTGATTCGTAATTCGAACGAAGTCCACTAAAAGCTGACCTTCGTGCAAGCGTTCAGGCACGCTCCGGAAGTCTGGGTCCTTGTTTCCGATTACGACCGTTTCGGCATGATCCAGCACCGCATCGACGCCGTTGACCATCAGTCTTGATATGTGCGGAATGCGATTGAGAATGAAATCTCGGTTCGCGCCAACCAACCTGGCTAGATTGACATTCTTGTCGAAGATGCGTAGATCATAGCCCTTACCGATCAAGCGTTCAATAATTTCGATCATTGGGCTCTCGCGCAAATCGTCGGTTCCCGCCTTGAAGCTGAATCCCAGAACACCGATGCGTTTCGATCTTTTTTCCATGATGAGTTGCAGCCCTCTAGCGATCTGCAATTCATTGCTCGGCAGAATCGAGGTCAAGATCGGCAACTCTAGATCGTGTGTCTTGGCTTTGTAAGCCAATGCACGAAGATCCTTCGGTAAGCATGACCCACCGAAGGCAAACCCAGGCATCAAATAAGCCGGAGAGATATTGAGCTTCTTATCTTGGCAGAAGATATTCATGACCTCCTGCGAATCAATAGAGAACGACTTACAGAGATTCCCTATTTCATTTGCAAAGCCAATCTTAAGTGCATGCCAACTGTTATCTACGTACTTGACCATCTCGGCAGTTCGTATATCAGTTCGAATCAACGGTGCTTCAAGCTTTTCGTAGAGCTTGGCCAATATGTCTCCGCTTGCGCAGTCTAACTCTCCAATCACCGTTTTAGGAGGACAGTTGAAATCCTTTACGGCCGACCCTTCGCGCAGAAACTCAGGATTGTTACAAATACCGAAGTCAACTCCAGCTTTTTTTCCCGAGTGCTCTTCAAGAACTGGGATAACCAGCTGGTGCATGGTGCCCGGTAGAATCGTGCTGCGAATCACCACAGTGTGGCGGGCCGCCTTATTCTTGAGGGCTTCGCCGATCAATTCGCAAACGCGGCGGATGTAAGTCAAGTCCAGGTTGCCGTTGATTTGGCTGGGGGTGCCAACGCATACGAAAGATAGGTCTGTTTCGCAGATAGCTTGGTCTTGATCACTCGTTGCTCGCAGACTCCCCAGACTGACGGCGGAGGCAATGATCTCCCCAATATCCACTTCGATGATCGGAGACTGTCCCGCATTGATTAAGTCAACCTTCGTCCGAACAGGATCCACGCCGGTGACTTCATGGCCATCTTGCGCAAGGCACCCTGCGGACACCGTACCCACATATCCCAGTCCGAAAATACTGATTTTCACAATACGGGCCTTTCGCCGATAGCTCAAAAGCTCAACACTTGATCTAAGGTTGTTTTAAGCAACCCAGGTCATTCAAATACTATGGAATTACGTTGGGATGCTCCCAGAGCATGGGCGCCAAACTCCTTCAATGGAAGGCGATAAGACATCTCTGCAAGAATTTAGAACCTTTCGCTTGCGCCGCATCAAAGTATTCAGTTCTGCTCTCGCGGCCGAAATACTAGCACCGTGGGCAGGCCTGGCGAATCGTACTGAGTCGATTCCGCGACTTCGAAGTCACGCTTGATCAAATCGATCTTAGATGTTACGCGGGTCTTTTCTTTTCCGGTCTTTTTATCCGTTGCATAAAGCCTGACAACAAAAACACCCGTCTTTTTTAAATACATCGCATATTTTCCCAAAATCGACAGAATTTGACCGAACGGAATGTGGTACATGGACTCGCGAAAGAGGATCACGTCGAAGTCTCGGTTTGGGATGTAGCTGAGAAAATCCGAACACACGAAACTGTTCTTGTTTGTGCGATTGTTCTTTTCTGTCCGCTTCGCGCCTTTATCCAAGGCCGCCTCTGATATATCCACGCCCACGTAGGATCGATATGCAGACTCAGCTAGTTCATTCGCCGTGTTGCCCGGCCCACAGCCAAGATCCAGGATGTCTCCGCCTTGCGCATACTTTTCCAGGTGCAGGTAGACGCAGTCTCCGGCTGTGTTGTCAATGAAGTTCCACTTCCTGCCGGAGAATTCTTTGTCCCATAGAAGTTTCTTGACACCTGAAGGGCCATAGCTTTTCAGGGCTGCAACAAGGAAATTTGACGTGCGATCTACGATCTTCATTTTTTCTTCTCCTTCGCATCGGAATCCAATATGAATTGTTCAGCCTTCCCAAGCGTAATACCAGTAGCGGCAACTTACTTTGGTTTGCTGATTTAAGGGACTATTTCCCGCTGAACCGTTGCTCTCGCTTTCCCTTCAAGGCGACAATGCAATAGAGGACTATAAAAATGCCCCTTTCCCCCAAACGAACAACGTCTGCGTTAAGAGGAATAAGTTGGTTCGGATTGATTTGCTCCTCGCTCGCGCTTTGTTTCTGGCCAGCCCATGCTCAAGCCAGCGGCTCTACCATTAATGCGGCTTCTTGCCAGCAAACTGATATTAATGCCGTGATTAACGGCCCCACGCATACCGCAGCAAATGGTGACACGATTAACATTCCAGCCGGTTCGTGCACCTGGACCACCGGAGTCATCGTGCCCTCCAACGTCGGAATCTCGATCATTGGTGTCGGGGCGGGCCGTACCAACATCACAGACAATCTTTCTAACGGTACTCCAATGATCCTGGCGCGTCTGACTTATGGGAACTCTCTGATGCGGATTTCTGGTATGAGTATCGCTGCAGGAACGTCCGCCAACTACAGCCCGCTCATGGTAATAGGCACATGTACGTCTAGCGGATGTCCCAATCTGCGGATGGATCACATGACCTTTTCCGGTTGGTCCGGTCAAGGTAGTCAAGACCCGGCGACCTGGATGCTTCGAGAAGACAATATGTTTGGCGTTCTGGACCACAACATTATTGGGGATTCGAGCTCGCTTGGTGGTGAGGTGGCTCTGGTCAACGCCAACAATTCTTCCTATCTTGGCGTCGGGCAGTTCGGAGATAACGCGTGGGCGCAACCGGACAGCTTCGGAACCGCCAACGCGCTGTTTATCGAGGACAACACCTTTAACGATAATACGATAGCGGATGATTGTGACATTTCCGACTCTTATACTAACGTTGGCGGATGCCGCGTTGTTACGCGTTTTAATACATGGTCCAATATGGGTGGTTGGGCAGTCGGTGTCCACGGCACTGAGACAGGCGGTAGGATGCGCGGCGGGAGGGTGCAAGAAGTTTACAACAACGTTTTTGGGTGCTCAAATACAGCAACCGGATGTAATAGTCCGGTAGGATTTCGCAGCGCCGATGGTTTTGTCTTTGACAACACTTTCACTGTTGCTTCTGGCTCCGGACTCAATTCTTATGTCTCCGTGTCGGCCTATCGCACTTGGGCGTCCTTTTGGCCGTGGGGAGGATGCAATGGAGAAAGTCCGTTTGACAAAAATGATGGCGCGATCTTAACGAGCGCGAGTACATTCACGTCAGTTTCGTCTACAACACTGACAGACTCCTCCCGAAGCTGGACAACAAATCAATTTGCGCCAGGAGCTTCCGGCAAATTTTACACGGTTTACGACGCTACCACAGGTCAAATGGCTGATGTTATTTCTAATACGGCGAATACGCTCAACATTCAACACCCGGTGACCTGGTCGCCCGGGGACACTTACTATATCAACGGCACCACGCTGTATGCCTCGGGCAAGGTCACGGGCGTATCCGTAGCTGGAGACGGCACTCTGACCATTACCGATACATCCAAAAGCTGGAGCACGAATCAATGGGTCAACAACGGCGATTCCTACACGCTTATTGACATCTCGGCGACGAGCTCCTTCTACGTGGGAGATCGAGGCTTTGAGATTACGGGCAGCACGACGAATACGTTGAGTAGTAGCTATTATTCTGAAAACGTCCAGGAAGGCTCTATAACCGCAAATGTGGGCGACACCTATGTAATCCTGCGTGCGAGCGTGTGTCTTGATCAGGCAGGCAGGGGCAGTGGCAACCTGCTCTCCGGCAGTTCTCTTGGTGCCTCTGTAACCCCCGTTGGCGATGTCAACCAGACACTCAAGCCAGTGTACGAGTGGGGAGATACACTGAACACCCACCTGAACTACCAACCGATTGTTACCGGGACGATGAAACTGATCGCCAATCGGGACTTCTACTACGGGGCTGTCAATCAGACGGCGCAAACATCACCTTCTTCGCCATTCACCGGCGCTACGGGCACTGGCTACGGGACTTTCGCTGATAGGCCAACATCTTGCACAACAGGCGTGGCCTATTGGGCCACTGACCAGGGGAATTGGAATCAAAGTGCTAATGGAGGCCAGGGCGAACTGTATATCTGCACAGCCACAAATACTTGGACGATGAGTTACACGCCGTACACCTATCCGCATCCTCTCGTTAGCGGTAACACCAGTGGAAACGCTCCGAATCCTCCAACTGGCCTGTCGGCGACGGTTCCGTAGCTGAACTTGTACCAACGTAAGACAATAGCAGTCCGATTCAACATGTTCGCTTGCCCTAGAGGGCTGGCGTGTGCTCATGATCGGTTTCAATTTGCACTGTGTCGACCTACAATCCCGCCTGACAGAAGCAACCCCAACTGAGTGAAAGGCGAATTTCTTAAACATATATTCACTGAACGTGCGTCAAAGGCGCCTTCCAAAACACCTCGATGCTTGTTTGTGTGCATTCCGCGAGCGCGCGCGAAAACTCTGGTGCTTTTAGCCACTCCTCCAGAGCCCAGCCTCGCTCGTAGTCGCCCGTAGCATAATTGAACTTCCCATCAGCGGCCAGACGAGCCAGCATCTCTACACATTCCAGCCCGTCAGGTGCAAATTCCGGAAGGTTTACTTCAAATGAAACGTACGGAACCGCGCTATGCAAACCACGCAGCACACTCGACTCATGCCCTTCTACATCAATTTTGATGTAAAAAGGTACTCCATACTGGCCTATCAATTGGTCGAGGGTAGTGGTTTCCACGGTCGTTTGCCGGTCGAACTGATGGTGTTGCCCAAACCGTTCATCGTCCTGCCTTAGGGTTTCAACCCATTTCCGTGAAAGGGTGTTCTTGGCCGATCCAGGTTCGTCAATCCACATGGTTCTTACGGCTTCCTCGTCACTCAGGGCCTTGCCTACAATTGCCACCGGTTTGCGAGCCAGCCTGTACATTAGAAATTTTTCCTTCAATATATCCTGATTAGTCTGATCTGGTTCAACTGCAACTACTCGTGCTCCGAGTTTCAGAAAGATATCAGTCTTAGTTCCGTGATTCGCTCCGACGTCGAAGACCAGGCTGTCACGTCGAAGACCGTTTAGAAGGTTGCGGTAAAAAAGAATTTCTATGTCTGTGCGAGCGACAATTGAGCGATCCGCCAACCTCCAATAGAGGTCATAGACTCGCGAAGCTTTCAGTCGCTGATAAACGCCAGCTCGTTTTAGGATTCTCTGCATTCGAGACTTCAGCAGCCGCACGATTGCACTCCCTGCAGGCATAGCGGTAATACGCTAAACATATCTTGAATCTTGATCTCCGCTGAAATGAAGGTCCTCCAAACAGACTCGTTTGAGAAGGCCTGAAGGCTAGAACGGAACCAGACGGGCTTAAAGTCTACCGACCCTGCCGCGCAATCGTAGCTGCGGAATCCCCTATTTTGCATCTTCAATCAGCATCTCTTCCGCAATCTCGCAAATGATATGCCCCGTCAAGATATGACATTCTTGAATTCGCGGAGTTTCTTCCGAGGGGATACGAAGCGTGCAGTTCGCGAGTTTTTTCATTGCTCCACCCGACCTGCCAGTCAGAGCGATTGTATAAATTGAGTTTGACTTCGCTACCTCCAGCGCTCGCAGCACATTCCGCGAATTTCCGCTCGTGGAAATGCCGACGGCGACGTCGCCAGGCTTCCCAAGCGCCTCCAATTGACGGGCAAACACATAATCGAATCCATAATCGTTTCCGATAGCAGTGAGTGAGGAAGTGTTCGCGTGTAACGCCAGTGCCGGCAGCGCCCTGCGTTCTTTTAGGTAGCGCCCCGTAAATTCCGCGGCCAGATGCTGCGCATCAGCGGCGCTTCCACCGTTTCCGAAGAAGAGGACTTTCCCGCCCCCACGAAGCGATTTAACGATCTGCATCGCTGCTTGGGCTACGAATTCGTGAAACCCAGCATCGGATGACAAAGCTTGTTTTACTTCGATGCTGCGCTGAATTCGGTCTCGTACCAGATCGTTCAGCTCTTTAGTTTTTCCTCGAGCTTTCATTATTCATCCCACCGATGAAGCCTGCAGTCCCCTAGATTGGAACTTTCACGCTCTTTGGCACTCTGGCCGGGGTGAGTTCCGCCGACTTCTGCGTTGGCCAAGGTAAGTTGTGCCCTTTGGTAGCGCTCCGGAGTACCAATATCAATGCATTCACCAGGATGAATAAAGGCCCGGAGATACTTGCCTTCAGCGAGCCAACGTGGGAAGAGATCCGTTTCCAGCGACATCTGAGCACCTGACGATATGTCGGAAAGGATGTGCTTCGTCACCATGTATATTCCCGCATTCACGTATTGTCCGCCGTACTCGGATTGTTTCTCTTTGAATCCGAAAACCTTGCTCCTGTTGTCCACGGAAACCAAACCGCAGTCAACGCGGCCGTCCGCTGGTACGACCAATATCGCTATGTCAGACTTTGCTTCTTGGTAATCACGGGCAAAGGCAACCAGGTCGGCGTCCGTATAGCTGTCGCCGTTCATAACTAATACCGCGTCCGATTCGACCAGGTCGACAGCATTTCGCAATGCACCGCCAGTTCCCATCGGCCAGGACTCGATTGAGTATCTCAAGTTTAGACCGAATACTCTGTCTCTGAAGTGCGCCCGAATCAGATCTCTTTGGTAGCCTACTGCCAGAATGATGTCCCGGAATCCCTGCCTCTGCAACTGGCTAAGCAGGATTTCCAGAAACGGCCGATCGCCTATGCTCGCTAACGCCTTGGGAGCAGTACCTGTAACGCTTCGAATCCGAAGGCCGGCACCGCCGCACAACACGATGGCATCAACTTTGTGGGGCATAAATCTCTGACCGGTCTAGTGCCAGCGATTTGTCGTATAAGGCCTCCGGTTCGTATACGACGACATCGCTGCCTCTGTTGGAGAAAGCGAACGGAACGCACAAGAGATTCTTCAAACGCATTCTCAATGCTTCCTTCCGATGCGGGGGCACGAAGAACAGCATGAAGCCGCCACCTCCAGCGCCGAGCAGTTTACCTCCTAGCGCACCGGCACTCAACCCAGCTTCGTAAATCTCGTCAATACTCGAATTGGAGATCCTTTGCGTCAGCGACCTCTTGATTTGCCAACCCTCGTGTAAGAGCTTGCCAAATTCACGTAATGAGCGGTCGGAGTTGGTTACGATGCCTTCGGCCTCGTCTACCATTTGCATCATTTCGGTTAATTCTCTTTGCCGGTTCGGCGTCTCCTTCAGCTGTTCTTTGGCAATCTCCGACGCCGTGCG
>Ga0206922_1069_pt1 | contig 28053 bp, 23 predicted proteins | sample Alteio_BWOrgHeat_63_FD_152976 | JGI IMG/M metagenome (GOLD analysis project Ga0206922, IMG submission 152976) | Enriched cells from forest soil in Barre Woods Harvard Forest LTER site, Petersham, Massachusetts, United States -... | ecosystem: Environmental > Terrestrial > Soil > Temperate forest >... | reverse complement strand
AGTTAATGAAGTGTTTTTTTTAGAAACAAGCCGCAGGCTGTTTTGAAAGCGGTTTATTTTGCTGTATAATTTTGGAGTAAGGCCGGTGTATTGAAAAAATAATTTTTGAAGATAACGCGGTGTAATGCCGTAGCGCGATGCAACGTTTTCAATATTATCAAAAAAATCAGCTTGCCGCATGTCGTTCATAACGTTGCTGACAACTGTTATTTTGCCAAGCCTTTTTTCTGTAAGCGAAAGTTTGTGCAATAAAAACGCTTCAACAAGTTCAATCCTCTTATCCCATGCTGTTGCTTCAAGCAGTTTTAAGTGTAAGATGCCTGCCGCGTTGCCCGGTATATCGGTAAAATCAACAACCTGGTTATTAAATACGCCAACCTTATCGTTTAAAAAGCAGGCGGCGGCATGAGGGAAGAAACGAATGCCCAGCATAACATTCCTGCCAATGGATTTGATGGCTAAAGGCTGAATAATTTGGCCCCACAATTCAACGGGCGGGTTGTTAACAAAGCCGGCACCGGCTGCTGTTTGCCATTTACCAGTCCCCAGGTTAAATATAATTTCCATACAGGCGCTCGGAAAAACAGTGTCTTCAAATGGCGCATCGGTATCTGACATATAAATGTAGTAGCATTTTACATACTGTTTCAGCCTTTTGCATGGTATTACTTCACTATATTTCATTACCATTTTAATATTTAATACAACAACTTTGTAAATAAACATTAAAGATACAAAACTACATTTAGCTCAGCATCTCTTTTGCCGCTTGCCTTGTACAAGCAGGTTTTCATGTTGTGTATATGGTATAACACGCAAAATTAGTATTCAGGAGAATAGTGAAATTGTATAAAACGGAACAAACCGGGCGTGGCCGTATAAATTATTATCAAAGGCAACGCAGTAAAAGATCGTCATTTTTTGTAGATCCAATATATCAGCCCTACCATATTGGTAGTTTATGAGGTTCCTGAAAAAAGGAAGAGACGGTATCGGTTTAATAAATCAAAATATCCGTTTCCACCTGTTTGCAGGTGATTCCCATTTGGATAACTGAATCTATTTGGGCTATATTTTCTTTGTTAAGTGCAAATAAATCCTGCAACAGTATCCCTGCAATCACTTCCCCCGTTTGTGGAATTTCCGCCTCGTCAAATCACATATATAATATTCGCCGTTGCCAAACGCCCCGATTGTTTGCAACCCCCTCATGGCATTATAATTGTCTCTCATTACCATGCGGGCACAAGCAGCGTACTGCTTTTCACAAACCTGCATGCATAAAACAACAACTATATGTCAGCTACATTGATCGATTCTGTCAAATCCGTTTTTACAGATGTGGTAATCTCAAAATTTTCCGGTTTACTGGGTGAAAGCGAGGGCAATACCCGCAAAACCCTGCAGGCTGCCATACCAATGGCATTGGTTTCCATCTTGCACAAGGCTGGCCACCAGGAAGAGGCCGCAAAGATCTACAACCTGTCAACACAGGCTTCCGCCGGCGACTTTTTCGGGCATATTCACGAGCTCACTGCAAGCCCGGGCTCCCTGCTGGCTGGCAGCGCTTTATTAAGCAAAGGGGGCGAGTACACCGGCAGCGCGTTTGGCGCCAGTGCTGATGCTGTAATAAAAGAAATAAGCAGGCATACCGGCGTTAGCTTCTCCTCATCGTCTTTTTTAACAGGGACCGCGAGCTTTGCTGCATTGGACGCTATCGGGCGGCAGATCGCAAATTCAAATTTAGATACAAAGGGAATGGTTGATTGGCTTGCCTTACAAAGTAAAAGTATTATAAATGCAATCCCTTCCGGCCTGCGTGTTAAAGAGTCGCTGGGTATTACACATTATCCCGGCGAGAGTGCGGTAAAATCCAGCCGGAATATGGTACTGTATATTATTATTGCGCTTATTGTTATTGCGGCTGTTATATTTATGGTCTATCGCTCCCGCAATAAAGCGGATATGGTAGCCCCTGCTAATACTACTGATACCCTGCTGCCTCATAAAGACAGCACTGCATCACCGGTGAGGTAATGAAAGTAGTGGAAAAGTATCACAAGCCTGTGTGTGAATTAGAACTAACTGATTAGTTCTGTCTGATTTTTGCTAAAATAATTAGTATTTTATTTGGAAACCCCAACTATATTTTGTAAATTACAGGTATGTTGTGGCACAAGTTTACAGGGTGTTTTTTATCGGCGGATTTATAAAAGTCTGCCTCATAAAAAAACAAAAAAAAATATCATTATTTGTACGGTTTGAATAGCGAGCAAGGAACAAGGAATTTTGAAGGGAATGACACAGAGAGTTGCTTTGTTCTATTCGTGTTAGAAGAAACACATCGTCATGCTGAATTTATTTCAGCATCTTAACCGAACGATGGGTATTGTATTGAAGATTGAAACTATTGTCCCGGTTGATTTCTTACCCTGATTGGGTACGGCTCAAAAAAACACCCTCCATGCGTGAAATTTTGTGAAGGTACCCCTCACCTTGCTTTTTGTTGCCATGACTGAAGGGTAGTTGATTGGTAACAGGGTTGATTGGTTGCCTTGTTTTCAATTCGTGTATTTCGTGCAATAGGTTCTAATTCGGGGTTAAATTTTTTTTAATTCGTGTTATAAAAAAAGTCATTTAGGGAGAGGCCCCCGAAAAAACACCCCTCACGCGTAACATTTTGTAACGTACCCCGTTACCTTCCTTTTTGTTGCCATAACTGAGAGAAATAAAACACCAAAAATTCAAATTCCAAATCTCAAAAAAAGGATATTCTGGAAAAGTATCCACATAGTAAAAAGGCTTCTTCGCAAAGTCCCTCTCCGCGAGGAGAGGGATTTAGGGTGAGGCCGTCGTAAAAAACACCCCTCACGCGTAATCCCGCCAAATGCGGGATAACGTACCCCGGTACCTTCCTTTTTGTTGCCATAACTGAGAAAGAAGCACCAAAAAGAAAATTCCAAAGTCCAAAAAATACAAAAAAAAGAACTTCTGGAAAATTAGATTCGCATAGTAAAAAGGGTTCTTCGCAAGTCTCCCTCCACCGGAGGGAGACTTAGAGGGAGGCCGCCCTTTCTTCACAACAATTTAATCTCTTCAAAAACTGGTAGCATCCTAAAAACCCCTACCTTTGCGCCTCAAAAATCTGGGGTGGGGGCATAATCCCTATTTTCCGGGTTCCAGGTTTCAGGTTCAAGGTTTCCCAATAATACAGGCAGGTACAGATTTTCGAATGTCATTACTATGCCGGCAGGTAAAACGGGGGCCAACTGAAAACTGTAAACTATAAAACTGTAAACTATTAATTTTTATGGCGGATTTGAGATTCAATCGCAACTTTGGTATTGCCGCACACATTGATGCCGGTAAAACCACTACTACAGAGCGTATTTTACGCTACACGGGTATGATTCACAGGATTGGGGAAGTGCATGATGGCGCTACCACTACAGACTGGATGGAACAGGAAAAGGAGAGGGGTATTACCATTACTTCTGCTGCTGTGAGTTGTTTGTGGGGTTTTCCTACAGATAAGGGCACCGCTACCGCCGATACTAAAAAATATTATTTTAATATTATTGATACTCCGGGCCACGTTGACTTTACCGTTGAGGTAGAGCGCAGTATGCGTGTGCTCGATGGCCTTATCGCCCTGTTTAGCGCTGTGGATGGCGTAGAGCCCCAGAGCGAAACCGTATGGCGCCAGGCTAACCGTTATAAAGTACCGCGTATTGGCTTTGTAAACAAGATGGACCGTGCCGGCGCCGACTTTTTAATGGTGGTTCAACAGGTTAAAGATATGCTGGGCGCTAAATCTGTGCCTTTGCAATTACCTATCGGCGCTGAAGACGATTTTAAAGGCGTGGTTGACCTGATTAGGATGAAGGGCATTGTTTGGCACATGGAAACGGAAGGAATGACCTTTGACGAAATTCCGGTACCGGAAGATATGATGGAAGAAGCAAAGCTTTGGAGGCAAAACCTTATTGAAGCCGTTGCTGAATACGACGACAAGTTATTGGAGAAATTTTTTGACGATCCTGATACCATTTCAGAAGAGGAAGTTCATGAAGCTATCCGCAAGGCCACTATTGACCTTAGTATTGTGCCGATGATGTGCGGATCGTCTTTTAAAAATAAAGGTGTGCAAACGGCGCTCGATGCGGTTTGCCGTTACCTGCCTTCGCCCCTTGATGTTGAGGCTATTGTTGGAACAGACCCTGATACCGGTGAGGCCATAAGCCGCCAGCCAAACGCAAAGGAACCATTCTCAGCATTGGCGTTCAAGATCATGACCGATCCGTTTGTGGGCCGCCTGGCATTCTTCAGGTGCTATTCAGGCCACCTGGATGCAGGTTCTTATGTTCGTAACGTGCGCAGTGGCAAGAACGAGCGTATAAGCCGTATCATGAAGATGTTTGCAAACAAACAAAACCCGATAGACTTTATTGAGGCGGGCGATATTGCCGCCGCGGTAGGGTTTAAAGAAATAAAAACAGGAGATACGCTTTGCGATGAAGACCATTTGATCACTTTGGAAAACATGTTCATCCCTGAACCGGTTATATCCGTTGCCGTTGAGCCTAAAACACAGGTGGATGTGGACAGGATGGGTATGGCAATTTCGAAGCTGGTGGAAGAAGACCCTACATTGCGTGTTAGGACAGATGAGGATACCGGCCAAACAATTCTTTCAGGTATGGGCGAGCTGCACCTGGAAATTATTGTTGACCGTATGCGCCGCGAGTTTAAAGTGGAAGTAAACCAGGGTAACCCCCAGGTGGCTTATAAAGAAGCATTCAATGCCACTATCACGCATAGGGAAGTATTAAAGAAACAAACCGGTGGCCGTGGTAAATTCGCCGACATACAGTTTGATTTCGGCCCTGCCGATAAAGACTGGCTGGAAGCAAACCCCAAAGAGCACTTCCAGTTTGTGAATGATCTGTTTGGTGGTTCAATCCCCCGTGAGTTTGTACCGGCTATTGAAAAAGGTTTTAGAACCTCTATGACAACCGGTGTATTGGCAGGGTACCCTGTTGATAACATGAAGGTGCGTGTATATGACGGTAGCTTTCACCAGGTGGATTCTGATGCAATGTCGTTTGAGCTTTGTGCCAAAGGCGGTTTCCGCGAAGCAGGCCGTAAAGCAAAACCAATATTGCTGGAACCTATCATGAAAGTGGAAGTCGTTACGCCTGACCAATACATGGGTGACGTTACGGGCGACCTTAACCGCCGCCGTGGTATGATGGAAGGTATGGACAGCCGTGCAAACCTGCAGGTTATAAAAGCCAAGGTTCCGCTGAGCGAAATGTTTGGTTATGTAACACAGCTCCGTTCTATGAGTAGCGGCCGTGCAACATCAACCATGGAGTTCAGCCATTATGCACCAGCTCCAAATAATATTGCCGAAGAAGTAATAGCAAAGAGCAAGGGCAAAGTAAAAGTGGAAGACTAATAGATTGGTTGGCCAGTTGCCTGGTTGACCTGTAAAATATAAAACCCCGTTCAGTGATGATCGGGGTTTTTTCATGGTCTGTACCGCCCCGGTCTGACCATGAAAAGCAGCTAAGGCATCTGTCCGTAGTAATCGCCGTCATAGCGAATCCGCGCGTATCGTTGAGTGAGTAAATTTACTGCCAAAAGCGGATGTGGTTATCTGCAAAACCGTAGAGGCTTTGTGTTAAATACCTGGTGCGAGCTGTGTATTCGCTTAACAGGGACTTTAATCAAACAACTCTTGCTGCGGGCTTTCCTCTTTCTTCTCCCATTCCATTTCAATGGATTTGCTATAGTCCATCAGTTTGGCGCCCACGGCTTTATAACCCATCACTTCCACCATTTTGGCTATCTTAAACTTAGCCCTCCGCACCTGCTGGCCCTTGCCCGTTTGTACAACTAATATGGGTTCTGCCTGTGTAGTTACCTGCTCAAGCCTGTTGCCATCACCCTCTTTAATAAACATGAACTTATTGTTAAGCGTAGTGGTCTCTATCTTAAACCGCTTAACATTAAATTGCTTTTTATCATCGTCAAGATATACGGCAGAGATGATCTTTTCCGGGTTAAACTTTTCTATCAGTATTATCTTATCGGCATCAAAACGCTGGGTTAGTTCGGTATCTGTTATTTCGTAGTTGCCGTCATTATACATTACCAGCAGTTTCTCTTCTTCAAAGCTGCCGAGGTATTGCCCTTTCTCCTCTGTATTAAGCCGCCCGAATTTATCATCAAACCAAAGCTTTCTTCCCGCCAAAGTTGAACGGCCTTTTTCTTTAAACTTAACCGTGCGGATGCTGTGTTTGGTTACCTGGTTGCCCATACTGCCACGGCCTTTTATATCAAGCTCCTCAAAATAAAAGTCAAACTCTTTTATGCGGGCACTGCTGCTTGGGCTAAGCACCACTTTAACAACTTCCGCCTCGCCATTGGGGTTGGCGCTAAAATAAAGCACTTTGCTTTTGTCGGTGCCCTTGGTAAGGTCATAATCCTTATCACGGGTAATGCCGGTTACGTTAAAACGCTTCGCATAGCTTATGCCACTCTCTCCGTCGGCATATATCATGTTATAAGTGTTACGCTCATCATTCTTTTGAAACACCGCCGCGTGAATAATATCCTTGCCTATAAATGTCTTGTCAGCCACACGCACCACTTTCATAATACCGCGCTTGGTAAACACTATTATATCATCCAGGTTGCTGCACTCGCATAAAAACTCATCCTTCTTTAAACTGGTGCCAATAAACCCTTCAGCGGCGTTAATATATATCTTGGTATTCGCAATAGCCACCTGTTTTGCCTGTATGGTATCAAATAATTTTATCTCTGTTTTGCGTTCTTTGCCTTTGCCATATTTTTTTATAAGGTTATCAAAATAGGCAACTGCAAAATCAGTAAGGTGCTCAAGGTCAAACAGCACCTGTTTTATGGTAGCTTCAATACCTTTTATCTGGTCATTTAATTCGTCAATATCCAGCTTGTAAATCCTGCGAACAGGTTTTTCTGTCAACTTAAGAATATCCTCGCGCGTTATATCGCGTTTCAGTTTCTTTTTAAACGGGCCAAAAGCTTTATCAATACCATCAATAACCTTCTCCCATGTTTCGTGCCTTTGCTCCAGCTCTTTGTATATCTTCTCCTCAAAGAATATCTTCTCCAGTGAAGTATAATGCCATTTATCTTCCAGTTCAGCAAGCTTTATTTCAAGCTCTCGTTTCAATAAGGCTTTTGTGTTATCGGAAGAGATGCGTAATAACTCATGCACTCCCAGGAACTGTGGCTTATCACCGCTAATAACACACGCGTTGGGCGAAATGCTTACTTCGCAATCCGTAAAAGCGTATAGTGCATCAATGGTAATATCGGGAGAGATACCAGGCGCAAGATCAATCACAACCTCAACATTCTTGCTGGTATATTCCGATACCTTTTTGATCTTTATTTTGCCTTGCTCGTTTGCTTTTACAATGCTGTCGCAAAGCTGTGAAACCGTTACGCCAAACGGCACATCCCTGATGACGAGGCTTTTTTTATCAAGCTCCTCAATGTAACAGCGCACACGTAATTTGCCGCCACGTTTGCCCTCATTGTAATTGGTCACGTCCACCATGCCGCCTGTTTGAAAATCGGGGAAGAGTTCAAACTTCCTGCCACGCAGGCATTTTATAGATGCTTCGCACAGTTCAATAAAATTATGCGGAAGTATTTTGGTGGATAGCCCAACGGCGATGCCTTCAGCGCCCTGCGCAAGCAGCAGCGGGAATTTCATTGGCAATGTTACAGGCTCATTCTTACGGCCATCGTAACTTAACTGCCATTCTGTTGTTTTTGCATTAAAGGCAACTTCCAAAGCGAATTTTGACAGGCGTGCTTCAATATAACGTGGCGCCGCCGCTGAATCTCCTGTACGCACATCACCCCAGTTACCCTGCGTTTCAATAAGCAGTTCTTTTTGCCCCAGGTTCACCATTGCATCGCCAATACTTGCATCGCCATGCGGATGGTATTGCATGCTTTGCCCGATAATGTTCGCCACCTTATTAAAACGGCCGTCATCCATTTCTTTCATGGCATGCAGTATCCTGCGCTGAACAGGTTTTAAACCATCTTCAACAGCCGGTACAGCACGCTCTAATATTACATAAGAAGCATAATCAAGAAACCAGTTGCGGTACTGGCCCTGTACGCCCGATTCATTCGTGAGATCTATATTGTTTTCTTTTGCCATTTCTGATATTACGTGTCACCCCTCTAGGGCTCTTGCACACGCCTTGTTTTATCTTCTTACTGACGTTTCGCCACTACGTGGCTTTTTGATTGATTATAATTGCGTTATTTGCTACTAACGTTTCGCCCCTCTGGGGCTCTTGCGCAAGCGCTACTTTATCTTTCTACTGACGTGTCGCTACTATGTGGCTCTTTGATAACCTATATTTTGTCGCCTACTAACGTTTCGCCCCTCTGGGGCTTTTGCGCGAGCGCTACTTTATCTTTAAACTGACGTGTCGCCACTATGTGGCTAAGCAACTTGTCCTCTTATATGAGCTCCATAGGAGCGAAACGTCAGTAGCAGATGAAAGAAAGACAGAACCGCGGCCTTGAGCCCCGTAGGGGTGACACACAATATAACTATCTTTCCTGCATCTTTTATCAATCATAAAACTCAAATAAATATTTTTCATCATATTCAATTTCAAATAATTTAAGAAATTGAAGATACTCCTGCCTGAATGTTTTCTTTTGATGATGCTTCTCCTGATTTAAAATGTAGTTAATTACATTTTTAGACTGAGATTTTGAATATGAAAATGCCCCAAAGCCTGACTGCCAGGTAAAGCTGTCATTTACTAATTTTTCATTTTTTAGAAACGTGGTGCTGCCAGATTTAATATCGCGAACGAGATCGGAAGTATTTATGTCGGGCTGCATACTTGTTAAAATATGTGTATGATCAGGCATAGAATAAATCGCCAGGGTCTTTTGCTTGTTTTGGGTAATGATACCACTAATATATTGTTGTAATCTTTCGCGGATTGGCTCCAGTATAAAATTTTGCCTGCCTTTTACGGCAAATACCATTTGAATATATATTTGAGAATATGTATTGGCCATTTTTAATTAATTTGAATAATTGTAATCACTTCAAACCTCATACAACTCCAGTGGCTGCCCGTTGGGATCATAAAAGAACACAAACTTTTTACCCGTCAATTCATCAATCCTTACCGGTTGCACATCCACCTGTTTATTTTGTAAATATAAAGCACAAGCATCCACATCATCAACAGCAAAAGCAAGATGCCTTAAACCTTTTGCTTCGGGGAAAGAAGCCCTTTCCTTATAATCCGGGAAAGAGAATAACTCGATTTGGTATTTACCATTAATTGCAAGGTCAAGTTTGTAGGATTGCCTTTCTGCCCTGTATGTTTCAGCCGCTATGGTAAAACCGAGTATTTGCGTGTAAAACCTTTTACTCTCCTCATAATTATCGGTTAGTATGGCTACATGATGTATTGCCCTGATGTTCATCATTTTCCTATTTCCCCTAAATGTGTGAATTTAAAACCGGCAAAAGTTTTCAGGCCATAACCCATCACCCTGTCCATAGACGAATGGCCAAATAAAATTAACCCGGCAAGCTGCAACACCTCATTTTGCAGGTACAAACCCAGAACATATACTGCTATCGCAACCGCTTTGTGGTGCATAAAATTGTAGGTAATTGCACCGGCTTTGTTGCCCAATGCGTAGCCAACCATACTGATGTCCGGCAGTAAAATAAGTGCAGGATACCACCACCACGCAAAATGCAGACGGCTGAACAAATAAATGGTCAGCAGGAACATGGCAAATTCCTCTAATTGTATAACTCTCTTCATATTGTTTCCGTTGTTTCGGTTGCCTGTACAGGTGCTCCCGCCTGCCGGATGGTTATTTCTTTCCAGCCTTTGGCCCAATCGCCTTGTATTTCAAGTTTGCTTTCGGCTGCCATTATACGCGTGCGCCATGCGACGAAGGCATCCCCTGCTCTTATTTTTTGTTTGCCAAACAGTGTATGAAATACTTTAGATAGCTTTTGCGGTTCGGCGGTTACAGCCTGCAGAATGTCTTTATCATAATGAGATGCATCAGCGCCCGCGATCTTTTTACCACCCTCCAGTAACCGCACTATGGCGTTTTCGGCACATAGTTTTTTCCATTCGTCAGGGTCAATTTCAAACTCGCTTAAAGTGATGGGGCGTGCAAGCCTCTTAGCTTTCAATATTTCTTTGGGCAATATTTCAAACAGGTTGGTTGGATAGAATATACCACCCTTTTCATTGATGAAAGGCAAGTTGTTAAGGTACAATACAAACACGCGCCCCTGGTAAGCCTTCAACTGGCTCATTAGCCAGTAGTACCCGCAAACATCGTGTTGGTTTTGCGCCATCCAAATCCAAACCTGTTCAGTGGGTTCTTCCTCCAGTTTCTTTACCAGGTTGTGCACTTTAAGTTTATCATCAATAATGCCCGGTTCTCCAGCATACGGTGAAAATTCAAGCACTTCTTTCCACCAATTCCGGCGGCCCTGGTAGCCTTCAGGTTCATAAATATTTGCAATAGGCCCAACAGCAAGCTCATCTTTTATTTCAATGATGTCGCCATCCAATGAACTATCCATTTCCATCGCCTTTTGCAGCGTTTCTATATCATTCTGTTGAAAAACTATGTGGATCATTTTGTAATTAATAATTAGTAATTAATAATTAAGAATTGGGGCTCGTGCCATCTTTAGAAGAATTAAGTATCGAGGTTAATATTTTAATTATTTCTTCGCAGTCAGTGATAAGCGAATTGGCAAGCTTTTCCTCAAGCAACTCAGATGCTTTTAACAAACGTAACCAATACCTCGTTTCTCTTGCTTCCCTGTAAGAGATTTCGAGTTTATGAATGAAATCTTTTCTGGAAGAACCTCCTATAGCTTCTTCGATATTCGCTCCGATAGACGTGCCGCTGTTTAGTACTTGGGTGCATAATTCCCGTTCAATCTTATTTTTCCTTAAGTATTGAAATAATTTGATAATTCGCAATCCGAACTTGAAAGATTTATCAGCAATAATATTCTCCTCCTTCATAATTATTTTTTATATTAGGATCACCATTGAATTTAATCATCGCTGTCTTTAATTATTAATTTTTAATTACTAATTATTAATTAAACCCCTTCTTCCACCAAATCCAGCTCTACTTTTAAATTGGCAATAATAAACTCTTGTCTCTCCATCGTGTTTTTGCCCATAAAATATTCCAGCAGGTTTTGAATATGGTCGCCTTGTTCTAATATCACGGGCTGCAGGCGGATGTCATTGCCAATAAATCTCCCAAATTCTTCCGGTGAAATTTCGCCAAGCCCTTTAAACCTTGTTATCTCCGGTTTGCTGCCAAGCTTCTTTATGGCTGCCTGTTTTTCTTTTTCATCATAGCAATAGATGGTTTCCTGTTTGTTGCGTACGCGGAATAAAGGCGTTTCTAAAATAAATACATGGTTCTGTTTTACCAGGTCGGGGAAGAATTGCAGGAAGAATGTCATCATCAGCAGGCGTATGTGCATGCCATCCACGTCCGCATCTGTGGCAATGATGATATTATTATAACGCAGCCCTTCAAGCCCCTCTTCAATATTTAAGGCATGCTGCAATAAATTAAATTCCTCATTTTCATACACTACCTTTTTTGTAAGGCTAAAACAATTTAATGGCTTACCGCGTAAGCTAAACACTGCCTGCGTCTCCACTTTCCTGCTTTTGGTTATGCTTCCGCTGGCACTATCGCCTTCTGTAATAAAAATGGATGAATTTTTTTGCAGCTCAAGAATGGCATCTTTATCCTTTCCTGTTGCTTCGTCATTGTAATGGTACCGGCAGTCGCGTAATTTTTTATTATGCAGGTTTGCCTTTTTAGCCCGTTCATTAGCAAGTTTTTTAATGCCTGCCAGCTCTTTGCGTTCACGTTCGCTCTGCTCAATTCTTTTTCTTATCGCTTCCGATGTTTGCGGGTTCCTGTGCAGGAAATTATCTAATTCTTTCGCAAAAAAATCACCGATAAAATTCCTGATACCCTGCCCGCCTTCCGATACCGTTTGCGAGCCTAATTTGGTTTTTGTCTGGCTTTCAAATACCGGTTCCTGTACACGTATGGCAATAGCGGCAACAATACTTTGCCTTATATCGGCAGCCTCGTAATCTTTTTTATAAAAATCGCGTATGGTCTTTACAAACGCCTCCCGAAAAGCCTGCTGGTGTGTGCCACCCTGCGTGGTATATTGCCCGTTAACAAACGAAAAAATGTCCTCGCCATAATCGTTGTTATGGGTTATGGCAACCTCAATATCTTCCCCTTTTAAATGAATGATAGGATAGCGGAGTTCGTCCTCATTTGTTTTCCTGCCCAGCAGGTCAAGCAGCCCGTTCTTGCTTACATATTTTTTATTGTTTAAATAAATAACAAGCCCGGCATTCAGGTAGCAATAATTCCAAAGAAGATTATCCAGGTATTCATGAATAAAATGGTAGTTCCTGAAAACCGTATCGTCAGGAATAAAAGTAACCAGCGTTCCATTTTGATGGTCGGTTTTTGCCTCTTTATGGTCTTTAATCAATACACCTTTTTCAAATTCGGCCACTTTTGCCTTGCCTTCCCTAAAGCTTTCAACTTTAAAATAATTACTCAGGGCGTTTACCGCTTTGGTACCCACGCCATTTAAACCCACGCTTTTTTGAAACGCTTTACTATCGTATTTGGCACCTGTATTAATTTTGCTCACTGCATCCACCACCTTCCCCAAAGGGATACCGCGCCCATAATCCCTTACTGTTACCGTTTTATCCACGATGGTAATTTCAATTTGCCTGCCATAACCCATCATGTGCTCATCAACACAATTATCCATCACTTCTTTGATAAGCACATAAATACCATCGTCAGGTGCCGACCCATCCCCCAGTTTGCCAATATACATGCCCGGGCGTATGCGAATATGCTCCCGCCAGTCAAGGCTTTTAATGCTGTCTTCGTTGTAATCAAACAAATTCTTTTCTTTCGCTTCTGCCATTGTGTTAGTTTAAAAAATCCCAAATTCCAAAGGAAGGTAATCTAAAGCCCAACATTTCACTTTTCACTTTCGTTTCACCTTACCATGCAAATTTAACCGCCCAATTTATCGTTTCCTGTTTAGTTTTTGCACAATAATTGTATTTGTGGATAAAACGAATTATTTTGGTTCTTATTCGCGTTATAATTTAACATTATTGAAACGTGCAGCTTTTTTAGCTTTAGTATATGGCAGTATTGCAGAAAAAACATTATACCACCACCAGTAAAATTCTCACAACAATCGCGTGTGTACTTATCGTTATACCGCTGGCGCCCTTTATTTGCAGGTTTATTCCACCGATAATGGTAGGTGGCCGTAATATAGATCTTCTTTTTGCGCTTGTTATTTCCATTTTCCTGGTTTGGGTAATATCGCATCTTTTAAGGCCACTTATTATTCCCTTATTAATGTTACTCTTTGTTATATTGGTGTATAACCAATTTGCAAACCAATATACTTTTGCGAACTTGCTGAAAGATTACGGAGCCACTGTAAATACCAACTGGAATGTAAGGGAGCATAAGCAAACAGACCAGGTTAGCGTTAACCCGCATTTATTTGAAAATATTTATGACCGCACAAGCAGGGAGGTTAAAGAGAAAGTACAATATAAAGATTCGGTTGTGCGCAACTTTGCAGTATATCATTCCCTCCAATATTTTGATGAATACAACGATAAATACGGCGATGTTACCCGTTACCTTTCCCTTTTTAAATACATTAACAGCAATTTTAAATATGTGCCTGATTCGCAACGGGATGAATATTATGCCACCCCGCGGGAAACCATTTTAAACGGGATGGGGGGAGATTGTGATGACCACAGCATTTTAATGGCCAGCTGTATGATGAGTATTGGAGCAAGGTGCAGGCTTATTATAGTACAAGGCCACATGTACCCTGAAATGTATGTGGGCAATAAAAAAGATTTTGACGTTATGCAACAGGCTATCATCACACTTTTTAATAATGAAAGGATACACGGCCTTTATTATCACGAAAACAATGGGCAATACTGGATAAACCTTGATTACTCGGCACATCATCCGGGAGGCCCATATCTGGATGATAATAAAGTGCTTTTAATTATTGACCCGTGAGCAAGGCTTAAGGTACAGGGTTTGAGATGTAAGGAAGAAGAAACAAAGGGTAAGCCATAGAGTTGCCTATACACCCGGCGCCCTATGCCCCATACATTAAACCTTCCGGCTTTTTCCCTACCTTGCGCCCCTTGAAAATAGAAACAAACCTTACACAGCTACAGCAGGCGGAGCTTGAAAAAGCGGACGAGAATTTTTACTTTAAAGAATTTCTCGCCCACTATGACAGCCATCATGTTGACACGCTCGTACATGCATTGAATGATACTATTACCCCAAAAATTGATTGTACAGCCTGTGGCAATTGCTGCCGCTCGCTGATGATAAATGTTACACAACCCGAAGTTGAAAAGCTGGCAGGGCATTTAAACATGTCCGCTGATAAAGTAAAGGAAAAATACGTGGAGACAAGCCTTATGGGCGATATGATCATAAACAGGATACCCTGCCATTTTTTATCCGGTAACACATGCAGCATTTACGAACACCGCTTTAATGAATGCCGCGATTTTCCGGGGCTGCACAAAACTAATTTTACAAGCAGGCTTTTTGCAACTTTTATGCACTATGGCCGTTGCCCTATTATTTATAATGTAATTGAGCAATTGAAAATTGAGGTGGGGTTTACAAACCAGGCTACTTAGAAAAATACTCCTGGGTTTTGTATATTTATCTTCTCTAAAATATTATATGCATTCAATTAAGATAATCTGTTTGCTGCTGCTGTTTTGCAGTATTAAATGTTTTGCGCAGCAACCGATGATAACCATACTCGACAGCGGCCATAAAACAAGCCTGCGCGGTTTAAGTGTGGTGGATGACAAAGTTATTTGGGCAAGTGGCAGCAATGGCACAGTTGCCAGAAGTTTAAATGGCGGCAAAACCTTTGAATGGCTTACGGTGAAAGGCTATGAAAACAGAGATTTTAGGGATATTGAAGCATTTGACGCCAATACAGCCATTATCATGGGGATAGCAGAGCCTGCGGTAATATTAAAAACAAAAGACGGCGGCAAAACCTGGAAAGAAGTTTTCAGGAATACAGCTAAAGGGATGTTTTTAGATGCAATGGATTTTAAAAATGCAAAACACGGTGTTGTTATCGGCGACCCGCTTACCAATCAGCCATACATCGCTTATACGGACGATGGAGGCGAGCGTTGGCAAATCCCCGCAGGCAGTGCCAAATCCATGTTGCCTGTTTTAGATTCTGGTGAAGCTTTTTTTGCGTCGAGTGGGACGAATATCACTGAAGTTAAAGATGTGTTTACCTCGCCAGGCTCTTGCTTAATTGTGTCCGGCGGTATGAGCGCGAAATTATATGGCCTGGGATCCTTTAAAATTAAATTACCTCTTGTTCAGGGCAGGTCTTCCACAGGTGCTAACTCAGTTGCTGCTTATCCAACTCCAGGTGGCTTTAATGGTGTAGTAGTTGGGGGCGATTTTTCGCACGATCAAATAATTGATAGCAATTGTGTTCTATTTAGAATGGACAAGCGCGGCCAGCAACTCACTTTTCCGCAAACCCCACCACACGGCTACCGCAGTTGCGTGGCCTATTTAACAAAAGACAAATTGATCACCTGTGGTACAAGCGGTATTGATATCAGCAACGATGGCGGTATGAACTGGCAATTGGTTTCAAGGCAAAGCTTTCATGTTTGCCAAAAAGCAAAAAAAGGGGTTGCTGTTTTTTTGGCAGGGGCAAATGGGAAAATTGCAAAGCTGCAAGCACAATAAAGTATAAAAAAAACTTTGCAATTCCTGTTACCTCGCTGCAAATATGTGTGTCATATACCAGTATTTAATGTATTAACTATTAAACTTTTTTAAAAATGAGCAGTTATATTGGAATGATGATCGCCGGTTTTTGCATTGTCGCAGCATTTGCATTTGCTATTATAGCCTTTTACGTTGGCACGATTACATCAAGCAAAGAAAAGCTTGCTGCAATGGAAGCAAAAAATAAGGAACGGCTTGCTTTGATTGAGAAGGGCCTGGATATTTCGATATTAGACCGGCCCACAGAACAGAAATTATCGTTTGGGCCTTTGTTATGGGGCTTATTGTTAACAGGCACCGGGCTGGGGGCTTTTATAGGGTACCTGATAGCCAACGCATACAGGTTGGATCAAACCGCTATAATGGATTGTATGGCCATTTTGCTCGGGGGCATTGGCTTAATAATTTATTACATTGTAAGGGGAAAGGTCCAGCAACAAAAATAAGCGTAGATGGATCTTTTTTACTTTAAACAGGTTATTGAGGGCAACGTATCCGGTTTTTCTTATTTTATTGAAAAATACAAGGATATGGCGTACTCAATTGCTTTTAGGATAATCAATAATAAAGAGGACGCGGAAGAAGTAGTACAGGATTCATTTGTAAAGGCATACAGGTCGCTTAAAACATTCAGGCAGGATGCCAAATTTTCAACCTGGTTTTATAAGATCGTTGTTAATACATCGTTATCAAAGATCAGGAAAAAAAAATTTGAGGCACTGGATATTGATGTGGATGAAATGGGAGAGACAATAGGGGATGGAGTTGAATCAGCATATAACAACCTTGCCAGCGCCGACCGCAAAAAATTTATTAACCTTGCACTGGAAGAACTGTTGATGGAAGAAAGGCTTTTATTAACCTTGTACTACCTTGGCGAAAATTCTATTGATGAAATAGGGGAGATCACCGGCATAAAGGCTGCAAACATAAAAATGAAGTTGCACAGGGCGCGAAAGAAAATGTTGGCCATCCTGGAAAAAACATTAAAGTCAGAGCTTCAATATATAGTATGATGGAAGACACAAATATTGATGGTTTTACAAGACAAGTAATGGACGACAGCAGTATTGAGATCGCCAATCCTGCTTTCAATGATATGGTCATGCGCAAGATAGTGGCGCAGTCTGCGAAAAGATATAAGACAATTAAAACATTATCTATTTGTTTGATTTTCGCGGGTGTTTTATTTTTTTCATTCCTTTTAATATTCAGCCTTCAATCACAGGTTAAGAACATTAGTGCTCCATTAAATTCTTTGTCAAATGGAATGTTTGCCTCTTTTCAAAAAGCGGGGGAGTGGATACTTGGAAAAGAGTATTTTATTTTACCTATTGTTGTAATTCTGCTGATTAAAAGGATAATTGATGCGAGGCTGAAATACTCTCAAAAAAATGGGAGTACTATTTAACATTATTCCTTATTAGCTGCAATGGATTTTCTCCCCGTAACTTCAGTCTTTTATAAATTCAGGAAACCTGCCATCACGGTTGAGTATTGAATTTTATGAAAAAAATTTGCCTAAAATAAAATATGTAATATATTTACGTAACCAGTTACATAAATAATTACACATGGACTTTTTTGAACAAGTGGGTAAAAAAGCCTTGGGCAGCAGGCTAAGGCGCCTAAGCGAATCAATAACAGAAGAAGCCGGTGAGATTTACAGGCTATACGACATCGGGCTTCAGCCAAAATGGTTCCCTGTTTTTTACGTGCTATCGCAGTCGCAGGAAAAGGCGATAACAACCATAGCCGAAGAAATAGGGCATTCCCACCCGTCGGTAAGCAAATTGGTTACAGAAATGTCGCGCAATGGATTAGTCATTGAAAAAAAGGATAGGTCGGATGGCCGCAGGAACGTAATAAGCCTTTCAAAAAAAGGAAGAGAAGTGGCTGTGAAAATTGAGCCGCTTTATATTGACGTAAACAATGCTATTGAACAAGCGCTTGCGCAAACACGGAATGACCTGTGGAAAGCGATTGATGAATGGGAATTTTTGTTAAAACAAAAATCACTGTTAAGGCGTGTTGAGGAGCAAAACAAACAACGCGAGGCACAATATGTAACAATTATTGATTATACGCCAAAGTACCGTAAACTGTTTAAGCAACTAAATGAGGAATGGATAACAAAATATTTTAAAATGGAAGAGGCTGATCATAAAGCGCTGGATCATCCCCAAAAAAATATCATTGACAAGGGCGGCTATATATTTATCGCGCTTTATAAAGATGAGCCTTTGGGTGTTTGCGCTTTAATGAAAATGAATGACCCGTACTATGATTTTGAGCTGGCAAAAATGGCTGTATCTCCCAAAGCGCAGGGTAAAAACATCGGCTGGCTGCTTGGGCAGGCCGCAATAAACAGAGCGAAAACCCTTGGCGCTAAAAACATTTATCTTGAAAGCAATACTATTCTAAAACCCGCTATTAACCTGTACCATAAGCTGGGCTTTAAAAAAGTAGCGGGCCATCCCACGCCTTATGAGCGCAGTAATATACAAATGGAGTTAATATTGCAGTTGTAAATACTTATAACTGCTCAAACAATGACACAACAAATACTCCAGCCATACCCGGCTGCCTGGGCTGGTATAGAGAATGATACTAAGCAATCCGGGTTTACTATGTCGGACCCGCTAACTTGCTCATTGCTGCGTACGCTTGCGGCTTCAAAACCGGGTGGTAAATTCCTGGAGATTGGCACGGGCACAGGGCTTTCAACTGCCTGGATATTAGATGGAATGGACGATGATTCAATTCTTATCTCCGTTGATAATGACGCGGCTTTTCAAAAAATTGCTGAAAGAAATTTAGGCTTCGATAAAAGGCTGAGATTAATTTGCGCCGACGGCGGTGAATGGCTTAGTGCAAACATGCTTATAAAATTTGATTACATATTTGCAGATAGCTGGCATGGAAAATACCTGTTGCTGAACGCAGCATTACAGATGCTGAATAAAGGTGGCTTATACATAATTGATGATATGTTGCCGCAACCCAACTGGCCCGAAGGGCATGCTGAAAAGGCCGCAGCACTTGTAGATGAACTGGAAAAAAAAGAAGGGCTTTTTATTACAAAGCAAAACTGGGCAACGGGGATTATTATTGCGGTGAAGAAGTAAACTAACAATACCCAAAACGGCGAAAGGAAAAACAATATTCTGCGACACTGAAATGGATAAAACCGGCTAATCAATGAGAGTGGTACTTGGAATATTATTACTATTAACTGAAACTGTTTATGGGCAATACCATATTATACTTAGTATAAGCGATGAAGATTCGCACGAACCCATCGCCGGGGCATCTGTGGAAATCAAACTCCTGAAAAAAGGAGGTATAAGTGATAGTGCAGGGATAGCTTTTTTAAACAACATTCCGCGTGGAAACTATGAATGTAAAATAGCCTGCGAAGGGTATGCAGATGAAGAAATAAAACTAAACATTCCTTCAACAAAAGATACATTGTTTATTACCCTTGAAAGAGATGAAGAGATGCTGAGCAATGTGGTGGTTAGTTCCTCGCGTACCAATAGCCGCATTAAAGACCTGCCCACCCGTGTAGAAGTGCTGGGTACGGAGGACATGGAGGAAGAAACTTCCATGCACCCGGGCAATGCGTCAATGCTGTTAAGTGAGGCATCAGGCATTCAAACACAGCAAACCTCTGCATCATCCGGCAATGTGCAGATACGAATATTAGGCCTTGATGGCAAATACACCCAGTTGTTAAAGGACGGCTTCCCGATGTACAGCAGTTTTAGCAATGGCCTTAGCATCATGCAGATACCGCCGCTTGATTTGAAACAGGTGGAATTGATCAAAGGAAGTTCATCTTCCCTTTATGGCGGCGATGCCATTGCAGGTATTATTAATTTCATTTCAAAAGACCCTTCTGCAATACCAACATGGAATGCATTGATAAACCAAACAAACAGGGATGGAACGGATGTGGGAAGCTTCTTTACCGCCAGGAATAAACATTGGGGCATCACCCTGTTGAACACCTTTAGCCACCAGGTACCTGTTGATATTCATAACGACGGTTTTACCGTGCTGCCCCGGCTTACCGCATATACCATCAATCCAAAATTGTTTTGGTATCCCAGCGACAGCGCAACACTGAGCCTCGCCATTAATACTACTTATGATAACCGCACCGGCGGCGATATTATGGCAGTTGAAAACGGACCATCACCAACGCATCCTTATACAGAAAAAAATAAGAGCTACCGCGATTATTACCAATTAAAATATGAGCGACACTTAGCCGGTAACAGGTTGCTAACAGTCCGCAACAGTACTTCAGTCTTTAACCGTGATATCGGCATAGCGAATTATACTTTTTCAGGAAAGCAAACCTCCACTTTCAGCGAGATAAGCTATTTGTTTAACTGGGCAAAGCATAAGACTGTTGGGGGTGTAAATTTTACTACAGACCAGTTTAACGAAAACAGGCATACGGATAGTTTGATAAGAGATTATCATTTTGTTACAACCGGAATTTTTATACAGGACGATTGGATGACAGGCGAACATTGGGTGCTGGAAACAGGCATACGAAATGACTACCAAAACCGGTTTGGTAATTTTCTTTTGCCAAGGGCCTCGTTATTATACAAGTTATCAAAAAGCCTTAGCCTTCGGGTGGGCGGCGGGTTGGGATATAAACCTGCAACTATATTTGATGCCCAAACAGAAGAAACAGGGTACAAAAATGTGCTGCCTGTTGGAAATAATGTGGAAGCGGAACGGTCGGCAGGCGGCAACTTTAATATTAATTACAGCGGAACTTTGGGAGAGGACACCCGGTTTATTTTAGACCATTCCTTTTACTACACTCAGGTTAACAATCCTTTGCAGCTTGATTCATCATCAGGTAATCAATCCGGGCAAACGCTCTATTATTTCAGCAATGCTAAAAACCCATATTCAACAAGAGGCTTTGAAACAAGTGTCAGGCTAAAACAAGGCCGTTGGTCAGTGTTTGCGGGATATACTTATGTAGATGCACGAACAGGTGTAGCATCCTATCCATACATACCGCTGGTTCCGCGGAGTAAGGTTGTATTTGACCTGAGTAATGAAAAGGAAAATAATTATCGTATAGCGCTGGAAGCATTTTATACCGGGAGCCAATACTTGTATGATGGCACAAAAACGCCCGACTATTGGGTAACAGGATTATTGCTGGAAAAAGAGATTAAGCGCTTTATATTGGTATTGAATTTTGAGGACTTGACAGATGCCCGGCAAACAAGATTTGGGCCGGTTGTTATTCTACCTATTACGAACCCAATGTTCAGGGAAATTTACGCCCCTTTAGAAGGGTTTATGGCTAATATTGCAGTTAAGGTTAAAATTTTATAACTGCAGCAATCAATAAACAGAAAGCTCAATAACCGGCCAAAAGATGAATGGATTGCGACGCCACTACTGATGCCATGTAACGATACAGTTGGTACCAAAAACTTTCTTTTGTATTTCCCAAACGTCCGAAGCCCGGACTTATTGACCTAATGGCTAATGACAAATAACTTCCCGACTTTCTGAGTTTTCCTAAAAACTTTCAAAGATATGTTTCAAAATAGCTTTCTCCTCATCATTTAATGTCTGATGTTTCATTTTTTTCCAGTTGGCAATATCCCTAAGCGCTTTTTCAAATTCGTAAGGGTTAAAATCCTTGCCGCCCCACGTGAAATTAGAAATATACTTGGGCAACAGGCCGGCATCAAAAATGTTGCAGCAAACACCCATTACTGTTCCTGTATTCAGCGATGTGTTAATGGCAGTTCTGCTGTAATCGCCCATAATTAAGCCACCCTTTGAACCAACAGGAATATAATCGTTGGCATCGTAACTCCACATCTCTACATCGGTGCCGTTGTTTTTAACATTGCTGTTGCTGGTACCTGCACCAAGATTGCACCATTTACCAATTACTGCGTCGCCGAGGTAACCATCATGCCCTTTGTTACTGTATGCCTGCATAACACTATTCTTAATTTCACCTGCCGCAGTGCAATAAGGCCCAACAGTAGTAGCGCCATAAACTTTTGCGCCCATTTTTATTACTGAGCCTTCGCATAAAGCGAAAGGCCCGCGAATTAAACTCCCCTCCATTACCAGCGCGTTTTTACCAATGTATATTGGGCCGCCAGAAGCGTTGAGCGATGAAAAATTTATTTCGGCGCCTTCTTCTATAAAAATATCAGTTTCATTGATATAATGATTTGACGAAGGGTGCGGTTGAGATTTTTGATGATATGTCAATAATTCAAAATCTTCTTTAATATATTGATCATTCCATTGAAATATCTCCCAGGGATATTTCAAACGGCGAACATTTTTAAGATGATGTTTTATATTAAAAGATGCTAAAGCTTTACCAGGATCAAACTCAGCTGGATCGGTCTCTAACACACCCGCAATAAACCCAAGTTCGTCATCAAAGGCAATACCTTCATCAAGGGCAAGAATTTCATTAACAAGGGCCTTATCTGCCATAACGGATGCATCCACCCATAAGTTTTTTCCCGCGGGAACAGGCTTGTATAACGGCTGCAGATACTCTTCAGTATGAATAAAGAAGTTCCTGCTGCTTAATGTTTCCCATCTTTCTTTTATCGTTAATATACCGGTACGCAGGTCAGCTATGGCACAGGTAAACGTTAATGGAAACAAGCTTTGCCTTTTTTCATTATCGAAGAGGATGATATTCATGCGTGGTGCAAATATACCCCATCCCATAAAGAGGTGAAGAAAAAAGTGGAGAAGTAGTAGGTTAACCTCTCGGGATATTAAAGATAGTTTGTGTCCTCTTGCTGTTACAAACAGGTAGCCCCGATGGGGCATAAAAATATGTATTGATAACCTAATGACTTATTGACCCAATGTCCGAAGTTTCGGACTTAATGACTAACTGAGTTTATATCATTTGTTTTGCCTTTACTTCTAAATATTTATTCATGGCTGTAACGGTGAGGTTTTCGGGGGCGGTTAATACGGCTAAAATGCCTTGCTGGTTCAGCTCCTTTACCATTTGCCTTTTATCAAAAGCAAATTTTTCGGCAATCGTTTGTATATATATTTCTTCAGTGTTTGAAGCATCTTTTTTCAACAGGGAGCTTATCTCAGTATTCTCAAAAAACACCACCATCAGCAAATGGTAATGGGCTATTTTTCTTAAATAGGGCATTTGACGTTGTAAACTATGCAGCGATTCAAAGTTGGTGAACAATACCAGCAGGCTTCTTTGTTTTATGCGGCTTCGTATATAAGCGTATAATGATTCATAATCCGGGTCAAGAAATTTTGTCTGCTGGTTATACAAAGTTTCCAATATGCCTTCCATTTGAACCGTTTTTTTATCGGCCTGTACAAAACTGTCCACTTTTTGTGCAAACGTAAGCAGCCCTGCTTTGTCTTGTTTTTGCAGGGCAACACTCGTAAGCACCAGTGAGGCGTTAATTGCGTAATCTAATAAGGTCATCCCCCCAAAAGGCATTTTCATGCTCCTGCTTTTATCTATAAGGCAGTAAACCTGCTGGCTTTTTTCATCTACAAAAGTATTTACCATTAACTGGCCTTTACGGGCAGATGCTTTCCAGTTCACTGTTCTGTAATCATCACCGCGCACATAATCTTTTATTTGTTCAAACTCGATGCTGTGTCCCAGCTTGCGTAGGCGTTTCACGCCTGCTTCCTGCAGTTCGTTACTGGCGCCAAGCAGGCTATATCTCCGCATTTGTATATACGATGGGTAAACCTGCACAACTTCGGCAGCTTCAATAGTGTATTTACGTTCCACCAGTTGCAAAGGGCTTTTTATTAATGCCAGTATATTGCCAAAGCTGTATTCGCCTCTTTCAAAAGGTTGCAGCATATAGGTGATAGATGCAGAAGTGTTGCCTGGTATAGATAGCTGCCTTGACCAATTACGTTCCTGGAACTGTTCGGGCAATTCATCAATCAGCTTTAACTGAACGGTGAAAGTGTACAGGTTTTGCAACAGGATGGTTACTTTATTTTCATCCCCATTACTAAAACGGGAAGCGCATATTCTTTCCGCTGTAATATTATTTTTTCCATACACGATAATAAGGTCAAGAACAAGCGCTATTGTAAGGAACACCAAAAATATCTTGCCCAGGCCTTCGAGCACAGGAACATAAAAAGATAACGCAAAAATAAAAGCAATAGCAGCGCCGGTAACATATGTGCGGCGTGTGAGATAAAAACTTTTATAAAAGCGGGTGATGGGGTTCAATTTTAACGGGGTATTTCAAGTGAATGAATAACCTGCTGAATTACATCGTCAGTAGTAATGCCTTCCATTTCCTTATCGGGCGTTAACAAAAGCCTGTGTCTTAATACCGAAGGGGCTACATATACAATATCATCAGGTATCACAAAATCGCGCCCGTTCATTGCGGCAATAGCCTTAGCTGCATTTAACAATGCCAGCGATGCGCGCGGCGATGCGCCAAGAAAAATAGACTTATGGCTGCGTGTAGTAACAGTTATCTTAGCTATAAACTGCAGCAGCTTATCTTCCACTACAATTTGCTTAACAATTTTACGCACCATTTCTATCTGCTCAGAAGATAATACAGGCTGGATAGAATTAATAACCTCTGTATTGCCTAATTGATGAAGCCTTGACAGTATTGATGCTTCCTGTGCTTCGGTAGGGTAGGGCACATTTATTTTGAACAGGAACCTGTCTAACTGCGCTTCCGGCAAACGGTAAGTTCCTTCGTAGTCAATAGGGTTTTGTGTGGCCACTATCATAAAAGGCTCGCTCATTATATATGTCTGGCCATCCATTGTTATTTGCCTTTCGCCCATCACTTCAAAAAGGGCAGCCTGCGTTTTTGCAGGTGCGCGGTTTATTTCATCAATCAGCACAATATTGCTGAAGATCGGCCCTTTTTTAAATTCAAAAACGGAGTCGCGGGGATTGAATATTGATGTACCCAACACATCTGAAGGCATCAGGTCAGGCGTAAACTGTATGCGCGAAAAATTAACAGCCATGCTTTTAGCAACAAGCCTGGCAGTTAATGTTTTAGCAACACCGGGCGCACCTTCAATAAGCACATGCCCGTCCGCAAGTATCGCGGCCATAATAAGCTTTATCATTTCTTCCTGGCCAACAATTACCTTTTTAATTTCATTGGTAATTGCAAAAACAGCTTCGCTTAATTGTGACAGGTCAGTGCGTTGTTCAAATATTATATCGTCCATCAGGATGTATATTTATAAAATTTAGAAAATGATTGATATATATTAACCAGTTGGTGTTCACTTACATCATAACCTGCCTGTATAAAAACCAGGTTGCCCACAATCTCTTTTACCTTTTCTTCATCATAGCCCGATTTATGGCTTAGATTATTAATGAATTCCTCATTAAGATTTGCAGTGCTTATAAAATACTTGTTACGTATATGTTCAAGCAGGTAAGTTGCCATTTTACGGGCAAGGTTTGTATGATCGCTTTTTTCATAGTAAAGCCTGCCAATTGTTTTGGCAAAATCAAGTGTATCATTTTTGGGCCTTACCATTGCCTGTATAAGCCGTTGCATGCGCTTTGCCTGTGTTGCAATATATAATAGCAACAACGATATCAACAAAGAGAAAGCCCAGGTGAATGCGGAATAACTGAACAGCACTCTTAATGGTGAAGCAGACCTGCTTTTTCCTCCATTCCCGGTACCATATTTGTACACGAAATATTCATCCCATATAATTTTATTTTTACCGGGGGGGATCAACGAAACTACTTTTTGAAAATAGTCAATATTGTTTTTGTACAGTAAAAAATAATTATAGAACAAAGCCGGGTTGCTGTTAAAATAGAAACTGCCTTTTCCTGCGTTTACTTTAACCATGTTGATATCACCGGACTCATCTTTGCCCAGCACCCGGTAACGCACTGAATCAACAGCGGTAAAATGCGCAGTGTAATGAAGGCCCGGGTTAAAGTAACTGGTATCGTTGTTAAAAGGCGGCTGGTACAGGCTTACAACGCCTGAGTCACGGGAATATCTTCCAATCTCATAATTATATATTGATTCTTCACCAAAACCAAAATAACTGGTAGCTTCTTCGTTCATCCACGGCGTGCAAATAAAAACCTGGTTGCCTTGTTTTACAAATTGGTATAGCGAACGTAACTCTTCGGCAGATGGATTAAACTGGTAACTGATAAGAAAAAAAACATTTTTTCCATCTGACATAGAATCTGTATCGTACCAATCCACCGGCGACTCACTGTTTACTTTTACGGTGCTGTTATTAAAAAGTGATGGCAACATGTTGTATGCAATATATAGACCATAAGGGTTTTTATATTTTTTATCAATCGTAATACGTGTATCAAACTGTTTTTCGGTTTGCTTAAAAAAAACAAGGAACAAAATGCCCAAAAGGCATACTGATGCAATGATATATAATATGGTTTTATTCAAATCAGTTTTTTATTTGCCGGTTAAACGCTTCAAGTTTTTCTTTTATACACATGAATTGGTTTTGCTTAACGTCAAAATTTCCATACCACACGTACTCATAATGCCTGGAAGCCTGTGAAAAATCTTTAAAATATTTCGTCCTGCTCAATTCAAATAGATAATCCATGTTTGTTTTATCAGCTTCATATTGAATAATGTTTCTTTCTGACATAGACCTTAGCAAACGCAGGAACAATAAACGTGTCGCAAGGCGGTAGTTTGAAGCTTCCAAAGCTCTATTTATTTGCAGCTCAAAATCTATAGTAAAAATATTGCCGGAAGCATCTTCCGGGGGTTTTTCTTCGGTGTATATTTTTTTTGACCCTGAAGAAAATAACCACACCTTATTGCTTATAAGGTACATTACTATTATAGCAACAAATGCGCCGATAACAATTGCCCAGAAAATAAAATGAAAAAGCCCGGAGCTTAACAGCTTGCTCCAAAACCCGGGAGATTGGTCTTCTTTTTTCTTCTTCTGCCCCTTATTGGCATACCAAAAATCTTCATCTGACTTTATTTTTTGAATGGATGATGGCGGCACATACCTTTCTGAAACTGAAATAGTATCTTTTTTTGAAAATTTGTCAAGTTCCGAAACGGTTGTTGTATCGGTATTTGAGGATTCAACAGTACTATCTGTGGCAGTAGTTGTATTTTGTGTTGTATCACTCCGCTGGCCATGCGCGGCAATAATAAAACAACAACAGCAGGTTAGCAATAAAATAATATGTTTTGTAAAATTATTTACCATACAACGCGGCTATCTCCTTTTTCATACGCCCTTTAAGCTTTATAGGGTAAACTACAAAATAACCGACAATAAAAGTTAATGAGGAACTTAGTATCAGTATGCTTATCCATGCCGGCATACGATAGTGCCTTGTAACAAAACCTTCAAAAAAAGCCGCTACCATAAAAACCGGCATTACCCCTACAATTATTTTTGCCCCGTCTTTTGCCCCTTGTTTTAAAGCATCCAGCCTTTTCATTGTTCCGGGAAAAAGCCAGCTCCTGCCTAAAATAACACCTGCAGCCGCGGAAATTATAAGCGCAGACAGTTCCAGCGTACCATGTATAAAAACGGTTAACACAAATAATTCGCCATACCCTTTTGCATAGAACATGTATTCAAATGCGCCCAGTCTTATAGCTTCCGTTATCATTTCATAAAGCACCCAAAAGAAGGGGATGATGCCTTTTAAAAAATAGCTGAATGATACGCTTATGTTATTGATCATAATACCCATCCACATAAAAAAGCTATTGCCGCCCTGGTAAATACCAAAAGGGTTTCCTTTTTCAATATTATGCCGGGTAATGTTTACATACGCGTCGCCCAGCATGTCGCGCACAAATTGTTCATCTTTCATAGACGAAAAAAAACCTACGCAGGCAAAAAGCGCAAATAGTATAAAGCAAACCAACAATACTAAATGATGTTTTGCAACAGCAAGCGGCACATCATATTTAAAAAAGCGTACCAGCCGGTTTTTTTCTTCTTTACGGTTAC
>Ga0206922_1067_pt1 | contig 28278 bp, 18 predicted proteins | sample Alteio_BWOrgHeat_63_FD_152976 | JGI IMG/M metagenome (GOLD analysis project Ga0206922, IMG submission 152976) | Enriched cells from forest soil in Barre Woods Harvard Forest LTER site, Petersham, Massachusetts, United States -... | ecosystem: Environmental > Terrestrial > Soil > Temperate forest >... | reverse complement strand
AATCGTAGCCGTGGCTGCAAACCCACCGACCCGCCAGCTGCGAGGCTCAATGCCCAACTTCAAATCCGCCATCGACGATTCCTGATAGAAACGAGGGGTAACAGCATTTCGGCAAAGAAGAACCAGTTTTCTCTTCAAATTGATTTCAAATCTGAGCGCTTAGGCGCTTATGATGTATACTCTACACCAATTGCCAGCGAGACGCGCTAAATTGGCTCTCCATTCGAGAGATCCGATACAGTCGAGTCGGTATTCTCCCGGACAAAAATCGAAACCGCACGCCGAGTCAGCCCGTCGAGATTGAAAACACGATTTAAGCGCCTTATTTATGTCGCTAACTTTACTTGACCTCGTGATCTGCTGCACAGCTGTCGTTGCAAGTATTGCGACGGGCCTCATTATCGCTATTCGCAAAGGGGCCAGCGAATCGAGTTCTCAGTTCTTTCTGGCCGGAAGACGTCTCGGCTGGCCGCTGGTCGGTGCCTCGCTTTTTGCCACGAATATCGGCGCGGAGCATCTAGTGGGCCTGTCCGGTGATTCATATCGATATGGCTTATCGGCCGGCGCCGTCGAACTCACCACTTGCATTTGCTTGGGGGTCGCCTGCGCGCTCTTATTCCCGTACTACATTCGGGCGAAGGTATATACAATTCCTGAGTTTCTCGAGCTTCGTTACAATCGTGCAGCTCGCGTTTTCTTCTCAGGCCTGATGCTGGTCATCTGCATCATGACAAAGCTGGCATTTCATCTTTATGCTGGAGCTCTCGTTCTCCACAGCCTGCTCGGCTGGAATGTAATGCCAATGGTCATATTGATGGGTACTGGCGTCGCCATCATCACAATCGTTGGTGGATTTACTGCGGTTGCTTACACCGACTCGATCCAGACCGCAATCATGATTGCCGGATGCAGCCTCGTCCTGTTCATCGGTCTTGGCAAGATAGGTGGCTGGCACGCACTAATTTTAAAGATGCCGGAGGCTATGCATGTAGCTAAGGGATACGACGATCCCAACTATCCATTCCTCGGCATCTTGCTGGGGGCCCTATATTCCGGAGTCTTCTATTGGGGTATGGACCAGGTGAACGTTCAGCGCGTCCTTGGCTCCAAAGATCTTCGAGAAGCGCGTCACGGCGCGATGTTCGCCACTCTGCTGAAACTCAGCCCCATCTTCATCTTCGCCTTGCCTGGCGTCATAGCAGCCGCACTGTTTCCTGGTCGAGATCCTAAGACCACCTTTATCACTTTGTTGAATGATCTGCTTCCCACCGGCGTACGCGGGCTCGTCCTGGCGGCTCTTATATGCGCTCTGATCGGATCATCGCTCTCCGTAATGAACTCCGTATCGACGCTGATCGTCCGTGATTTTCTTCTCGGCTTCAAAAAAAATGCTTCCGAGAAGATGCAGGTCATGATGGGCCGCGCCGCCATTCTTGCCAGCACTCCGCTTGCAGTCGCCGCAGCCTATCTTATCTACACAACTCCCGAGGGACTTTATAAATATCTTCAGGCCGTATCAATTTACCTGGTCATGCCGGTAACTCCAGCAATCTTCTTCGGCATCGTCAATCGCCGAATAACCTTCCAGGGTGCGGTAGCATCTGCCCTCACCGGCACTCTGCTCGCATCGGTGTTCGTAACAGATCAGCTCATGGGCGCAACCAGCGCGCAGATCTTCCCCTTTCTTCACTGGAAGCTGACCCTGAATTACACCTACCGCGGCCTTTGGGGAGGCCTCATCGTAATCGCGGTTCTCTTTATCGTTTCGTATTCGACAAAGCCACCCGAACCCGCAAACGTGGATGGTCTCACCGTCAACTGGAACACGCCCGGAACGCCATTCGAAGGGCTTTCCGATTGGCGGCTGCACTGGACTTTGCTCGCTGTAGCAACAATCATCCTTTATGCATGGCTGTGGTAACCGCCACCAAAACAGTTTCTGAAGACTGAGGTGATGGATGGAAAGAAGAAGTTTTCTTTGCGGTCTGGCAGCGTTGATCCCAGCCTCAGCCTGTCTAGGGCACTACGAAGCAGTCGCTGAGCCGCTCAAGAAGAAAGTAAAGATCACCGACCTCAAGGCAATGGTTGTCGGTCGGCCAGGTGGCAACACACTAGTCCGCATTGACACCGACGCAGGCATCAGAGGATACGGTGAAGCATACTGGGGATTCGGCGTAAAAGACATCATGCTCGGCTACCTGCGCGAAGCCGTCATTGGAGCCGATCCGCTCGACATTGATCCACTCTACACGAAGATGATCATCCGCACTGGAGGAGCAGGCGCTATCGCAGGGGCTACCGTTACCGCGATCAGTGGAGTCGAAATTGCTTTATGGGATCTGGCAGGCAAACTTCTAGGCCAGCCGGTATGCAAACTCCTCGGCGGCCAATATCGCACCGGGGTCCGCGTATATCTCACCAGCAGCCCTGAAAACTTCCTCGATCCGGCTTCCTGTCGCGAATGGGCCTCGATCGTCAAACAACATCCCTTCGGCTTCAATGCAGTAAAGACAGACATACAACGCCGCGGCTATCCAAAGGAGAATCTGTACGACACAACCTTCGACAACGCGCGCGGACAAAACCGCCAGCTCACCAATGAAGACCTCGACATCAATGCCAAGGGCTTTGCCAACGTGCGTGAAGCCCTTGGCCCTGACTTCGGAATCGCGGTACATACACATTGGGAGCTGGATTGGAACGATGCGCTCAACCTGGCTCGAGCGGTTGCCCCAATTCGGCCGATGTGGCTGGAGGATGCGCTCTCACCAGAGTTTTCCGACTCCTGGGTCAAACTCACAGAGGAATCTCCCGTACCCATTCTCACTGGAGAAAACCTCTACACCCGGCGTGGCTTCATGCCCTTCATCTTTCATCAGGGCTGCCACATCGTGCAGATAGACATACCCAAGGCCGGAGGCCTGCTCGAGGCGAAAAAGATCTCAGACCTCGCGGACATCTGCAACATGCCAGTCTGTTCCCATAATGCGTCGGGACCTCTCGGAGCGATGGCCTCAGCCCATAGTGCTGCAGCCATGCGCGACTTCAAAGGCCACGAGCTCAGCGTCGGGCGCTTCAATGCAAAATCCAATGACCTGCCATGGGGACATATCGAAGGAGATCCCATCAAAGGTTGGGCAAGTTATGTGATTCATGATGGCCCGCTCGTGAAGGATGGCAGAATCCTCATACCCGACAAGCCAGGGCTCGGCGTCGAACCCAATCCGGATTATGTTCGCGCACATCTGGCCCCAGGCGAAACCTGGTGGGGTTAAGAAGGCAATTTTGAACCATGAGGGAGAGCCCATAGCTCGAAGCAAATATGTTTCAAGACGTGGGGATTTTCGAGAGTCTCGCGCCGGGGTCAACAATCAGCCAGGTTAGGGAACCCAGTATCGCAAACGCAGTTGCCGTAACAAAAGCAACTTGCCATCCGAAGTGCAACGCAATCAGCGGCGTCAACGAAGCAGTAACCGCTCCGCCGACCTGCCCGCCCATATTCATTGCGCCGGCAACAATACCAGCGTGCTTTCCCGCAAAGTCAGCCGCAACCGACCAGTAGCAACTCGCAGATAGATACAACGCACCAGCTCCGCACGCCAGCACAATCGCAGCAACCTCATTACTCGTCGCTCTCGATCCCATAAGCAGAAGCACCGCTGTGCATCCAATTGCAAGCGCAGGCATATAGCATCGTCCTGCGCGAGCGCTGTAGTGCCGTGTAAGCCAATCGCTGACTAATCCACCCAGCAACGAGCCAATCGTCATCGCAATAAACGGCAACATCGAGTAGAGCGCACTCGCCTTCAAATTCAGCCCACGAACCTCCGCCAGATAGATATAAAACCAGCTGAAGAAAATCCACGCCACATAGCCATAACAGAAATAGCTGAACGTCAACGCGAGAATCTCCTTGCTAAACCAGCTTCTCCACGCAATGTTCTCTGCACGCTCATTTCCGTTGTCCGCGCCTGTGTCCTGCGTTGATAAATGCTCGCGCCCAGCCACAATGCCTTCCAGCTCCTTCGGTCGAACCAGAAAATGACCTTCAGGAGTATCGCGCGCAGCAAGGTACCAAACTCCGCCAGCCGCTACACCAATAAGTGCACACAACCAGAATGAATTCCTCCAGCCATAGTGCAGAATGACAGCAGTAAGCAATGGCGGCGTCAATCCCGATCCGAGCCCGACACCACCGAATATGATCCCATTAGCCTTGCCTCGTTCCGCGAGCGGAAACCATCGCTCCACAAACTGGCTTGCGGCCGGATACATGCTTGCTTCACCGGCGCCCAACGCAAACCGAATCAGAATCATCAGCCACAACGCACCGCGCACGCTCGGCGGCACCAATGCAGTGAACGCAGTGAAAACTCCCCACCAGATAACACTGATAGCCAACACATAACGCGGACCAAAGCGCCGTGCCAGAAATCCCCCCGGAATCTGAAACAATGCATAACCAATCAGGAATGCGCTGAACACCCACCCGAGATGCGCATTATCAATCCCGAATTCCTTCCCGATCTGTACACCTGCAATAGAGATATTCGTGCGATCCAGAAAAGCTACAGCACTCAGGACCATCAGCCACGATACAAGCAAATAACGAATCGGCATACCGCTCTTTGACTTGCTCTCGGAACTGATTTCCATTGCTGGGTTCTCCTGCGAGAAGTTATGACTCAAATTCAACAACGGTTAGCCGCAAACGCATCAGCGCCTGATGGTGATTGCATGTATCACCGATTGATTGGCTCTCAATTTTCTATCTACGCCCCGGGTTCCGTCACATTCAGCCGTTGATCCATCGCGACCTCCGTAAGCGTTTGCACCTTACCTGATGGCCATCGAACCTCTATAGCCGCTTTCGTCGCCTCGCCTAAGCCGAAATGAACTGTGAGATCACTCGACGAAGCATATCCAACACTCGACGAAACCGTACGTATCTGTTCTCGCCCACCCGTCTTGCATCGAACCTCTGCACCAATCGCCGATCGATTGCTCTTTCGTCCGCTTAATTTCAACTGCAACCAATGCGCAGCATTCCCCTGCGCGCTACGATTCCACCACAACTCGATCGGTGCATTCAATGCCGTCACCGCCACATCCAGACGCCCATCATGATCGAAGTCGGCAAACACTGCTCCACGATGCAAAGCAGCCTGTGCAATCTCTAGTCCGGCTTCGCCCGAGACATCCTCAAACCGCCCACCGTTGTTCTTGAAAACCCGATTCGGTTGCGCGTCCTGCGTATCCAAGCCACCACCGGCCACAAACAGATCCAACCATCCATCGTTGTCCAGATCCAAGAGTCCACAACCCCACCCGCTCCATTTGCGACTCAGGCCTAGCAATCCCGTCTGTGTGCTTCCGTCCTTGAATTCTCCCTCCCCTTGATTCAAAAACACGTCGTATGTCTCATTCTTCAGTCCGGTCATTACTATGTCGTACTGGCCATCTCCATCAATGTCTCCAAAATCCGTACCCATTCCTGAAATCTCGCGGCCGTCGCCGTTAAATGCCACACCGGCGCCGATACCAATTTCTTCAAACCCTTTGCCGCGATTTCTCAATAGCAGGTTGCGAGCGTTGTCGTTGGCAATAAAAATCCCTGGGCGGCCATCACCGGCAAAATCCGCCATCGCCAATCCCATCCCTTTGCCCACCAGATCAGGAAGACCTTCCTTCGGAGTAATTTCAGTAAAAGTTCCGTCGCCGTTGTTTCGATAGAGCTGCATCGATTCGGCGCGATATTTGTCTGGGTGGCAATACGTCCGCGCCTGTGCTTCGAGTCCTCCGCAAATGGGGTCCGTACCGGGAGCCCAGTCGCAATAGTTAGAAACAAGAAGATCCAGATGACCATCTCCGTCGTAGTCTGTCCAGCATGCCGCCACCGACCACACCGGCCTACCCATCGAACCGGGCCCGGAAAGTCCCGCTTCGTGAGTTACATCAGTAAATGTCCCGTTCCCATTGTTCCGGTATAGATGATTCCCGTGTGTTCCAGCGACAAACAAATCCTCATGACCATCGTTGTTGTAGTCGCCTACCGCGACGCCCATGGCATAGCCTTCACCTTGCAGACCAGCCTTCGCGGTTACATCGCTGAATGTTCCATCGCGATTGTTCTTATAGAGCCGATTCCAATATTCCGGCCCGCTCTTTGCGAGATCCGGCAGACGCGCTCCATTCGTGCAAAAAAGGTCCGGCCAGCCATCGCTATCGAAGTCGATCACACCCAGGCCGCCGGGCAGCGTCTCCACCTGATATTTCCTGCCAGTCGCACCATTGCGCAGAATGAAGTCCAGCCCCGCAGCTCGTGCTCCTTCAATGAAACCAATCGGCGACGAAACCCGTTTATCCTGTATCTGTGAGGCCTGCGCATGCGCCCGCCTCATCCATCCAGCGGTCAGAAATGTCCAGGCGCCTGCCCCACGCAACATATCCCGCCTGCTAATAAGCATTCAGGCCCCATATTAAGGACGGACACAGCATCGCACTGCGAGCTCGCCTTTGAATTCGCTTCGGTCCGATTTCCATTGAGTCACCATAGAGGCTGACCACACGGATGCGCAAATTGTCCTTCGCTTCGTATCTTTACTTCCCGCCGCAGCAACACAAAACACGAGAAGTCACGTTATGATTCCATACACTCAAAGGATGACAGACCGTATCGAGCGAAAGAGAGATGAGAGGCACAAATGGCTTCCGCTGTTCAATGCCTAGTTCCTGCTGGAGATATCTGCGGTGAAGGGGCCGTATGGCATCCAGAGCACGCTGCGCTGTATTGGGCCGACATCAATCGCTTCCTGGTCCACAAATATTCGACCCGCTCCAGCGCCACTGAATCATGGCTCTTCGATGAACCAGTCGTTTCGGTGAACCTGACCACAAATCCGAATCTTCTGCTGCTGGTTATGGCTACCAGAATCACATTCTGGGCTCCCATAACGCACCCAAGAACGAGTACGATTTACCACCTTCCAACCGCCCCTTCGATGCGCTTCAATGACGCAAAAGTCGACCCTCGCGGTTCACTTTGGGTAGGCACGATGCGGAACAACGTAGGAGATGAAGGCGAGAACCTCAACGTAGAATTCAGCGGTGGCGTCTTGTACCGAATCGATCCCAACGGCTCCGTCTCGGAATGGATGGACGGCATTGGAATCTCGAACACGCTGGCGTGGAGTCCCGATCGTTCGACCTTCTACTTTGGCGACACTATCGCAAATACACTCTATGCCTTTGCGTTCGATCAAGACACGGGAACGATCTCCGGACGCAGGCCATTTCTTGCGGGATATGAACGTGGCTTGCCGGACGGCTCCGCGATGGATTCAGAAGGATACCTTTGGAATACTCGGCCAAACGCAGCGTGTCTTGTGAGAATCCGCCCGGATGGAAGTATCGATCGCATCGTTACCTTACCGACTCTTAAGCCGACCACTTGCGCCTTCGGAGGGTCCGATCTAAGGACACTCTTCATCACCAGCGCCCGTTCGCCGGATCGACTGTCGGGCAGTCTATTTTCTTTGCGGACTGACGTCCCAGGTCACCCAATCGAACGATTTCGCATGACTTCATCAATAAACCTCTCCCCCAATAAGTGACTCCACTTCCATCGCTGCTCACGTCTGCAATCTGTAGAGGGGCTAGTCGAAAAGACAGGGATCGCAAACGTATACTGCGAGAGCAAGAAAAACGGAATCGAAGCGAAAGAAAAACTTGGAGAGGACCGTTGGCATGCAGATTGAACGACGTGATTTCCTGAGGACCGTCACAGGGTTGAGCGGGCTTGCGCTGGCCCCGCGCCTTGTCGACGCAGAAGTACAAGTTGCGCGCGCAACACAGGGAATGCCGGCGCCGCGAATCAAAGATATAAGCGTCATCGAATGTGAGCCGAATGGCGTACGCCTGACCGTCGTCAAGGTCACGACAGATCAGGACGGGCTTTACGGCTATGGCTGCGCAACCTTCACGCAGCGAGCGGACCTGGTGAAGCCGGCAGTCGAGAAGTATCTCAAGCCCTTCCTGCTGAATAAGACGACTGATCGAATCGAAGACATCTGGCAATCCTGTTATGACAGTTCTTATTGGAAGAACGGGCCGGTTTTGAACAACGCGATCAGCGGCGTTGATCAAGCGCTCTGGGATATCAAGGGGCGTCAGGCAGCGATGCCCGTATATCAACTCGCAGGAGGCAAGTGCCGCGAGGCCGTAGATGCCTATACGCACGCGAGCGGCGCCGAGTTTGAGGAAGTCGTCGAAAATGCAAAGCGATACATGGCTCAGGGCTTTCGCAACGTACGTGTTCAGGTGGGGCTACCCGGTATGTCAGGATACGGCTCGCAGCACAAGGATTCTGGTCGGCCGACGGCGCTGCATGACAAACCTCTTTTTGATCCCGCAGCGCAAAGTAGGCGCGCCCTGAAGCTGCTGGAGGTGTGCCGTCACGAGCTCGGCGATGAAGTTGAATTGCTGCACGATATGCATGAGCGGCTTACTCCCAACCAGGCCGTCCAGTTCTGCAAAGACGCAGAGCAGTTTCGGATGTTCTTTCTCGAGGACCCGCTCTCTCCTGAAGATCTTGGTTACTTCCGGCAAATCCGTCAAAATTGTGCAACGCCGATCGCGATGGGTGAACTGTTCAACAGTCCACATGAGTGGCAGCCCCTCATCACAGAGCAGTTGATTGACTATATTCGTGTGCACGTGTCGCAGGCGGGAGGATTCAGTCCGGCACGCAAGATCGCGATTCTCGCGGAGCAGTTTGGAGTAAAGACGGCGTGGCATGGTCCTGGCGATGTCTCGCCTATCGGCCACATGGCAAACGTCACTTTGGATGTAGTGAGTTATAACTTCGGAATCCAGGAGTATTCTCCGTTCAACGAAAGAACGCAGGCGATCTTTCAGGGATGCCCGGAGATGCGGGACGGCTATCTGTGGGTGAGCGAAAAGCCCGGATGGGGTATCGAGATCGACGAAAAGGAAGCAGCCAAAGCGCCGTTCACAGCCAGTCCTCTCAATGGCGGCTGGGGAGAGATTCGCCTTCGCGACGGAACTGTGATCAAGCAATAGTAGTGGGTTCAGCTGAAGAGTGCATCATCCCAGGATTGCGCTTCGTCCCACATCGGCGTGGGTTCAAAGTAGCCTGTGCCCGGTTTCAGGTGCCTCTTCAATTCGTCATCATTCAACGCGATTCCCAAGCCGGGCGTTTCGGGGACCTTGATGAATCCCTTGTTGACGATTGGCCTTTCAATTCCTGATATCAGGTCTTGCCAGAAAGGTACGTCGAGAGAATGATTTTCCAGCGCAAGAAAGTTGCGCGTGGCAGCCGCGCAGTGCACGTTAGCCATGCAACTGACGGGCGTTCCGGCAAAGTGCATCGCCATCGGCACACCGTAGCGGAAGGCCATATCACCGATTCGGTGCGTCTGCAGAATGCCCCCCGAAGTTGCCAGGTCTGGATGGATTTTGTCGACCGCATGTTCTCTGCACAGCGTCTCGAAATCTTCGATCTTGTAGATATCCTCGCCCGTCAGGGTAGGAGTCGGACTTTCCTGCGTGATCTCTTTCAGTAGATCGGTGTAGTACCACGGAATCACGTCCTCCATCCATTCGAGATTGAATTTCTCGTACGCCTTGCCGAGCCGGATGACGGACTTAACACCAATGTGACCGAGGTGATCCATCGAGAGAGGCATGTCGTAGCCGATGTTCTCGCGTACGGCGGCCACGTATTCGCAAAGTCGGTCAATGCCTTTGTCAGTCACTTCAGTAGCAACAAAAGGATGTGGCTGATTGCCGAGTTCCCATTTATCCATGCCCGCGGGCTGCATCACAGTGCCAGGTGTGCCTTCAAGGACGTCGATACCAAGGTCCATCTTCATCCATGTCAGACCCATCTCTTTGCGCTCTTTGGCGCGGCGTCCATATTCCTTCGGGTCCTTCGACTCCGTTGTATCGGCATAGATGCGAATTTCGTCTCGCCATTTTCCGCCGAGCATTTGATAGACCGGAATGTTGTAGACCTTGCCGGCGATATCCCAAAGTGCCATCTCCACCGCGCATACCCCGCCCGCCTGGCGAGCGCCACCGCCAAACTGCGCTATTTTCTGGAACAGATAGTCAATACGCAGCGGATTCTCACCCAGCAGTCGGTTCTTGAGCACCATCGCATACTGCGGTCCCGCAACATCGCGCACTTCGCCAAGACCGTAGACGCCCTGGTTGGTGTCGATGCGAATCAGCACGCACGGGCTCGGTCCGGGCTTCACGATCACTGCATAGCGCATATCGGTGATCTTCAGGCTCGACGGGCTGGAAGCGAGATTCGCATTCTTAATTTCCGGCTCCGCTTCCGCGATCTTGCCAACAGCGCCACCGGCAAGTAATGCAAGTGAAGATTTAAGAATGCTGCGTCGATTCAAACGAGGACTATTCGTGTCAGACACTTCGCTGATTTCCCCCGTGAATAATTTTGGAAACCTCATCTTACTCCAATGTCCGCAAGCTCTGCCCCGTATTCCATCTACTTGTAACCAAGTTCTCTTTTCGTCATTCGCTGACGGCTCTATTGAAGTCGGTCCGGATTCCCCACCAAATGCTGACGCTGATTGGTGGGGATTGTCGAAAAGGAATGTAGAGGGTTACATTCAAGTCCACAGCGAAAATGTTTTTCAGCCACCGGCCAATCTGCTGTCGAGGAGTCGCTCCGTTGGTAATCCACGAACGTGTTCTTCTTTGTACCCTAATCCTCGTGAGCGCCCTCGTAAGGGTCGAAGCACAGCAACCTCAGATGGTGGTGAAATCTCCGCAAGGCGATCTGATCATGACTCTGGCTATCCGGTCTTCAAAGGGAGAAGAAGCACAAATCGGCCAGTTAGTGTATTCCCTGCGATATCGCTGCAAGGTTGTGCTCGAGGACTCCATGCTTGGCCTCGACCTTGAAGGGAATGCCGTGCTTGGGTCAAAGGTTCACGTGACCGGCAGCGAACCCGGCTCGGGAGTCGACGATTACAGCCTTGCTACCGGCAAGGCGAGGCACGTACACGACCCTTACCAGAGTCTGACGGTCAATGTAGCGGAAGATGGCACGGCCGGCCGCAGATTCGAGATTGAGGCACGAGCGTATGACACCGGTATTGCCTTCCGTTATGTTTTGCCTGAACAGCCAAGGGCAATGAAGGAGCTGAGGCTTCGGCAGGAGACTACTCAGTTCCAGTTCAGTTCAGATGCGATGACTTGGGCCTTGGCGTTGCCGAATTATCGCAGTAGCTACGAAAGTGAGTACGTAAACTTGCCGATAAGTGCGTTTTCAAACCAGGGAGGAGTCGCCAGCCACTTTCTTCTAGGCTTGCCTCTGCTGGCGCACGAGCCCGGAACCGCGTGGCTGGCAATATCGGAAGCTGATTTGGAAGGCACCGCGGGCATGTATCTGACGAATCCTTCTGGAAGTTGGCTAGGTCATGGAATGACCTCTCTGTTATCCCCGCAATTCGATAATCCGGAGTTAGCAGTGACCGGGTGGTTACCATTTCACTCGGCATGGAGAGTTGTCCTGGTAGCCGATGATCCCGGCAGGCTTGTCGAATCGAATGTGATAACCAGTCTCAACCCGCCTAACGCCCTCAAGGACACCTCGTGGATCAAGCCCGGAAAAGCCTCCTGGGACTGGTGGAACGGAGACCTTGATGCAAACAATAAGCCCGCGTATACAACCAACAATATGAAGCGGTATGTCGACTTCGCCGCCGAGTCGGGATTTGAGTACTTCATGCTCGATGCAGGCTGGAGTACCGACGACATCACTAAAATGCGCGGCAACGTAGATGTGCCGGAGCTTTGCCGGTATGCCAAGACCAAGAACGTGAAGGTGTGGATCTGGCTTTATTCGAGCTATGTGATGAAGCAGATGAAGGAAGCCTTTCCGCTTTACGAGCAATGGGGCGTAGCCGGACTGAAGATAGACTTCGTCAACCGCGACGATCAACACGGAATCCAGTTTTACTATGACGTCGCCCGCGAAGCTGCAGCGCACCATCTGATGGTCGATTTTCACGGTGCAAGCAAGCCCTGGGGCATAGCGCGCACGTTTCCGAATGTACTGAGTTATGAGGGCATCCTGGGCATGGAGCAGTCCAAAGCCGGAGCGCGGGACAATCCCACGCAACGGACCGTGTATCCATTTACCCGAATGCTGGCGGGCCCGATGGACTACACACCTGGAGCGTTCAACAACGTGACCGAAGAAGGATTTGTCGCAAGAAATGAGAACCCAACCGTGATGGGTACACGAGCTCAGCAACTAGCCCTGTACGTCGTCTATGAATCACCGTTCCAGATGGTTTCCGATAGTCCTCAAGCCTATCGCGGACAGCCGGGATTTGAATTTATCCGAGAGGTTCCAGCCGCGTGGGATGAAACTCGTGTGCTTGCCGGAAGGCCAGGTGAGTCGGCTAGTATCGCCCGGCGAGTTGGAAATGACTGGTACATCGGCAGCATCAACAACTGGTCAGCTCGCGACATTACCATGCCGTTGAGCTTCTTGAACGACGGCGACTATAGGGCGGAGATCTATGCCGATGCCCATGATGCCGCAACCGAGCCAAAACACCTGGAGATCAGTAACAAGACCGTGCGGAAATCCGACACATTGACCTTTCACCTCGCGCCTGGCGGGGGCGTAGCTATCCGCCTTCAAAAGAAGCAGTGACGTCGCCAATCCAGGTCGGCAGGCATCACCCCTCGTCGGGTCGGCTGCAACTGATGCGGTGCTCCGGCTCTCAAACCTTCCGGACCCAATAAACCTGTAAGGTCTGTGTTATCGTTATCCCGGCTCCAAAGATCCACAAGACATTGCAGTCGCACATCCGCAGTTGAGCCGGAGTTCACGGTATGCGATCGTTTGCACCCCCACAACCGCAGGCCCCGGTAGCCCGCAACCTCGCGCCGTCCCGCACTGCAACAGTGGAGCCAGATCAAACCCCGGATCATACAGAAGTTCAAACTCCCGATCGTCCCTACTCAATCGCCAACTCCCCATCACATGCAGCCTCCGGAACCGCGCCCGAGTCATCCGACAATACTCCGAATAAACCAGCAGTCCGAAAAGTCCCTCGTTTCGGCTGGGACCTCAGCCGTATCTCCATTCACCCCTCCCCGGTAATCCAGACCAAGCTAGCCATCAACCAGCCCGGAGACGAGTTCGAACAGGAAGCCGACCGCATAGCCCAGCAGGTCATGCACATGGAGACTCCCGCCCAAGCGCCTCCTGCCACCGCGACCGCACCCCCCACAATCCAGCGCAAATGCGCATGCGGCGGTACCTGCTCCAAATGCAAAGGTGAAGAGCCAGAAAACGAGTCCGAGAACAATCAGGAGCACAACCTGCTCCAGCGAAAAGCCGCAGACGCCACCGCATCACATCCGCTCACGGTCCCATCCACCGTTCATCAAGTCCTCAACTCCGCCGGTGTCCCTCTCGATACAGCCACCCGAGCCTTCATGGAACCCCGCTTCGGCCACGATTTCAGCCAGATCCGGATCCATGCCGATCCAACAGCTGCCCGCTCCGCTGCAGAAATTCAGGCTCGCGCTTACACCGTCGGCAGAAATGTCGTCTTCGCCCATGGAGAGTTCTCCCCATCAACTCAGCGAGGCCGCGCGCTGTTGGCTCACGAACTCGTACATACCGTGCAGCAAACCGGCAGAGCGAGTATATCCGTCCAGCGCAGCCCTGCCATACCACAAACCGCCAAAGCCCCGAAACCCCAAATCGTCAAGATCGTCGCGTTTGAAGAAGAAGAAACAAGCTGCGTCAACGGCGACAAAGGCTGCGCCAAAGACCCAAAAAGCAAAGCCGCAGACTCAAGAGATGGCGTCGCCTACATCGCCTATCCGGCTCACCCTGAATTGGCGGAAGAAGCCGCCACTGTTCCCGAAGTCGTTAAAATCGCCCGGAACGATTTGAAAGCAGGGGAATACAAACTGCAGCGCGATGAACGATCTCCCAAACACTACAAGTGGCTTTCTTCATCAACTTCAGCAAAAGGCCCGGGAAATTTCACCTGGCACAATCCGATCGTCGATCAAAGCACGCAGGAACGACAATACGACGATGCAAAATTCGTAACCATAACAATCCTCCCCGGTGACATCCGCGACTTCCTCGAAAAGGGTGATGGACCCAAAGCAACAAGCGGCGACGTAGCCAGCGAATTCAGGGCAGCGGAAATCCTCGTAAGGAGCGGTATAGGGCCAGAGGATCTGAGACGCGAAGAGCATGAACTCAACGACCGCTTCCTCAAACCCGAAGAAGTAGATCCGGTCTTATGGGCTCAATCACTCGCAGACAAAAAGGTACAAGAGGAGAATGTTGCGCTCACCAAGCGAAGGACTTTTCTTCAGGCGGCGATACGCCTGTCGAAAATCCAGGTCGGAGACGTGAAACTTGTAGTGAAATTCATGACAGATCCGGATCAGGCCAACATAGCAGCCGGGATCGCAGAAAAATTCGGAAGCGCAGGAGGTTACAACTACCTCCCAAATACTGATTTCAAGGACAGAAACGATCTCTGGACAACCGTTACGACTTTCTCGAATAGCCTCGACTTCGAATTGCATGCTCTCGCCGAAGCCGTCCTGAATGCGACCGAGTCTGCCATCCTCGTGGCCGATTCCAAATTCACCGGATTGTTTAAAACGACGAAAGGCAAAGGCAAGCTGGCATCCGAACTGACGAAGCTCAACAATGATCCCGAGATCAAAGATCTTCAGCAGGCAATCAGATCTGCGCAAAAGCCGAAGCCACGCAGGTTGGAAGAGCCTTCGGACACCCCGTCACTTCCACAAACAGACACAGATTCTCCGGCTCTAGAACAAACCGACATCACCACCCTTGCACAAGATTTGATTTTGAATCCAATCGAGCGCTACGAATCCGCCGCTGAACGGGAACGCAAAGTCGATGCGCTCAAGAAAAAGCTGAACGATGCCGTCGTTGCCAAGTCTGAACTGAAAGTCGCGGGTCTAAAGGGATTCGACGCTTACAACTTTCTTCCCAAACCAACGGAATCGGTACGGTCGGATCTAAGCGATGCTCTCGCAGCTGGGAGCAGGAGAATCAATGAAGTACGAAAGAAGCTGGGCGATGACAGCAAATTTGTCTACAGCGCTGACAAGATCATCGATCTGGAGAAAGCGCAGCTTCATACAACGGACTACCCTTCGCTTAACGCCATCATCGACGGGGTCGTCGATGCGCGTCTTGGGGAGAAAACGCTCTGGGAAAGTATCGTGGAGGTCATCAATATACTGGCCATGCTGCCGATTCCTCCACCCGCAGGCCCCATCTTGCGCGCCGTCGCGGCTGGCATCAACATCGGTGAGTCTCTTGATAAAGCTGCCGCTCAGGATCTCGCGGCTGACAACAAACTCAGTAAGGAAGGATCTTCCAAGGCAGGGCTCGCATTCGACATTATAATCACCGCTGCGGGAACCCTCGCCGACGTAGCAAGCATAGACTCTCATGCCGCTGCCTCTGCCAGCCACGAGTTCACCGCCGAAGAGAGCGAAATCGCGCACGACGTAACCGCAGGCGGTAAGGCCGAAGGCGAAGGAGCCAACCTCGCTGCCGAACAAAGAGAAATCGACGCCGCCGGACAGTCGCTCCACCTCCCGCCAGATCCAGAAGTCGAGAGGAGGACCGCAAACGAATTGAAAAAGACCCTGGCGGAACATCCCCCCGCCGAGAAAGACATCCACGGCCTCCCGGGGCAGCGTGAGGCCGAGTTCACGCCCGGTCATAAAGTAAAGGAAATCCGCACCCCCTCAGGTATACATTGCGAGATCTGGTCGAACCCTCCGCACATCCCTACCGACTGCGGTGAGATTTTTGGAGATGCTGCCGCTGCTGCCCTGCACGGCCCGTCAAAGGAACTTACCGCCAAGCTGGAGAATCTCGCCAACCGCCTTCCCTCCCACGTCACGCCACCACAAAAGGTCAGGCTTGAACGCATTCTGATAAAAGCAGGCGAGGAAGGCGTCTCCCTCGGTGAGGATCAGCTTCGCCAGATCGCCACCGCATTCGGCAAAACCAAACAAACGGAGGCAGCTGAAGAAGTCCTCGACAACCTCGAACAGAGCATCGAAACCCACCTGAACGCTCGCGACGCATTTGGAGAAACCGAGGGCATTGGCAGCGGCTCCCAGCACGGCGATTTGGGAGAAGCCGAAGCCTCTCATGGCGGCTCTCAGCACGGCGATCCGGCCGGCGACCTTCCGGGAGGGACGCACGCTCTTAAAACCATCAAAAATCCCAAACAGGTCGACGCCTTCCTCAAGCGCTATCCGAAGGTGAAAGACTCACAGGATTCTGTGGCTGCCCTCGACGCCCTCTATTCGCATACCCGCAGCGGATCGGCTTCGAACGCTCGTTTCCAGGGCCTTTTCTTGCCGAGAGAGACCCGCCCGGCTGCAGCAGAATTGGAGAGCATCATCGAGTTGTCGGAGCGCGAGGATGTTGTGTTGATCGAGCTGAAGCCGTCTTCGTCCGAGGGGCGCACCACAGACAAGATTGTCTATATCAAACAGGGCGACGGCAAGATTGTCGCCACCCGTTACGAAGACACCACCCTTACCGGTGCTAAATCCGGCACTACCACCGCCGGTGATCGAACTAACTTCCAGCCCCGGGCAAATCGATATCCAGACAGAAAAACATATGAGGCGGCTCTGGACGTAAAAGCAGACGTCGGCGACATCAGGGATGCCGTTCGTGGAAAGATCGAGTCGACTCTGGAGCATCCAAGCCAGTTCGATGCGCCCATGGCCGAAGCCTCACCGGGCGGTACGCTCGCGGTTCACATCCAGCGCCCAAGCCCCAATGGCGCGCAGGACGTCGCTGCCGCGATGACCAGCCTTGGACCCGACCTCAGCAACAGCTCAGTCCAGGCCGTCGAGTTCTACCTCCCGGCTACTAATCCGGCGAACCGCGATGTCCAGGTGCTGCGCCGTCAAGTCCTTCGATACGAGCGTCAGACCATTGGGGGCATACCCAAGCCAAATGACAAGTTCATCCTCGTAAAGCCTCCGGCCTCCACGCCGTAAGTAGACACCGCTTCCTATTTACTTCGCCCCCGCAATCCAATCATCAATCCGCTTCTCCAGCACATCCATCGGCAGCGCCCCGGCATCCAGCACCTGGTCATGAAACGCCCGAATATCAAACTTCGGCCCGAGCGCCTTCTTAGCCTTCTCGCGCAGCTCCAGAATCTTCAACTGCCCAACCTTGTACGCCAGCGCCTGGCTCGGCCACGCAATATACCGGTCCACCTCGGCATTGATGCTAGTATCGTTGATCGCCGAGTGGTCATGGAAATACTGCACCATCTGCTCCCGTGTCCAGTGCTGCGAATGAACCCCCGTATCCACCACCAGCCGAATCGCCCGCCAGATATCGTTCTGCAATCGCCCATAATCCGAATAAGGATCCTTGTACAGCCCAATATCCTTGCCTAGCCGCTCCGCGTACAGCCCCCAGCCCTCAGAAAAGGCCGTGTAGTCGTCAAACTTGCGAAACTCCGGAACCCCCTCCAGCTCCTGCGCAATCGAAATCTGCAGATGATGTCCCGGCAGCCCTTCGTGATACGCAGTTGACTCCACATCCACAAGGCTGCGGTCAGCGAAGTTGTAAGTATCCACGCGAATCCGCCCAGGCCGGCTTCCATCCGGCGTGCCTGCCTCGTAGTAAGCATCTGCCGAAGTCTTCTCCAGGTACTCAGGCACCGGTGCCACTTCAAACGGAGCCTTCGGCAGCCGTCCGAATAGCTCAGGCAACCGCGCCCTCATTGGATCAAGATAGCTACGATAAGCGTTGAGAATATCGTCGCGCGACTTCGGCTTCACCTTGGGATTGGTCTTGACATCAGCTTCAAAGCTCTTCAGGTCCTTAAAGCCAAGCTGCTTCGCAATCACCAGCATCTCCGCTTCGTCCTTAGCCACCTCGTCCACGCCGATCTTGTGGATCTGTTCAGCATTAAGCTTTGTAGTCGTAGTCCGCCGAATCAGAAACTGGTAATACTTGTCCCCATCCGAAATCGCAGAGATACCCGGCTGTTCCCTTCCCGCAGGCACATAGGTAACTTCAAGAAAGTGCTGAAACCGCAGATATGCAGGCAGCACGTCCTTCGAAATCGCGTCCAGCATTGCCTGCTTGATATCAGCCTGTTGCTGTGCCGTGATCGTAGCCGGAAAGCTCTTCAGCGGCATAGCCAGCGGTGAATCTTCCGGCTTCTGATGAGCCAGCTCTTTCACCTGATCCAGCGCCTTCGCCATCAGAAACTTCGGTGGCACACGATGATCATCCACGCCCAGCGACATATTTTGCTGCACATCGTCAAAAGCCTTCGGCAGCGCCTTCAGCCGCGCGATCCAGTCGTAGTAATCCTTCTCCGTCTTGAAACTGAGTTGCGCCACAAGCTGCGGATAAGAAGTGTGAATGCCGCCCATCTGGTTAATCGGCATCTCCCACTCCTTGAACTCGCTCGCCTCCTGGTTCTCAGCCAGATCGCGAATCAGCAGATCGCGGCTCACAACCTCCTGCTGTGTAAACCCCGTGGAGTCAATCGCGGCAAGCCGCAAAAGAATGCGCTGTTCGCGCTCAAGCTGCTCGTTATAGGCGCGCACCGAGTTGTCGCTGATCTGATCGTTGTATCGGTTATCTCCAATAGTCGAGGCAAACTCCGGAGAGTGCTTCAGAAAATCTTCCCAGTAGTCCGTAAAGATAGCATTCAGCGCCTTGCGCCGATCCTCCAGCGTTTGAGGCGCTGCCGCCGCCTGCGGATCCACCTTCAGCTTCTGCGCGTAACTCAAAGGCAGCGCGAATATCTGACCAACCACTGCCACCACAGCGAAATGTCGAAACTTGTTCAATGAAGACTCCACAGAGTGCAACCACTCTACCTGTCGAGTGTAAGTCATGGGTAATCCTCTCCCATTGCTTTTAGACCAGCTATTGCTGGAGAGAGGGTGTTCCCGAATAACGATCGAGTCGTGAGCGCCTCGAATAACCCCAAAAGAGGTTGAACCAGCGCGTTGCTCTCTTATCGCCAACTAAGACTAAGCTTCAGAATTGCCCGTAATCCAGAGGCTCAGACGGTTCTTATTACGACTGGCAGTTTTGATAGTTCTCAGGCGGATGATCTCTGGATAGTCTGGGGCGTTAGTAATCCGCCTATTGAGGAACTCATGAGTCTACAGGACAACCTGCAAAGAACCGTACTTCCAATTCCGGATCAACCCCGCACCGGCCTAATCCTCTTTGATGCAAAGGACCCCGAGAACAAGTACCCGCCGATCAACCAGTTGCGCCCACCCCAGGGTGCTCCCAACGTTCTGATCGTTTTGATTGACGATGCTGGTTTTGGCTCCTCCAGCGCCTTCGGCGGCCCATGCTATACCCCGACTGCGGAACTCCTCGCTTCCGAGGGCCTCAAATTCAACCGCTTCCATACAACGGCGCTCTGCTCGCCGACACGGCAGGCCCTGCTGACCGGACGCAACCACCACACCGTCGGGATGGGCGGAATCACTGAGATCGCTACCGGCTCGCCCGGCTACAACTCAATTCTGCCAAATACCTGCTCCCCGCTCGCGCGAACCCTGAAGCTGAACGGCTACGCGACGGCACAGTTTGGCAAGTGTCATGAAGTTCCGGTTTGGCAGACCAGTCCGGCCGGTCCCTTTGATGCATGGCCTACTGGCGGAGGCGGATTCGAATACTTCTATGGATTCATCGGCGGTGAAGCGCACCAGTGGTACCCGTCGCTCTATGAAGGCACCACGCCGATCGAGGTCAAGAAGACGCCCGAAGAGGGCTACCACCTGATGGAAGACATGACGGACAAGGCTATCAACTGGATTGGGCAACAGAAGGCGCTCATTCCCGACAAGCCTTTCTTCATTTACTTCGCTCCGGGTGCGACCCATGCCCCGCACCACGTCCCTAAAGACTGGGCGGATAAGTACAAAGGCAAGTTCGATCAGGGTTGGGACAAACTTCGCGAAGAAACCTTCGCCCGCCAAAAAGCGCTGGGCGTCATTCCACAGGATTGTGAGCTAACGCCAAGGCACGAACAAATCCCATCATGGGATGACATGCCCGAGGCCCTTAAGCCGGTGCTGAAACGGCAGATGGAGGTTTATGCCGGGTTCATGGAATACACCGACCACCACGTGGGCCGGTTGGTGGATTCGATCAAAAAGCTTGGCCTGCTCGACGACACGCTGATCTACTACATCATCGGCGACAACGGCGCCTCAGGCGAGGGCACGTTGAACGGCACTTACAACGAAATGATTAACTTCAACGGTGCAGCCGCCCTGGAGACGCCAGAGTTCCTGATGGAGCGTCTGGACAAGCTGGGTGGACCGGAGTCTTATAATCACTATGCCGTGGGCTGGGCGCACGCTTTGGATACGCCGTACCAATGGACCAAGCAGGTCGCCTCGCATTTTGGTGGCACTCGCAATGGCACGATCGTGCACTGGCCCAAGGGTGTCGAGGGGAAAGGTGAAATCCGCACCCAGTTTCATCACGTGATCGACGTCGCGCCAACCATCCTTGAACTGGCCGGCGTACCCCAGCCGACCTTCGTCAACGGAGTTCAGCAGCACCCGATCGAAGGCGTCAGCATGGCCTACGCCTTCAACGATGCCAAGGCTGCCGAGCAACACGAAACCCAGTACTTCGAGATGTTCGGCAACCGCGGCATTTACCACAAAGGCTGGACCGCGGTAACACGGCACAAGACGCCATGGATCCTGCAGGGTGAGAAAACGCCGGCATTCGATGACGATGTCTGGGAGCTCTACGACACCAATAAAGACTGGAGCCAGGCAACTAACCTGGCCAAGGAGATGCCCGAAAAACTGCATGAACTACAGCGCCTCTGGCTGATCGAGGCCGTGCGAAACAACGTGCTGCCTCTCGATGACAACATTGGTGCCCGCATGAACTCAGATCTGGCGGGGCGGCCAGTGCTTATCAAGGGCAAATCCCAGATTCTCTTTGGCAGTATGGGGCGTCTCTCGGAAAACTCGGTCCTCAATCTAAAGAACAAGTCCCATGCGGTGACCGCTGAGATCACTGTACCCGCAACCGGAGCTGAGGGCGTCATCATCGCTCAAGGCGGCAATATCGGTGGCTGGAGTCTCTATGCGAAGGGGGGCAAGCTCAAATACTGCTACAACCTGCTCGGCATAAAGCAGTTTTACGCTGAGTCAAGCGACGTGCTGAGCCCAGGTAACCATCAGGTGCGAATGGAGTTTGCGTACGCTGGGGGTGGTCTTGGGAAGGGCGGGACCGCGACCTTGTTTGTGGATGGGAAAAAGGTCGGCGAGGGCGCAATCGCAGCGACGGCGGCCGTCGTCTTCTCTGCCGATGACGGTTGCGACGTGGGGAGGGATACCGGAGCTCCTGTCTCACCGGAGTATGGGGCGCAAGGCAATGAGTTCTCGGGAACCGTCAGAGGCGTCCAGCTTGCCATTGCCGAGGATGCTGAAGAAGTCGATCACCTCGTCGATCCGGAGGAAGCCCTCCGCGTCGCCTTGGCGCGACAGTAAGAACTCTCAGGTCCGGCAGTCGAAACCGGCTGCCGGGCACGGGGATGATGGGCATTTGCCCTTTCGACCGCACTGAGGCCCGCGGCGGATGAAAATTAGTGTCATCACTCAGGTGTAGGCTTACAGGTCGCCTTGTACCAGCGTTATTGAAAGTGAAGGCCAACAATAGCGACACCTCCACCATTACAGGAACCGCCCAATTTCTCGCTAGGTCTTGGCGGGCCTCTATATCGAATGCTGCGGCGGTCGCATTCAGCAAGCCCGGTTGAGGAGTTGCTGGGGCGACAAGCCACGATATCAGTTCTCGTATGCTGGGCGCCGCTGGCGGTGCTGTCGCTGGTGCAAGCTCACTTTCTGGGTGGAACCAGGCTTTCCTTCCTTCGCGATATCGAAACTCATGTGCGGTTTTTGGTTTGCCTTCCGGCGTTGATTCTGGCTGAGATGAATGTACGTCACCGCATCCAGCCGATGATGAAGAGATTTATCGAGCGGCGTCTTGTCATCCCGGAAGACCTCCCGAAGTTCCACACTGCGGTTAACGTCGCGGTGCGTATTCACAACTCGGCGATTGCTGAGATTGCGCTCCTCGCCTTCGTCTTCACTGGTGGCGTGTGGTTCTGGCGGCATCAGATTGCTGTGGATGTTGCAAGCTGGTATGCCTCGTCTCAAGGTGGGCAGGTGCACTTAACAATGGCCGGGTATTGGCTTGAATTCATCAGCGTGCCGGTCTTCCAGTTCATCCTGCTGCGTTGGTATATGCAGATTCTGATCTGGGTGTGGTTTTTGCTTCGGGTTTCTCGTCTCACTCTGCATTTGCAACCCTTACATCCGGATCGGGCAGGCGGACTTGGCTTCGTGGGTAAACTCAGCGTGGTCTTCGAACCGTTGTTATTCGCGCAGAGCGCATTGCTCGCTGCGCAAGTCGCAAGCCGCATTTTCTATAACGGAGAATCGCTGTTAACTTCAAAGTGGACCATCCTTGGTTATGTCGTGTTCTCCGTTGCCGTAGCTCTGGCTCCCCTGCTCTCGTTTACACCACAGCTGATGCGCGCCAAGCGCGACGGCCTCGCGAAGTATGGCAACTTTGCTTCTCAATATGTTTCGGATTTTGATCAAAAATGGCTGCAAAGCAAAGTCGAAGAGAAACAGATATTGGGGACCAACGACATACAGTCACTGGCTGATCTGAGTAGCAGCTTTACAATTGCTCACGACATGCGCCCCGTGCCCTTCTCGACCGATGATATAGTGCTGCTTTTCGTCGTAACGATTGCCCCGTTTCTCCCGTTATTGCTGACGGTCATGCCGCTCGAACAGTTGATTGTCCGGGTCTTCAAAATTATTTTCTGAATTTACCGGCAGCCAATATCTCCTTTTCGGGCTTCGCTAAGATTTGACTGGCTGGTATCAAACTGTTCAGCTACCGCCCTACATCCTTTTGCGCTTGAGTATGTAACGCAAATACCTGAGGCGGTTCCTCTTCGCTCCCCCGTACGCCGTTGAAAGCATACGCGCTCCGGCGTTGACACTTTCAGTTGTAAGCCGACGAGCGAAATTGCAGTCAATATCACACGCCGTTGTGATTGGATGGTCCGCGGCATTCACCGCCTCCTGTCGATAACGATTGGCAGTAGTGAGAAAATGAGGCATGGCGAACGCTCTCGGCAATAAACCGGCTGGTCAGGCGAAGGCGACGGCAGCCGCGACACCGTTGTTCGGACGATTTGCAATGGGATCGCTGCTGGTCCTGGCATTGTTGATCCTCATAGGCGTGATCTTCATATGGCGTTCCAACGACGCAAGCCTGCTATCGCTTCGTCGCGGCCCCGGCTTCCGGGCGGGCCAGCAAAAAACACTGGTTGATGAAACGCCTTGGAACACTGCAAAGTCGCTCACCGCCTTGGCAGTCACGCAGGAAGAACAAGCCTACGCACGCGAAGCCGAGCGCCTCGCCGATCACCTGGTCGATCAAGCCTTCGCAACGGCACTCCGCACCGCAACCCTTCAACAGAAAACACTGACCGGCGCGGCACATGATGCACAGCAGCACGTAAATGACCTGGAATCCGCCGTCGCATCCGATAAGGCCTCCGTACAACAGCTCACGCCTAAGGGCGGTGACGATCTGGAGATCGCCCAGGCTCAGTTGAATCTCGACGAGGATGAGCTTGCGGATGCGCGTGAAGACCTTGCTCGAGCCTCAGGCGATCAAAGGAGCCAGATTCAGCAGGAGCTGACCGCTCGCCAGGCCGACATGAAAAGATTCGACGCCGCGCAAGCTACCGGCGAGGCGACCGTAGTCGCAGTCAAGCGTTATCGCACTCTTGCGGGTTTGATTGGTTCATGGCGCCGCCAGAATGACCGGCATGCAATGCTGTTGAGCGCGAAAGCAGATGCAACCCAGGCCGCCGCGAAGTTCAGCGCAGAACACGACAAGCTCGAAGCTCAGGCAAAGGCCCTGCACACGCCATCGGGCGATGACGCGACAAAGCGCGTAGCCGGATTGAATCGATTGTCTCTTGAGCGGCAATTGATGAGTATCTACGACGATCGCGCCGAAACCGAGCAGCGATTGGCGGACGTCTACGATAAATGGGCCACGCAGGTTGCATCGCAACACAAGATCATTCAACGCCTGGTACTCATCCAGGTGATGTGGATTGCGGTAATCCTAATCATCGCTATTCTGCTCGATGCTGCCGTCAGGCGGCTCACGCAACGGGAGTCCTTGGACCGGCGAACAATGCATACCCTCCGCAGGGTACTTCGCCTCGCCATACAGTTTCTGACGGTGGTGACCGTTCTCTTCGTGGTCTTCGGGCTCCCTGCTCAGGTATCGACTGTCATTGGGTTGGCAACGGCTGGCCTGACCATCGCATTGCAGGACTTCATTCTTGGTTTTGTAGGTTGGTTCATCCTCATGGGCAAGAGCGGTCTTGTAGCCGGCGATATCGTCGAGATCGACGGCGTGGTTGGCGAAGTCGCCGAGATCGGCCTGTTTCGCACCACACTTCTCGAGACTGGCAATTGGACTGCGAATGGGCATCCGACCGGACGAGGTGTATCGTTCAACAACAAATTTGCAATCAGCGGAAAATTCTTTAATTTCTCGACCAACGGGCAATGGATGTGGGACGAATTGGCAGTCACAGTGCCACCAGACGAAAACACGCATGAGGCGATTGAGCGAGTGAATGCTGTTGTCACCTCCGCCACCGAGGAGGACGCAAGGCAAGCCGAGAAGGAGTGGCGGCAATCTTCCAACTCGCGTGGCCTCGCCCAATTCTCAGCGCAGCCCACAGTGACCCTGCGGCCGTCTGGCAGCGGTGTGGATCTCGTTGTACGCTATGTAACCAGGGCTAGCGGTCGATATGACCAGCGAAACAAGCTCTACCAGTCTGTGCTGGATACAGTGCGCGCTCCAAAATAAATCATCTACCTCGTCGATCCGATTCTCGATCCCCGCGAACCCATGCGAAAGACCTTCAAAGCTGTCCTCAAACGCAAAGACGAGTCCCTTCCATGGAACGTCGTAGCCATTCCCTTCGACCCCCAGAAACTCTGGCCTGGGCCCACAGCCCGCCGCGTCAAGGGCTCCATCAAAGCCGCAGGCGCAAAGGACGCCTTTGCCTTCTGCACTTCCCTGTTTGGCAACACAGAACGTGGCTACTTCATGCTCGTCACCCGGAAACTGCAAAAAGGCGCATGCCTGCAACTCGGCAGCCTCGCCGAGATCACCCTCGAGCCTGACAGCGAAGGTACCGGAGCCACCCCGCCACCCCAGCTCGCCAAGCTCCTCAAACAGGATCGCGAAGTACGCAAGTGGTTCGAGAGCCTCAATTACTCCCTCCGCAAATACATCGCCGACCAGATCCAGGAACCAAAATCCGCCGAAGCAAGAACCCGCCGCGCCGAGCAGTGGATGGAACGCCTGCTTCTCACCATGGAAGGCGAGCAGGTACCGCCCCCAATCTTACAACTGGCCTTCAATCGCAGGCCTCAGGCTCGCGCCGCATGGGAAAGCACCACTCTCAACCAACGTCGCCTGCGCCTCCTGGGCATCTTTTCCGCCCAAAGCCCCGAAGCCCGCGCAAAACGAATAGATCGCATCTTCGAAGAAATCCTGGGCAACAAACGTCCAACACGCACACTCGAAGACGACGAAGTGTGGTGATCATTCCTGACCATCACCGCTCTGCATCCCGGCTTCAAATATCCTGCATACAGGAGAGGATCAAATGACAGAAAAGGCCGTCGGCACCTTCACCGTAAAAATGACCCCGCAAAGCTGGAGCGAAGGCTCCTCCGATCACTCCCTAAGCCGCTTCATGATCGACAAGCAGTATCACGGCGATATCGAGGGTACAGGCGAAGGCCAGATGCTCGCCGCTGGCACAGGGTCCGCCGGCTCTTCTGGAGTCTACGTCGCCATTGAGCGCGTCACCGGCAGACTCAAAGGCCGCAAAGGCAGCTTCATCCTCTATCACACCGGAGTCATGAACCGCGGTGTCCCCGAGCTCACAATCTCCGTCTCTCCAGACTCGGGCACCGGCGAACTCAACGGTATCTCCGGCTCCCTGACCATTAAAATCGACCAGGGCAACCACTCCTACGAATTCACCTACAGCCTCGCCACCATTCAGTAACCCCAAACCCGAACAGCCCATCCACCAACCCTGACCTGATAAATTTTGGTTATGCCCTTCACCTTCACAATCTGGCTGCACTCGCTTGTGATCGTGGTGGCATCCTACCTGCTTGGCTCCATTCCAACCGGTTATCTGCTCGTGCGCTTTTTCCGCAAGCAGGACATCCGCAGCGTAGGCAGTGGCAACATCGGCGCCACCAACGTGATCCGCTCGGGCGCTGTCGGCCTCGGCGCAGCGACCTTCCTCCTTGATTTCCTCAAAGGCGCACTGGCCGTCTTCCTTGGCGCATGGATTTCCCGGCTCGGCTTCCCTCCAATCCCGGTACACAACGCGGAAGGCCTCGCCGCCCTCTGCGCAGTCCTCGGACACATGTTCCCCATCTGGCTCAGTCTCCGCGGAGGCAAGGGCGTAGCCACCGCCCTGGGAGTCTTCGCCGTAATGGTCCCTTGGGCCGCCCTCGGATCGCTCGTCATCTTCATTGTTGTCCTCGCCCTCTCACGAATCGTCTCTCTCGCCTCGATCCTCGGTGCGGCCGCCTTCCCGGTCTTAGCCTGGTTCACCGCGCCGTGGTCCCACAATTACCTCCCCATGGCCGTCATCGTTATCATCGTCTCCCTCATCCTCATCAAGCATGCGCAGAATATCCAACGCCTGCTCACTGGTAAGGAATACCGTTTCGGCTCAGGGAAGCCTTCCCCTGCCGCAAACGGAGCAGATGGCCCCGCATGAGCCGAATTGCAGTACTGGGCTCAGGCTCCTGGGGAACAGCAATCGCGTTATCCCTCGCAGCTAATGAAAGCCACCACGTCCTCCTCTGGTCACATCGAGCCGAGTCCGCCGGCGCCCTCAGCTGCGATCGCGAAAACCTCCGTTTTCTGCCCGGATTTCCCTTCCCCGACTCCCTCGAAATCACCGCAGACGATGCCCACGCCGTCGGCGAAACCGACATCCTCGTCAGCGCAATCCCCTCCGAATTTCTGCGCCCCACCATGGCCCAGCTCGTCCCCCACATGCGCGGCGGCCAAATCCTTGTCAGCACCACCAAAGGCATCGAAGACCACACCTTCCTCCGCATGAGCGAAGTCATCGAAGCCGCCATTTGCGAAGGCCGCCCCGACGATGCCGAAGCCATCCCCGTCGGCGTCCTGAGCGGTCCCTCCTTCGCGCAGGAGGTAGCCGCAGGCATGCCCACAGCTGTCACCATCGCCTTCGCCGACCCTGCCGTCGGCGCCACCATCCAGCATGAATTCTCCAGCTCGCGCCTCCGCCTCTACACCAACGACGACGTCATCGGCGTCGAAATGGGCGGTGCCCTCAAAAACGTCATCGCCATCGCCTCGGGAGTAGTCGCCGGCCTCGGCCTCGGCTCCAACAGCGCCGCCGGCCTGATCACCCGCGGAATCGCGGAAGTCACTCGCCTCGCCGTAGCAGCTGGCGGCCGTCGCGCTACCCTCGGCGGCCTCAGCGGCCTCGGCGACCTTGTCCTCACCTGCACCGGCTCCCTATCGCGCAACCGCTGGGTAGGCACCGAACTCGGCCGCGGCCGCAAACTCGATGAGATCCTCTGCGATCTCCACGGAAAAGTCGCTGAAGGCGTCCGCACCACCCGCGCAGCCCTCGGAATGGCCCACAAACTCGGCGTAGAAATGCCCATCACCGAACAGATGGAGCTAATCCTCGACGAAGGCAAAGACCCCCGCGAAGCCGCCCGCGACCTGATGCAGCGTCCCGGCCGCGACGAAGAGGACTAAACCCCGCTGATAAACTTAAAGCAACCTTGAACATGGATAAAAGCGATGTTTTCTAAGCTATTCGGCGGCCGAAAAGCCGAAACCCCCGAAGAATCCGACCTTTCCGAGCAACCACGCGAACCAGAAGCCGAGCCGGTAAAGTCCAACTTCTTCGACCGCATGAAGCAAGCGGTCACCCGTACCCGGGAGTCGCTCTCCACCCGCCTCGAAGGCGTCCTTGCCCTAACCCGTACCGTCGACGAATCCGCCCT
>Ga0206922_1062_pt1 | contig 29468 bp, 20 predicted proteins | sample Alteio_BWOrgHeat_63_FD_152976 | JGI IMG/M metagenome (GOLD analysis project Ga0206922, IMG submission 152976) | Enriched cells from forest soil in Barre Woods Harvard Forest LTER site, Petersham, Massachusetts, United States -... | ecosystem: Environmental > Terrestrial > Soil > Temperate forest >... | reverse complement strand
ATCCATCACATCGCGGCGGCGCACCCTACGGAGACCGATCAACCGCCGATCGATTCGGCGGCTCAGCTCGGGGCGACTCCCTCGCCAACCGGCAGGCAAGCGCAAGAAACCAGATCGGACGTGAGGGAGGAAATCTCCCAAGTAATCGCGGCGGTGCCGGGGCCAGCAACCGGATGGCCGCAGGCGGCGGTAATCGCGGCGGCGCCAGCGCCGGCAATCGTGCGAACTCAGGCGGCGGCAGCTTTAGCGGAGGAGGTTCCGACCGCGTCGGAAGCCGCGACGTTTCCCGTTCCTCCGGGGGCGACCGCAGCGCCTTCGGATCAGGTTCCAAGGGAGGCTACAACGGTTCCTCGGCACGATCCTCCAGTAGCCGCGGGTCCTCCAGCTTCGGCGGCAGCCGTGGCGGAGGAGGCGGCCGTAGCGGCGGAGGCCGGCGTCGTTAAAGAAGAACCATGAGGAGCACAATATGAACTCACTATCCGCGAGAAGAAACCCCTCCGAGCTTCCCTGGATTGCAATCATCGCCATGGGGGCATGTCTCTCCACCCAGGTTCTCTTCGGCGCGCCTCAGGCCTGCACCCCGGCGCAGGCCCCTGCTGCAAAAACCCCCGCCACGCAGGCCCATCAGACCGTTGAAGGCGAAACCTTCGATACGCCGCAGCACGCCGCGGATGCGCTCATCGCGGCCGCCGGCAGCTTCGATGAGGCTGCACTCGACAAGATCTTCGGCCCCAACGGCAAGAAAGTCGTCTCCACCGGAGAAAGCGCCCAGGACCGCCAAAGAGCTTTAAGTTTCGCCGCCGAGGCTAAAGAGAAAACTAAAGTCTCCGTAGATCCAAAAACTGGCACCCGGGCCTTCATCATCGTCGGCGACGAGGACTGGCCCTTCCCGGTGCCCATCATCAAGGTCAACGGCAAATGGTCTTTCGACGCCAAGGCAGGCGAACAGGAACTCCTCTACCGCCGTATCGGCTCCAATGAACTGGACGCCATCACAATCTGCCACGGGTTCGTCGAGTCCCAGGACGAATACGCTCTTCGAAGCCGCAATCTCTACAGTGTCAACGAATACGCGCAGCGCATCGTAAGCACGCCCGGCAAACAGGACGGCCTCACCTGGCAAAACGCCGACGGCACCTGGGAGGGTCCAATCAGCGAGCCGATCGCTAAAGCCATCGCAGAGGGTTACACCTCCAGAGATATGCCCTATCACGGCTACTTCTATAAAGTCCTGAAAGGACAAGGCCCCGCCGCACCCCTTGGACAGCTCGATTACGTAATCAAAGGCGTAATGATCGGAGGCTTTGCTCTCGTCGCCTCGCCCGCCCAATACCGTGGCACCGGAGTAAAAACTTTCATAGTCAGTAACGACGGGGTTGTCTACGAGAAGGATCTCGGGCCTGACACCATCGAGCAGTTCAAAAAGATGGAGCTCTTCAACCCCGACTCATCCTGGCATCCAATTATCGAGCAGTAGGGACGAGTCGGGCACGGTACTTGCTCCTATCAGGTCATTGAGACTTGGCTGGCGATCTCTGCTGGCTTATGTTGAGAGACACAGATTCTCACTGGCCTCGACGTTCCCCAGATAGACGATGCCAATCGCAGTGGTTCGCGGCCACGCCTTTACGAATTCCTGAAGATCCGTCCGATTATTTCCGACAGTCTGGATATTCAGAACCTCATCGATCAAAACCATGCATTGGAACCCAGTGGCTTGGTCGCGTGCAGGATCAACTGTGTCGCTGAGCACGTGGTCGTAGCTTGCCCTAACTTGGCGTCGTCGTTCATGGCCGAAAGCAATTCTTTAGCATCCTTTCCAGCCATGTCCGCGTGGACAATAACCACGGCGCGCTGCCGGATCTGAACTATGGATGGATGGCTCTTACTTGTCGCTGATAAGTCTCTAAAGGCGTGGTCGCAGCGAAACATCCGGGGTCGAGGACTGATGATCGCTGACGGTGTTGGCCAGCTAGACGGCGAACAGCCAATGTGTTCGTAACTTAGTCTAGCTATTGGAGCAAATTCGATCCGTCACTCTCACTCGGCGCTAACGGGCGCCCCGCTCTCGAAGGTGGAGGTAGTCTGAGACAGTGTTTTGTGAGCTGCCTCCCACGCTCTCACTTTCGGCCGGGCCTCATCGAAAAGACGCGCGAAGTTTCCTTTACGCACCTTCTCACTGGCCTCTGGCGTAAGCAGATTCCACAAAGGCCCGTACTGGTAGAAGACCTTCAGGTAGCCCTGCTGGCTGGTGGGCGCGACTTCGTCAGTACCGAACAGAAAGCGGTCCGGGAAACGATTGATTAAATCCGCAGCGATTTTTGTCGCTTCAGGGCTCGAAACAACGTACTTGGCTACCTCGTCCCAGGAGATGTCGAAATAGACATTCTTGAACGCGGGATCGCTGAGGATGACCGCAAGATTGGCTGCATGATCTTTTATCGGTCGAACAATACGCCCCATGCCCGTGTGCGCCCAGATGATTGTCGTGTTGGGGTGCCGCTTCAATAAAGCTTTCATCTGCTCCAGGTACGCCGGCGGCGCGCCTTGCTTCGGGAACGGAACATCCATGTCGTTGTGGATGATAGCGACCAGCCCGACCTCTGCACAGAAGTCGAGAACCCTGTCCAGTGCACGATTCTGAAGATCCGCTGTCTCTCCTGCAACCTTGGAGGAGACAAACTCCTTATGAATCGAGAACTCCCCGATGCCTGAGAACACGCCCGGAAATGTCTGAAGCACCCGCCGTATGTGATCCGCGGCATACATGTCGGTCGGGTTGAATCCGGTGATCATCGGTTCAAAACGCGCTTGCTCTTCCTTCGAGAGCGATCGGTACGCCATGGCGATATACGCATCTGTGAAGGAGTAATAGTAGAGCGGAGAGTCAGTCTGTAAGTAATACGTGGGAGCGGAGTCACCCGAGTTCTGATAGGACCATTGCTGCTGTAGCGGAATCCCGAACAACGCAACCCGCCCCACTTTGCTGCCCATGATCTTCAAAAAGTCGTGGATATCCGTGCCTTCTTGAATGTAGTTCGTGAGATGGAAATGAGAGTCGTTCACGACAGGCTCTTCTGTCGCAGCCGCACCCTGCCCTATCGCCAACCCACACGAACTCCACAACAGAGCGGTGACCAGTAATGTCACGCTTCTCCTGGACAGAACCAACAGCCTCGGAACACTTCTCATGGCGAACATACATTTCTCCAGGTCAATCGCCGGCTCAGGCGCTCTCACGAACAGCGGCCGCCGCGTATGAAAGAACCTCGCATCACTGCTGATGCAACCCATCATCACCGCGAAGAAGGACGCTAATCCTCGTATCCCGACTCGCTCGTTCCTCTTAGAAAGCCAGCTCCAGCGTCGTATGGAACACCATGCCTTTGCCTCCAAGCGCAAACGGAACCGATGTATAGCCCACGGGAGACCGGAACAAATACAATGCCTCAGTATTCCAGCGCAAAACGCGATTCTTATACGGGAACCAGTTCGCCCCAATACGCGCGTCATACGGATTGCCATACTGACCTAAGACCTGGGAGCCCCCCGAATACAATTGCAGCCTCTTTTGGATCGGCATCATGGACAGCTGTAACTGGTAGCCCGTGTCGGTACGTGTAGGAATTCCTGCCGTTCCGGGGCCCTCGAAATCGTTGAGCCATCGCCAGAAACCTTCACCCTCGAACGCCCACCCGTGATACTTGAAGCCACCATCGATAGAGGTCATCTGGTAACGCAGTTTATTTACTCTGATTCCTGGCCCAAAGATGTTCGGTGTAAAGATCACGGTGCCGTCCGACAACCGAATCTGCGTGTTCTCGAACGAATCCTGTCCCGGCTGCTCCTGCGCGGTCTCAGTGCTCGTCGTATAGTGACCTGCAAGGCGCGTCGCCAGCTTCTGATGATTCTCAAAATCACCAAAACCCGCCCCGAACTCACCCGTAGTCGGCTGCCACATCAGCACTGAGCTGACGGTGTTAAACCTGTTGTCGAGTTGTGCCGCGCTAACGCCAAGCGTGCTCAGGTTGTTGCCCACCATCGCCTGGTATTGCAACGTCTTTGCGATTTTGCCACTCGCCCAGATGCCCGAGGTATAAGAAGGCCGGAAGAACTCATCTGAGATAAGCCGCGAATCCACCCCTAGCCAGAATGGAAAATTTCCTTCAACGCTGCGCGTGCCCGGTAGAGATCTGATCCCTCCAGACAACGTGAAGTAGTCGTTGAATTTAAAGTTCAAATTGCCGGCCAGCACTACCTGGGCTCCCAGGCCTTGGGATGCGTTAGAACTCCAGGCATAGAGGAAGTACCGCATCTTCGGGTTCATAATCCAGCCCAGGAACTTGATTTGCAACTTGGTGAGTTGTACGTCCTGGCGCCGCTGCAGCGTGCTCGTAGCCCCGAAATAATTCGTATAGGTCGGTGCCAGGTTTTTCTGGTTCAGATACTTAGCATATGTGTAGATGCTGATATTCATATCCCCAAATTCGGTGTTAGCCACTTTGTAACCAAAGTTAGGAGTGTAGTCTCCCCATTTTTTGGGAGCCTCCTCAACTTGATTCGTGCTCGTCGTGCCCACACCGCTCGCACCGTTCACGCCTCTATGAAAAGTTGGACCAGCAAGACTCGCTGAATCACTTACTCGCGTCGACCGCTGAGAAACGACCGCGGCCTCCAACAAACGTGCCGACGTGCCTCCCTCGTAATCCCCTTGAGCCGCTGCCTTCACACCACTCTCGCCAGATCCATCCCGGGCCTCCAGGCGCGCGACGCGCTCCTGGAGGCCCTTGATGAGTCGCAACATCTCCTCTTCCCGTGCAGTGAGGGGAGGGCCGTCCACAAGAGGAGCTAATGCCTCGCCCGCATTAGGTTGCGACTCATACTCAGAGGTTGACTGTCCGTAGCTCAGTGCGGCTGGAAGCAAAATCATGGCAAGACCAGCACAGAAAACAAGTCTGTAGAACTTCCGCGATCTTCGAAACATAGAAAGGTCAGATCTCATGAGCACCAACCTGGTGGATTTTGAAACTCTTCTATCGCCGCGAAGACCTCACCCGCACTACTTCCAGCCCACAGAAGTCGGAGAGAACAGGTTGTAGTTAAGTTTCTGCGAGACGTATTCGATTACTTCCTGTGCCTTGACGCTGTTTCCAGCCTCATCCAGCGGCGGAGCAAAGACCGCGATCGCACCCTTGCCCGGCACTATCGCAACAATTCCACCGCCAACGCCGCTCTTCGCCGGCAAACCTACATTCCATGCCCAGGTGCCTGAACCGTCATACAGCCCGGCCTCCATCATTGTGCTCAGAATGTGAGGAACATCCTCCACCTTAATGACTTGCTCTCCAGTCGACGGATTCACCCCATTATTCGCAAGCGTCGCACCCATCCTAGCCAACTGCGTCGCGTTCACCCCTACCGAGCACTGCTTCGTGTACACATCGACAGACTCGAACGGGTCCGCGTAAATTCGGTCATACTTCGCCAACAGATACGACAGGGCTTTGTTTCCGGTGTTGGTGGCAGCCTCTGACTTATACACTTCGTCAATCAGTACGAGCTTTTCTCCCGCAGCCTTACTGTAGAAATTGAGAATCTTGTTCCACTTCTCATCCGCCGTACTGCCGGAGATCAAACTCACCGTAGCAATTGCGCCGGCATTAACAAATCCATTTCCGCTATGCGTCGCCATATCGACGACAGCGTTTGGAGAATTGAAGGGGCGCCCAGTAGGCTCAGAGCCGATTTGTTTAAGCACCTTCTCCGGGCCCTGCTCTTCCATCGCTAAGGCGAGCGAATAAACCTTCGAGATCGATTGGATAGAGAATGAATAGGTCACATCGCCCATCGTCAAGACCTGGTTGTCGGTCGTCACAATAGCAATTCCAAATAATTTGGAATCGACCTTTGCCAGATACGGAATGTAATCGGCGTTCTTTCCCCTTGTCTCGCCCTTGTACTTTTCGTAAGCCTCTTTAACTATCGCCTCGACCTGCTCACGCCGCGGAGCAACTGGGCTCACTTTCTTACTTTGAGCCGCGACTGGAACCGCACAGAAGTATCCCGGTAGCAGCGAAGCCGCCATCAGCACCAGCACTGAAATTCGACGTGTGTTCATTGTCAATCCTCTCCTCTTAGTTACCGAGATCTTGTGGGCTCACAGACCAAGCCGTTGGAGTTTCGTCAGAAAACAAATGTGTGACCGTACGAATACTTGAAGGAAAACTGGATTCGATAGTCGTTGAAGTTGTACCCGTTTGCGAGATTCACTCGTCGGCCAAACTGAAACTCGCCGCCCGCCATCACGTTTTTGGTTGGTGAGTACAACAGATTCGTCAGCGCGTAGTATCCCTGGTGGTAATCGTTCGGCGACTCAGCATCTGAGTTCCAGATATTCACCATCGATCCTCCAAGCGTGCTGCTGAACTTCGGATTCCAGTTGTGATCGAAAAACATGACCGCACCAAGAACCGGAAGAGGAACTCCTTTGATGGGGCTTACCGGATTCGAGAAATTATTCTCTATGCCAATGTCGATCGGTGCGTCGTTCATGTAGTTCTCAATGCCGTGGCCATAGACCAGCTGGAATCTACCTGTCGTATCCTTGCCCATCTTGAGGTTCGAACTCGTATTGATACCCCAGCCAAACGCTGAACCGCTGAGATTAAACTGCGGCGTCGGAGCGTTGTCCGCCCACGCAATTCTCCGGAACATACTCGCAATCTGAAGATATCCCCACTTTCCGTCGAAATGGGCCTGCATTGAAAGATCGGGAAGAATGAACTGCGGCGTGATGTTCGATAGCTCAACACGGCCCGAATAGACTCCCTGATCCGCGCTGGCTCCCGGACGCTCGGCTGCAATCATGAACGTGCCTCTTTCCCCTTTAATAGGCGTCCACCGAAATTGAATATTTCGAAAGAACACCATTCCGTTAGGACCCCAGTATTCGATCGAGTTCGGGAAGACATTGGGATCCATAAACGGGCTCCAGGTCTGCCCGGCGCCGAAGTGGCCCAACTCGCCCCACGCGTGGCGCAGACGGAATGTTGTCTGCCCCGCATCCACACCAGTACCGAAAAGCTCAAACTCAAAGATCGTCTTCAGATCGCCAAGCGAGGTCGGGGTGGATGTCTTAACTCCAAATCTCGTCTGCTTTACGCTGAAAAACGTCTGCCCGTTTTGCCCGAACTGGTTCGGGAAAGCCGGCAACTTCGTCGGCCTCAACACATCAGCCCAGTCCGGATCTTCCTGTCCGAAGTCGTAGCCGGCGTCCATCATTGCAAAACCGTAAATATCCATGGTGGTGTCCGACACCGACTTCTTCTGGTCGGGCTGGCCACGACCACCAATCGGTGTGGGAGCAAGTGCTGGAGCGGCATGTGCCGTGGGATGCGGGTCGATCGAAGCATTGACGGCGCTGGCAAGAGTCTCGCTCGGTTGATTCTCGAGGGAATTGATCTGGTCTTTCACCTCGCCCATCATTTGTTCCAACTGTTGTAGCTTGGCCTTAAGTTGCTGCACATCCTGTTGGGTCTGCGCATCTTGCTGAGCAGCAGCTGGCTTACTCCAAACGACTGAAAGAATAAGTATTGCGAGCAAAGCAACCGCTTTTCGAGTAACTCGAAGATCGCATCTCATAAGACTCCAGCCTCCGTTGAAACCGTCTCGCAGGATGTCCCTGCCGACTACTAGTGGTTGAGAGTCTTGTATGCCTCATAACCCAACCGCCACAACTAGGGGATTCCCTAACTAGGGAAACCCCTAGCCGTCTGACAATCCGGAGACATTTAGGGAAGTTCCCAGTTGTTTTGCGAGCAATATTGTTTTAGTTTTTCCTTTTGTCTTCTCTGTGGGGCCTAATTTTGGATCAAACGATGAAGCCCAGAATCCTATTGGCCGACGATCACCCTACGCTTCTCGAAGCTGCGTCTACTCTCTTGAAACCGCATTTCGACTTGGTTGGAATTGCGACTGACGGCGCAATGATGGTGTCCGAGGCACTTCGCCTTCGACCAGACGTGATCGTGACCGATGTCACTATGCCTGTGATGACTGGAATCGATGCTGCTATTCAACTGCGCAAGTCATGGTCTTCCGCGAAGGTAATTTTCTTGACTATTCATTCAGAAGAGGAGTTTCTGAAGGCTTGTATGGCCCAGGGCGCGTCGGGATACGTCATCAAGTCACGTATGAAAACGCATCTGATTCCTGCCATAGACGCCGCACTTGAAGGGCGAACCTATATATCACCGTTTATGCCCACGTGAGTATTTATAAAGAATTATCTTTCTACCGCAATTCCCGGCTTCCACTAGAAGCCAAACTTCAGCGCGAGTTGACTCACGCGTTACACTATTAACTTATCAGGCTCTATAGTGTTTCTATGTCAACTGACAATCAGGGTCTCGGAAGTTATATTGGTCCGCCCCGCGTTGGTTAGTTTGTTCGTAGAAATTGTTCGAACCTGAACGTCTTTTGGGGACTTCCGTGATCACGGCCCACAGAACCATTCGCGAGCACAGATCTGATCAGTCTCACTCCGGAATCTTGTGGCACCGCTTGCTCCTGTCTGCGGCCGTCATCCTCCTACTAACGCAAGCGATCGCTTCGCACGCACAAAAGCCTGTACGCCGAGTCCTTATTCTCAACGACTTTGACTCTGTGTCATCGCCTGGCATTGCGCTGCTCGATCAGGCCATTGCTGCGGGCCTGGAAACTGCCCCATATCAGATCGAGTTGTATCACGAAAGCATCGAATCGACGTTGTTTCCAGACAATGCTTCTCAACAGCGAATCCGTGATTGGTACCACACCAAATATTCAGATCGCAAACCGGATGTAATCATCACAGCTGGACCTGCTTCCCTCAGGTACATGCTACAAGCGCACTTGCGCTCATTCCCAAACATACCGATTGTTTTTTGCGGAACTACAGAAGAGATGGTGCGGCATCCTAAGCTCGACGATGACTTTACGGGTGTATTCGCAGCTGCTCAACCTGAGAAAACCCTCCTCACAGCGCTGAAATTGCAACCACGCACGTCCCATGTGTTCGTTGTTGGTGGAGTGGGGCGCTTCGAACGGGATTTGGAGGCGTTTGCCAAAGAATCCTTCCGTAATTACGAATCAAATCTCGAGTTTACATATCTGACCGAACTCGAGATGCCGGAACTTCTCGAACGCCTGAAACACCTGCCCGATGACAGCATTGTCTATCACACTGCAATTACAGAGGACGCCGCAGGATCTCATTTTATTGATGCCACTCAATCAGTCCCCCTCATAGTTAGCGCCGCAAACGCGCCCATATACGTCATCGATGATGTGGACCTCGGCCGGGGTACAGTGGGAGGATATCTCATTAGCTGGGAAGCAGACGGCCGAATTGCCGGCGCAATCGCAGCCAGGGTCCTCAGCGGAGCCAAGCCAAAAGACATCCCGGTCATAAAGAGTAACAACATTTATATGTTCGATGGTCGGGCAATGCGCCGCTGGGGCCTGAAGGAAGAGGACCTTCCTGCAGGCAGCACCATTCTCTTCCGCAGGTTGTCGATATTGGAGCGCACAAAGTGGTATTGGATTAGTGCACTTATCATTCTCACCCTATCCATTATTGCAATCGACCGGCGATCCCGCAGGAAACAACTAAGAGCCGCAAGAGATGCCCAGCTGCAACTCAGCGGCTTATTGATCAGCTCCCAGGAGAAGGAGCGAAGCCGGCTGGCCGCTGAGCTGCACGACGATTTCAGTCAACGCCTGGCACTCCTGGCGTTGGGCTTGGAAAACGCGGAGGAGGCGCTGCCAGATTTTCCACGAAGTGCCAAACAGCAAATCCACGAACTTATCAATTCTGCGAGCGAGATTGGAGCAGACATTCACACCGTCTCCCATAGGCTGCATTCGGCCACACTTGAAAGCCTGGGACTTGTCCCTGGGATTAGCGCTTTATGCAAGGAATTCAACGGTCGGCATGGAATCGAGATTAATTTTTCGTCCGACAATATTCCAAAGGATATTCATTCAGACGTTGCTCTATGTTTGTTCCGCATTGTTCAGGAATCGCTTCAAAATCTGAAAAAACACAGTGGTGCAGTAACGGCTGAAGTGAAGATGCGCGGAACAGGGGACAGACTATGTGTCTCCATTCGTGACGAGGGCAAAGGATTCGATACGAAGGCAAACGGTGAGCCAGGCTTGGGGATAAGAAGCATGAAGGAACGTGCACGCTTGGTCGACGGACAGCTCAAGATTTATTCCGAGCCAGGAAAGGGAACGAGAGTTGAAGTAACAGTTCCCCTCCAGTTGAAAGATGATCCGTGTTAGTAGCCGGGCTTGACTGTTGCTTCTTGCAGGCCACTTGCTGCCACTTTTGCCAGTTGCCGATACCCCGGTCAAAAATCCACAATCATTCCACTTGACTAACTCCATAAGTTTCGCTTCACCATTCGGCAATCCTTCAAACCAACCCCGAAGGCGAAAGGAACAGGTCGCGTTTTTATGGACACAGTTCGCACAAACCAGCCCCGCCCGCGTCTGCTGATTGCGGACGATCATGCAATATTTTCAGATGCTTTGCGGTCCTTTTTGGAAAGGAACTTCGAAGTAATCGGACAGGTTCTCGACGGCCGCGCCCTGCTGGAACAAGCTGAAAAACTTAGGCCCGATCTTGTCATCGTCGACGTGGGAATGCCTGTGCTCAATGGGCTTGACGCAGCTCGAAGGCTCAAGGAGAACATGCCAAAGGTCAAGTTCATTTTCTTGACCATGCAGAATGACCCGCACCTTGCAGCTGCGGCTCTTGAACTGGGTCCCGTCGCGTTTGTTCTTAAGCATTCCGCTGGGTCAGAGTTACTCAAAGCGATCCATGAAGTATTGTGCGGCCACTCTTACATCACACCCCAGATGAAGTCGGAAGATTGGGCAGAAACAAAGGCAAGAGCAAGACAGTTCTCAAAAGACCTTACACCAAGACAAAGGGGCATTGTCCAGTTGTTCGGCGAAGGCCGGCCGATGAAAGAAATCGCCGGGCTCCTGAATCTCAGCGAAAAGACTGTGGAGTTTCACAAGCACCACATCATGGTTTCGTTCAATCTGAAGAACAACGCTGATCTGGTTTTGTTTGCCCTGAATCACGGTCTCATTGTGCCCCTTCCGATGCACAGTCGGGCTAATCCCTGCGCATGATCAAGCCAGGGTCTGTGCCGTTTTCGATAGCCTATTTGCCCGCCACGATACCCGCGACTCCTTTGTTTTGCAGCACGCGAACCACAACGCGTCGATTCTCTGCTTGCCCTTCTGCTGTTTTATCGTTTCCCACTTGATTACTTTCACCCATTGCACCGGGAGCCAGCATTCTTGTGAGCGAAACATGAGCCTGCTGAAGCAGGATCGACGTCACATTGCCAGCACGGTCCGCACTGAGTTTCTGATTGAGGGAAGCGCTGCCCACCGAGGAAGCGTAGCCTTCGACCTGAATCATATACCCCTCGATACTAGCCGCCTTTTTTGCTAACTCTATTAACTGTGGATTGTATTTTGGGTCGACCTTCGTCTTGCCATTGGCAAAATACACTGTCAGTTCGTCGAAGATATAGTAGTCATCCAACTGGCCGAAACGCGCTACTGCAGCGTCGATTGCAACCTTGTTTGCAGCGATCTTCCTTTGTTGTTCGGTCAACTGTGCCTGTTGTGCTTGCAACTCCGCATTATGCGCTTTCAGCACTTCATTTTGCTCTTCCAATTGAGCCTGTTGTTGTTCATTTTGCGCTTTGGTCTCGTGCAGCCCGGCTTGGATTGACTGCGCCTGCTCGAAGTCATTTCCTTTAAACGAAACCTTACTCGCCACCAGTTTGCGATCCTCGTCGTAGGTGCCCTCCACCTTGACTGCGAGCCCCGGTACGAGAGCTGCCATCGACATATTCTTCCGTCGCGCCTTAAATACCCCCTGAACCTGCCCCACTTCAGTCGTGTCCGTCAGCAGAATGACAACGTCCGATTTAGTCGAAGTCTCAACGGTCATCGTGTCACCGCTTCGCGACTTGATAAGTCCTTCCACCTTTACATTCTCGCCAAAAGCCACTTGGCTAACTACCCCGATAACAACCACCGCCAGTGCAATGGCAACTGCTCTTATCAACTGATGTTCCCTCATGTTTTTCTCTCCCCATGCCAGCTTCGTCGGCCGCGCAATGATTCGCTTCCATCAACGGGTTACTTTGTGTCTAACTCTCAGCGACCCCTGGCGCAACTGGCAATTCTCCTAGCCGCTGCGATCGCCGACGCTTTCCGCCGGTTTTTCGGTGACATTCGATCACCGTTGTACCCGATGCGAAACTACTGGTCAGCCGCGGGGAGGCGACCCAGCTTTTGTTCGCCAGCCAGCGCGGTTTGAATTATCTGATTGAGAATCTGCGGTTGCCAATCTGCAGGCGGTGGTGATGCGAGCGTACTGGAGGCCGATGCCAGCCTCCCCATCGTTATCGGATTAGGTCACCTTGGCTGATCGCTTCGCCATCACCGGCGCCTTGCGCGCCGTGTCGAGTCCCCCAGGCCACCAGTTCCAATCGCCTGCAATACAAAGGAGAGCGGGGCCGATCACGATTCGAACCAGTGTCGCGTCAATAAACACTGCTACAGCCAACGTAAATCCGATCATCTTGACCACCAGGAAATTTCCGAAGGTAAATGCTGCGAACACCACGATCATGATCGCGGCGGCGCTCGTAATCAGGCCCGCGGTTCTAGCCAACCCCTCCGGAATTGCATCCATTTCGCTCAGCCCGCTCCTTCTGGCTTCGAGAACCCGCGCGACCAGGAATACTTCATAATCCATGCTCAGTCCGAAGACGATGGCGAAGGCGACGATAGGAACAAGGGGGAAAATGCTACCTGTCCCTCCGGGAACTCCCAGCAAGCTGCTTCCGTGCCCGTCCTGGAAGACCAGGACCAATCCCCCAAAGGAAGCCGCAACCGAGAGCAGATTGAGCACAATCGCCTTTACGGCGGCGAAAACTGATCGGAACCCGGCCAGAAGCGCCAGAAGCGTCCCCACCACCACAAGCGCCGTGACAGGCACAGAGCGGTCGTCAACAATTGTCTGATAATCGGCATTGAGTGCGGGAATGCCCCCAACGAGGAGCTTGGCGCCGGGCACTCCGGTGAGAGCTGTCGCGCCGGTCTTCCGGAGCTCCCGCACCCAGTTGACCTGATCGCGCCGGGTAACCGGCGCCGCAGGCAGCACCTCAAGCAGCGCGGCCCGTCCGTCAACACTCAGAAACGTTCGTCGCGTCTCGCGTGGGAGGTTACCGAGGAAAGACCGGTTGCTCTCCGCAATTGTTGTGATAGAAATCACACGGGCGCATCGAGGATCGCTCGCAAGCCGCTTGGCAAGACGATCGAGCGCGTTCCACCCCGAGTCGGTTTGCGCGATGGAATCTGTCGGAAGCTCGACAATTAGGCGCAGCGATTCAACGACACCCGATCGATCCATGCGTTCAAGCGCGTGAAGCGCCTGGACAGATTCCGCTGACGGCGGAAGCCAATCTCCTTTGGGAAGACTGGTATCAAGCCGCACGGCCTGCCAGGCGAGCAGGAGCAAGGGGGTGCCTGCCAGCATGATGGCAAGCCAGGGATGGGCGACGATCACCTTACCCCATCGCCTGAAACGATTCCCCGTTAGTGCTGCCCGATCTGCATCCAGTCTCGGAGTAAAGGGTAACCGGCCCATATCGATTCGCGGACCGAGAAGCGCCAGCACTGCCGGGACAAGTGTATTTGTAAGCAACACACTCATTCCTGCCACCAGGAATCCGGCGACACCGATGGAACGGATCTCGCTGATGGGAACCGTGCAGAGGGCTAGAAATCCGATGGCTACCGTCGAGGCCGAGATCATGAGTGTACGACCTGCCTGACGTGCGGCTATGACCGAGGCTGCAGGTCCGTCGTTCCCCGCGCAAATCGCTTCTCGGAAGCGGCTGACCATCAGGAGCGCGTAGTCGATCCCCAGGCCCAGCCCGAGCATGGTAGCCAGATTCTGAACCAGAATAGACAAGTGCCAGCGCGAGGCCAGGAGTCCGGTAATCGCCAGAGTGGTTGCGATGGCGAGCTGGCCAACGGCCACTGGAATGAGAGCGGCGACCAGGCTTCCGAAAGCCAGCACCAAAAGCGCGAGGGTCGCGGGAATCACCAGGCTTTCGCCGTGTTGCACGTCATCGGCGCTAGCTTTCCGAATGTCGAAATTCAGTGGAATCTCGCCCGTCAATTCGAGCTTGGCAGCCGGAAAACGACTCCGCAACTGATGTTCAAGAGAGCGTGCCCGCTCCCGCAGTTGCGGAACCAGTGATTCCACCGTGCCTTCGGTTGGCGCGAGTCCCACGAGAACGAAGGTTCCACCTCCCCTGCCCAGAAAAATCGGATCGTGCAAATCCAGATAGGAAACGACTCCGGAGACGCCGGGTTCCTCGCCCAGTAGCTTCACAATTGTTGATAGCGCTTGGCCGCCTTCCTGCGAATCCGCGAGTGGGAGGCCCTCGATCACCAGGACTACGCGGTCAACGAAAGGCGAACGAAAACGGCTGCCCAGTTCCTGCCGGACAGTTTCGGCTTCACTCCCTTCGACACGGGTCGCCGTCTCCAGATGACGCTCGGCGTGAAAGGAGAATGGAAGAAGCGCAACAACAGCGGCAAGGACTACACCGGCCACCCAGAAACGACGCATATACACGAGATTCATGATGTCATACAACATCGTCGCCAGTTGAGAGATATTGACCTTCTCCCAATTCTTCAGCGGCGCCGAAGTATTTCCAAAGCCGGAACGATCGCGTGAACTGAAGGCGGCTCAATTGCCGAAAAGCAAACAAAAAAGAGCAGGACCCCGAGGAGGGTACCGTTTGGGGGCTTATCTATAGCTGGATGAATGACATACGAGTTGTTTTTGGTGCGTTTTGCAGCACTTTGAGCACTTTATTGGTACGAATTCATACCAATCTTTGGCGAAGCCGGGAATGCTGCCGAGGTGCAGGTCTCTGAGTTCCACTCCAGTATGCGCCGGCCAAGGGTAATTCTGCGCAACGGGGCGAGGCATTGGAAGTGGATGGGCGTCGTGCTCTGGCGTTCGCCAGACATGACGACCCTATCAATTCTGTCAGTGGCGTCATCTCTCAGTCCCTTGTAAATTGAACTGCTCTGAGGGCATTTATTCCTGTCGCCCTACGCAGCAGCCGGAGCGACGGCGAATATCGTCAGGAGGCTTCCGATGACACGACCGTTTAAAGGCACAATCAATCTCGACATCCGCGATTCCAAACCAGACTGGTCGGCATTCCTCGCCGATAAGGCACCCAAAGATGCACCTAACGTGCTCGTCATTCTCTACGATGACACTGGCATGGCCGCATGGTCGCCATACGGCGGTCGCATCAATATGCCAACCCTCCAGCGAGTTGCTGACAACGGTCTGATGTATTCGCAGTGGCACACCACGGCATTATGCTCGCCGACGCGCTCCTGCATGCTTACTGGGCGCAATCATCACCAGAACGGCTTCGCATCGATCTCCGAGAATGCAAGCGGTTTTCCGGCTTATAACTCGCATGTGCCGCTCGAGTGCGCGCCCATGGCGAAGGTCCTCCGCGATGCAGGCTGGAGCACATTCTGGATCGGAAAGTGCCATACCACGCCCATCGACGAGTTCACCATGGGCGCGTCCAAGAAGAATTGGCCGCTCGGCCAGGGCTACGACCGGTTCTACGGCTTTATGGGTGGCGAGACTAACAACTGGTTTCCGGATCTGATCGAAGACAACCACTTTGTGGACCAGCCCTACGGTCCGCAGGACGGTTATCACCTCTCCAAAGATTTGACCGACAAAGCCATCAACTTCATTCGCGATGCAAAACAGTCCGAGCCAGACAAGCCCTGGTACCTGTGGTTCAATCCCGGCGCAAACCACGCTCCCCATCACGCGCCGAAGGAATACATCGACAAGTACAAGGGCAAATTCGACGACGGGTATGAAGCGTATCGGGAATGGGTCCTCCCGCGCATGATTGAGAAAGGCATCTTCCCGGAAGGAACCGAGCTGACGCCAATCAATCCCATGCCGGAAGGCCGATACACCGAGGCTGACGCGGTGCTTCCCTGGGACTCTCTCTCCGCTGATGAGAAGAGGTTGTTCAGCCGTATGGCAGAGGTCTACGCAGGATTTTCCGAGTACACCGACATGGAGACCGGAAGGATTATTGATTTCCTCGAGGAGTCAGGCCAACTCGACAACACGTTGATCTTCTATTGCGCTGACAACGGAGCGTCGGGCGAAGGCAGCCCGAACGGATCGGTAAACGAAGGAAAGTTCTTCAACGGCTTTCCAGACGACATCAAGGAAAATCTGGCAATGCTAGACAAGCTCGGGAGCCCGGACACCTACGGGCATTACCCGACCGGCTGGGCGATGGCATTTTCCACTCCCTTCCGGATGTTCAAGCGTTATACGTACAACGGCGGGGTCTGCGATCCACTGGTCATCTCGTGGCCGAAGGCGATCAAGGCACGCGGCGAGGTGCGCGACCAATATCACCATGTCACCGATATCGTCCCAACCATCCTCGATTGCTGCGAGGTCAAGATGCCGAAGACGGTCGATGGCGTGGAGCAGACACCGCTCGTCGGTACGTCGATGCGTTACACGTTCGACGACGCAAAGGCGCCGACGACGAGGGTAACCCAGTACTACGAGATCCTCGGCAGCCGCGGCATCTGGCACAAAGGATGGAAGGCTGTCACCGACCACGGCCCGTTCAGCGGTGTCGGTAACTTCGACAAAGATCACTGGTCTCTATTCCACACCGACGAAGACCGGGCCGAAGCGCATGACCTCGCAGACAAGTTCCCCGAAAAGGTGAAGGAGTTGGCTGCTATGTGGCTGGAAGAAGCGAAGAGGTACAACGTCTTCCCTCTCATCGATTACTCGATCGAAAAAGATATCCAGAAGATCATGGAGCTCGAATACCATCTCCCGGTAACATCGGGAGGCAAATACACGTACTACCCTGGGACACTTCCGGTTCCGGAACGATCAATCGCGAACACGCACGGCGTGTCGTTCAAGGTCATGGCCGAAGTCGACCTCGCGAAAGATGCAAATGGCGTCATCTTCGCAAATGGCTCGCGTTTCGGCGGCCACGCGCTGTACATAAAAGACGGCAAGATCACCTACTGCTATAACTTTCTCGGCATCCCACCGGAACAGCGTGTAACCGCCAACGCACCTTCTCCGGGCAAGCACATTGTCGGTGTCGAGTTCACTAAGCAGCGGATGGGCCAATACAACGAGTCGCATGGTCCGCTGCAATTGTATGTGGACGACAAGGTGGTAGCTGAAGGGGAGATTCGCACGATGACTGGACATTTCTCGCTGTGCGGCGAGGGGTTATGTGTTGGCTATGACAGCGCCGATCCCGTGAGCAGTGAGTACGGATTGCAGTCTCATTTCACTGGAGGGACGATCACCAAGGTCGTCTTCGACGTTGCGGACGACGCATATGTGGATGTGGAACGCCATATGCAGGCGGCCCTCGCGCGAGATTAGGCGGCTCCCATCCTGACACAACCTGTCCAGCAGGCACTCTAGTCGCGCTCAATCCAGGCCGTTTGCGGCACGACTGAAGTCGTGCCTTTTCACAGTACATGAGCGATTATCTGTGTGACGGACTACACTAGAGTTCGTCCACGCAGGCGCTTTAGGAGGACCCATCCGCCCATTCACGTCGCTCGTACTAGTTTTCGTGCTTTCACTCGCAGCCGCCGCGGGTCTTGAAGCTCAAGATCCCCGCGCTGGCTCCTGGACGCTCGTCTCTGCGGAGTCTGCCATGGATCCCCCCAACAAACTCTCCCTCACTTCTCAACTCAACAAAGTACACGTCGTCATGTCGGGTGAGACCCACCTCGATTTTACGGCGAAGTCGGATGGACACAGTACCGCCGTCCCAGGCAATCCGGCCTTCGATCAAGTCGAGCTGCGCAAGATCGACAAGAAGCAGGCTGAGATCAAGGAAAAGAAGGATGGGGCGGTCGTGGCGACGGTTCGGGAAAAACTTTCGAGTGATGGGAAGGAGCTTACGACCACGATTGCAAGCGTGGGCCATCCTGACCAAATCACGGTGTGGTCTCGAATCGGAGGCAAGAAGGCACTCGGCGATCCATTCGCCGGCGAGTGGACGCAGGATCTCGGCAAAACCCGCCTGCGGCAGGGCTTGCAGCTAAGGGTCGAGGCAGACGGAAGCGGTGGAGTTCGATTTTCGGGTGACTTCAGCTATACCGCCCGTTTTGACGGAAAACAGTACGACCTCAAGAACTCCCGCAACGATACCGTGACACTTCAACTTGTCGATCCCCACACCGTGGATGCGTTTTACCGGCGAGGCGATCAAGTGACTCAAAAAGACAGGTGGGTCGTCTCCGCCGATGGGCAGCAGATGACGCTAACCACCACCGGTACATGGGAAACGGGCCAACACGTAACCGAGAAGCTGGTATTTAAAAAGCAGTAGCGGATTGTGCATCGGTCCAGGCCAGCCGGGCGTCTGTGGGTACGACGGTGGCGTGCTCGCGAGGCGCCACTGAAATGATCCCCTTCCTGTGCATAAACTTCAGAATCCCATTGACCGTATCTTCAAGAGACGGATCCGCTTTGCCCCATTCTGAGGCGTCCCGGGCCGCTTGGTATGAAGAATTGTCGTAGCGCTTGAACTCCATCGCGGTGATGTTGTCCACCGAGCCCACCAGAAAATCGAGCAGTGGAAAGAGTAGGTCTTCCTTCCGGCATCGCCGGATCAGCTCCGGAACGAAATCGGAGATGCTGAAGATTTCGAATTGCCGTCCAGTTGACCTGGTAATGAGTCCGGTAATGTCCAGCATGTTCGCGTAATCATCCCGCACCACGTGATAGGTCTGGTTCGCCGTGCCCGAAGTGGTGGAGATGGCAACGATGTTATTTGCCACAACGTCCGCAGGCACAAAGCTGACCTGATTCAGAGCATCGACTCCAATGCCGTGGTTCACCATAAACGCAACCAGGCGAACCGCGATATCGAAGTTGTTGCCTCCGCCGGTCACTGAGGGGCTGACGAGAGCGGGCCGAAAGATGCGCGTGGAAAGACCCTTGCTGCGCGCATCGGCGACCACCTGCTCTGCTACCCACTTGGTCTGGCTGTAACCGAAGTCGAGAAGCTCCATATCCTGGTTGAAATCGGTCTCCCAGAGAACACTCTTGACCGCCCAGCCAAACACGAAGGTTGTCGAAACGTAATTGAACTCCTTGGGCCGTCCTTCGAATGCCAGGCGCAGGACCTCGTTGGTTCCCATCACATTCGCGTCGCGCATCCGGTCGTAGTTGAACAGGTAGTTCACGGTCGCGCCGTTGTGGAAGACCGTATCGACTTCTTGCGCGAGGAAGCTCCAGACGTCGTCACTCAGGCCCAGATTTTGCTGCCCCAGATCGCCGCAAATGGGAATCACACGTGCCTCAAACATATGCATCAGAGTGACCCCGCAAGAGCCCATCGAATCCATCGCGGCCCGCAGTCTTTGCATTCCCTGGTCCTCATTGGAAGCCCTGACCAGAACATAGATCTTCGCCCGCGTCTGTTCCAGCAGGCTTTTCATGAGGAATGGCCCGATAAAACCGGTGCCGCCCGTCAGCAGAACATGATTCAGGATTGGTATCTCAGGCAATGGCGCAGGAGCAGGAGGCGCGAAGACGAGCTTCCTGTCGTCGCTCATCATCTGCCTTTCCGCTGCGCGCTGCTCTTCGCGGAAGGCGGCCAGAGAATGACGGAGCATAACCAATGCTTCTTCTGGAGCACGCTCCAGCTGTTCGGCCAGTTGAAAGAGCTCGGCTACGCTGACACGCTGAATGACACCGATATCCACCTGCCGCGCAAGCATCTCAGCGCCTTTATCCTTCAGGAGCTCCTTAAGCTCATGCATGAAGACGACAAGGTCCAACGAATCAAGCCCGGCTTCGACGAGGTTGTAAGATTCCATGCCTGTCAGGTTGTACCTGGCTTTCAGCACGTCGAATGACGACTGGATCTCGGAATCGGACGCGGCCCCCCCAGCGTCCTTCTCCCGGGAAAACTCGGAGAGAACGGTAAACTGGCCTTCCAGCCACATCTGCTTGGTCCTGTGGCGCATGATCTTGCCCGAACTGGTTCTCGGTATCGCACGGGGCGCTATAAAGGAAATCAACGCCACTTCCACGTTGAGATAGTTCCGGACCGCGGCGGCAATCTTCCTCGCCTCCGGAAGTGCCTTGGGATTTTTCACCTCGGCCACGATTGCCAGTGCAGGCTCGCTGTCTTCGTGAATCTGGAACGCGGCAACACAATTGGCGCGGATGAGGCTCGACGCTCTCTCCACGACGTTCTCGATATCCTGGGGGTAATAGTTTTGTCCGCGGAGGATAATCATGTCCTTGATGCGCCCGCATACGAAGAGCTCTCCGTCGTGGAAGAATCCCATGTCGCCGGTCCGCAGGTAGCCATCGTCATAGGGGCTATCGTCCACCAACCGCGCACGAAACTGCTTCAGAGTCAGCTCCGGATTATTCCAGTAACCGAGGCACTTACCGCTTCCGGCGATCCAGATTTCGCCGATACGGCCTGCCGTCAGCGCAAAGTGCTGTTCCGCATCCACTATTTTGACGTCGAGGCTCGGGAGCGGGATTCCGCAACTGACAATCTGCGTGGCCGCGTCAATTTCGGAGACCTCAGTGGTCATGCGAGCCTTGCCCAGCGCGAGGGCACGCTTATTGACGGAAACAATATTGCGGCCACCGAGCGAAACCGCGAGAGTATTCTCAGCCAGCCCGTAGGCGGCATAAAAACTCTCCGACTGGAGTCCGTAGGGCTGAAACGCCTCAAGAAACCGTGTGTAGGTATCCGGCTTTACGGGTTCCGCTGCGACCATCAACACCCGGAGCGAGCTGAGATCACAATCTTCCAGACTCTCCTTGGAGAGCCTCCCGGCCCGCAGGCAATAGTCGTAAGCGAAATTGGGAGCCGCCGTTGCGGTGGCCCGATAGGTCGTTATCGCGTCGAACCACAGGGCTGGGCGCTGAATGAAGTCCGTGGGAGAGAAGCCGTATGTCGTGCCGCCTTGCAGTGCGGGGTACAGGTAGCACCCGATCAGGCCCATGTCGTGATACTGCGGAAGCCACGATACTACTACCGGCGAGGTGTGGTCGATCACGAGCGGAGAGGTATGCAGGATGTTTTCATGCGTCACCATCACACCCTTGGGCTCCATCGTCGACCCCGACGTGTACTGAAGGAACAGAATCTTCGAAGCGCCGAAAGAATGCTCGTCCGAAATCGTGTCTGAATTCGTATCGAGGAAGTCTTCCGTGACGATCCAGGGAAGACCGGAAATGTAATCGACGTCGACGCCGGACGCTGCGACCCCACTTCTGGCGAGGTTCGTCTTGAGAGACGCCTGATAGTCCTTGCTCGTCAGAATCCCGGCTGCCTGGCAGTCTTTTGCGATGTGGACCATTTTGTATAGGGCGCTCTGGAAGCCACGAGAACCGGGTGGATAGACGGGCACCGGGATCAATCCGGCGCGCACGCAACCAAAAAACGCGCAGATCATTTCCAGTCCCGGAGGGTAGGCAAGCAGAACTCGGTCCTCCGCCGCAAATCGGTGCTCTCTACGCAAGTGTCCTGCAATCGCCTTCGTTCGGTGCAGAAACGACGCGTAGGAATACTCCTCGATCGGATTGCCGTTCAGGTCAATGTACGAATAAAGGAGTTTGTGCGGATGTTCATCTCCCAGCCTATCCAGTTGGTCTAAGATCGACGCCATAGTTGATTAGCCATACCCTCCAGGGTGGAATAGGAAAACTCAGCACGTAAGAATCACTAAACACCTTGCTGCTCCTCGTGCCGTGGTGAGATGAAATGCGACTGAGTCTCGGAGTGCTTAGCTATAGTGTAGGCCGACTTTGAGAGCTAAGGCATAACCCTTTGTGCCTAAATGTCGCTCGGTCCGGTCGGAGCTAAGTCTTCAGACGGCCGAACGCGCGAGGCGAGGAACTCGAGCGTGGGCCCACCGGGCGTCAATCTCCATTCAAATCGACTTCGTTTGTTTATGTTAGCAGAGCCGGGAAGCAATGCGACTCATCCTCGCTTCCAGGAACGAGACACGCCACCCGACTCCATCGGACCCGAATTTCCTTGAATCTCGATAAATTTGCGCCACCCTCAGCTTTCGACGCTACCGGCAACGTAACATTGTTCTAGAGATGACAGCGACGTCCGAGACCGAAGCGGTGATCACTCTACACCCGGATATGGCTGACCTGGTACCATCCGAGGTTTCGGCGCGGCAGGCCGTCGGCGACCCGGCTGGTGTGCCATCCTTCCCGAAAGTCTTGCGCCGCCGCCTCGATAGATTTTTCGTGGACCGGAATATCTCCCCCAAAGCCGACCGCACCATGTGGGTCAAGATCGCCGCGGGTCTTACAGTGCTGGTGGGTAGTTGGATCGCGATCTACTCCCTCGGGCCGGATTCATGGAAGTTTGTTGGACTCTACGTTTTGAGCGGCCTCGCCCAGACATTCCTCTTGTTGAACATCGCTCACGACAGCAACCACAACGCCATCTCGTCCGTGCCGTCCGTAAACAAAGCCCTGAATTATGTTTTCGATCTTTGCGGAATCAACTCGTACATGTGGCGTATCCTTCATCATCGAGGCCACCATTCCTGCATCAATGTCCACGGCGAAGACGATGCGCTTACGGGACGGGGTATTCTTCGATTTACACCCCATGAACCCCGCAAGCCGCTGCAGCGTTTCCAACACATCTACGCGCTGTTCTTATACGCACTATTCTCGCTGGACTATGTGTTTGTACGGGACTTTGAATGCTTTTTCTTCCCGTCCCACGACTATCTTAGCCGCACCAGGCATCCGGCGCGAGAATGCGCAATCCTCTTTGGAGGGAAGGCGTTCTACCTCACCTACATGCTCATTTTGCCGGTCGTGGTGCTGGGGAAATCGCCGTGGCTGGTTGCCAGCGCGTTCGTGCTGGTCCATCTCATTATCGGTTTAACCGTCGCGCTGGTATTTCAGACTACTCACACGATCGACAGCACATACTTTCCCTCAGACCGCGGCGAGTTTGACAACGGCGTGTACCACATTTTCGCTACAACGGCCGATTATGCGACAAGTAACCCGCTCGTAAGTTGGCTCGCTGGCGGGCTCAACCATCACATCGTCCATCACCTCTGCCCTTTTGTGTGCCACACGCATTATGCTCCGCTGACCCGGATCGTGGAGGAGACTGCCAAAGAGTTCGGAGTTCCCTACAGGCAACATCCCACCATGACTCGGGCAATCAAGCATCATCTGATACTTTTGAAACAACTGGGAAACGAGAACTAATTTCGACTGCTTGATCTTTACCTATGGCTACCCACACGCTTCAGGCAAACCACATGAAATTCCCCGCGATTCTACGCAAGCATCCAGATAGCCGTCCGGGCAGCGAGGCGTAACGTTGGCCTCCCCTATACCTGTGGTTTCCCGATCTCGCTCATTTGCGGATTCCCTCGGGATGGTCCGCAACCCTGTACAGGTCTTGTCAAAGTACACTGAACTTTTCGGCGATACATTCAAGTTCTATTTGGGCGGTCTTAAAGAGGCCATCGTCACTACCAATCCGGCTGTCATTCAGCACGTGCTCAAGACCAATGCGGAAAATTACCAGAAATCCGAAATCCAAGTAAAGCGGATGGGCCACTTCCTGGGAAAAGGTCTTCTTACCACCCACGGAGAAGCCTGGCGCACACAGCGGCGTCTCATCCAGAAGGGCTTCGATCGAAAGCAGCTTGAAGCTCTCTCCGCGATCATGCAGGACTCCCTCGCCGAGTCGCTGCGGGAATTCGACAGCCAAGTTAGCGCCGGACCCGTCGATATCTATCCCCATCTGATGAAGATGACCTTCGCGATGGTAGCCCGATCGCTCTTCGGCGCCCGGTTGAAGGACGAAGACATCGACCGCGTCAGCCATACCATTTGCACCGTACAGGAATTTATCGTTCGGCAGACCCTCCAGCCCTACATGAATCCCTGGTTTGCCGCGTCGGGTGAATTGCGACGCCACGAGGACATACGCGCCCGCGCGGACAGCATTCTCATGGCGTACATCAAACAGCGCCGCCATCAAGAGCCCGGCCACGATCTGTTGCAGACCCTGATGGATGCCCGTTACACCGACGGCGAAGGTATGCCCGATGAGCTGGTCCTGAGCGAAAGCATGCAGCTCCTCGTCGCCGGCCACGAAACGTCGTCGAATGCTCTATCCTGGCTTCTCTATCTTTTAAGCTCGCGCCCGGATTGTCTCGAAAAGGTCCGACAGGAGTTCGATTCCGTGCTGGGCGACGCACCTCTGACTTACAGCGATGTTCCCAGATTTGAGTTTGCCACTCAGGTCATTCTGGAAGCGCTCCGCCTCTACCCGCCGTTTTGGATGATCGATCGTATGGCTGTCGCGGATGACCGTGCGGGGGACGTCGAAATACCCCGGGGATCGACAGTCATTGTCTACGTATATGGCGCACACCACGCGCCACGCTATTGGCGGGAGCCGGAACGCTTCGACCCGGAGCGTTTCACCAAAGCAAACGAGAAGCTGAATACACCCTTCACCTATCTGCCGTTCGGTGCCGGACCGCGGGGCTGTATCGGGGGCAACTACGCGATGCTGCAGATCCTGATGATTCTGAGCACCCTTCTCAGGAGGTATGATTTTGAACTGTCTCCAGGCCAGACCATCGAAGCACGCGCGATGGTGATTCTGCGACCGAAGCACGGAATCCGCATGACCTTCACCGAGGCAATCGCTCGCGACCGTCACGCAATCGTTCAGGAATAGAAGTAATCGCGGCCAGACCGGAGAATGGGACCCTTTCAACACTCCCTGTTGCCCTGCCTTCCCTAGTCGACCGTCGACTTCCTTCCCCAGCTGAACCGTCTACCGAGGATTCCCTTTACGATCCAATGGTCTGTCGCTGCTGTGGCACCCACACCAACGCCAATGTTGATCTCCCACGCCGGCGAGATATTCAGATCCGTCACTGCAAAAACCTGCTGCTGTTGATCATGCAGCGAATCGAAGTCCCCAAGCCGTCCGTAGTCCGCGTAGTATTCCAAGCCTCCGCTGACCTTGCGAGTGAAGTCATAACTCACCTTGGCTGCAGGCGCAAAGCCGACTCCCTGTTTCACACCCGGCCCGTGCCACGTGCGTTCAAGGGCCGGGTTGACAGAGAAATACCAGCGTCCGAGTGTCTTGTCGATGATCGGACGAATCTCCCAAGTCCAGGTATCCGGAGAATAGACCGCTCTCTGATAACCAACCTCGGTTGAGAGACTGAGCCCGACCGGCAGATGCCAGCTATCCGGTGCCCTCACCCGCGGCCGGATATGGTCTCCTACCCATTCAACCCCGTACCCATTCTGCGCACTTGTGAAGACGTAGAAACCGACCTCCGACCAGTCGTTGATCCCTTGTGTCAGCTCGAGCGTCTCGTGCAATTGGTGGTTGGTCGGATATACGCCGTCGATCGTCTCTTCTTGTCCGTCCGCCGTGAAGTTCGAGTGCAGTTCGACCATCAGATTCTTAGGGGGAATTGTATCCGCGCCATAGACCTGAATCTCGTAGTTCCCTTGTGCGCTCATCACTTTGGAAGTTGATAAAAAGCAGGCAACCACCATCAGCAGGAGAGTTAACGAGCAGGAGCTTTTTTGAAAGAATCGCAGGTATCTATTCATATCGAAATACCATCATGAAACCACGATCCATATGATCCTGCTGGTGGCAGTGAAAGAGCGTCCTTCCCGGATTGTCTGCAACAAACTCGACTTCCGCTTTGCCCTTCGCGGGCACGAGCACGACATCCTTCCTCAAGCCGTACATCTCCGATGATCCGTCCAACATTCGTACCTCAAATGTGTGACGGTGCAGATGCATCGGATGATCGTCTGCGCTCAAATTCCTCAGCACGAGCCGATATCGTTGTCCTGCTTTGAGGACCGGTTCATCCGTATTCGGGTAGGACTTCCCGTTGATCCTCCAGAGCTCCTCGTTGCCGTGGCCCTGAAACTTCGAGTCGAAAGCGAGATCGATGCGAACCGCCTCATCTGCATGGTGATTCGGCTCGCCCGAGGCCGCAAAGTGGCGATAGTCCCAGACGAGATCGTTCGGCTGGGTCCGGACCGGCTTGCCCGTCGCGCCCGCGTACTCGATCACGATTCCCATGCCTGCCGCCTGAATATGTTTTCTCACTTCCCCAAGCACCCAGACACCCGGCGAGTTCATTTCAACCACCACGCTTACTCTCTCCGCAGGCGCAAGACGCAGCATGGGAACAGTCTGCGGCTGCGGCACCAGGTTCCCGTCGAGCGCAATCACATGAAAGCTGTGTCCCGCAAGCGCGATCCAGTGAACATCCGTTGCGCTCGAGTTGAGAACGTGCAGCAGAACCCGCTCGCCCTGCCTCACCCGCACCGGCTCGCCATAGCCCAGCATCTTCCCATTGATGGTTGAGACATCGTAGGCGGGGTTCATGGACCCGTCGTCGCTACTGGCAAAATGACCACCCCAGTCATGAAGCCCGAGAAAGACCTCGTGGTCATAGTTCCCCAGATTCTCGCGCGCTTCAATCATCAGAAAGCCATGCTGGCCTCCATACTGCGCCTTGCCCAGGTTCTTACCCGCAAAAGTATGAGTATGAAACCAGCGAAACCCCGGCGGATCGGGTCTCAAGGTGTATCGCGCAGTCGCTCCCGGAGCGATCATCGGCGTGCCTTCTTCCATCGCTCCGTCGATTTCGGATGGAAGAAACATGCCGTGCCAATGAACCACTTCGGGATCGGCGCTGAGATTGCGCACCTCGATTGTCTGCTCCTGGCCCTGACGCATGCGGAGAAGCGGGCCGGGAACCTTGCCGTTGTATGCGACCGTCCGGAAACGATGCTTCGGCGAGGCCTCAAGCGTATACGGGGCGATCTCAAGCGTCACATCCGGAGCTGCCGCCCGCGCCCCTACGCCCAGAAGCATGGAGCCCGCAGCCATGCTTGAAAGGTGCGTGAAGCGTCTTCGAGTCAGCATCGTTCGTATCCCGGCATTGCCATAACATCAGTATCGCAAGCTGTACTGCAAACGCTGGTTTGATTCGCTTTTCAGGCAGTGCCAGAAGGCGGCGGGTACGCCGGTCCGGGCGTTAGACCTCGTCAATCACCCGGGCTGCTGCATCAATAGCTTCGGCAACCTTGCGGATCTGCTCAGGCGACAGAGCGCCTTGGCTCATCCGCATTCTAAGAGCCATACTCAGATTCATCATGGCTCGCATCACCTGTGGCGATCTGCCACGGTTAAAGGCTTTCCCAGCCTGCTCCATGCGGCCAAATATGGCTTTGATGATGCCCTGGTTGCTCTTCAGATATTCGGTTCCGAGCTCAGTCACGGTGTAGAGTTTCTTTCCGCCTTCGGCCGATGAAACCGTAGCGTATCCCTCTTCTTCGAGCAGCGTCAGCGTCGGGTAAACTACGCCAGGACTCGGCGCGTATCCGCCCGAGAGCCGCTCTTCAATCGCCTTGATGATTTCGTAGCCATAGCTGGGTTTCTCCGCAACCAGCTGAAGGATTACGAAGCGAAGTTCCCCGCTGTCGAAAAGACGCTCGCGGTCGCCGCCAAAGCCGCGCCCTTGGCGTCCCGCAAACCCCTCAAACATTCCGCGTCCACCGTGGCGTCCGTGGTGTCGTTCTTCATGGCCCCGGTCACGGTACCATCCTTCCGCGCGGCCTTCCGCATATCTGTGTTCTTCAAATCTTTCGTTTCTGCACATTGTGTTTCTCCTTGTGTAATTCTTATTACATATCTCCAATCAATCACGATATATCTTAAGATATATCGAAGAATATCGAAATACAAGTGCAGGTTCAGAAAAAATTTAGCACCCCAAGGAAATTAACCGCGATCGAGACTCCGAATCGCTTCAGTCGCTGGCTTGCTATTGTCCGATGGATTCCCGAAAGGAAAAGAAATACAGCTACTACGCGAAAGCAACCCTGAGCTCAATTCGCGTATGACAAGGAACTTAGCGCGAAGGCCACTCTTCCACGATAACTCCAAGATCGTTGAGCTGCTGGATCGCTGCTTCGATCTGTCGCCGTATCTCAGGCCGCGCTTTCTTGTCAGCCAGCGGCGATTCCTCAATCGCCACCACGCGGCCATAGGGCCAAGCACTTTCCGGCAGCGCGATCAGGGCATCTACTAGGTCCTTCTGCCGAATCTGCAACTCCCGTCGCCGGGCCGCGCTGGGCCTCAGAATCCCGCCCTGTCCGATCGTGCTCGGGTTCGCATCGGCCAGCGTTACGCGAAGATTGATCCACTGCGAGTCAAAGCTCAGAAAGGGATTGCTCCATGCTCCCGGCTCATGCACATCGACATATCGGCTTTTCGTGGGGACAGCGATACGCGCCAACTGTACTCGCTGCTGATCCTGCTCTGCTGAAGCTGCCTGGGCGCGATGTTCGGCATTGACAGCGCTGGCGGCTACTTTCGTTACCGCCTGCTCTTCCTTGCGGCATGCTGAGGGCAGAAACGGGATGAACAAAACCATCGCCGCGAGGACTCGAAACCTATACAGAAACTTCACAGAATTCAGCATATCAGCAGAAAAAACTCTTTTATTCACCTGTCCACACAGCAGGACTCTTCTCAAGAAACGCCCTCGTCCCCGCAGCCTTGTCCCGAGTACCGCAGCAATGGCCAAAGTGCCTGGCCTCTTCGGCCAGCGCCTCATCCAGCGTCATATCCAATCCCGCATCCACGGCCACCAGGGTCCGCCGCAATGCGATCGGCGCGTTGGCCGCAATCTCAAGCGCCAGGGCCTCGGCACGGGCCATCAACTCATCGGCAGCCACAACCTCATCCACCAGCCCGATTCGCAAAGCCTCACCGGCCGGAACAATCTCTCCACTCAACAGCATCTTCAACGCCGCTCCGCGTCCAACCAATCTCGGAAGCCGCTGCGTACCGCCAAATCCTGCAATTACGCCTAACTTGACTTCCGGCTGCCCTAGCTTGGCGTTCTCGCTCGCGATGCGCAATGTGCACGCCATGGCCAGCTCACATCCTCCGCCAAGCGCGAAGCCTTGGATGCAGGCAATCACAGGCGTTCCCAGCGTCTCGATACGCCTGAATATCGCCTGTCCTCGCTCCGCATAGGCTCGTCCGCTTGCTTCATCAAGGCTGGCAAGCTCCCTGATATCCGCACCCGCCGCAAATGCCTTCGGGCCAGCTCCGGTCAGCAGAATCACACGGATCTCGGGATCCGCTCCGGCGTTCTCGATCGCAGCGGAAAGTTCCCCACGCGTGGCCGCATTCAGCGCATTC
>Ga0206922_1061_pt1 | contig 29870 bp, 29 predicted proteins | sample Alteio_BWOrgHeat_63_FD_152976 | JGI IMG/M metagenome (GOLD analysis project Ga0206922, IMG submission 152976) | Enriched cells from forest soil in Barre Woods Harvard Forest LTER site, Petersham, Massachusetts, United States -... | ecosystem: Environmental > Terrestrial > Soil > Temperate forest >... | reverse complement strand
CATAGCGAAACCGCCATAATGTTTGATGGAATCGCTTAAGGATAGTGGCGGTTGTGGCTATCTGACAAATTGGTAGCGGGTTCATACAGATAGCTACAGCGCATGCCATCGCACATATCCTCCAGGCGCTTCGCTATGACGATACGTATGTCACGCATTTTTATTATTCATCATTTATCACGGCTTTTACCAACGCCCCTTTTTTACTAATAAAAAAATGCGTTTTAAAATTTTACACACCCGTTGAGAAATATCCGTTATTTTTCATGCTCATCTTCAACTAATGACAAAATTTTGTTTCGCTGTTTTTACCGCCATCATCGCTTTTACATTTACTGCCTGTAACAATGGCAAAGAAACCAACACAACTGCACAGGATACCGCAAACAATGCCTACAGCGTAAAGCTGGCGTATGTTACCGGTGATGTGCCCTTCCCGGTGGAAATGAAGGCTTCGCCCGACAGCACCAAACGTTTATTTATTGCCGCATTGGGTGGTAAAATATTCATTTATAAAGATGGCCATGTATTGCCAACACCTTTTTTAGACATCAGCCACCGGCTGGAGAATAAAGACAGCGCGCCGCCCATACGCGGTATGTACAGCATGGTGTTCGACCCGCAGTTTGCCACCAACGGAAAACTTTATGTAAGCTATAACGCCCCCACTAAAATTGACAGCAATAAATGCAAGCTGGTTATTTCGCAGTTTACGGTAAGCCGTAACAACCCCGACATAGCAGACACTAACAGCGAGCGCCGGGTGTTTGAACTGGAAGGCCACAACGTTTTTCAGGATGCGGATGAAATGACCTTTGGCCCCGATGGTTACCTGTATATTGGCATTGGCGATAATGGCACGCCCATGCGGTTGCGTGAAGGGCAAAAGCTATCATCCTACCTCGGCAAACTGCTGCGTATTGATGTGCATACGCTGCCCTACAAAGTACCTGCCGACAACCCTTTTATACATACCAAAAATGCAAAGCCTGAAATTTGGGCGTATGGCCTCCGGCGGTTTTGGCGTTTTGTGTTTGACAGTACCACCCACACGCTTATTGGCGGCGATGTGGGCGATAAGGCCGAAGAGGAAATTGATACCATTACCAAAGGCGGCAACTACGGCTGGCCATTACTTGAGGGCGACAGCATAAAAGTTAATAAAGACAGTCTGCCCGCAGGTGTAAAATTTATCGCACCTGTTATAACTTACCGCCGCAACGATGGCATTTGTGTTATAGGCGGCAGTTATTATCATGGCACAGCCATTCCTTTTTTGCAGGGTAAATATGTGTTTGCTGATTATAATGGCAACCTGTTCTTCCTCACCCAAAACGCGCAGGGCGCTTGGGTAAAACAACAAATGAACGTAAAAGACAAACCCAAAAACCCGTTCATTATCAACAGTTACTCGGTTGGTTTAGACAATGAGATTTATTTAATAGGAGTGCTTAATACTGATGAGGGCACTAAGGGAGCGATTTATAAGATGGTGGGAGGGTAGAGAGGAGAGGTGGCTAAGTGGATAGATTATTAAGCTCAGCGTGACATGTCAAATTTCATTTTCTCAAATATTTGCAGTATATTACTTAATATAATGTGCAATAAAATTAAGGATAGAAGAAATATACCATATAGTTTTGGCGATAAATGTTGACTCATGGGAAAATCTTTAAAAAGTATGTAATAATTTGAAGCTTGTGTAATAGCGACAAAATAATAACCTTAAAAGGATAGATAAAACACTGATGAAGGATGCAATAACTGACTTGTCAGAATACCCGACTACGAGATATCAGGGTAGCAAAAGGAAAATTTTGCCTTGGATATATGAAAATTTGAAAGATATAAGATTTAATACAGTCTTAGATGGCTGTGGGGGTACCGCTTCCGTAAGTTATTTATTTAAGAAAATGAATAAATCGGTAACCTATAATGATAATTTAAAATTCAACCACATAATAGGCAAAGCTTTAATTGAAAATCATACCGAAAAGTTTACTGATGAAGATATTAATAATTTGATTAACACAAATTTGAATGCTCCTGATTTAATCAGTCGGTTATTCAGTGAAGTTTATTATCTGGATAGCGAGAATCGTTGGCTTGATAGTGTTGGTTTTGGAATTTTACATATGAATCACTATGAAGGACAGATTTTAGATTATAAAAAATCTATTGCTTATTATGCGTTGTTTCAGGCATGCTTAGCAAAACGCCCTTTTAACCTTTTTCATCGAAATAACTTGTATATAAGGATGGCAGATGTAAAGAGAAATTTTGGAAATAAAACAACATGGGAAAGAAACTTTGCAGAATCATTTAAAAGCTTTATCACTGAAGCTAATTCTATGATTTTCGACTCAGGCAGGGAATGTAGATCACTTAATGAATCAATTTTCGATATTGAAAACGTAAATTATGACCTCGTCTACCTGGATCCACCTTACATAAATAAAGACGGAACTAATGAGACTTCAAATTATTTAAGATGTTATCATTTTTTAGAAGGGTTGGTCAATTATGATAACTGGGAAAACATGATTGATCACGAGACTGTAAATTTCCGCTTCTTGAATTCTCAAAAAGATGAGAACTTTAATAAACAAAATATTTATGAATCATTTGAATTATTGATTAATAAATTCAGAAGAAGCAAAATTGTTATTTCTTATAAAAAAGGAGGAATTCCTTCTATTGAATATATTGTAACGCTTATGAAAAAACACAAAAAAAATGTTTATACCAGAAGCCAACATTATAAATATGCCTTGAATAAGCAAAATGGCAATGCGAAGAAAAATAGAGAAGTATTAATAATCGGAATATAGATGCCCCAACCGGAAAATATATGGCCTAAAAGCATTTCTGTCGATAAACGGATAGTTAGGATATTAAGCGAATCAACTTATGAGAACTTCCCTCGCGCACTTAAGGAACTAATCACCAATAGTTATGATGCCGATGCAAGAAATGTTAAAGTAACCATAGATATTAAAAAGGAAACATTGATAGTGGAGGATGATGGGAAAGGAATGAATGAACATGACTTTTCTTTCTATATCAGGATAGCAGGCAAAAAGAGAGAAAAAGAGGATAACACTACGGCATTGGGTAGAAATATAATTGGTCAATTTGGTGTGGGGTTCCTTTCTATTTTCCCATTTTTTAAAAGCTATTATATAGAGTCAAAAAAATCTGGAACTCGTACTACTCTTCATGCGAATATACCTCTCTTTAAATATTTTTCAGATGATAATAAAGCTCTTGATATTGAAGATATTCTTATTAACGGCGGGAAAAAAGACGATGATGGGAAAATCAACCAAAGCTTTACGAAAATCACATTGACAGGGTTTAATGACCTTACAAAATCATTTTTTTTTCCAAAAGTAGATAAAACAATAGATAAATCATCCGTTAAAAGCTATGACGGGCTCGCGCTTTTGAAATGGACTTTAAATGAAGATCTTCCGTTGCTTTTTAAAACCGAAAAGTTTAATAACCTATTTGATTATGTTAACACCAGTCACTTTAATGTCACAGTTAATGGGGAGTTACTTTATAGAAACACTTACGGGGATAAAATTTTGGAGACCCACAAAGGAAAATATCATCAGATTGGGAAAATTAAGTGCCAATACTTTATAGCAACGCCTGAGAAAATAGTTAAGCCAACACAAGGAAGGTATTATAAAGTTCGTAACTTAAATGTCGGGGTTGGGGATCGTACTGATTTTGGTATGGATCATGGAGAGCGCTCGCATATTCGTTGGCTTTATGGAGAAGTGCATATTATTGATGGCATGAATAATCTTATAAGAGTATCAAGAGATGGATTTAATTATAGTAACGATTTTGAAGAATTAAAAAAATTTTTTAATAGCCGTCTCCAACATCATTCTACAAAGCTAGAAAAAAATGTAAAATTTCAGAAGGAAGTCAAACAGACTGGCAAGCAATTCAGGGTTTCCGATATTAGTTTATTACAGCCAGAAAATCTCAGTGAGCAATTAGAGACTTTTAAACGTGACGGATATCAAATTAAGAAGGTTGATGACGGCCCAAGGCTATCAAGGCCCATAAAAATTGATGAAGAGAAAAAAGAAATTCTAATTAACCGTTCTGTTGCCGAATTTGAAAAGCACATGTTCGTTGACGGTAAAAAATATAAAGTACAATCGGATAGATGGGATTTTGAACATGATTTTTTTCCGGCATGCAAACTGAAGGATAGTATTCTTATAATCAATCAAGATTATCCGCTCTTTAATTCAGTAAAGTATAATGATATATTTGTGAAACTGCACCTGATGCTTCTATTGAATTTGGAGAATGGTAATCTCACAAGAAAAACCTTTTCAACTCTGATTTCTCAAGTTCTCACAATTTATTCAGATTACCAAAAATAAAGACATATGAAAATAACTCGCCTTTCGGTAACCAACTATAAAAGTTTTAGTACGAGCAATAATCCAACCGATGATGAAATTACTGGATTAAGTAATATCAATATGGTCTATGGCTACAATAATAGTGGCAAGTCAAATTTATTAAAATTTATTCATCAAATTTTTCAACCGAAGATTGGCTTAAAAGAAATTACTGTCGAAGGTCAGAAAATGAAAACGGATGAAGAACTAACTTTTTGGAGGGGGCCTGTAACCAATTCGCCATTTATCTTTCATAAAAATAATCGAAACAATAGTATCGCTTTCGCGATTACACTTCGAGTTTCACATGAAGAAATAAAACATTCTGGCTTCACCCAGTATAAAGAACTCTCCGAATTATTTAGTGCAACTCATGACTATGCAACATTTTTTTTTGAAGGAGAGATCCGGAAAATAGACGATTATGACACAGCGGAGATGGTTTTATTAAATGCCAAGATTAACAACAAAGCAATCTATTCACTGGATAACTCTAAAAGAGGGGTTTATTTTGAAGGCGCTCCGAAGAATAACATTTTGAAAGCGGATGCTACTGCATTTCTAAATTTGCTTTCTTTCTTCAATAACGCTACATTATTTCTGGACAACAATCGCTATTTTATAAATGAAGCTATAGATAAAAGAATTCAAAATTTTTCCGCCCATACTTTTAAAAATTGGCTGTATAATCTTTCATTAAATCCAAGAAAAAATCAGGTATTCGACCAGTTAAATGCATTTATAAAAAAATACAAAATATCACCAGCCAGCGCAAATCCGGATGATGCAATATTTTCCGAAGCTGAGAAAAATTCACCATTTTCAAACTTCAACCCCGAATTTGCCATTCTTGAAAATGATACAATTGAAATCATGTTTAGAAGAGGGAGAGATAGATTTCCTTTAAGTTCGTTTGGAACCGGCATCCAACAACTTTTATATATTTTGACAGCGCTTTATACTTCCAACGCTAGAATTATTCTTATTGAAGAACTTGAGCTCAATCTTTCACCGAGATATCAACGTGAATTATTTAATATTCTTCGATCCTTAATCGATGACAATAGGATAGATCAAGTCTTTTTTACAACACATAGCAAATATTTTCATCACAGGAGTGATTTTAGCATTTATGAGGTAACAATAAATAATCAAGGGGTCTCAAAGGTCGTAAAAGCAACAAAAACCAAAAAGTCACTTTTTTTTAGAGAAATTGAATAAATGAATACTCAAAGTCAACGATAACTAACAAACAAAATATCAAAATAATATGGAACAACTTTTATTCAGCGACATTAACCTTATCTTGGACTCATTGAATTATTCAAAATTAAAAGTTGAAAGTTCTCCAATTGGAGAAAATGGGTATCCATCCTATGAATTCAAGCAAAAAAAATTAGATGAAGTAAATTCAGTAATTCAGAAAGTTAAGAATTTGAAAAGTAAAAAATAGCTTTCACTTTTCGTAATGTTCTATAAAAATGCTTCGCTATCCCCCGCTCTTTGTAGTGTTCTGTAAAACTTCTTTGCTATCCGTATGAGTTAGCGCAGCGCTCTACGGATTTTGAAATAGACTCCAGACTCCGTCTGGCATTCAGAATACAAAAGCTAAATGGCCTATTCATTATGTTCATGCTTTTATGTCTGCTTATTGTGTAGTACCTATTCCGAAATTTTAGAAGCCATTTTGACATCCAAAGCGCAAAGGCTAAATGCTATATATTAACTCAATAAGTATTTCTCGACTGCAAAACCTACATTCCAGACGGAGTCTGGCTTTTATATGTGAATCCGTAGAGCGCTATCGCTAACTCTAGCGGATAGCGATAGCCATATATTTATTTATGGCCTCAAAGTAAAGGCAGCGGTTAAATGTTCTATAGGTAACAAGCCTTTACCACCATTATAATCTCTTGCACTGCTTAACAAATAATCTTCAGGCCTTTCAACAAGGCCTGCTTTAGCCGGGTTATTATGAATGTAGTTTAGTTTTATTAATGTAAAGTCTATAGTATCTAATTGAATGGGCTGGTTATCCTGTTGCCAAAACTGGTAGGCCTCATTTCTGTTGTTATTGGCGCCAGCCTGTTTAAATATCCATAGCATCCAGTTGCGCCTGCTTTCTTCCTTGTTATTTTCAATTTGTTCTAAGATTTTCTGAGATGTGAACTTCTTAAAATCCCGGATAATGTCGGAAAGATTTCCATTTTCTGCGCTAATGATCAGGTGGATGTGATTGCTCATAATGCACCATGCATGTAGCTTAAGCCCTTTTTCTTTTACGCAAAATCTCAAGCTTTCTAAAACGGTTTCTATATAATAATACCTGCTAAAAACATCTACCCATTGCACAGTTGCAAATGTGATAAAGTGAACAGCAGACTGATCCCTTATTTTGTATCCATCTTCTGACATAAACTAAGCAATTATATTACAATTTAGTTTTTTTACTTAATTTAAGCAATAGAACCTACATTCCAGACAGAGTCAGAAGCTTCGGACTGGCTTTTATATGTTAATCCGCAGAGCGCCATCGCCAACTCTAGCGGATAGCGTGCAAGGCAAACCCAAAATTGTTATATTTGGCTAACTATGTATGATGTCTTCAGGAAATATATTAATGAAGTAACTTCTTCAATTATCCCGGACGACGAATTTAAACATTATGAAGAGGCTTTTGCAAAAAAAACCATGAAAAAAAAGCAGTTTTTTTTGCATGAAGGAAGCGTTTGCAAATACGCGGCATTCATCGTAAAAGGCGCTATGCGGTTATATAGTATAGATGAAAAAGGGCATGAACATATCGTTCGTTTTGGTATTGAAAGCTGGTGGATGACCGACCGCGAAAGCTTCCAGATGCTTACACCTTCCAGGTACAATATAGACGCGGTGGAAGATTGTGAATTGCTGGTTACAACCAGCGAAGCCGTGGCAAGGCTAAAGGACCGCTCACCCCTGTTCCTGAAATTAATGCAGATACTGGATCAAAATAGTTATATCGCCTCACAACACAGGATAGAGTCAACCATCAGTTATACCGCTGAGGAGAAATTTATGCAGCTAATGAATACCTACCCGGCTTTCCTGCACCGGTTTCCACAAAATATGATCGCCTCTTACCTCGGCCTTACCCCTGAAACGCTTAGCAGGATACGTAAACAGGTACTTTTAAAATAACCGGCGGCCTTGATCTATATCAACCCAATTTCTTATTTCATATCATTTAAGAACTTCCGGAATCGGCACACCTTTGTGATGTAAAAATTTCCCAACCGGGGTTCATTAAATAATAACAAAATGAAAAAGAAAATTAGTTTCACAACGCACGGGCACAGAGCTGATATTGGCGAATATATTATATACCGCATATTGCCCAACAGGTATGCAGACGCGGTTGGCCCATTTGTATTTCTTGACCATGTACCACCCGCTAAACATTCGCCCGGGGAACCGCTTAAAGTAGCAAACGGAACCGGTGCGCACCCGCACAGGGGCATTGCTACCCTAACTTATATTATTAATGGCGAAGCCGATCATCGCGACAGCAGGGGGCATCACGCCAAAGTGAGGTCAGGCGGGGCGCAGTGGATGAAAGCAGGCAACGGAATTATCCATGATGAAGTGGTGAATGTTGACCCGCAAACCAATGATCTGCTTACGCATGCTTTTCAGTTTTGGATCAATCTTCCTTCAAAACAAAAAGCGGAACCGCCGGAATATCTTCCCGTACAGGCAACAGATATTCCGCAACAAATGCTGAGTGATAAAAGAGGATGGATAAAAGTAATTGTGGGGGAGTATGAAAATTCAGTTTCCAAAATCCCCAATTATTCAAAGCAGTTTTTATTTCATATTCACTTAGAAGCAGGAAAACAATTTTCCATCGCAACAGAGAATAGACTGGAATATGCCGCCTTTCTTCCATTGCACAATGCAGTGATCAACGGCACCGAATTAAGCAAAGGCGAATTCATTGAGTTTGACAGAAAGGAAGGAACAATTGAAATTAACAACAACTCTGAAACCGGCACTGACGTGATTTTATTTGGCGGTGAACAATATACAGAGCCAATTGTAGCCCAGGGGCCTTTTGTGATGAACACTCAAACTGAAATCGCGGACGCATACAGAGATTTTCATATGGGTAAATATGGTAAAATAAGTTATAACTAAAATAAAAGTGCTTCGCTATCCGTACAGGTTAGCGAAGCGCTCCCGGGTTTTAGATAATTATCCATTCTGAAATTTCGGAATACGTCCGGCATTCAGGGTACAAAAGCGGCTGGTATATTATTAGGCTCAATAAGTATTTCTCGACTGCAAAACCTACATTCCAGACAGAGTCTGGCTTTTATGAGGGAATCCGTAGAGCGCTATCGCTAACTCTAGCGGATAGCATGGTAAAAAAGCGGCTGGTGCTGGCAGCTAATAGTGAATTAACCCGCTGCCCAACTTTCCAAAATTTGGCATCTTTAAAAACATTACGTTACCATATTGGTAACATTTTGTATTTTTGCCTTTAGCAGATGAGAGTTATTGCCATTAAAACATTAAAAGATTATTGGGAAGAATTTCCTAAAGCTAAACAAGCTTTGTTGTCCTGGTATGAGGAAGCCGAAGCAGCGCAGTGGAACAATCCCAATGAATTAAAAGAGCAATACCGAAATGCATCAGTAATTACTCAGAAAAGAACAATTTTCAACATTCACGGAAATGCATATCGTCTCATTGTTGACATTGAATTTCGTTTGAAAATCGTATTCATAGTATGGTTTGGCACGCACAAACAATATGATAGTATCAACGCTAAAAATGTAAAGTATGTTAAAACCAATAAAAAGTAACAGGCAGTACGAAAGCAGCCTCGCCCGTATATATGCACTTATGCAAAAGGATTTAAAAGCCACGGCAGAATCTGATGAACTGGAAGTGCTGTCAATTCTTGTAAAGCAATATGAGCGGGAACATTACCCCGTTCCTAAACCAACTCCTTTAGAAGCCATAAAATTCAGGCTGGAACAAATGGGTATGTCAGAGGCCGAATTATCCGAGATCCTGGGCCATCGCTCCCGGAAGTCTGAAATTTTATCGGGCAAACGTAAACTAAACCTGGGAATGATAAGGAAGTTAAGTGAACAACTGAACATTCCGGCTGATGTACTTATCCAGGCGTATTAGAACATCCTAAAAAAGAATAACCCTGCTGGTTTCAGCGTTGCAGATTGCCTTTTTTCAATGATGATTTCCCTGCTGCCCCTGCTGTTTGTATTATTCAATAAACTTCTTGCTATCCCACGCTCTTTGTAGTGTTCTATAAAACTATAATACCCCCTGCTGTTTGTAGTATTCAATAAACTTCTCGCTATCCGTATGAGTTAGCGAAGCGCTCTACGGATTTTTAAATAGACTCCAGACTCCGTCTGGCATTCAGGATACAAAAGCTAAATGGCAAATTCATTATGTCCATGTTTTTATGTCTGCTTATTGTGTAACACCCATTCCGAAATTTTAGAAGCCATTAGGCATCCAAACACAAAGACTAAATGCCATATATTAAGCTCAATAAGTATTTCTCGACTGCAAAACCTACATTCCAGACAGAGTCTGGCTTTTATAAGGGAATCCGTAGAGCGCTATCGCTAACTCTAGCGGATAGCATGGCTATGCTACTCTAAATATTCACTCGGCGCTATGCATTTTTGCCAATAGTCAACAATAACCCTGATCATGTTTTCCAGCTCTTCCATCGAATTTGGCTTTTGAAAGTAGCCTTGTACTGACATGCTGTAGGCATCAAAAACCGCTTTTTTATGAGCACCGGTTGTAAAAAACAAAAAGGGAATGCATCTTCTGCTTAACAGTTCATTGGTATGTATTTGCTTTCGTAATTCAAAGCCACCCATTTTTGGCATATTAACATCTGAAAGAATCAAAAATGGTTTATTGTCGAAGTTGTTCAGGTACTCAAGCGCTAAATTCCCATCGCCAAAAAAAACTATTTCATTACTCAGCCCGAGCTTGTTAAATATATCACTTATTATTTCCTGGTCGTCAGTGTCATCTTCAATTACTATGATAGGCCCGTCTTTAGTCATAATGCAAAATTAAGTTATAATTCTGGTGGCAATTGGTAGCCGGGTAAATGTACATACTATCCGGGGCATACCCGTGGGGAATTGTTGATTATACCCATTTTCGAGATTTCGCGGAGCAAGCAAGGCATGAACAGCCTTTGCCCACTAATTTTATATACATTTATACTTCTGCTCTATTAAATAAAACTAATATGCTGCCAAAACTTTTTTTCGTGATGCTTTTTGTAAGCCTGTCCTCCGTGCTGTTTGCACAAAAAACCGAAAAGCTGCTTTACCATAACATTAAAACCGATAAGGCCGGTAATATTGTTTCGTGGTACGATGCAAACCCCGGCAAATCATTCGATCATGTCATCAACAGCGTTTGGAATTTTTGGGATACTATGCGCAGGGATTATAACGGCATCCCCTACTACATGAACCACCAGGTATGGAACGGCAACTTTAACGACCCCCGCGGCATCGGCGGCGACCAGTTTGCCATGGCTTTGTCTTCATGGCGTTTGTACTATCCTTATTCGGGCAACGAAAAGGTTAAGATAAACATGTACTTTATTACTGATTATTATTTGTCGCATGGCATGTCGCCCGCTACCTGTAAATGGGCTAACCTGCCTTTCCCCTACAACTGTTTTATTTACTCAGGATATTATGATGGCGATATGCGCTCGGGTAAAGATATTCTGCAACCTGATAAAGCAGGCTCGTTCGGGCTTGAGCTGCTGCATGTGTATAAAATGAGCAGCGGCTATAATGTGCCCGAAAACAAATATTATCTTGAAGCTGCTGTTAAAATAGCAAATACATTATGCGCCCATATTAAAGAAGGTAATATCAATTATTCGCCGCTGCCTTTTAAGGTAAACGCCTATACAGGCGCCACCGAATTATTGCGCTACCACGATTTTACAAACACCTGGATTGATACGGCAGGTTATACCACCAACTGGGCGCCCACCATGCAATTGTTCCTCGATCTGATAAGTATGCGCAAAGGCGATACAGCAACGTACAGGGCAGGCTTCAACAACCTGTTGACCTGGATGAAAACCTACGCGATGAAAGAAAACAAATGGGGGCCTTTTTTTGAAGATGTGGACTGGTGGAGCGAGACCCAAATTAATGCCATGACCTTTGCGCGTTTTATTATGGAGCACCGCGAATATTTTCCCGACTGGAAAAATGATGTTCAAAAAATAATCAACTGGGTGCACCAAACGCTGGGCAATGATAACTGGAAAAAATATGGCGTATCAGTAACCAATGAGCAAACCATTTATAAAATGCCGGGTGAAAGCCATACGTCAAGGCAGGGTGCTGATGAATTGCTGTATGTTAGTTTATCGGGCGACAGTACTTTGTACAACAATGCTGTGCGCCAGCTTTGCTGGGCAACCTATTCGGTTGATTTTGATGGCAAAAACCGCTTTCCGGGTGATGAACCCTGGCTTACGGATGGCTATGGCGATTATGTACGGCATTACTTAAGGGCCATGGATGCTTCGCCTGTGCTGGCGCCGCCGGGGCAAGACCATATTCTTTCTTCCACCTCGGTAATAGAGCAGGCCGATTACGCAGGCCACCTGTTGAAATTTTACGGGCTGGATTTTGAAAATGTGGACAGCAATAAGGTAAAACTTTATTATCACACCTATGATACAACGGGAATGGAGAGAATAAGGCTAACCAAAAAACCATCTTCCATATTATTAGATTACAAACCCCTCGCCGAAACAAAAACAGGCGAAGGTTTTGAATGGCAGCCCATGGACAGCGGTGGCTTATTGATTGTTAGAAGATTAAACGGCAGTAGAGTGGTTTTAATGAAGTAGGTAATATGCCCGCGCCATTCTGACCCAAAAAGCCACACATCTTTCCCCCGGTGAACCGGCAATCATAGTCTATGCCTGTGAAATTATTGTACGGAAGCATCCTCTTCTTTTAAATGCAGCAGGATAAGCACCAACACCAGGAAACTCACAATTCTTTCCGCGCTGCCTAACCCGTTCCAGGTATTACTTTGCCACATGGCAAACCATTCGCCCCCAATTACTTCAAATCCTAAAAACCAAATCACTATCCCAATGGTAATTCCTGCTACCGCCCAATTTTTGGATGCATGGAATAATGTTGTGTTGCTTTTTAAATTTTTAAAAAGCATCCAGCTTCCTTTAATACAGCAAAATGCCATCATGGCTTCCATAAGTATAATTAGGATATATCCCGCATGAAAAAGAAATGTATTGTTGATACTTCTGTAATGAATATTATTGTCCGGAAAAATGGTATCCATTTTCATTACGTGTTCAACAAAATGATAATTGGTGAAATAATCTGTTGTATTCCCGATAACGATCAGCAAAGACATTAAGGCAATTGCCGCCACCGATATTGTTTTGGCAACCCGAAAGAGGAACTGAACGGAATACATATGGCGATGATTTATTGATCAATCAGAATATCTCCATGCAAATGACTAACGACTTATTGACTAATGACTCACTTCTACAGGTCTCCCAATTGCGGGCGAAGTATGATCTCTTCCACACATGCCTGCGGTGAAAGCCTGGAAGTTGCATAAATGAGTTCGGCTATATCGCCTGGTTCCATGATGCGTTCAGGGGTAACCCCGCTTCCGCTCCAGCTATCGGTATATACTGCACCTGAATAAAGCGCAGTAACTTTAATATTGTATTGCTTCAATTCTTCACGCAGGTTTTTAGAAAAGCCTGCAAGGGCAAACTTACTTATGCCATAACTACCCCCACTTGGATAAGCCTGTAACGAAGCAATAGAGCACATATTAAAAATATGCCCGCTCTTTGCGCTCATCATAGCGGGCAGTAAACACCTGGTAAGATAATAAGCGCTGTACAGGTTGGTTTCTATCATATTTTCAATTACTCCATCCGCTTCTGTATGTATGGTTCCCGGCAAAAAAGACCCGGCATTGTTTACCAATATATCAATACTATTTGCAGTTTCCAATACCCAGTTGCCAAAGGCAATAACTTCATCTTTAATGCTTACATCAATCACCATTGTTTTTACAGTGCAACCTGGATATTTTGCAAGCAGTTCATCAGCGGTATTTTGCAGAGTTGCTGCGTTACGCGCGCAAATAAACAGGGTATTGTTATCTGCGGCAAACTTTTCTGCCACGGCTTTGCCTATGCCCTTTGAAGCACCTGTAATAACAATATTCATAGCCACGAAGTTAGAAGTAAATATAACAAGTACGAAGTTAGAGGTACGAAGTACGAAAAACAAGTACGAAGTATGAAAACAATTCGTGTAATTCGTTTTAATTCGTGTCATTAGTAATTTTAACTTCGTGCATCATGCAATACAAACATCTTTTCTTTGATCTTGATCATACGCTTTGGGATTTTGAAACTAATGCCAAAGAAGTATTGTATGAATTATACACGATGAATGCCCTTAATGAAAGGGGCATAGATGATTTTGATCGTTTTTTTGAAAGATACAGCTATCATAACGAGCGTCTATGGGACAGGTACACAAAGGGTTTTATAAAGCAGGAAGAATTGCGGTGGAAAAGGATGTGGTTTGCTTTGATAGATTTTAAAATTGGCGATGAAATGTTATCCCGGCTTATGGCTGTGCAGTTTTTAGAAAGGTTGCCATTTAAAAAAAATCTTTTTCCATACACCGCAGAAATACTGCAATATTTAAAAGATAAAGGGTATAAGCTGCACCTTATAACCAATGGGTTTGAAAAAATACAGCATAGTAAATTGCGAAGCAGCAACCTGCAGGATTATTTTAACGAGGTAATAACTTCCGAAGCAAGTAACAGCCTTAAACCACACAAGGAAATATTTGAATATGCCCTGGATAAAACAGCAGCACAAAAAAATGAAAGTATTATGATAGGCGATAACCTTGATGCAGATATACAGGGCGCCATGGATGCAGGCCTTGATACAGTATTTGTAAATCATTTAAATGTAAAGCCTCACATACAACCGACCTACACAGTGCATCATTTGAAAGAGTTGGAAGAGATATTTTAAAATCTTGAAACGGTTTCTATATCTTTAAAGCCACCGCATTTTTAACTTTACAGACGATATGAGAAAATTGTTCAACATAACATCCGTATTTTTATTATCGCTTTTTTGTTTAGCCGTTTCTGCACAGGATAATAATTTTTACCCCGGCAAAATATGGAATGATGCTGATGGGAAACCCATAAATGCACATGGCGGCGGCATACTGTATGATAAAGGCATATACTATTGGTTTGGCGAAATAAAAAACGGGAAGACCATTCGCGTTGAAGAAGATAAAAGCTGGGAAAATTACCGGGTGAATGCAGGCGGCATATCCTGCTATTCATCTAAAGACCTTGTTCACTGGAAAAATGAAGGTGTGGCCCTGGCACCTTCCACAGATAGTACAAGTGAATTATATTTTGGCAAGGTGATAGAAAGGCCCAAAGTAATTTATAATGCAAAAACAAAACAATATGTAATGTGGATGCATATTGATTCGAAGAATTATGGCTATGCACGCGCTGGAGTTGCAGTAAGTAAAGCACCCGCAGGCCCCTACACCTATTTAGGGGCTGTGCGCCCCAATGATGCTATGAGCCGGGACATGACTGTATTTAAAGACACTGACGGAAAGGCATATCTTGTGTGCACCTCCGAAAATAACTTAACTATCCACGTTAATTTGCTTAGCGATGATTATTTAAAACCAACTGCCATATTCACCCGGATACTTATTGGCCAAAACCGCGAAGCGCCCGCCATAGTAAAACATCATAACAAATATTTTCTGATAACCTCTCTTTGCTCAGGGTGGGATCCAAACGCAGCAAGGTATGCAGTTGCAGACAGCATGTTGGGCAATTGGGTGGTAATGGGTAATCCCTGTACCGGGGAAGACAGCGCGACAACCTTTCATTCGCAAAGCGCTTATATTATTGCCGCAGCAGGAAAAGATAAATATATTTTTATGGCAGACAGGTGGCAAAAAACCGACCTGCCTGATTCAAGATATATTTGGCTGCCATTGGAGTTTGAAGGTGATAAAATGGTTGTTAAATGGGAAGATAAATGGCATTTATAACCACCAGGTTTTTCTTAAGAGCTCACATATTTACGAAATACGAATCCGTACGAATGAAGAATAATGACGCTTTTATGATAATTTGAGATACACAAGGATTTTTATCTCGTATCTCTAACTTCGTGCTTACAGGTATTTTCTTATCTCTGCAACTAACTCAGTCTTCGTTATCGGTATGCCCATTATTTTGTTATAGCCTTTGGCATCAACTAAGTATTGGTCGCGGATGATCTTTATTAGCTGGCCATTATTTATTTCGGGTATCACTACCGTTTCAAAATTTTTAATTATTTCGCCTAAATTCCTCGGGAAAGGCCGCACATACCTTAAGTGCGCGTGGCTTACTTCTTTTCCTTCCGACAACAATTGTATTACTGAGCTTTTAATGACCCCATACGTGCTGCCCCATCCCAGCACCAGCACGTTGCCTTTTGCAGGGCCGCTGTCAATGGTTTGCTCGGGTATGTAGTCTGCTATCTTATCTACTTTAGCCTGCCTTGTTTTTACCATGTGCTGGTGGTTATCGGCCTCGTAGCTTATATTACCGGTAATGTCCTGTTTTTCCAGGCCGCCAATACGGTGTTCAAGCCCCGGCGTGCCCGGCACAGCCCAGGGGCGAACCAGTTTTTCATCCCTTAGATAGGGAAGAAATTTATCACCGCTGTTTTTTTCCTGGATGAATTCAACTTTAATCGCAGGCAGGTCATCACTCTTTGGAAACTTCCATGGCTCAGCACCATTGGCAATATACCCGTCGCTTAAAAATATTACGGGTGTCATGTGCTGAACGGCTATCCTTACTGCTTCGTACACCGCGCTAAAACAATCGCTTGGGGTACTTGCCGCTACTATGGGCATGGGGCATTCTCCATTCCTGCCATAATAGGCCTGCAACAGGTCGCTTTGCTCAGTTTTTGTAGGTAACCCTGTAGACGGGCCACCACGCTGTATATTTATAATAAGCAGCGGTATCTCAAGCATAACTGCCAAACCCATGGCTTCGCCTTTTAAAGCTATGCCGGGGCCGGATGTACTGGTAACGCCTATACTACCACCATAAGCTGCACCAATAGCCGCGGTAATACCCGCAATTTCATCTTCTGCCTGGAATGTTCTTATGCCAAAAGTTTTATACCTGCTTAATTCATGAAGGATATCCGAGGCGGGTGTAATGGGATAGGTACCAAGAAATAAAGGTAACCCGCTTTTTTGCGAAGCAGCGATCAATCCATACGATAATGCCTGGTTACCCATTATACCACGATAGACGCCGGGCGGTAATTTTGCTTTTCCTACCTTATACCTTGACGTAAAAGTTTCAGTTGTATCGCCAAAATTATAGCCGGCCTGCAGCACCCTAACATTGCTTTGCAGGATATTATCTTTTTTGCCGAACTTCTCTTTTAAAAAGTTGATGGTGGTATCCAGGCTGCGGTTGTACATCCAGTAGATAAAACCAAGTACAAACATATTTTTGGCGCGGTCTTTCTCCTTCATCCCCAGTTCAGGAAAATCTTTCAGCGCTTCACGTGTCATTTTGGTAACATCCATCTTAATCACCTCATAGCTGTCAAGGCTGCCATCTTCCAATGGATTAACCCCTTCGGGGTAGTTGGCAAGGCGCAGGTTCTTGGCATCAAAACCATCAATATTCGCGACTATTTTGCCGGATGGTTTTAAACCCTGCATATTTACTTTTAAAGCAGCGGCATTCATCGCCACCAGCACATCGCAAAGGTCGCCGGGGGTGTAAACCCTGTCTGACGAAAAACGAAGCTGGAAACCGCTTACGCCCGGCACAGTGCCCAACGGGGCGCGGATCTCAGCCGGAAAATCAGGGAAAGTTGCAATATCAATACCAAGTAAGGCTGTGTTATTTGTAAACTGTTGGCCGGTAAGCTGCATACCGTCACCGCTGTCACCTGCAAATTTTATAACCACATCCTGCAGTAATACCTCTTTTGTATCCATCATGTCAAACAATTGAAATTTAGGTCCCGCATAAAGCGGGACGTGGCAAATTCGTGCAAAGTTAATATAACTCCAAATTGTATTTTACTGAATTTTGTTATAGTTGGGGAATTTTGGGTGAATAGATGTTTTATAAGCGCGAATTACACTCAATCCTAAAACGCCTCATCCATCGCGGCTGCCTTACCCGGCGAATACAGTTTAACATCCTTTATTTCGCCGGTACCTTCAAAAGCAATGCTAACGCCCACCACATCGCCGATGGTTTCTGTTTGTGCTACCTCGAGAATGAGTTTATCGTTCAGCCATATTTTTAAACGCTTATTTTCCACCGTGCATTTTAAATGCTGAAAATTACCTATATCGCAGCCGAAAGCGCTAAGGTCGGTTTGCTTTCCCATTATCAAGCGGGTACCGTTCATAAGATTAAGTTCTGAGATGCACCCTTTTGCTGACAACGGGATTATGATAGGACTTTTGGTGCCCATGATATCAATACTTACCTTCCGGCAGAGCGATTCTGTAACAGTTGAAGTGTTTCTTAAGGTGGTTTCAAATGAAAAGGCGGCAGCATCAATATTGTCAAATTGCCGCACATTGCTAAAGCTAACCCAGGTATTGGTAAACACAGGCGAGCCCACCTCCTCTCTAAGCGTGGCTTTCGAAATTCCCATAAACCCTTTGCCTTTTATGGCAGCGGTATCCAGATAAATGGGCATGGGATTTCTTTCAATAATGCCTTTCCAGCCTTTGGTTTTTATAAATACCCCGCTTTGCTTTTTTATTTGCCCGTCCACTATAAGCTTTGCCCTGAAATAACCTGGGTAATAGTAAATGGATGTATGCTGCCTGCCGCCTGTATCAAGCTTTTCCCTTCTTGTTTGGTCCCACGATTGCTGCAGATAGACACTGTCGGAGTGGTAGCCCGAAGCGTCATAATTAAAAACCACCGAATTCGGCAGGTCATCCGATACCTCCCTTGTTTCAAATACTACATTTGGCGGCCCTGTTCTTATATCAGATTTCCTGCCGCCAAAAATAGAGATCAGCGCCACACAAATAATAGAAAGAACAGCAACAGACACCATTGGAACAGATATTCTTTTTTTACGAGGGGCATCCATGCGCTGTTCAATCAGCCCCCTCTTGTCAAAAGCAACCGCTTCTTTTACAACCTCTTCGGTTAAAGGATTTTTTTGCTGAAAACTCCGCCAGTTCTCATACCCCAAATAAGCGGCAAGGGCATTAAGTGTGGCTGTATTGGGTGAGCTTTCGTAACGTACTTTGCCCCAAATTCTTTTTAGTGTGGAAACGCTTAACCGCACGCTGGTTTTGTCAAAGATATTTTCGCTCAAATTCTCAAAATCCTCATTTGTCCATAACTCATGGCTGCCCCAGTTGAGCGCTTGCTCTATCAACTGCCTGCATTTTTCTAAATAAGGATCATTTTTTATCACTGCAAATGAATATATCGGTATTGAAAAATATTATTGAACAAATTTGAAACGTGTTTGAATAGTTAGTTCTGCTTCATCACTTCAACTTTGAACCATTGACGTGTTCTGTTTACAAATTTAATTTCGTTTATATGAAATGCCTCTTTTTCTTACTGTTAATTATTATATTAAAAGTATATGCCCAAACAAATATCCCGTTTAACTCTCCCCGCTGGAAAATAACTGCTAAAGAAGCGGTGCTGGAAGAATATTTAGGCAAACCATGCCTGAAGATAACGAATGGCTCAGCTTTACTATCCGACGCTGCTTTTAGAAATGGTATCATTGAATTTGACATTGCCATTGAGCATGCCCGTTATTTTCCGGGTATGGGGTTTCGCGTACAGGATTCAGCCAATGCTGAAGAATTTTACCTGCGCCCGCACCAGAGCGGTAACCCGGATGCTATGCAGTATTATCCTGAATTTAATGGCAGCGGTGGCTGGCAGTTATATTACGGCAGGGGTTTTGGCAATGCCCACGCACTACCTTTTGACCGTTGGCTGCATATAAAAATGCTCATAAAAAACGACCAGGGAGAGGTATATTTTGATGATGAAAAAGAGCCTGTTTTATTCATGGAGAAACTTAAACGGCCTATTGCCGCAGGTATGATATCGCTGGAAAACCAATGGCCTGTTGCGGCCAGGTATGCGAATTTTTCTTACACGGCTACAGACGATGTAACGCTTAAAAGCAAGCCGGTGCCATTTGAACCATTGCCTGCGGGCGTTATTACTACCTGGCAGGTATCAAGCCCTTTTGATGAAAAACTGGTAAATAACAAGCCCCTGCTTTCCAGTTTTGATACATCTTCACTTACCTGGCAAAGTCTTACGGTAGAAGAACGGGGTGTTGCTGATCTTTCTATATTGGCAGGGGCGGTGCCCGGTAAGAACACCGTGTTTGCAAGGGTGGTTATCGAATCGGAGAAGGCTGAAACAAAAAAATTAACCTTCGGGTTTTCAGACAGGGCAAAACTTTATTTTAATGGCAGGCTCTTGTATTCGGGGGAAGATAATTTTCTGTCAAGAGATTACCGTTTTCTTGGAACGATGGGTTATTATGATGCAGTTTATCTTAATTTGAAAAAAGGCAAAAATGAAGTGTGGATCGCTATATCTGAAGATATCGGGGGATGGGGCGTGCAGGCTAAGCTAGAAAAAATATTGTAAAAGAACGGGAATGAAGAATGATAACAAAATATGCAATAATCAATTTTCAACACCCGCCCGTACCGTTCGGGCGGGCTCAATTTTCAATCAAAGCGATCCTAAGAATATTGAAAACAAAGGGATAATATATAAAATGCCTGCTACATCAATTTAGCAGAGCAGCAGGCATTTTAAGAGGATAGACTATGCTATTATTTTATCTTAACAGGCACTGTTAAGTTTTCCCAGCGCAGTTCAAACCCTTTGTTTGTAATTACGTAAACCAGGCGCTCATTAAAGCTGTCGGATTTGCGGGGTTTAACCATAACACTCAATACATTTTGTGCAGCGTCAAAATTGGCATCCCCGGTGCGTTTTATACCCCATTGCCCTGTTTGAGAATTAAAGATAAAAGTCCATACCTTTTCTCCCGGTGTGGCAAATAAGCTGTACTTACCGGCAGGCAGTATTTTACCTTCTACCTTAATATCCTTATCTGTTATAAATATGGTAGCCTCGTTAGCGCCCGCTCTCCATGGTTTGTCATAAGGAACCAGGCCGCCCCATATTGTTCTGCCTTTAACAGCCGGGCTGCTATAATTAATGGTAATTGTTGCCCCGTTTATTGTTCCCGTAGCGGTAGCAGGGGGGCTTGGCCTTGAGGCTTTATCTTGCTGCGCCCAAATAGCTGAAGACAGTAGCACTGCCGACAGCGTTAAAACAAACATTCTTGCAATTGTGATTTTTTTCATGGTAATAAAAGTTTAATAGGTAAATAATTTTTTTTGAGGGGAATAAAGTTAATGATTTTAACAGATTGAAAAATGAAAAAAGGATAAGAGTTATGTAAAGGGGCTAAAAAAGGCAGGAATGGCAAGAATTATGCTTTTTCGCCCAGGCCCCAGTTCCAGGCTGCTTTCTTTCTTATCATTTTACCATTTTATCCCTTAGGTGTTGTTAATTCTATTAATCGCAGGCTTTAAATTTTCTCCTCAAAATTTCTCTTTCCACAAATTTTATACTAATTTCGCCGCCACAATAAAGAGATGACAATTTTGGATGCTATTTAAAAAATTTTTGAGATGCCGTATTTAACAACTGAAAAAAGACAAACAATTTTTGCAAACTTTGGCGGAAAAGCCGAAAACACCGGTTCTGTTGAAGGACAGATTGCTTTGCTTACTGAGCGTATTAGCAACATTTCCAAACACTTACAGGCCAACAAGCAGGATCATTCCACCCAGCGTGGTTTAATGATGATGGTAGGCCAGCGTAAGCGTTTATTGGGTTATTTACAGAAGAATGACCTGCAGGGCTACCGTGCATTGATAGAAAAACTAGGTATCAGAAAATAAATTATTATATGCAACAGATCTATTCCCAACTGCAATATTATACGGTTGGGATTAGTTTTTTGTATAAGCGCCCACCTCTTTTTTGAGAAATCTTTTTCTTAACCGGTTTGCTGCATCGTTAATTATTCCCCCCTGTCGCGAAAACAGCAGATCCCATAAAACCAAGAGTTATTATGTTGACTCAGCCATTACAAGTTAGTTTTAATTTACCAAACGGCGCCGAAGTGTTTATTGAAACCGGCAAGCTGGCCCGCCAGGCAGATGGTGCTGTAACCGTACGCCAGGGCAATAGCATTTTATTGGCCACTGTTGTTGCAAACAGAGAACCTAAAGAAGGACAGGACTTTTTTCCCCTAAGCGTTGATTACCAGGAAAAGTTTGCTTCTGCAGGCCGCATCCCCGGTTCATTTTTTAAACGTGAAGCCAGGCTAAACGACTATGAAATACTTACCAGCCGTTTGGTTGACCGCGCTTTACGCCCTTTATTTCCCGATGATTATTTATGCGACGTGCAGGTGCTTATCACCCTTATTTCCAGCGACGCCGAGGTAATGCCCGATGCATTGGCATGTTTGGCAGCTTCTGCAGCGCTTGCAGTTTCTGATATTCCTATTAAAGAAATTATTTCCGAAGTACGAATTGCCCGTGTAGAAGGGCAATTTATTGTAAACCCAACCCGCACAGAGCTGGCGAAGGCCAATATGGATTTCCTGATAGCTGCCACAGAAAAGAACCTGATGATGGTGGAAGGCGAAGCGAAAGAGTGCAGCGAGGAAGACCTGGTAAATGCTTTACAGCTTGCACATGATGCTATTCGTGTTCAAATTAAAGCGCAGGAACAATTAAGGAACTTAAAAGGCGTAACCCCTAAACGGGAGTATAAAAAACCTGAGCAGAACGAAGAGCTAAAAGCAAAAGTAGCTGCTTTTACAAGCGATAAAATATATGCCATTGCGAAAGCAGGCTCTGCCAAAGGCCAAAGAAGCGATGCTTTTAAGGCCCTGAAAGAAGAATTGATTGCAAGCCTGGGTGAAGAAGCCGACGACAGCACAAAAAAGCTTGCTAAAAAATATTATGAAGATGTACAATGGGAAGTTGTGCGTAAAATGATATTGGATGACCGCATCCGTTTGGATACACGTCAACTGCACGTTGTTCGCCCGCTGGCCATGGAAATTGAGCCACTGCCCTCACCGCATGGTTCAGCATTATTTACCCGTGGTGAAACACAGTCTTTAACTACCGTTACTTTGGGTACCCCCCTTGATGAGTTACTGATTGAAAGCGCCGCGAAATCTGATTATTCTAATTTCATCCTGCATTATAATTTCCCGCCTTTTTCTACCGGTGAAGTAAAAATGATGAGGGGCGTTGGCCGCCGTGAAGTAGGCCACGGCAACCTTGCTTTACGCAGTTTAAAACAAATGATGCCGGGTAGCGAGTATCCTTATACCGTGCGTATTGTAAGCGACATCCTTGAATCAAACGGTTCATCTTCTATGGCAACTGTTTGCGCGGGTTCACTTGCATTAATGGATGCAGGTGTACCTTTTCCTAAACACGTTGGTGGTGTAGCAATGGGTTTAATAACCAGCGCGGATGGGAAGTATGCCATTTTAACGGACATTTTGGGCGATGAAGATCATCTCGGTGATATGGACTTTAAAGTTACCGGTACACGAGATGGCATTTGCGGTGTGCAAATGGATATAAAAGTGGATGGCTTAAGCATGGATGTAATGCGCGAAGCATTGGCGCAGGCACGCGAAGGCCGCCTGCATATTTTAGATGCGATGTACGAATGTATGCCGGCAGCACGCCCCGAGGTGAAACCGCATGCACCGAGGATGGAAAAACTGATCATTGATAAAGAATTTATTGGTGCTGTTATCGGGCCAGGCGGTAAGATTATACAGGAAATTCAAAAAGAAACCGGCACAACTATCAATATTGAGGAGGTGGGCAATTTTGGCGAAGTAAGCATATTCTCTGCCAGTAAGGAAGGTGTAGTAAAGGCGCTTAACTGGGTGAAGGGTATTGTAGCCGTACCGCAGGTAAATGATGTGTACGAAGCTAAGGTTAAGAGCATACAGCCGTATGGCGCCTTTGTAGAATTTTTACCTAAAAAAGAAGGGTTGCTGCACATAAGCGAAGTATCATGGAAGCGCCTTGATACCCTGGACGGTATATTGAAGGAAGGCGATATGGTAAAAGTGAAACTGATAGGAATTGATGAAAAAACAGGCAAATTCAAGTTAAGCCGTAAAGCGCTGATGCCTAAGCCAGAATTTAAGCCAGGCAACTAGAGGATAGGTTAAATAGAAATCAAATATCAAAAGAATGGCCTGGTAACCCGCCCGGCCATTTTTCTTTACGGATGACATCCTTTAAAAGGATCATCCGTAAGCCTCATCTTTTAGCAAAAGAATATTGCCAATGCAAAACTCCATTCAAATAAAAATACCTGCAGCAGATCCTTCTATCAGCGAAATACTGGTTGCCCGGTTAAGCGAAACAGGTTTTGATGGGTTTGAAGAAGAAGAAGCATTTCTATTAGCTTATTGTAACGAACCGGCTTTTGATGAAGCAGCTTTAACGGCCTTGCTTTCAGAATATGGATTGGCATTTGAAAAAACAGTTATTAAGGCGCAGAACTGGAACGAAGTATGGGAAAGTAATTTTCATCCTGTAGTGGTAGATAGCCTTGTAGCCGTGCGTGCAGAGTTTCACAAGCCGATACCCGGCGTACAGTACGAAATAGTTATCACCCCTAAAATGAGCTTTGGCACCGGGCATCATGCCACCACCTGGATGATGATGCAGCAATTAGGCAAGCTTGATATTATAGGCAAAACGGTTTTTGATTTTGGCACCGGCACAGGAATACTGGCTATACTCGCCCAAAAGCTTGGTGCATCGTCAGTCACAGCCATTGATAACGATGAATGGTGCATATTAAATGCCGCCGAGAACATTGACAGGAATAACTGCCGCAACATCCGCCTTTTACAAGCCGACTCACCCTTATTAGGAGGTGAAAAATTTGATGTTATTTTGGCCAATATCAACAAAAATATCATCCGCCAAAATCTTTCGTTACTGGCAAATATGCTAAATGAAGGGGGATTTTTACTGTTAAGCGGCCTGCTGGCCGAAGATGAGGCCGGAATTTTGTTAAAAACCGGTGAAATATCGCTTAAATTTTGTTTTACGACAACCCGCGATAAATGGATATGCATGCTTTTTAATCAGAAATGACAAAAATCATATCCTTATTCACATTTTTATTAAACTAATGTGCATATATTTGTTCTCCCCACCTAATCTTAACCGCCAATGATAGAATTATTATTAATTGTGTCGGCATATCTTATTGGCTCCATTCCTACATCGGTATGGATCAGTAAATATTTTTTCGAGATTGATATTCGCGATTATGGCAGCGGCAATGCCGGTGCTACCAATACCTACCGTGTTTTAGGCAAAAAATGGGGAACTATTGTAATGATAGTAGATGTACTTAAGGGTGTCGTTGCTACTTCATTATATATTATTGTTCCTTTATATGTAATACGGGACGACCAGCATGACCTCTACAGGACAAATTTTATGATCGGTTTAGGCCTTGCAGCCGTACTTGGGCATATATTTCCTATTTGGGCAGGCTTTAGGGGTGGCAAGGGTGTAGCTACCTTGTTTGGAATGATCATGGCTATGCAACCGTTAGTAGCCCTTTGCTGTGTAGGGGTATTTTTGATAGTATTATACCTTACCAGGTTTGTATCTCTCAGCTCAATCCTTGCAAGCATAGCCTTTGCAATTCTTATTCTTTTTATTTTTGATGATGCAGTTCAATTATACCGGGTATTTTCTATCCTGGTAGCTTTAATGGTAATACTTACCCACCAGAAAAATATCAACCGCCTGCTGAATGGCACCGAAAGCAAAGTGCCTATTTTAAAGTACCGCGACAGGCGCCGGCAAAAAAGAAGGCAACAATAGCCTTGGTTTAACTCAGCTTTAATTTATTTGCCGCTTTTCAATTTACATCACAAACTCACGTTTATACCATCATTTTCAGGTTATTTTGCTTTAAAAAGCCTTAAATAGTGCTTATTTTAACTCAAAAAAGAGCGAATTACCAATAAATGTGCTATCTTTGCACTCCCTATTTTTTTATTCACCTTAAATTTATTTAAGGATGTCAATGCAAAGTTTTTTTGAAAAATTGCAATTAAAAGATGAGAAAAACCTGTTGATACAGGGGCTTCCATCCTCCATCGAAAAACAGTTTGTAAAACTGTCGTATTCAAAAAATGTTACACCGCTGCTAAGAACGAGAAAGATTGATTTTGCGCTGGTATTTGTTATCAGTCACAGTCAACTGTGTAACATATTGAAGGAGATACTGCCTGCCTTGCATGTAGAAAGCAAGTTGTGGGTGGCATACCCGAAAACGACCAGTAAAATTGCCAGCGACCTTAACAGGGATTGCAGTTGGCAGGTACTGTCTGACCATAGCTACGAAGCCGTAAGGCAGGTAGCATTGGATCATGTATGGACGGCTATGCGTTTTAAAAAGCTTGAGGAAGCAATTCCCGACAGGGCAAAAGCATTAGCAGAAGTGCAGCATGCGGCAATAAATGGTATTGATTTTGACAAGCGCCATGTAATACCGCCCGCCGAACTGGAGCCTTTTTTTGTGAAGCACAAAGAGGCAAAGGAATTTTTTACCTCACTTTCTTTCAGCAACCAGAAGGAATACATTACCTGGATTGAAGCTGCAAAAAAGGCGGAGACCAAGCAAAGAAGGCTGGAAAGCGTGCAGGAAAAATTGCTTGCCGGTAAAAAGAACCCGACCGAAAAGTAGTACGTTTTATACGAGTTCACAGGTTACAGAAGTTCACAAGTTCCATAGGTTCTTGTGAACTTTTTATTTTATGCAAAATCCAGTTGTTTTTTTGAGATTAGTGTTTTTTAGATACAGGGTGCCTTTTTGATACACTTGCTTTTGCTGTGCTACTCATCTCATGCAGGGTTTTACCCGAACCAACTCTTCCTCGTGGACGAACGGGTGTGCCGTGTACATCTGATATTTTTTGGAAGGTGCGGTGCGAAGCCGGGTTAACCAAGGCATATGGCCGGTTAAACGCTTCCTGCGATACTTTGAAAAGAGCAGCCAAAATGCGGATATTATCTTTTGACAGTCCTTTTTTGTAATGGAGAATATCGGAAACAAGCCCCTTACTCACCTGTAGCGATGCAGCCAGTTTTGTTGCATTGAGGCTATGCTCATTCATCAGCCCCCGCAACAATTCAACCGGGTCAACATCACGAAACGTATTATGCTCCGCATCCCATTTTTCAATAAGCACAGTCAGCAATGCCGCTTCCTCACTATCCTTTTCACCCGTTTCTGCCAATGACTCTAACAGGTTACAATATTCTTCATATTGCAGTGCATTCTTAATAACGGTATATTTTAAAACTTGCATATTAGGATTCAATGGTTTCTTTGCGTATAAGATGAACTTTCATGCAATATACGAAAGTAAGTGAATAAGTTCACATTTTGTGAACTTATTGAAGCAAATTGTTCAACCCGTTTAAACTATCGGAAGAACCCCCGGAAACATGAACTTGTGAATGACCGGAATCCTCCAAAACCCTACCTTTAAGGAACATTCCTATAAAACCTTCCATATGAAACAACAATTACCCCGCCGGGAATTTTTAAAATTGGGTGGCGCAGCGGCCGTTGCTACTGCATTAGCGCCAGGCCTTGCATTTGCTGGAGCAGGCGCATCATTACCAAAGATTGGGTTGCAGCTATATACGGTTCGCGACCAAATTGCCAAAGACATGCCGGGCACCCTTCAACGGTTGGCTTCTATTGGTTTGCAAACGGTTGAAACCGCTTTTTGGCCTAAAGGAGTAACGGTTAAAGATGCAGCCAAAGCTTTAAAGGATGCAGGCCTTAAAGTTTGCTCATCCCATATAGAAATTCCGGTGGGTGATAAAAAGGCAGCCATGCTTGAAACAGCGGAGGCCTTTAACTGCAAGCGGATGATATGGCACGGATGGCCGGAAGATAAACGGTACAGCAGCCTTGACGGCACAAAAGAACTGATTGGCATTTATAACGAAGCAAGCGAATTCGCCAAAGCAAACGGTTTGCAGTTTGGCCTGCATAACCACTGGTGGGAATACCGAAATAAAGTGGGAGGCCGTTTTGTGTATGAATGGCTGCTGGAGGGCGTAAGCAAGGACATATTTTTTGAGATTGACACCTATTGGGTTAAAGTAGCCGGGCAAGACCCGGCAACAATCATTAATAAATTTGGCAGCAGGGCCAAATACCTGCACATGAAAGATGGCCCCGCACGATGGAGCGACTCGCTTCCTATTGACAAACCCGAGCCAATGGTTGCGCTGGGCAAAGGCGCTCAAAACGTTCCGGCAATAGCTAAGGCCGCTAAAGGCAATATAGAATGGATGGTGATTGAGATGGATGTAGTTGCCACAGATGTTTTTGAGGCCATTAAAGAAAGCCGGGATTATCTTTTACAAAATAGGTTTGCGGTGGATTAGTTGCCCTTTCTGGCTTTGCTGGGCTAATTGCAGCGTATGCTGCAACGCATCAGGGCCTGTGCCTCCAAAATGGCCGGGGATAACATAACGGGCGTTTGGGAACTTCTGCATCACTTTTTTTACGGACACCGGCCACGCAACAACATCCGCATCGGCAATATTGCCTATATCCTGGGTTTCTATACTTTTTATAAAGCATCCCCCATACAGTATCTTTTGTTTTTCAAACCAAATAACAATATTGTCAGAGGTATGCCCTTTGCCGGGATAGTAAGTTTGAAAAGAGTAGCCGCCGATATTGAAAACTGTGTCTTTTGTAAAATAAAATTCAGCTTGTTTTTCGCCGCGCTCCTTGCAAAGATTGTAAGTAGCCAGTGATGTAAAGGTTTTAACACCACGGGCTTTTAAAAAAGCAAGCCCTGCGGTACGGTCGGCATGAAAATGTGTAGCAATACACAGCACCACATCTGCATGGTGGCGGGCTTTAATACTATCCAGCAACGGTTGGAATTGTGTACTGTCCCACGGAGTGTCAAACATCACCACGCCTTTATCCGTTACCAGGTACATACTATTTGAAGGAAAGGGTGTGCCATTCAGCATGCTGTAGCCTGTGTACTCATAAAAATTACCGGTAAGGTGCGAGATCTTCAATGGAGGCAGGCTTTGCTGCCCAAAGCAGCGCAAACAAGCCGCAGAGAATAAAACGAAAGCTATTATACAGGCCATAAACTTCATATCCCAAAAATAGCAGCTTTTAACAACGAACAAATGAAATGTTCGTGCTTCGCGTAATGTATAACAGCCTCATAAGAATTAGGTTCGTTTTATAATCACGAAATAGTTTTATAACCCTGTAGATTTCTCCATTTGCTCTGTATAACGCGTGCCCACTACTTTAACCTGGGCTGAGGCTTCTTCAATCTCACTAAGCTCCTCTGCTGTTAGTACAATATTTACAGCACCTATATTTTCTGTCAGGCGGTGCAATTTGGTGGTGCCGGGTATGGGTACTATCCATGGTTTTTGCGCCAATACCCAGGCTAATGCAATTTGCGCAGGGGTTGCATTGCGCCTTTCTGCAAACCTGGCGAGCAAATCAATCAGCGCCTGGTTGGCCTTGCGTGCATCTTCGGTAAAACGCGGCAGAACATTACGTATATCACCTTCAGCAAATGTGGTGGTTTCATCTATTTTGCCGGCCAGGAAACCCTTGCCAAGCGGACTGTATGCTACCAGGCCTATACCCAACTCTTCAATGGTGGGTATTACCACTGCCTCATGTTGCCTTGTCCACAATGAGTATTCGCTTTGCAGTGCTGTAACAGGCTGTACTGCATGTGCCCTGCGAATGGTATTTGCACCGGCTTCAGAAAGGCCAAAATGCTTAACCTTGCCTTCATTTATCAAATCCTTTACCGCACCTGCTACATCTTCAATCGGCACGTTGGGGTCAACACGGTGCTGGTATAGCAGGTCAATCACATCCACCCTAAGCCTTTTAAGTGATGCTTCTGCGGCTTTTTTTATATTTTCCGGCCGGCTGGTAACACCAACCATTTTGCCATCCTGTATATTAAAGCCAAATTTTGTGGCAATAATTACCTCACCTTTAAAAGGCTCCAGCGCTTCGCCTACCAATGCTTCATTAGTGAACGGGCCATATACTTCTGCA
>Ga0206922_1053_pt1 | contig 30428 bp, 35 predicted proteins | sample Alteio_BWOrgHeat_63_FD_152976 | JGI IMG/M metagenome (GOLD analysis project Ga0206922, IMG submission 152976) | Enriched cells from forest soil in Barre Woods Harvard Forest LTER site, Petersham, Massachusetts, United States -... | ecosystem: Environmental > Terrestrial > Soil > Temperate forest >... | reverse complement strand
GTTAGAGGCGAAAAAATATTTTGAGTGGCTGATTGACCGTTGAAAATAATTAGTACGGGTCACCGCTCTTTTCGCTCCCTAACATCTCAGGGTTGTAATCATTTTTTCATTCATAATTAAAAACAAGTGTTATGGAAATCACAGCAAGGGTTACAGGCGATGCCACCGTAAAGCCCGTCAAAAATTCAGACAAAGAGGTGGTTAATTTCAGCGTTGCAATCAACCACAGTTATCGCTCAAAGGGCGCTACGGAAATCACACGCAAAGTGGTGTTTGTGGAATGCGATTATTGGTTTAGCAAAGGTATTGCACCGTTTCTCACCAAAGGAACAATGGTGCAGTTATTCGGCTATCCTGAAATTGATGCGTACGTCAATAAAAAAGGTTATCCGGTTGGTGTATTTCGCCTGCACGTACAGCACATCGAACTGATAAGCGGTGCTAATAAAGGGATAGCCGAAGAAGGCGAAGCAACAGAAGAAACGACAGAAACAGTTCCGGCAGGCGACAAGGGAGATGGCTTGCCGTTTTAGCGGAGCAACCCTATTCCCTTTATCATTAACAGCAATATAAAATTATTAGACATGTCACACAATTTAAATTTCAACGAGCAAACCGGGAAGTATTCATTTTATTCTCATAAAGAAATCGCTTGGCACACATACGGGCAGGTTTCACAGGAACGGCAAAACAGCAGGCAGGTAATAATACAATCGCAGCTTGACTTTCCCGTTAGCAAAGCCCCGAATGTATTCCGTTTCCCGTCAAGCAAGGAACTCATTGCAGAGAATGATTTTTTTACTTACAGGACAGATACAGAAGAAGTATTAGGAAGGCACGTTACCGACGAATACCATATTGTGCAAAACGTTGACGCATTCACTTTCTTTGACAGCATTGTCGGTGGCGAAGGTATCCTGTACGAAACCGCAGGGGCGTTAGGCAAAGGCGAACGGATTTTTATAACCGCCAAGTTACCCACATATATTAAGGTGGGCAATGATGATGTAATTGAGCAATACCTGTTTCTAACAACCGCACATGATGGCAGCGAAAGCATAACCATTGCATTTACGCCCGTGCGTATCGTGTGCAATAACACCCTAAATGCAGCCCTTGCCAATTGTTCAAATATTTTGAAAATAAGGCATACCGCGAATGCGCAGGCACAGTTAAAGGAAGCCCACAAAGTAATGGGTATGGTTAATACCCTATCGCCTTTAATGGAACAAGCTTTTAACCAATGGGCGAAAGTAAGTATTACAGATAGCGAGGTACAGCGTTTAATCCAAATTGCGTTAGCACCCAATAAAGAAACACTAACAAATATTAGAGAAGGGCGCGCGGATGAAAATTCGACCGTATTTAAAAACCAATGTGCAAACACCTTTAGCTATGCAATGATGGCAGACAGCCAGCAACTGGAAACCACCAAAGGCACTTTGTTTGGGGCATTCAATGCGGTAACAGGGTATTTTCAAAACGTCCGTACTTACAAGGACAGCGAAGAAAAAATCAATTCCTTGTTATGCGGCGGCACAGCGCAGAAGAAGGCACAGGCAACATTTAACCTGTGTGCATCATTCGCGAAGCACGGTGCTGATGCACTGCAATTAAATTAAACCTCAAACGGGGGCGCAAGCCCCCTTCTTATAAATCATTCAAAAAACATTTTATGAAAATCACAGATATAAACGGCAAGGAAATAACCGTTGTTGACCTGAATAGTGCTTTGTTGCATGTAAATGAATTTGTGGAAAAGTTGCAAACAGATGAATTATTTAAACAGGCTGATATGGACATAAAACAGTATTGGCTTGACATACAAACAAAACTGGAAGCATTAAAAAATCAACAACAATAAAATTAAGTATATGGCAAACTGGTGTTACAACTTCGTTCAGTTTGAAGGAATAGAAGAAGCTGTCAAAAGCGCAATAGCACTTTTCCGGCAAATGAGAAAAAAGGAAAAGGAAGAAAGAGAAGGGCAGTTACCGCCATTCATTGAAATTGAAGATGGCTGGATGCATGAAATATATTGCAACGATGACAATGTTTCATTTGAAACAAAATGGGCGCCCAATATTGAAATCATGCAAAAGATTGCCGACCATTTCGGGCTGTCATTTACGCAATCTTACACAGAATCCAACATGCTTATTTACGGCGAATGCACCTATATAGATCGAGTGTTAACAGACGTATTCCTTAACACAGAAGATTTTGACCAATACGATACCAACCCCGAAGATGAAGATACATGGATTTTTGAAGGCAAAGTATATGACAGCGACACAGAAATTTTGGACACGCTGCTTGACAGGAAAAAAGAATTGGTTTATAACACAAAAAATTAAAGTTATGAAAAAGGCAGAAGGCATTTCCGGCTATATCATTGTAAAAGCGGACACAAACAGCGAATGGGATTTTTGCGAATACGCAATTGTAGAAATTACACAAAAATGGAAAGAAACAATACAGGCGAGGCTTACTTTACTGGAACAATTTAAAAACGACCAATCCTTTAATCAAATCTCTTATTGGGAACAACCAATAGGTTTTTTTAAAACGGCTGATGAAGGCGATGAATTCTATACAGGTATAGACGAAATATTTGCGGAATATGATGATTGGGCATTTATCACTATTGACGAAAAGGAGTTAGAAACCTTGGCTAAGCCGGAAAATAAACTTGCTGCTCACCAGGTGGTTATTTCATGGGATGGCACAATACAATACAAGGCATACGGCAAGCATACAGGCGAGGAATTTTACACCCATGATTTTGCAATAGCTGAAATATTGGAAGCGGTTGGCAAAACAAACAATGAATTAGTAACAAATCAACATTAAGTAACAGATAAATTACATTTTATGACTACCAATTTCTTTCAAAACCTTATTGGTTTGCAAACACAGGGCACATGCACCATGAACATAAAAATAACAAAAGACAAATCACTTGTTGTGTCGCTTCTCTTATGTGATGATGAGGCAGATGAAAAAACGCTCAAATTAATTAAACCGTTAACGCTGCACGGCACTCCCGCCGAATTGGATAATGGCTTCTTTGATGGCATTGCAGAACCGTTAAAGCAAACCGTTGAACTTATCACCAACCTGAAACAATATAAAGAAGGGCTTGCAGAAGCTAAAAAACAATCCAATATGGAAAAGGACAAAAAGGTTAAGGACAAGAAGCCGGACATCGCAAAAGAGACAACATTTGAAACTGAAATGAAAAAGGTAACAGATTTGGAAGAGCAGGAGAAATATAGCGAAGCCTTACTAAAACTGCCAAGCAAAGAAAAGTATCCCGACCATGTGGAAGAAATAGAATCTAAAAGAGAGGAACTGTGGGAGAAGCAGGATGAAAAGGAAAACAACTTATTTAAATAACCTGTAAACTTCAATATATGTTAATCGTAAATACTTTGCCGAGGGTGTTTCTTTTCAAAGAAAAAGAACAGGAAATAAAACTTTCCGACCCCGCATTTAATTTAAGCCCCGAAGCGGTGCTAAACTTTTATTCGCAAACTTACCCAATACTAACTACGGCTAAAATTGAAGGCCCTGAATTTATCGAAGACGCCGTGCAATACAATTTTGTATCCACCATCGGAACTAAAGGATAAAAAATGAAAAAGAAAATTGCAGTAAGAAAAGTGAAACATTTAAAAGCAGAACAGCCATGGATTATTCACAACAGCATAGCGCAATTTGCAGGCAGCCTGGACAGGCTTGCCAACGCAGCAGACATCAAAAAAGACACCTTAAGGAGCGCACCTGTATCGCTCCTTCCAATGGTTTTTTAAAGCACTCCTTTACTCCTGTTATCGGCAGGGATTTGGGGATACTGGGGCAAGCGAAAAAGATAGAAAAGGAATTCTATCTTTCACTTCAAAACTTTGCAGCCTTATACGGGCTAAAATTGCCCTGCTTTAACAATTTATCTTATCCTTTCAACATATCTAAATCGTTTCAACAGGCAAAACATTTATTTGAGCAAGAAAATAAAAGCCTTGATGTAATTATCCTGAAAGATAAAAACCACAAATGTTGTATTGCCACGGTGAAAACATTCAACACAGGTTACTGCCTGTATTACCTGCCTGTTCAACCATTATTATCGCTGTTCAAAAATCGTCATAAAAGCAAGCAACATGATATACTATTATCCGTTTTTGCCTACCTGCACCAAACAGCAGGGATGCCTTACTTTATTGATGGCTTTTTGGAAGGAGAATATGAGCACATTTATGATTGGTATTCACAAGACCCCGATGAATACGACCAAAAGGAATACACTGAAATGCTGCAGGACTATAAAGCGATGAATTTCTTTGGCAAAAAACTACTGAAAAGCATCAAACATAAATACCACCTGCAGCAGTTTGAAAACAGGGTTATCACTTTCAAGCCGACTACAAAAGTAGATGCTGAAATACTGCGGGTCAGCATGCTCGTGTTAAACTTGTATAAGCAATATCCAACCCGCAACCTTTTTGATAACTTGTACTGCCGCCTGCTTGACCCCGAAGAAGAAGAGCGGATATTGCCTGACCAGTATATTTCTTTTTCATGGAAATCAGACGGGCTGATATTTGACCAATTACTTGAAAGTGTAAACTGCTCTTTTCAGGAAATGGCATGTACCGAAGAACCGAAGGCAATACAATGCTTTGACAAACCGCAGGTAGCAGAAAAACATGAGCTCGATTTTGAAGAACGTTTCTTTGGCTGCCTTGACCATTTAGCAGACCTTTTAAATGATTTGTAATGGAAAACATCACTGGCGTATTCAATGACACCTACTCACCAACCAAAGCGCTGCTGATATATCAGTCAGCAACAAAAAGCGATGGCACATACGTGGAAGCCTACGATATAAACAGTAATGGCAAACCCATTAACGCGCACCCCCTGTCGCTGATGGAAACAATAGCCCTTGCAGAAAGCCTGAATACTTCCACAGGCTTGCAAACAAATTACCTGCAAAGCAAAGGTTTGTTGCCTGATAAAGTGCTGCATATCCAACAGTCGGCACAGGGCTTCGCCATTTGGAATACACCCGAACAGGAGGTAAACTTACTTTTTACCGAAAGCCTGCAAATCCCTTGCGGCAAAGCATACATCCCGCCGCTGGTTTGGAAAGCAAATAAATCTTCTCTATTTCTATATGCAGTTAAGGAGCGAAAAACTTCCTTAAAAACTGCTTTGTTGCGCGCACCATTTTTTAACCTGAATGACAACGGAAGTGTATGTATGGGGACGGTAGATACAGGCATGGAAAAAATAAACAACCTTGAAGATTTTATGGCTGCATGGGAACACTGTTACTGGAATAGTTATTTCAGCCACCTGATTACCGGAGTTTCTCCCGTGAAAGAAAACATTGTGCAGTTATGGCAAAGTCAGGTAAACAGCGGCAAGAAATTTCCTTTAGAGGCATTAACAGAAACAGGTCAAATTTTAAAAAATATAATCGTATGAAACCGGAAAAACCGAAAGTACATTTTACGGACAAATATCTCTTGCAACCAACCAATCCCGTCATGGTGAACCTGATCGGTGCCGGAGGTACAGGCAGCCAGTTACTCACGGCTTTAGGCAGGATAAACTTATCATTGAATGCATTGCAGCATCCCGGCATTTTTGTCCGGGTGTTTGATGACGACATCATAACGGCTGCAAACAAAGGAAGGCAGTTATTTGCAGATAGTGAAATAGGATTGCCAAAAGCAGCAGCATTGATAAACCGTGTCAACCGTTTTTTTGGCACGGACTGGAAAGCTTACACCATGCCGTTTAACAGGTCAACCATTACAAATTTGAATGAATATAGGGCACACATTACGATAAGCTGCGTGGACAAGGTACAGGCAAGGTTTGACATTGCAGCGGTCTTACAAAAAATGGCAAAATCAAATAATCATAAAAGGGACAGGATAAGGTATTGGATGGATTTTGGTAACAGCCGTTTTACTGGACAGGTTTTATTGGCGACCATTGGCAAAATAGAACAACCGCCATCTAAAAATTTTGAAACGGTTGATAGCCTTCCATTGCCGACAGTGGAATTTAAAGATTTATTTGTAGCTGCAAAAGAAGATAAAGCTCCCAGTTGTTCGCTCGCAGAAGCACTAACACAACAGGATTTATTTATCAATTCTTCCCTTGCCAATTTAGGCGGCTCATTGCTTTGGAATTTATTCAGCCAGGGTATGATTGAATGCAGGGGCTTTTTTATGAACCTGAAGAATTTTAGGACAACGCCATTATCACTTTAAAATATACAGTTATGAAACACATTAAAATTATGTTAGGCTATGTAGAATTGAATGAGGAAAAAACAGCCGGTAAAACATTCTATGTAATTGAGTTATTCCCTTATCCGCAATTTGTAATGGATGAGGATGGAATAACAAAAGAATTTGAAAATTACGAGGCTGCTTTTGAGGAAAAAGAAGCTTGCCAGAATGGGCGAATTATCTGTTTTTAATATATTTAAGCTGCCGCGCAAAAGAAAGGCCCGGCAGCTTTATTTTGCTTGAGACTGCTGGTAATATTTAACCCTTGAGGTATATCTTTGTTTCGTAGTCAACCTTTACAAGGCCATTCTCCTGGTACTGTTCAAATAACCCTTTGAGAACAATAAGCATTTCGTCGAATTTTCTACCTTCCAGCGGCATATATGAGGTTGACAATAATTGCCCTTTCAGTCCATCAAAATCCAATACCTGGCTGTGGGGGATAACATGATATTTATACGGTGGAGGCTCAAAAAAAGAACCAATCTCACTTTCTTTAACCATTCTTGTACCCTTATAATCCGTTCCAAAATCAATTTTAAGCTGCTCAAATCTTTCAAGGAATGGAGTATTTGTAATGCGGATATTCCAAATCAATACTATGTAGCCAGGTGGTTTTAGAAGCCTTTTAAATTCAAGCCTGGCTTCTGCTGGCTTCATCCAGTGAAAAGCTTGCGCAATAGTAATTAAATCAATGCTCCTGTCCTTTAAAGAAGTCCTTTCGGCTGTTCCGTCTACGCTGGTGAATTTTGAATACTTCATTAAGTTCTTTTCACCGGCTTCACGCATCTGCTTATTTGGCTCTACCCCATATACCTTATATCCTTGTTCTAATAATAAAGCAGAAAATATTCCCGTTCCTGAACCTATGTCAGCAATATTCCAGTCTTTTTGCAATCCAGTTTCCATTTCAAGGAATGATATTACTTCTCCGGGATATGAAGGCCTGTACTTGGCATAATTGTCCACCCTGTCGCTAAATCTTTCTGTTGGCTTTAAACTGTCTAATTTATCATCCATAAGTATGCTGCAAATTTAAGAATTCGAAAGCATGCCGGTAAATACTTTTAGCATGGCTAAAATTTAGCCATGTATTGTGGGTTTTACACTTCTAATTTATCTTTATAGCGCAATACTATTTTGTTTGGAGCTGAAAGAAAAATGTGAGTTATGAAATACAAAAATCAAGCGTTTAATAACAGCAATAACCCCACGATATTTAACGGAAGCCATTTTGAAAAATTATCTTCATTTCGCGGTTTTTTAGATAACCCCCCGCCTCTTGTTGGTTTTTTCAAAAATCCTTGAATCTATAAGGGCTTAATGGGCGTCTTCCTGCCCATTGCAAGATGTACAAACGTTATACGTTTGCGGCATCTTGCCCTTCACTCCGAAGTCGTTTCGGGGTTCCCATAGACACTCCAAAGCTTGCCAAAGAACCTTCAATGTATAGTGATGAAAAAAGATACCGCAGAAGTAAGAAATAAAATGATGGTCGTCCGAATGAATGAAGCAGAGTTTAAAACATTCGCCAGCCTGCAGAAAAAAACGACGGAAAAATACGCCAGCAATTATATCAGGAAAATACTGTTACAAAAGCCGGTAATAGTAACCCATAGAAACCAATCCTCAGATGATTTTCTAAAAGAGATGGCACTCTTAAGAAAAGAACTCAACGCTATCGGCAACAATTATAACCAGGCCGTAAAAAAATTGCATACGCTGGACAAGATACCTGAATTCAGGGTTTGGGTACAGCAAAACGAAGCGCTAAAACAAGCATTCTTCGCAAAGACAGACGAGATCAAATCACATATATGCAAAATCTATAAACAGTGGTCGCGAATATAACTATACCGCACAGCCTGATTGAAACACTGAACTACAATGAAAAGAAAGTCCAGAAAGGCGCTGCTCAATGTATTGGTGAAAGGAACTGTTTACTCGACCATGACAATATGAACTTCTATCAAAAGCTGGCGCAGTTTGAAAACAGGAACGTGTTAAATGACCGTGCTGCGACAAAGACCTTGCATGTGTCGTTAAATTTTGACCCTTCAGAAAAAATACCAATTGCACAACTCGTTGATATTGCCGAAACATACATGCAAAAGATTGGTTTTGGCGGGCAGCCTTATCTTATCTATCAGCACCATGATGCCGGGCATCCACACATGCACATTGTAAGCACAACAATTAAGGAAGATGGCAGCCGCATCAACACGCATAACATTGGGCGTAACCAATCGGAAAAAGCACGCAAAGAAATTGAATCAGATTTTAACCTGGTCAAAGCGGAAAACCAAAAACGGCAATATCCAAATGAAATAAAGCCGGTCGATGCAGAAAAGGTACAATATGGCAAATCAGAAACAAAAAGAAGCATTACAAACGTGCTGAATGCAGTTGTTACCAAATACAATTATACATCCCTGCCTGAATTAAACGCCATACTGAAACAATTCAATGTCATGGCTGACAGAGGGCAGGAAGATGGGATCATGTTTAAAAATAAAGGGCTTTTATACAGGATACTCAACAATGAAGGTATTGCTATTGGCGTACCTATTAAAGCAAGTTCCATCAATAACAAACCGACGCTGGAGAAACTGGAAACCCATTTTGAAAAAAATAAAACAACCAGGGATACCTTCAAACAAAAGCTGAAAACAATACTTGATGAAGCATTGCAGCAAAACCCCGGAAGTATTGCGCAGCTTAAACAAACCCTTTCAACAAAACAGGTATTCACCGCTATCCGCCAAAACGCTGAAGGCAGGATATATGGGATAACTTTCGTAGACAATAAAAACAGAACTGTCTTTAACGGCAGTGAAATTGGAAAGCTTTGCAGCATCAGCCATCTGCAATCACAGCTGCTTAAAAATGATGCAGCGGGGCCTCCGATAAGCGAAAAAGAAACAACAGACACTCCCGCCCCTATCCTGAAAACCCACCCGGTTAAAAAACACAAGCAACTTTTGGAAACCAGGCCTCCAGCAACCACCGCCTTTTTGGAACAACTCATGTCACCCACACAACAATTTGACAGTGTACCCTTCCAGCTTATGAAAAAGAAGAAAAGAAAAAAAAGGAAACAATATGTCATCAACAGGAGAGAATGAAACAGATTTAAGAAAGATAATGGACATGACAAGGTATGCAGGAATATTTATCCTGCTGCTAAACTTCTATTATTATTGTTACGCGGCGTTTAAAACATGGAACCTAACAACAAAAATAACAGACAGGTTATTGTTCAATATAGTCCAGACGGGCTTATTTAAACATGATTACTCGTCGAAACTTATCGCCCTTGCATTATTGGGGATATCATTGCTGGGGAGCCAGGGCAGGAAAGAGGAAAAACTAAACTGGAAACCAATTACTGCGTTGCTGTGCAGCGGGCTGACGCTGTATTTTGTGAGCAGTTTGGTTTTTTATCTTGACAGCACGGCAGTTATCATTACCGCTGTTTATATAACCGTCACTTCTACAGGCTACCTGTTGATACTATCCGGCGGTGCATTATTAAGCAGGCTGATCAAAGTAAAAATGGCAGGCGATATTTTTAATGAGGTCAATGAAACATTCCCGCAGGAAGAAAGGCTGATCAAAAATGAATACTCCATCAACCTGCCTGCCGTCTATAACCTGAGAGGGAAAATCCGTCGAAGCTGGATCAACATCATCAACCCTTTTCGCGGGTTGCTGGTAATCGGCAGCCCGGGTGCCGGTAAATCCTGGTTTGTCATACAGCATATAATGAAACAGCATATCGAAAAAGGCTTCGCTATGTTCGTATATGATTTTAAGTTTGACGACCTTTCAAAGATCGCATACAACTGGCTGCTGAAACATGAAAAGAATTACGGCGTAAGGCCAGCCTTTTTTGTTATCAATTTTGATGACCTTTCACAATCGCACCGGTGCAACCCATTGGACCCGGAAGCCATGCACGATATTACCGACGCAACAGAATCTGCGCGAACGATACTGCTTGGTTTAAACAAAGAATGGATCAGCAAGCAGGGTGACTTTTTCGTAGAGTCTCCAATAAATTTTGTAACGGCGATCATCTGGTTCCTCCGCAAATACCAGGACGGCATATATTGTACATTACCACACGCTATCGAACTGATGCAGGCAGATTACGAGGATCTGTTGCCGGTATTAAACACACAACCGGAGATCGAAGTGATGGTCAATCCGTTTATCACAGCCTATCAAAACAACGCCATGGAACAACTGGAAGGCCAGGTCGCTTCAGCAAAAATTGGTATGGCCCGGCTTGCTTCTCCACAACTCTACTGGGTTTTGTCAGGCAATGATTTTAAATTGGATATTAATAACCCGGATGAACCGAAAATTGTTTGCGTTGGCAACAACCCTGAAAAACAAGATATATACGGCGCTGTTTTGTCACTGTATATTTCACGGCTGATAAAATTGGTGAACAAAAAAGGCAAGCAAAAATGCAGCCTTGTATTTGACGAATTTCCAACGATCTTTTTTAACCATATTGATTCGCTTATCGCTACGGCGAGAAGCAACAAGGTAGCCACGACTCTTGCCATGCAGGATTTTAGCCAGCTTAAAAAAGATTATGGCAGGGAGCAGGCGGACGTGATTGTCAACATCACCGGCAATATCATATCAGGGCAGGTAACGGGTGAAACATCCAAGTTGCTGTCCGAACGCTTCGGCAAGATCATGCAGCAACGCGAAAGCTTGTCTATTAACCGCACTGACACGTCCATCAGCCGGTCAATGCAATTGGACAATGCTATCCCACCCTCAAAGATCGCAGCCCTTTCTTCCGGCCAGTTCGTGGGGATGGTAGCGGATGACCCGCACGAAAAAATAAAACTGAAAATGTTTCATTCGGAGATCATCAACGAGACAGATAAACTAAACGCCGAAATAAGATCTTTTAAGCTTATCCCGAAAGTGTCCGGTGTAACACAGCAACAGGTGATGGACAACTATTTCCAGGTGAAGTATGACATTAAGCAAATGATAGAAAAAGAAGTAACCAGGCTGCTCGCCGAAAAGCAGGCGGCAACAAACAAAGTGTAACCCGTAAAAATTATATTTACTGTATGAACAATTGGAACCAATCTTCACGGCGGCATTTTATTAAAAGCACTGCATCCGCAGCGATGCTGTTGTCTATGCCCGGTACTGAATTGATAGCGGCAGTTAATGCAGCGCCAAACAGTCCTAATGGTAACGATCTGCCCTGGTACAAAAAGATCACGCGCTGGGGACAGGTGAATATTACGGAGCAGGACCCTCAGCAATATGACATCGCCTGGTGGCGAAAGTATTGGAAACGCACCGCGACGCAGGGCATCATTGTAAACGCCGGTGGCATCGTGGCATATTATCCTACGCAAATACCTCTGCATAAAAAAGCGGAATACCTTGGGGGACGGGATTTGTTTGGGGAAATATGCGGGGCTGCGCATGAGGATGGCCTGGTTGTCTTTGCGCGCATGGATTCAAACAGGGCAGGCGAAGATTTTTATAAGGCGCACCCGGATTGGTTTGCAGTTAATGCTGAAGCCACGCCATACCGCGCAGACGACTTGTATATTTCCTGCGTGAACAGCCCTTATTATAACGAACATATTCCTGCTATCTTAAAAGAGATCGCGATCCTTTATCGTCCTGAAGGCTTTACGGATAACAGCTGGAGCGGCCTGGGCCGCGACCAAATGTGTTACTGCAATTATTGTCAAAAAAGCTTTCACGATAAAACAGGTTATGATTTACCCCGGCGCAAAAACTGGAACGATAAAATTTACAAGAAATGGATCAACTGGAATTATCAGCGCAGGCTTGAGCTGTGGGACTTAAATAATCGTACGACGAAATCTGCAGGCGGTGAACATTGCATTTGGAGTGGCATGAACAGCGGCCCAATCAGTGGCCAGAGCAACAGCTTCCGGGATTTTAAGGCCATCGCCCAAAAGGCGGATATTATCATGCTCGACGACCAGGCGCGTTCGGAAAACGGCGGGTTCATGCACAACTCGGAAACAGGAAAATTAATATATGGTATTTTAGGATGGGATAAACTCGTCCCGGAAAGCATGGCGATGTACCAGGCACACAAGCCGTGGTTCAGGCTGGCCAGCAAGCCCGTGCCGGAGGCGAGGATGTGGATGGTGGAAGGCATTGCAGGCGGGATACAACCGTGGTGGCACATGATCAGCGCATACCACGAGGACCGCAGGATGTACCATAACCCCGAAGAAGTATTTAACTGGCATAAGGCCAATGAAGCATACCTTATCAACCGTAAACCAGTGACCAATATTGGCGTTGTATGGAGCCAGTTAAATACTGATTTTTATGGGCAGGATAATACAGAAGAAAAAGTTGAATTGCCATGGCGTGGCATTTCTCAAGCACTCATTCGTGCACGTATCCCTTATTTGCCGGTCCATGCCGATGATATTGAAAAAGAGGCAAAGCAGCTTTCTGTTCTTATTTTACCAAACATTGGGGTATTGACAAACGGACAGGTGAACGCAATAAAACGCTTTGCGGAAAATGGCGGCAGTGTTATCGCAAGTGGTGATACGGGCCTGTTTGATGAATGGGGTGATGCACGAACCGATTTTGCATTGGCTGACATTTTTGGCGTTCATTTTATACAGCAAAATAATACGGGCGAAAAACAAAATAAACTGGCGGGTGAAGCATACCACACCTACCTGCGCCTTACACCTGAATTACGCAGGCAGGTTGACGGGCCACACAAACCAGATGAACCAACCATCGAAGGAAAACGGCATGAAATATTGAAAGGCTTTGAAGAAACGGACATTATCCCTTTCGGTGGTTTGTTATACCCGTTGCGCGTTGATACCGGCGCACAAGTATTACTTACGTTTATCCCTCAATTCCCGGTATACCCGCCTGAGAAAGCATGGATGCGCGTGAAGAAAACGGATATCCCTGGCCTTATCATTCGCTCCAACAACAACGGCAGCCGCCTCGCTTGGTTAGCAGCGGATATTGATAAACAATACGGCCGTTCCAATTTGCCAGATCATGGTGACCTGTTAAAGAATATTATCCTGTGGGCTGCTAAAGATGATTTACCGGTATCAGTAACAGGCACAGGGCTTATTGACATTCAGCTTTATCAGCAACCGGGAAGAATGATCATTCACCTTGTCAATTTAACGAATGAAAACACCTGGAAACAACCACTTGATGAACTGATTCCTGTCGGTCCCTTTGATATCAGGGTAAAACTTGCAGCCGAAGTTCCCGGCAATACGGTAAAGTTGCTCGTCGGCAATAAGACAATTCCATTAACTAAAAAAAAGCATGAATGTTATTTTCAACTTACATCCATACTTGATCACGAGGTCGCTGTTATTGAATGAAGCCGATCCTGGCCCTCGGCGGGTTTGGTGGAGTAAGCAATTCCTTGAGGTATTCAAATATCACTGCAATGCTGTTGTCATGGCTAACAACAATCTTTTCTATTTCATCTATTTTCAGTAAAATATCCTTGTGCGTTAATAGCATCTCGCGTATCCTGGTGAAAATTCTGATGACTTGGATGTTGACACTTATAGCGCGCTCACTGTTTAAAATACTTGACAGCATCGCCACACCTTGTTCGGTAAACGCCATCGGCAGGTATCTCGTCCCGCCCCAATTTGAGGTGCCAATTTGGCTCCTCAAGTTTTCAAACTCTTCTTTCGATAATTCAAACATAAAGTCTTCGGGAAAACGCTGCAGGTGCCTTCGCACCTGTCTTTTCAACTGTTTTGTTTCGACCCGGTACAAGTCTGCAAGATGCTCATCAAGCATTACTTTTTTGCCATGTACTAAAAATATCCTGCGCATAATTAGTTCCTCGGTCAATAAGATCTCTGTTTTTTCCATGGTAATATTTTTTAGGAGATTTTTCTAAGCTGGTTTCCAAAAGCGCCCAGGTTATTTCTTTCCATCCACAACTCCTGGATCTTACCTGCCGCCTCTTCAGGTGTTACACGGATATATTTATAAAAATCTTTTTCCGTTTTATGACCGCTGATTTTCATAATAAGTTTTACCGGTGTACCCGCCAGGAATTCGTTTGTACAAAACGACCTTCTCGCCGTATGAGTGGTGATCCATTCGTATTTTGGTTTTATCTCCTGTACATCCTTATTGCCCTTTTTATAAGAAAATTTTATTATTTCATTCAACCCGGCAAGCCTCCCGATTTTTTTGATGTGACGGTTGAATTCCACGTTGGTTAATTTGGGGATGTTATCCTTAAATTGTTTTTCAAATAATTGCATCGCTTCTGTTCTTAACGGGATAACTACCCAGTGGTCCGATTTGAATTGTTTTTTGTAAAGAAAATTCTTCCGAAGATCTTCATACCGCAAACTGGAAAAATCAGAGAACCGTAAGCCGGTTAAACAGGCCATCACAAACAGGTCCCGGTACTCAACCAGGTAGGGGGCTTCAGTTAAATCTGTCATATAGATCCGCTCCACCTCTTCGTAATTCAGGTAGATAGCATCGGTTTCTTCGTCCAAAATTTTGAAGTCTGTCAAATCAATAGGGGCGATAATTTTTCTCCGGGTTCGGTCTTTAATAAATATCCGGAACTGCTTAACCGTCTGCCCGATGGTATTGACTTTTAGCCCCGTTATAGTTTGCTTTCTTCTTTTGTGCTTGTACTTAAAAGTCAGGTAATCAACAAAATCTTCATAAAAATTATAATCAATTGATTCGAATGAAACGGTTTCTTTTCTGAATTCTTCAAACGCTTTTAACCGGTTAGACATTTGTTTGTACACCCGTTGCGTTCCGTCAGATACTTTATTTTTTTTGGAAAGAATGTAATCGTCTAACTGGAAGAAAAGTTCCTTGTTAAATTTGTTATCAAAGCTTGTTGAATAAGTTTTGACTGCTACAGCAAGGTTTTTTGAAACTTCCGCGATGTTGCCACCTGGCTTAAATAACTCTTTCACGAAATTTGCCCGATCAACTACCTTATTTCTCTCTGCCAGTTCAATAATATCTTCAGTCAGCCGAAGCATCTTTTTTATGCTTTCATTGAGCGCATCGGCATCACCGAATTCAACTGGCAATTGCTGTGAGATAATTGAAGGTTTCTTTTTTCTGTTTAGCCAAAAACCAGGTGGGATGGCTATTTCAGTGTTTAACAATGTCCTGTGTCCTGAACTGTAGCAGTACTGGATAAAGATTAAACTGGTTCCGTCCTTGCGAATATCCTTGCGTTCGCAAATCGCTTTGATTGGTGACAACATAACTACCTCGATTTTTACTCGATTTTTTACTCGATTTTTACCCGATTAAGGAATTGTCAACCATTGTAAAGGTAGGAAGATGCGGCGAGACACATTTGTTATAGTAACTTGAAAATCAATGTCTTGCCTGTAAGATTATGTAAAATAAAGTAAGGATTGCATTTCTGCAATCCTTACGAGTGTGAACCGGATTGGATTCGAACCGGGCCTGCTGCTTAGAAGGCGACGCAAGACCTACGATGTCGGTCTTTACCGGTTTATAGCGGTTGACATCGGTTTTTACTGGTTCTATATTGGTTTACTATTGGTTATGATTGGTTTATGCTGGTTCACCCTACTGTATGGGAAACCGGATTTTGGGCGAGTTGGCCCAGGTAAATCGTCCTTTTGAATGGATTGAATGAACCCTACAAAAGTGCCGTTCCGAACCCTAAATAGTGCGGATTTTAGTGTGTGGGATTCTTAAAATTCCCTTAATAATAAAAAAAATTTGATTCAACTTCAATATTGAATTAAATTAGTTTCCAATACTTCAACCGTTTTTTATGAAACCATCTAAACTCAAACTCTTACTAATTTTATGTATTGCTATTAGCATCATAAATTTTAATACATCATTTGCCCAAAGTGGATGTAACTATCAATGGGGAAGTATGCGAGACGCATTCAGCGGTGGCGGTGGCGTTCTTTCTTTCCGTGTGCAAACAAGTAATTGTATAAGTGGGTCGCCATGTGGTTGGCCACTTATAGCCCTTTACCATTCATTTCCGTATTCAGTGAGTATAACTTTGAAACTTCGAGGTTATGATTGTAATAATAAGGTAACGATGTCGACATTTTATGCAAGTAACCTCAGGCAGTATTTCGAATTAAAAGACAACGGTAATTCCCATACTTTCCAAAGTGTATCGGGGGTCGTATCAGCCGAGGTTAGTTACCATAATGGTAACGATTATTACCGGTTAATTTATGACGGCGAATCAAGCACTTTAAAAACCTTAAAAAATGGAAAACCAACTTATTGATTAAGGCCAAAATAAATGATTATGAAAATTAAAAAACATCTTTTTCTGATTATTGATTGCATTCAAAGTAAAACAATTTATTCTGTAGTATTTAATGCATTTAATATGTCAAGTAATTCAAAATCTAAAAAACCAATTTTCAGCTTTATATGCATTCTTTTTTTCATGGCCAATGGTTATTCGCAAACTACCTCTTCTGAACCCACTAAAGACGAAACAATTGCTTGGATTAAATCAAAGATAAAAAATAGACATGAGACCTTTTGTGACTGCGGCCACTATATGACTTTCAAAGAGGGCGGCAACGACTGTCCTAAACAATTTGGCGACAGCACAACAATAGGTTTTGACTGGGAAGATGAAAATAGCGGCTATAGTTATATAGACTTAAATGATGTTACTAATGTCAAACTAGTAAGGTTTAAAAGTGGTAAGAGTGGCGTTGAATTAGTTACCGGAGGTGAAAAGGTGTATTCATATTCTTATGAACCAATTTCGAAAACGGAACGGCGAAATTGGACTGATAACTTCGACATAGACATTAATTGGAATGAAGAAGAGAATCTTGAGTCAAGAATCCTTAATGCAGTTATAAACTTAATCGCCTATAACAAACAAGGGAAATCAAAAGAGGCTTATTGAGAATTAAATTGTGAGGATTCTTGAAATTTGGTAGGGCATATATTGCCACGTTCAGCGATTCTTTAGCACAAGGCGGCGGCCCCATGTCGCCTGGTTCTGGCATTTGACGCCCAGGGCAATAATTGCCGGGTCGGCATATAGCACTTGCCCTGCGCAAATATGAACAACTCAGTCAATCCGTTCCAGGTTGATGGCGTAGTCTCCACCGGCTGCATTGCTTACACCGATAAAAACCGGGTACGTCTTTTCTTCAATAGTAACGTTGTCACGAACGTGATTGGGGGTTAAACCGGATTGTTTCATATACATTTTTTATGACATTATTTTATTCGTTGTAACAACCTGCATAGACAAATTACAAGAATGGATTTAGCTTTCTTTCAGATTCTTGTTTTGTGTTCAAATCCTTCTTTCTTAATTCTATCATTGTGCCTGCATCCATAAGCAATTTTTCATTAAACTTTTCTGCTTCAATATTAAAATTAGCCATATAGTGTTTAGCACCATCAAATCTTGCTTTTGCATTTCTATTTATACCATTAATTATTTCTTCATTGCCAGCGATTGTATGTGTTGTATATTCCTTATAAACGATTGAATTGCCTGATATATAGAAATTGCCATCAAGAAATCCAAAAGGAAATATTTTATCCAAAAGATGATAATCACCCTTTACTGGAACAATCATTTGCACATAATTGTACACTGTACCAGTCAAGCCTACCGGTAAACCGATAGGTGCATTGTTAAGATTGAATTTATTAGCACCAATAATTGATTTTGTATTTTGGGTGTCTAAATCTAAAAGCTTAATTGAATATTTACTTTTAATATTAGTCAAAACCAAATTTCCCTCCAAGTAATGTAGGGGCAAACCAGATATGTGTTTTGTAACTTCTGCAACAATAGGGTCGAATATTTCTCTCATAAATTTTCTTTCCCAAAAATGTTTCAAATCTCATGCTAACAAACGTTGTCAGACATTATGGCAGAAACCATCCCATAGTCGTATTTGGGTTTGGCAGCTGTGACAGAATTTGAAAAGAGTATAAACCTAAAGAAACCAGTCAGGGCGCCCAGGATTGACCGGAATTGAACCAGGGATATGCCGTCTTAGAACCCATCCAGTGCCAGATAATTAAGTTTTTAGGGACTGTGCTTAAAAAAGGAAAGGGTTCCAAATGAATGAAACCCTTTGTGGTGTTGCCGTGAACCGGATTGGATTCGAACCAATGGCCTGCTGCTTAGAAGGCAGCTGCTCTATCCAGCTGAGCTACCGGTCCGTATTTACGCAAAAATATCAAATTCAAAACCAATGGCCTTCCCGGTTAGAAACCGGAATGCTCTATCCAGCTGAGCTACCGGTCCGTATTTGCGGGGCGCAAAAATAAATGTTAATTCGCTTGTAACCAAACGTAATAATGCTGATATTAGCTTTAAATATGCCAATCACCAAATTTGTCATACTAATACTAAAAATTTTTACCCTTGCCCTCGTGGTTAGTACAGGCGTATTTCTTATCGCAGTATATACAAATACTTTTCTTCTTAATGCGGTATTGCCTGTAACAACAAAAGTATCTGCTTTTCCTTTTTTTGCGGCAATCATTTATGCATTTTATACAGGCCTGGAGTTCAGCCTGTTCTTTATATCTTTTATATTGCTTATCATAAGGCTAAGTATTGTTTCGGCCACCATTTTCACCATCAGGGATATCATTCAGTTCTACAAAAAATTCATCATTTCAAGCTTTATTGTAATCGCGGTTATGGTTTGCGCTTTATCGGTATTTTTTTCAAATTTTTCCGGCAATACCAGGGATATACAAAACAGTTTTATAAACGGAAATATAATACCTTACGCCCTGCCTTGCTTTTGGCTAATTTTGGCAACCGTTTATTACAGGAATTACCAATCAAAAATCAACGAACCCGATGGATGTAAAGATAGAAGCTGGCTGGAAGGAAATACTGAAAAATGAATTTACCAAAGATTACTTTCAACAGATAACCGCATTTTTAAAAACCGAAAAAGCCCAGGGAAAAATTATTTACCCACCCGGTCCCCTCATTTTTAATGCATTTGATAAAACGCCTTTTGATAATATTAAAGCAGTTATACTGGGGCAAGATCCTTACCACGGCCCCGGGCAGGCTCATGGCTTATGTTTTTCAGTGCCGGACGGTGTACCACCGCCGCCATCTCTTGTTAATATTTACAAAGAATTGAATACAGATATTGGCATGCGCATACCCGGTACAGGCAATCTTACCAAGTGGGCCGAACGCGGTGTGTTTCTGCTGAACGCTGTGCTAACAGTACGTGCCAACGAACCGGCAAGCCACTCAAAAATAGGCTGGATGGAATTTACAGATAACGTTATAAAAAAAATATCGTCAGGCAAAGAAGGGGTTGTATTTTTACTATGGGGCAGGTTTGCACACGATAAACAGCAGCTTATAGATGAAACAAGACATCATGTATTAAAGGCCGCACACCCCTCTCCTTTCAGCGCAGATAAAGGTTTTTTTGGTTGCAGGCATTTCAGTAAAACAAATCATTTACTATCCCAAAGCGGCATTGATCCTATTGACTGGAGCGTGAGCTAAGAAAGCTGCATGCTATACGCCTTACGCTATACGCAAAACCTTCATAGCATATAGCTTACAGCCTATAGCTTACAGCGGTTTTTCCCTACTTTTGCGCTTTATGAAATTTGCAAAAGAAATAGCGGGCAGGATTTGGGCTTTGTGGGCATTGCTGCTTTTTACAGGTACTATGTTGATTTTTTTCCTTTTTTTCCTTTTTTGTTTTGTATTGCCGGAGCCTAATGCCTCAAAATGGTTTCGCACAGTTTCAAGAGTGTGGATGGCCATATTTTTAAACCTTACAGGCTGCCCGCTTAAAATAGTTGGTAAACACAATTATGAAAAAGGCAAAAATTATGTGGTAGTATGCAATCATAATAGTTTAATGGACGTGCCTGTAACTACGCCATACATGCTGAATGCCAATAAAACAATTGCCAAAAAAAGCTTCGCCAAAATACCATTGTTTGGATGGATATACGGCGCCGGGGCAATACTTGTTGACCGAAAAAGCGAACAAAGCAAGCGTGAAAGCTATGAGCAAATGAAACAGACTTTGGCCATTGGGCTCGATATGGTAATTTACCCGGAAGGCACACGCAACAGAACAGGCAATCCGCTTAAAGCCTTTTACGACGGTGCTTTTCGCCTGGCTGTTGAAACAGGCAAGCCTGTTATGCCTGTGCTTTTATTTAATACACAAAAAGTATTACCGGTACACAAAGTTTTTTTTATGACACCCCACAAAATTGAAATGCATTTTCTGCCACCTGTTAGCAGCGCAGATATTTCTTATAAAGAACTGAAAGAAAAAGTGTTCACCATTATGTGGAACTACTACGAAGCCAATAAATAATTTTTTGTTACCGGCGGTAAATCCCTATTAGGCTTTACTTGCATCGCACTCTTGTACTATAATAACCGCTATTCATCTTTCTAAAAACACGTAATTCATCCGGAGTTAAGAAAACTGAAACAAAATGATTCACCCATTTCATTTTATCTGTAATATCTTCAAAAAAATTCTAACTGTTAAGCCATGGATGAAAATAAATCTGCAAGAAGAAATTTTATTAAGCTTTCCGCGATGGGGCTGGGTGGAGTAGCCGTTGCGCCGTTAGGCAGCAGAACAAAAGAAACTCCGATATTGAATGCTTCAGCCAACACAGCCGGCAAAAAGCTGAATATCGTATGTGTGGGTGCACACCCCGGCGATCCTGAATTTGGATGTGGCGGCACTATGGCAAAATACAGCGATGCAGGCCATGCTGTAACATTTTTGTATATCACCCGCGGCGAGGCAAGCGACCCTTCTAAAACATTTGCAGAAATGGCCGCCCTGCGCACAAAGGAAGCTGAAGTTAGTTGCAAAGTGCTTAATGCAAAGCCAGTTTTTGCAGGCCAAATTGACGGTAACACAGAATTAAACAAACAAAAAAGTGAAGAAGCTACCAAGCTCATCTCATCAGAAAAACCAGATATTGTTTTTACACAGTGGCCCGTTGATGCGCATCCTGACCACCAGGTTACAGGATTATTGGCATTAACAGCCTGGGTAAAATCGGGCCAGCAATTCGACCTTTATTTTTACGAGGTAAATACCGGGGTGGAAACAATGGCCTTTACACCCACCGATTTTGTTGACATTACCGATGTTCGTGACAGAAAAAAGGCTGCCATGTTCGCCCATAAAACACAATCTCCCGAAGAAACATACAATTCCTACTTTAAGCCGCTCGAAGACTTCCGGGGCTTGCAAGCCAGCGTAAAAGCAGCAGAAGCTTTTATTCATTTTAAGGCAAAGGCAGACCGTGCAAGTATCATAGGTTTATAAGCTGCAATAAAAGTCATGAGCCATTTATATCCACATCGCCTTTATCATCAAAATAAGGTATTTCATCGTGGCTAACAGTTTCTTTTTGTTGCCAATAGGCTAATGTAACTATGTGGCCGGTTTTCGTTTTTAGCATTCTTCCAAAAATAGCATTGACGGGATTAAAAGTGTAATCAGTTACGCCAACTGTAAATGTTTCCGGCGCAGGTTGGGGGGGCGGAGGCATTGCTGCAGGTTCTCCCGGTTTAGGCGGTGGCGCCGGGGCTATCTTAGGCGGCGGGGTGGGCGCTACCACTACGGTATAGCCATTACTTTCAAGCAATTCTTTAAGAAAGGCAACTCTTTCAGGCTTTACATTTTTTTCAGCAATGCCGTATTTAACACCATCAAGTTCCTCAAATTCATGATTCTTATTAATAGCCATAACCAACTAATGTAATGATTGTATAAAATCAAATATCCAGCTAAATAAACCTGTAAGTACAATGCCAGCTCCGCAAATTATAAACGCCAGTTTTACTGAATCATTAAGCTTTATTTTATCTACCGGCGTTTCGTTTTTATCCATGAACACCGCCCTTACGATCCTTAGATAATAGTAAAGGGATATGACCATGTTTAACGCGGCAATTGTGATGAACCAATATTCACCCTTTGCGGCGCCTGCAGTTAATAAGAACAATTTACCAAAGAAGCCCGCGGTTGGCGGAACGCCGGCCAAAGAGAATAAAGCCAGCGCAAGAACCCAGCTAAGAAAAGGGTTGGTTTTATATAATCCTTTGTAATCGTCTATATTTTCTTTGCCGGAGTGTTCGCTGATAACAGATGCTATGCCAAATGCAGCGAGATTGGAGAATACATATATCAATATAAAATAAGTTACAGCAGTAACACCCGTGTTGTCACTGCTGCTCATGCCAACTAAAATAAAGCCCACCTGCGCAATAGACGAAAATGCAAGAAAACGTTTAATATTTTGCTGGCGCAGTGCAAATAAATTACCAATTATCATAGTGGCAACTGCAAGTATTACAAGCATATTATACCACACTGCCTGCATAGGCTGAAATACCTTATACAAAGCGCTTATAAAAATAAATGCAACGGAGCCTTTTGATATAACAGAAAGGAAAGACGATACTGCAATCGGCGAACCCTCATACACATCGGCAGTCCATAAGTGGAAAGGAACTATAGATAGTTTGAAGGCAAACGCCGAAAACAGGAAAACAAATGCAAGCACCTGTAACGATGAGCCATCTAATTTTGCCGGAATTTCAGCAAAACTGATGGTTCCTGTCGCACCGTACATCAGCGAAATACCAAATAGTAATATGCCCGAAGAAAATGCTGAAGAAAGGATCATTTTCATTGCGCCTTCAGAAGATCGTTTTTTCTCCAGGTCAAAATTTGCCAATGCTGCTACTGGTATCGTGGACAGTTCCAGTGACAAAAAGAATATAAGTAAATTACCGCTGGAGATCATAAAGAACATACCCAGCAGAGCTGACAGTATAAGCATAAAAAATTCAGCCATATGCTGGCTTTTCTTTAGCCAGTCAGTGAATAACAACGATATAAGATAAACTCCAAGGTTTAAAATATTCTTTTGAAAAGCAATCAGCGTTGAAGTATGAAACATATCGCCAAACAATGCACCTTCTTTATTAAAGAAAAACCCACTGATAAGATTTATCAATAACAAAACCTGTATAATCGGCAACAGCGCCTCATTCCTTACTCCCTTGCCAATTTTTATCAGCAATAAAAGAAAGATGATGGCAGTAACCGCCAGTTCACTTTTCATCAATGTAAAAATATCATTCATCCAATCATATTTTATTTTCCGGCAATCCTGTTCATAATAATTTCAGCAGCCGGCCTTAATAATTCGTTCAACCAATTGGGTGCTATACCAATGCTCAAAATACCGGCAACCAATATAATGGCGGCAAGCTTTTCATTCCATGCAGCGTCTTTCAGTTGCAGGAAAGCCGCATTTTTTATCGGCCCCATAGCGGTTCGCGCAATGGCCCTTAAAATATACACTGCCGTAACAACTATGCTCATAGCTGCCGCAATAGTGGCTACCCGGTGAAATACATCATTATTCTGCCAGGAGCCAACTAGTACAGTCATTTCAGCCACAAAACCACTCAGGCCCGGCAGGCCAAGCGAGCAAAGGCCCACGATAAAAAATATGGTAGCAATAAAAGGCATCACTTTCATCAACCCTCCCATTTCGGCTACCATCCGTGTGTGTGTGCGGTCGTATATCATCCCAATAACAGCGAAGAAGAGAGCCGTCATCAAACCATGTGATACCATTTGTATCAATGCGCCTGTTATAGCGGTTTGCGTTAACATGCCAATACCAAGCAAGCTAAAACCCACGTGGCTTACTGACGAATATGCGTTGATATATTTCAGGTCCTTCTGCATCATTGTAGCAAAAGCCCCGTATAAAATTGCAATCGCCGAAAGAGCAATAATAATGTTTGCATACTCTTTCGCACCTTCCGGTAAAAGATAGGTAGCGACCCGCAAACAGCCGTAACCACCAAGTTTCATAGATATACCCGCAAGAAACATAGACCCTGCAGTAGGCGCAGATGAATGCCCGTCAGGTACCCAGGTATGCAAAGGGAACAATGCGGTAAATACACCAAACCCAACGAACAGCAGGGGGAATACAATCATTTGTATGTTGCCCGGTATAGTGGTTTTTGCTATTTCTGTCAAATCGAAACTATGGCCGGCTACAAAGTACAAACCAAGAATACCAACCAATATCAAAGCAGAACCTCCCATAAGCATTAGTGCCAGCTTATTGGCACTGTACTCTTTTCGGCCCGTACCCCAAATGCCGATCAAAAGGTATTTTGGTATCACTGATATTTCGAGAAAGAAGAAAAGGATAAACAGGTCGAGCGAGATAAAAAATCCATAAGCGCCCAGCCCGAGAAGAAGAAGCAGGAAATAAAATTCTTTTGTCATCTTCTCAATATTCCAGGAAACAAGTACACCTGCAATAGAAACAAATGCGGTAAGCAATATCATGACCACTGAAATACCATCAACACCAAAATGCAGGCTTATATTCAGTGATTGAAACAACGGGTAGCGCTGCTCAAATAACATTTGCGCGGTGTTGCCTGTTGCCCTCTCCTCTTCAAAAGTATAAAGCAAAATGAAGGCTAATGCCAGTTGCGCCAGAGACCCAATAAATGATAGCCATTTTACCTGTCGCCCGTTGGCTGACAGTAATACTGCTAAAGCTGTAAGTAACGGTACAATTAAGAGTAATAAAAGGTTCATCAATTTTTATTTATCAAATACCCTATTTCCAAACGTAAATAAATAACGCCGCCAGCACAATAACTCCTGCCAAAAAATAAATGGCATACTGCTGTACTTTACCTGATTGAATTTTTTTGATCCCAACCGAAATCGCCTGGGTTGTTGCACCCGTTAGGTTCACCGCTCCGTCCACCACATTTCTGTCAAACCAGGCTGCAGGTTTGCCGATAAGATTGAACAGTATTTTCTTTGTTATGAAAACATATACTTCATCAATATAAAACTTGTGATATGCCGCCTTGTAAAACCCATTGAGCGATGCGGCAATTTTAGCAGGCCTGTCATTCTGTGACCGGTAAAGCCACATGGCTGTAAAAATTCCCGTAAGGCCTAAAACAACCGGCGCAATGGAAAATTGTAAATGGAAATTCGATTTCAGTGGTGTTCCATCAGAGCTTACATATTCTCCGAACGGAATAAAGCCTGCTGCTGCGGCGCCAATTGCCAATAACACAAGTGGTAGCATCATCACAAAGCCTCCTTCGCCGTGATGGCTTTCGCCATGACTTTCGTATGGCTTGCTCCAGAAAATATTAAAGTACAAGCGAAACATATAGAAAGCAGTAAGGCCCGATGTGATCAACGCTATATAATAAATAGCAATATTATTTTGATACGCCGCCAGCAAAATTTCCTCCTTACTAAAAAACCCGGCAAACGGCGGCACACCGGCTATCGCCAAACAAGCAATTAGAAAGGTAATATGTGTAATGGGCAACTGTTTTCTTAACCCGCCCATATCTTTCATTTCATTGCTATGTACATAATGTATGACGGCTCCTGCCGCGAGGAAAAGCAATGCCTTGAACATGGCGTGCGTAAAGAGGTGGAATAATGAGGCTGTGAAACCCAAACCTGCTTCGCCACCATATTTTGAAACACCAAGCGCGAACATCATATAACCAATCTGCGACATTGTTGAATAAGCGAGTACCCGTTTTATGTCTGTTTGTGTACAGGCAATGATAGCTGCGAATATTGCTGAAACGGCGCCTACCCAGCCAACAATTACCAGTGTATTTGGGGTAGTGATTGCAAACACCGGGAACAATCTTGTAACAAGGAAAACACCGGCTACCACCATTGTTGCGGCATGTATCAATGCTGAAACAGGTGTTGGGCCTTCCATTGCATCTGGCAACCAAATATGTAACGGGAACATCGCGCTTTTACCCGCACCGCCAACAAAGACCAATGCTGCACCCCAGGTGATGGCGGAAACCCCCATAAACGAATAGCTTACCGCAGTATTAAACTCCGAAGAACCTGGCACAGTTAAACGCTGTATGAGTGTTTGAAAATCCAGCGTGCCGGAACAAAACGATAATATTAATATCCCAATCAAAAATCCAAGGTCTGCAAAACGGGTAACAATAAAAGCTTTTTTACAGGCCGCAACTGCGCTGGGTTTATCGTAATAATATCCAATAAGAAGGAAGGATGAAACTCCTACAAGCTCCCAGAAAATATATATCTGGAAAATATTGGAAGCCAGCACAAGCCCCAGCATCGAGAAAGTGAATAATCCCAGGAAAGAATAATAAACCGGGAACCGCTCCTCCCCTTTCATGTAACCAAGGCTGTAAATATGCACCATGAGCGAAACGAAAGTGACCACAACAAGCATCATCACTGAAATAGGGTCAATATATATTCCCATATCAATTGAAAGGCCTTTGTAAAACTCAAGCCATGTTAACTGAAGCGGAATGAATTTCTGATAGATGCTATCAACCTTTCCATACACAAAAAAATATTCGTAAGCGGTGTATAATGCCAAAACCGTTGACGCGAGCAATAACACCGTGGCAAGAATACCGGAACTGTTCCTGAAAACCTTTCTGCCAAACAAGCCCAGCAAAACAAAGCCGGCAAGGGGCAATAAAGGGATCAGCGCTATAATGGTTGCGTTAGGCATACTGTTAATACTTTAGATCTTCGTCATTTACAACATCAATGGAATGATGGCTACGGTACAAATTGATAATGATTGCTATGGCTACAGCGGCTTCGGCGGCCGCTATTGCGATAATAAATACCACAAAGAACAATCCGTCCATTTTACCGGGCCACAAATATTTATTGAATGCAATAAAATTAAGGTTCACACTGTTCAGTATTAGCTCGATGCTCATCAGCATGGTAATAAGGTTCCTGCGTGTAAGAAAACCATATACGCCAATAAAGAAAAGTGCAGCACTGATAAATAAAATATGATACAGTCCGGGTTCCATCATGTTTTTTCGGGTTTACTTCTTAACGCTATTACAATACATCCTATCATGGCTGCCAATAATAGCATTGAAATAATTTCAAAGGGTAAAGCATATCCCCCATCGCCTACACTCATCATATTTTTACCGATATTAAGCACTGTTACCGGCTGTGCTGCTTCAGCCGGGCTATTAAAATCGTGCTGATAGACCTGCAGCATGGTTAATGCAAAGGCACAGAATACTGCAAGCGCAGAAAATATTTTCCTCCCCAGTCGTTGCTTTGGTAATTTTTCACCAGCTTGTTGTGTTAAAAAAATAGAGAAAATAATGAGCACAACAATGCCCCCAACATACACCACTATTTGCACTGCAGCAATAAACTGGTACTGCAGCCAGAAATAAATACCGGCTATGCCTATTAATGAAAATAAAAGATAAATAGCAGCACGAAATATCTGCCGTGTTGAAACAGACAGCAAGCCGCACGTAAGTGTTTGCAATGCGAGCAAATAAAATATTATGGTTGAACCATTCATCATTCTACGCCTTCCATTATTTTGGAGCCGGGATTATTTAAAATTTTCGTTAGCTCATTCCTGTCAAAAACACTGTGTTCAAAGGTTTGCGCCATCTTTATGGCATCCGACGGGCAGGCTTCAATACACAGGTTACACATGGTACACAACTCAAGATGATATACTAATTTATCAATAGCCTTTTTCTTCTTCCCCTCTGGGCTAATATCAAATTTTGTGATCACTTTTATAGTGCCGTTGGGGCAAGCCAATTCACATGCAGTGCAACCGGTGCAACGGTGTTCATTATTTTCATCGTGCGGCATCACCACTTCGCCCTTGAACCGCTCCGGTAAAACCAGTGTATCGCGGTTATCAGGGTATTGCTGCGTGATGATCTCTTTGTGATGCGTAAAATAATACATCGTACGTCTCATCCCTGTTGCCAGCGATCTCACAGCACCCCAAACGTCTTTTATGTATTTTGTTATAAACATTTTGTTTGCTTCATTTTACAAATGTTATCAATATTGTTTGCCTCACACACCTTTATCAAAAATGCCATCCCAATATTGCCATTGCTGTTGTTACCAATAAATTTACCATACTTATTGGTAATAAATATTTCCACTCCAGGTTCAATAGTTGGTCAATCCTTAATCTCGGAAATGTCCACCTGAACCACATGATCACAAATATTAAAAAGAATGTTTTTCCAAAGAACCAAATGCTTGAAGGAATAAAATCCATCACATGGTTAAATCCCTGCCAGTTGCCAATGTGAAAAGGCATCCATCCACCAAGGAATAATGTAGCACCAATAGCACAAACGATAAATACATTTACATATTCGGCAAGAAAGAACAATGCGAATTTCATTCCTGAATACTCCGTATGAAAACCTGCGGTTAGTTCTGATTCTGCTTCGGCCAAATCAAAGGGCGCCCTGTTGGTTTCCGCGGTAACAGCAATAATAAAAGTTATAAAGGCAACAACCACGGGTATATGCCCTTTAAATATCCACCAGCCATCGGCCTGAGATTGTATGATATCCGAAACCTGCAAGCTGCCGGTAAGCACTACGATTGATAATACGGAAAGGCCTGCAGATAACTCGTAGCTTACAATTTGCGCCCCACTGCGCATGGCGCCCATAAGTGAATATTTATTATTGCTTGACCACCCAGCCATTAAAATACTGATGACCATGATGGATGAAACAGCAGAAACATACAGTATCCCGATGTTAAGATCCCACAGCTGAAAATCTTTTGCAAATGCGATAGGCGCCATCAGCAACATAGCCACGATCATAGCAATAAATGGAGCGAGATTGAATAATAATTTATCAGCGCCGTTAGGGGTTAATCCTTCTTTTACCAATAGTTTTAAAGTGTCAGCTAAAGATTGCAACATTCCTTTAGGGCCTACCCTATTTGGGCCAAGGCGTATTTGCATCCAGGCTGATACTTTTCTTTCCATAAGAACCAGTACCAAACCTAATGTCGCAAACAAACCAATTACCGCGACACCGGCAATAACCATTTCAATAGTTAAAGCAAGCGTTGGATTGAAGGTTTTGTTTAACCATTCATTGATCTCATCGGCGATATGACTAAAACTCCACATTGTTTTTATTTATCTGTCTATGTCCGGTATTACAAGGTCGAGTGTTCCCATCATTGCTACAAGGTCTCCAAGCTTACTGCCACGGGCAATATGATCCAATACAGACAGGTTTGAGAATCCGGGTGAACGAAATTTTATCCTGTATGGAGTTGTACCGCTCTCGCTCACAATATACACACCCAGTTCGCCTCTTGCTGTTTCAACCCTTTGATAAAATTCTCCTTTAGGCAATTTCAATACAGCTTTTGTTTTTGCCTGGAAATCGCCTTCGGGGATATTGTCTATTAATTGTTCTATAATTCTTACTGATTGCTGCATTTCCCTTATTCTAACCATGTAGCGCGCAAACGAATCACCGCCTGTTTCAAGTATTTCATCAAATTCTACCTTATCATATGCATCATAGGGATAATACTTTCTTATATCACAGCTTACTCCGCTGCCCCTTGCTGTTGGCCCCGTGCAACCATAAGAAATAGCATCTTCCGGTGATAAATACCCAACCGTTTTCATTCTGTTCTGAAAAATGATATTGCCGGTCAGCAGTTCGGCATATTCATGAATTTTACGTTTGTATAACTGGATGAAACTCTTTACCCTGCCCTGGAAATTTGCATGAATATCCTGCATAACGCCACCCGGTACCATATAGTTCATGGTTAACCTGGCGCCACAAGTTTCTTCCATAATGTCATTGATGGTTTCCCTCTCTCTAAATGCATGAAAGAACGGAGTGAACGCCCCAATATCCATCGCCATTGCCCCCCACCAAAGCTCATGTGAAGCAATCCTCGTTAATTCATCCATCAAAACCCTTATCACCTGCGCCCTTTGCGGTATCTCAACCTGTAATCCTTTTTCAACACATAAGGCACACGCATGATTATTGATATGAGCAGACAAATAATCCATCCGGCTTGTCACGTAAATAAACTGCCGGTAAGTAAGGCTCTCACACATTTTTTTAATAGTTTCACCATTAAGCGTAATAACCAGGTGCAATACACCATG
>Ga0206922_1059_pt1 | contig 30787 bp, 22 predicted proteins | sample Alteio_BWOrgHeat_63_FD_152976 | JGI IMG/M metagenome (GOLD analysis project Ga0206922, IMG submission 152976) | Enriched cells from forest soil in Barre Woods Harvard Forest LTER site, Petersham, Massachusetts, United States -... | ecosystem: Environmental > Terrestrial > Soil > Temperate forest >... | reverse complement strand
GCTCTTATCCCCTGTGACGGTCATAGCCGGCGTCAGCCCCATTGCATCCGCAGGTGACTTTATGAGTACGAAATTGTGATCGTATCCCCGGCCCGCCCGCAGCTGCGGATCCTTCGCCTCTATCCGGGCGCCAACGGTCATGGGCTTACGAAAGTCGAAGGGTGTTCCATCCACCGGCTCGATCGTGCCCCTGGGGAATTTGTTGTCGTCCACCGGCGTATACTTATCCGCGTTGATCGTCAGCAGGTGGTTGTTGATATTTCCACTGCCCTCACCATTGAGATTAAAATAAAAGTGATTGGACAGGTTGACAATGGTCGGCTTATCCGTGGTGGCTTCATAGGTGATCCTCAAAGTCTCGTCCTTTTCAATCGCATAGGTGACTTTTACCTGGAGCGCGCCGGGAAAGCCGCCATCCCCATCCGGTGACAAAAGACTGAACTCTACCTTGCCATCATCTACCTGTTTACCCTCCCATACCTTGTCCTCATATCCCGCAGTGCCGCCGTGGATGAGCGCTGGTCCGTAATTAGGCTCCAGGTTGGATGTCTGCCCTTCCAGTACCAGTTTGGTCTTGCTCAGTCTGTTCACCACCCTTCCGATGGTGGCGCCGGAAAATGGATCATAGTCCTGGTATACCGAAAGGCTGTCGAAACCCGCGACCACGCTTACGGGCGCACCTTTTTTATCCGGCGCCTGCAGGTACACCAGTCTGGCGCCATAATTGGTAAGCGCTGCTTTGAAATTGCCTTTTTTGTTTTTTATATAATACAGATGATTGGTATGTCCCTCCACCGTCTTTTCAAAAGCCATCTTTTCCGGCGCGGCAACGGCCATACCGGGCTTCCTGTTTATCAGGCCATTGATAAGCCTGTCATCCAGGGTGGCAGGATTTCCCACCCAGGCTATTTTTCCGTACCCGTCCACGATAAAGGCAGCAGGCGCATGGATGGTATGCAGCCATTTTTTGACGGTGACACTCCCTGGCTCATCGATCCCCACCGCATAATTGATCGAGTCCTTTTGTTTTTCCAGGAACCCATTGAGATAATCCAGGTATCCCGTGTCAGCCGTGCTTCGAAAAGCCTCGAAGATGCTGACCACTTTGAGCCTGCCGGCAAACTTCCCGGTGATCTCGCGCAAATGCGGCATCACATCCATGCAAGGCGGACAATACATACTGGTCAATTCCAATAGATAAAACTTTCCCTTTTCAAATCCGGAGATCCCATCGCCGGTTGCCCATTTTTGGATCGCTATGGCCGGAGCCTCATCACCGGGCTCGAGATCAGCGGCTCTCTTTTCCTGTGCGGTTATTGTCAATTGCATCGTTACCAGCATGAGTAGCAGGCAACAGCTGTTGATAAGCTGTTTCAACATCTGAAAAAATTTAAATGATTAGAAAATTTCGGTTAATAGCCGTCGTTCTGTGTCAGATGCTTATCCATCTGGATCTCGGACAACGGTATTGGATACAATTGCCAATCGCTTTTCCAGGTGCCACCTTTCGCCTGGCATACATTGCCGGGGGCGCCCATCACGGTGTCGATGGCCTTTGTGCGTTTGAGATCGAACCAGCGGTGGCCGAATTCAGTGAAAAGTTCCACCTGCCGCTCGTGTAAGATCGCCGCCAGAATGGAATTTTTATCCGTGGCGCCCGCATAGGGCGATAATCCAGCCCGGGCCCGTATTACGTTCAGATCTGCGATGGCATCCGTACTGTTTTCCTGCTGCGCCCTTGCTTCCGACCGGATCAGGTATTGTTCCGCCAGTCGCAGCATCGTGGTATATTCAGCCCTGGACGTGGTATTCGGGATGATCTTGTATTTAAAGGCATAAGAATAAGGGATGCTATTGAACACAGTATCATGTACCCAATGTGTTCGCCTGCTATCCCCCGGCTCGAAGGCATGTAGAAGAAAAGGGCTCATAGAGACCACGGTGCCGGGAGCGCCCAGCATGACATACCGGTAAGCATCATAGGTGTCATAACTTGCCGTTAATTCCAGCGGTTGTATCTGCCAGATAGCCTCCCTGTTATTGGCAAGGAACACGCTGTCCAGGCTGGTTTTCAGTCCGTATACCGTTGAATTACTGATGACGGCTGTCGCCTGCGTCTCCGCATCCTTCCAATCCCCGAGGTATAGATAAACCCTTGCCAGCATGGCCGTAGCCGCCCATTGATTGGGAATGGTCCTTTCAGTACTGGTCGTCAGCGCATCAGGCCCGACATAATTTACATTCAGAAGCCGCTGTGCATCCAGCAGGTCCTGTTTGATCAGGTCGTATACCTGGGTTACGGACGACCTTGCTATCACACCATTGATGGAATAGTTCGTGGAGGTCAGCAAAGGAATATCGCCCCACATATTGGTCAGGTAAAAGTTTAAAAATGCCCGTATGAACTTGGCTTCACCTATCAATTGATCACTCACCTGCGGCGATACGGAGGAATTAGGCAGGTTGGTCAGCACGTCGTTACAGGTATAAATATACTGTTGATAGAATTCACTCCAGAAATAAAGGTTGGTCTTATTGAGCAGACTATTGCTGTAATACTGCGATTCAGAAACGCTGTTGCCATAATAAGTAAGTTCATCCGCTGATAAACCCGTTATATAACCCAGGTATCCCACCAGGCCAAGCCGCGCATTGCCCAGGTTGGACATATTGCTGTATAGGCCGGTCAGTACCGAGGTTGCCGTAGCATTGCTGGAATAAACATTGGAGCTTGCCAGCTGGCTGCTGGGAGCATCCACCTGTACCAGTTTTTTACAGGACTCATTACTCATCGAAAGCAGCAGAAAAAATATATAAGCATGGATCTTTTTCATGATGTTAGAATTTACAGGTTCACCTTTATACCGCCTACGAAAGTCCTCAGTAAGGGCGTAGTGTTGAAATCAGTGATCTCGGGGTCTCCTAAAAAGCTGCTGAAAGTGCAGATATTCTGTCCGTCGATATAAATCAATACACTGGACATATGTAAATGAGCAAGCCATCTTTTGGGCAGATTGTAGCTCAGATCGACGTTCTTAAGCCGGATATAGGACGAATTGATAATGCCATAATCACTGATAGATACAGGACCGGTTACAGAATAAGCCAGCGAGCCATAGGAAGCAGTTGCTTTCTCATACCGGGCCTTGTCCCCGGGATGATGCCACATATGTTCCCATTCCGAGGTCAATATATTATTATCCATTATTCCCGCAAGTCCGTTGCCACCCACCGCCGGATCCATAGTCCGCTGGTTGACAAAATAGAGGGAAAAGCCCAATTGAAAGCCTTTGTAGCTGAAGCTGTTTTCCAGCTCGCCGTAATATTTAGGCGCGCCATCCACCTTTGAGATCATATAATCCGAGGTATAGGTAGGTGTATAGGTCCGATTGCCTTTTCTGTCCACGAACTGGTAAAGACCGGTGGTATCATTGACACCGATACAATGGAACACATTCCTGGTGGACAAAGGCTTGCCCAACGTGTAGTAGATGGACATATATGAATCCTGGAAGTCAGGATAGGCCACCAGCTTATTATGGTTGAAGGAAATATTGAAGTTGCTCTTCCAGCTAAAGTCCTTATGCTGGATATTGGTGGAAGAGATCACCAGCTCGAGGCCTGCGTTCTGAAGCAGCGCCGGGCTATTTACCTGTACTGAACCTGGTCCTACCAATACAGGTAAGAGTGCAGAGATCAGTTGATGGGAAGACCGGCTAAGATAATAACTGGTGGTCATGTTGATCCTGTCTTTTAAAAAGGACAGTTCCAACCCCACCTCTCCTTTCCGCGTCACCTCCCACGCAAAATCCGGGTTGCTCAGACTGGTAGGGTAAAGTCCGATAGCATTCTGGTAAGTATCCGCACTGTATACAGCCTGGTACAGGCTCAGATACCTGTAATCCCCGATCTGGTCATTCCCGGTGACCCCATAGCTGCCGCGCAATTTACCGAAACTGAGAAATGGCAGGCCTTTCCACCAGTTCTCTTTGGTGAAGATCCAGGTACAGGCCGCCGAACCGAAATTAGCAAACTGTCTGCCAGGCCCGAACTTACTGCTTCCATCCCTGTTTGCCGTCAGGTCCACTATATACCTGTCACTATAGTTGTAAGTTATTCTGCCGAACAGGGATGCATACTTGTAGGCGCTGACCGAGGCATAGGGATAGGTAGAGGCGGCGCCAACAGGGGACTGCAGCTGCGCATCACTGGGATAATCAGATGCGCTTATACCCGCCACATTGATGTTTTGATTATCGATGGAGGCGCCGGCTACCACCACGAGATCGCTCTGTCCTATTCTCTTTTTATAGTTCAATTGGGGCGTAATGGTATATGAATGGTTCGTCTGATAAGCAAAACCAGCGTTATTCACCGGGTTATATAAAGGGTTCAGACTTGATAAGGGCATAGAGGTATGCTCATAGGTCTCTATCAGGTTGTAACCAAAATTGGAAGACAGTTCCAGCCCCGGCAATAATTCATAAGACAACTGGTAGGAGGCCAGCAGGTTACTGACGCTGATAATGTCTGGATTGTACAGGCTTTGAAATGGATTGCTCCAGGTGCCATTGGCCCAGTTCAAGGCGCCGGTTGCCGTATACACAGGCGGTGCATCCGGTGCATGGGTGGAATACTTACTCATGTCCTGCTGCAGGCTCGTGTTGTGGTTCCCGGTAAAGCTGCCGGTCAGTGACATTTTGAAGCGGTTATTCAGTGAATGCGTATTAATGTTAAAATGCAGGCTGGCGTTCTGGTTAGGGAAGGCCTGGGTCGGAAAGATCAAGGTCTCCCTGTGATAAGTCCCGCTGATCAGGTATTGGGTGGTGGCATTGCCGCCGTTGACAGACAGCGTTGCATCCAGGTGCTGCGATGTTTTCCCTGTTTGAAGCCGCTGCCAGTCGGTGTACCTCGTCGTATCCCAGGTCCCATTGATGTCGTAGGCGTCGATGGGCAGCGTAGTGATCCCATCGTTCGCATACCCCTCTCTGCGCATTTGGAAATATTCCTTATTCCTGAGGAAGGAAAGGGGAAAGGTCTTTTGGGCAAACCCCGAGCTAAAACGAGCTTCCAGTCTTGCATCCCCGGGTTTTCCTTTTTTGGTAGTTATCATGATCACCCCGTTTGCTCCTCTTGAACCGTAAATGGCGGTGGCGTCGGCATCCTTCAGGACATCGATCCGCTCGATATCCATCATGTTTAAATAATCCAGTGGATAACCCACATCCGCGGATAGGCTATTCCCGCCATCAGGCCCTCCTACAGAAAATTGGGGTCTGTAAGGGATCCCATCTACCACATAGATAGGAGATGTCCCGTTGTTAAGACTACTTTGCCCCCTGATCTGGGCCGTGATCGCCGTACCCGGCAAACCCGAGGTTTGCTGGATGAACATCCCCGGCACCTTACCCTCGATAGCCCCCAGCACATTGCTCACCGGCTGGCGTTCAAAAGCGTCCGCCTTGATCGTCGTAACATCCCCCGTATTCAATCGCTTCGTCGTCGTCCCATATGCGATCACCTGCACCTGGTCCAGCGGGCTCGTACTGATCGGCAGCGCCACCAGCACAGCATTCTTCCCCTCCGCCCTGATCTCACGGGTAGCATATCCCGTATACGACACCACCAATGTGGCCGCGTCATCCGCGCTCTTTATGACAAACATTCCGTTGGCATCCGTTTCCACCATTTTCCCCGATCCCTTCACGGTCACCGACGCCCCGGCTAACGGGTTGCCAAGGCTGTCGGTTACACGACCATGAATATCTACCGGTGGCGACGCAACAGGCACAGGGGTGGGATCCTCCTTTTCTTTTCCCGCTCTTAGTATATAAACAATAGCATTATCGATCCTATAGGTAAGGGGTAAGCCACTCAGGCATTGCCGCAGGACATCGTCGATGGTCCCGTTTTTTACTTCCACCGACACGGTATAGGAACGGGACAACAATTGATCGTCCCATAAAAAAGAATAACCGGTCTGCTGTTTGATGCGGTTGAACAGATCACCCACAGCAATATGCCGTTCGGAGATGGTGATCGTCTGGGCTGAACTGCGGGCGCTGACCTGCAGGGCCGCTGTGAAAAGAAGGAAAGCCATTAATTTCATAACCTTCCAAATGTGAGGGGTGAATGCACCTTCCCGGGCATTAAATTTCATACCTTTGCATTTTACCCGCCGTAGCTTTGGCGAAAGCGGGAGTTTGGGTTTAACGTAAACTGGTTTTTTGCGAATCCGTGTTTTCAGGGTAAATCCAAACCTGACCGGGAATGCTGCAAACATTTCCGGTTTTTTGTTTCTACCCTTTTGAATTGATGATCAGGTTGGCGCTGTCGGCTTTTGCATAATGTAGTTTTGGTTGTTTATATAATTGATCCCTCATAAATTCAGGGCGATACGGTAATGATCTTCCCTTCCAGACTCACATGCACTCCATTAGCCCTCAACACCGAAAGCACACCCGACAGCGGCGCTTTGCGGTCTATCATCCCGTTGAACCGGCGTACAGGAATAACCCCGTTGTAATGCACGTCCACATCATACCACCGGCTTATCTGCCGCATGATCATCTCCACGCCCTCTTCGTTCAGCACGATCTCCCCGTTCTTCCAGGCCATGACCGATTCCAGGTTCACATCCTTCTTCACCACCAGCTTCCCTGATGGATCCAGTACACCTTGCTCCCCGGGCGAAAGCATCACGGCCTCCTGCTTATCTCCATATGACGTCGACAGCACTCTCACCTTTCCTTCCAGCAGCGTCGTTCTGACAGCATCTTCATCCTCATAAGCAAAGACATTGAAATGCGTTCCAAGCACTTCTACCCTGCCCCCTTGCCCCATCGTGACGATAAAAGGTTTTCGGGCATTGGCGGCTATCTCAAAATAAGCCTCACCCGTTATAAAGACCTCCCTTGTCTCCTTCGTAAAAGCCGCCGGGTACCTGATGGAGGAGGCAGCATTGAGCCAAACCCGGGTACCGTCCGGTAAGGTCAGCTGATACTGCCCGCCTCTTGGCGTCGCTAATGTATTATAGATCAATTCCGCTGTGGCCGCCCCTCTCATTGGCTGATAGACCAGCTTGCCGCTATCCGTCTTGCTGATACTTGAATTACCCTGGATACCCAGCTTCCCTTGCCTGGCGCTGTCCAGGATGATTTGTTTTCCATCGCCCAAAGTCAGCACCGCCTTGTTGCCACCTGGTAATACATCGTTGGCGGCAATGGACGGACCTGTAGCAGCCCCCTGTCCTTTCGGGGCATTCCGGGCCCACCAGAAATATCCGCCCACGCCTGCCAGGAGTATGATCACCGCCGCTACGGCCGCCCACCTGCGAAGGAAGAACACCCGATGTTTCCCCGGCAGAATATATTCAGCCTCCTGGTCCCGAGCTGCCTCGCCTTCCTGAACCTGTTGCAGCCCCAATCGTCTTTCAAGCCGGTCCATCAGCATTGCCCCCACGCGGGCTTCTTCCCCCGGCTGAAAATCCCAATCTGTCCGATCAAGCTCCTGCTGATACCACAACTCTATCCGCTGGATCTCATCGTTATCGCAAAGCCCCAGCCTGTATCTGCCGAGCAGCTCCTTTAATTGTTCGTTGGTTAACATATATAAGGTTGTATAGTCATGCTGGATTTGACGGCGGCAGCGCCTGCCCCATAAACAGATGTGCGAAAAACAAGAAAGGCGTGGTAGATAAAAGCAGACTTTTTTAAAAAATATTTTCTGATCCTAATGCGGCCATGCATAGACCGTAGCGAGCAGGACGCCCAGCGACACCGAATCACCGAGGTGTTGGCGGATCATTTTCAAGGCATTATAGACTTGTTTCTTAACAGTCTCTTCGGAGATCTGTAGCTTCTCCGCGATCTCCTTATGTGTCATGTGCTCCTGGCGGCTGAGACGGAAGACTTCCTGCATCTTGCCCGGCAAGGCCTCTACAATGGCTTCGATCCTGCTTTCCAGCATCTTAGCATCCATACCCGACTCCACGACAGAGATCACCGGCTGGTCAAAAACCTCCGCCAGGGAAGACACACAGGTGTATTGAGCGATATTCATTTCAACAATATGGAGAGAGATATAACGGGTACTGGAGAACAGGTAGGCCGCGAAAGCTCCCCTGATCTCCAGTTTTTCCCTGCGTATCCATAAAGATTCAAATAATTGCTGAACGGCATCCTCCGCATCGGCGGCAGACCGGAGAAGTTTCATGGCATTCCGGTAAACAGAAGGCCAATACCGGTTATATAGCTCTGTAAAAGCCTGTGCATCGCTGGTCTTCAGCAAGGCCACCAATTGTTCATCAGAGTATGAATGATACAGAGCCACCAGTATAAATAAATTACTGGCCTAAAAATACAACCTTTCCTTTAATATGATCCCCTTAACATTATGATCATATTGTGGATCGGCAGCTGCGTAAACTACATCAACATCTCCAATATCTTCTCATTCTCTATAATGATCATCCCCTGCCGGTCCGTTGTGATCCCCGGCGTCATGTGATACGTATAACGCGGCACCGCCCCTTCCATCACCGTCGGCATATACCCAAACTGTATATTCGACGTCCCCATCAACGCCTCGCCCACCTCGATAATATGCGTGGAGATCACAAAAGCACAAGCCCGGTACCGCGCCAGCTTCTGCGTCACCACCAACGTGGCATCATACGCATCTTTCACATTCGTCCCCTTGAACAGTTCATCAAAAAGAACAAATAACCGCTTCCCGCTGCTCACCTCGCGAGCCACTGTCTTCACCCGCATCACCTCCGCATAAAAATGACTCCAGCCCAGGCTGATATCATCCGGCACATTGATCGACGTAAAGATCCCCTCCATAACAGAGAACCGCATACTATCTGCGGCAACAGGAAACCCCATATGCGCCAGATAGAAAGAGATCCCCAATGTCTTCATCCACGTGGACTTCCCCGCCATATTCGCCCCGGTCAGGAACAGCACATTTTCCCTCAGGCTAAAAGTGATGGAATTGCCGGTGGCATTGTGTAAGGAAGGATGCCGGAGATTTTCCACTTCCAGCAATGCATCCCGCCCCGCGGCGCCTGCACTTGCATATACCAATCCCTTCGATGCCGCCACCTGCGCCACCGAGATATAAACATCAAACTCATATAAAATTCGCAACAGCGCTTCCAATACCTGCCGGCATCGGTTCAAAAATAAATAGTGACATTGCGCCATCTGCTGCACCGTATACGGGTACTTCGCTTTCAGCCCCTTTAAACCCGGCGCATGGACAACAGCGCTTAACCGCTCCTGCATCTCCTTACAGGGATTATCCGGCCGCCCTTTCTTCTGCAGCTGCCCCAGCAGTCCGCTCGCCGCCAGCAGCACTTCCTGCATGGCATAGATATGCCGCTGATGGACATGCAGGGTCTGCGACCGGTAAATCATCTCCTGCGCCCTTTCCTTATAACATTGGAATAGACTGAACAGCTTACTTGCCGGCCGGCCCTCCGTCAGATAATGCGAAGCCATCTCCATCAGATCCCGGTCGATGGTCAGGCTCACGCCCACCTCCTGCAAATACCGGATACGGGCCGCACGGTCGTTGATCTCCAAAGCGCTAACCAAAGGCGCCCTGAACATCTCTTCCAGCAACAGCTCCCCGCCCCGCGTCTTCACCCGGTTGAACAAATTGAACATAGAACCTGTTTTGTATTTCCCCAATAAGTTCAAGTCCTCTAATGTTTGCTTATCAGTAACAAATTTCATGATCTCACCTCCTCTTGTTTTAATTGTATCTCGCCCCTCCCCGCATCCAGCATATCGAGTATCCCTTCATTTTGTATAATGATCATCCCCTGCCGGTCCGCCGTGATCCCGTCCCGTAATATTCTCGTATACACCGGCACATTCCCCTTCATCTCCGTCGGCAGGAACTGGTAGCTGATCGGCAAGACTTCCGCCCCCAGCACCTCCCCCGCCTCCATGATATGAGTAGAGATAATGAACTGGCTACCCCGCTTCTTACTAAACGCCCGCGTCAACGCAATCGTCGCATCATACGCATCCTTTACATTCGTTCCCCGGAACAGCTCATCAAAGATGACAAAAAGCTGCTTCCCCACCTGCAATGCCGCCGCCACTTCCTTCACCCGCAAGACCTCCGCATAATAATGGCTCGCACCCAAATGCAGATTATCCGCCAGATTTATCGAAGTATAGATCCCATCCCGTACAGCGAATTCAAATGACTCCGCCGCCACGGGAAAACCCATATGCCCTACATACAATGCGATGCCGAGGCTCTTCATCAGCGTCGACTTACCCGCCATATTGGCTCCCGTCAGAAATAGCACATTGTGCTTTCCATCCAGCAAAAGGTCATTGGCTATCGCTCCCTCGACATGCGGATGATAGACCTGCTGATAATACAGTCTTCCGCTCTCCGCAGGCAATACCCTGGCAAAATGAAACCCCCGCTGCCGCGCCACTTGTCCCACAGAAATATATACATCCAGCTCATAGAGCATCTCCAGCAATTCCAGCACCCGCTCCCGGTGATCAAATCGCACCTGCTTATCCAGTTCCGCCAGCGCCACGGCGCTCAGCTTTACTTCGAATGGAGAGCCGGCATATTGTCGCACCCCGGCAAATACAGGCTCCTGCATCAGCTCCCTCAACTTCACAAAAGCCTCTTCATAAGCGCTACCAGCCACCGCCTGCTCCAATCTATCCAAAAATTGCCCCAGCTGATAAAAAACCCGCAGCGCCGCCTGCACCCCATCATGAACAAAGACCTGGCTCGCATCTGCCGCCACCAGGTCCCTGACCCGCTGCCCCAGCGACTGTCCCCCGACCGTCAGCTGGCTGCGTACATCATCGTTCTCCATATAATACGCCAGTGCGCCCATCGTAGCTGAATCCACAGGAAAAGCATATTCCTTCCGGCTAAAGAACTGATAGATCGCCGATCGCGTATTGATCATCCCTTCATCCGCCAGTGGATGACGGAACAAGGCTTCCAGCCTTGCTCCGCCCCCTTGCGTTTTAGTTTGGCAGTAAAGCTCGAAGATCGATGCCTTACCATGGGAAGAAAATATACCCAGGTCACTAATGGTCTGTTCATCTATCTGTAAGTATTTCACAACTGTTTATTTTCGTTTACGACGGATAAGGATCACAGATGCTATGATCCCTATCAACACCGGGATGATCCAATAAAAGATATGCTTCTGCAGGGGTATTTCGTCCGCCTTGATCGAAAATCCATTATCGATACTCTTCGGTCGCATGGTATTGGTAGGAAATTGTCCGTATGAAAAATAGCTGAAACACCAGAATCCGAAATTATAGTTATAGCGCCTGCCCCCTGACAGTTGGGGAGCGGACAGGTAATCTGCGTCGCTGGCAACGATGATCCGCTGCTCCCTGCCATTGATGGTCCTGTTCATACGCACCGCAGTCGTAAAAGAGCCTCTTTCATCGCTGGGCAATTTTGATAAGTGCAGCTGCAGGGAATCATTATCGAGGGGAGCCAGCCTGTTCCAGCTTAGATCCTTATCCGTCCGTAACAACGGGTAGATCCGGAACCCGTCCTTTTCCTGGTAATCCAGCACACTGGCGCCGGCCAACGCCACCTTAAGCAGCGTATCTCCATAAAACCTGATATCATCGCTGGTCTCCCGGGCAAATTGTGGGGAGATGTTCTTAGCGCTGTCTGTCATGATCGTATAAGCGATATCGCTGGAATATCTATCGGAAGGCTGTACCACCAGTCCATCCCGCAACCTGAGACCCAGCTTATCGAATAAAGACTTTGTGATCTCCTTCTTATCCGGTTCACCAGCAATAAAAAGATTACCACCGGTATCGATATAACGATCGATCTTTTCCAGGTTGCCCGGACTGATGGGCGCACGGGGGTCCGCTATGACCAGCGCGGTAAGTCCCGCGGGTATCTCATTGTTCTTCAGTGCTAAGGTATCGAAATCATAGCCCTGGTTGAGCAATGCATACCGGTTGCCCAATTCACTGGTGATTTCCTTGTATTCCCTGAGCTTTTCAGAAAAAGGGCCCCGTTCTATTTCGTCCGACACAAAATCTATCTTCGGCGGCACACCGATCAAACGGTTGATAGCGGCGTCTATCTCATTTTCCGAAGGCCAGAACTCCGCATCATCGAAGACCCTTACAACCGTTTCCTTCCCCTTATATTTCATGACAAAGAAAGAACGGAGTCCTTCCGCCTTGGTATCTACCAGCTTATTCACCTCCCCGGGGCTTAGAAAATGCTTCAGGCTGCCCCGGCGGGCTTCTATTTCTTTTTGAGCGATCTGCTTGAGTGTCATACCTGGATTGGTCTTAAATCGCCAGTTACTGGTATCCAGATCATAATAATATACAAACTTAAATTTGGTATCCGGCTTGAACCTGGTGTATGGGCCCCAGACCCCATCGATAATACCATTCTGTTGAGTGCGATCAAATCTTGTATAGTACATGAATAAATTCGCATAAGCCGTAACCTCCAGTTCCCCATCATTCAATTTTGCCAGCATGGCCTGGCTGGGAGGCGTTATCGTCAGCATCTTATTCCTCGTAGCATCAAAATACATGTTCACCGCCGGTTTGCTGGTAATGTAGCCAACGACAAAGGCGATAGCTATGACGGCCACATAACGACCGCCCTTTACCCACCATGAAATAGACTCCGTTCCGGACTTGATCTTAATGATAGTGAATGCGAGGAACCCTCCTATAATGACCATGAAATAGCAAAGATCCCGCAGGTTTAGCAAGCCGCTGATAAAATTAGAGGTACTCCCCCCAATATCCAGGTAATAGGTAATATCACGAATAACATCGACATCCTGCCAGAGACCGCCCGCTTTCGAAAAGAGCAGGAACAAAGCAAAAGTAATGATGGCAGCAACGATCTGGTACGTGGTCAGGGAAGATATAAATATTCCGATCGCGGAATAACAGCTCAGTACGAGGAACAACCCGAATACGGAGGCCAGCAGCTGACTATAGTCAGGATGGAACAGCTCAATAGAGAATGGTATTAGAATAACACCCAGCAGGACCATGAGACAGAAGATAAAAAAAAGCATGGCCAGGTACTTACCCAGTACGATCTCCCGTACTCTCAACGGGGATGAATGCAGGAGCTTGATGGTGCCGCTGCTCATCTCCCGGCTGATCAGCCCCATCGTGATCAGCGGTAAAAATATATAGAGGTTGCTTACCACGCGGTAAATAAACCCATATAAAGGGTTGGTGGTCATCGCACTGGTTAGATACTCCATCATTTTCAGATAGGCGCCGCCTCTTTGAAAGGCTCTGACAAACGAATCGGTGGTGGAAATATAATCGACACTGGTCAGGATGATAAACAAGATCATCAGCAGCCACGCAATGGGCGAGAAGAACAGGGAATATAGCTCGTTCTTGGCGATGTATTTGATCCTTTTCATTATTAATTCTTATTATTGGTATGCGCTACTAATTGTTTGAAGATCTCGTCGATGGAATTTTTCTCTATCGCCAGCTCCGTCAGCCGCCAGCCCTGTTGCACGCTGGTCGTGATCAGTCCCTCGCTCACAGCCTTGCTGCCGTCATAAAATACCCGGAAGGAATGAGATGTCAGCCGCTCCACCCGGTTGACCCCCCTGGTTGTACCCAGGGTTTCCATCGTAGGAGGATTTTCAAATGTCAATAGCATGCTCTGTGGCGCGATATAGTTGTTAAAGGCATCCATGCTGTCGGAGAACACCAGCTTACCCTGCTCTATCATGATGATCTCATGACATAGCAGCTGGATCTCGCTCAGGATATGGGAGGACAGGATCACGGTCCGTTCACGCGCTATCTCCTTGATCAGATTGCGCACTTCGATGATCTGCACCGGGTCCAATCCATTGGTCGGTTCGTCCAGGATCACCAGCTTGGGTTGGTGGATGATCGCCTGGGCAATACCTGCCCGCTGCCGGTAACCGCCGGAAAGGTTTTTTAATAGCCGGTCCTTCACCTGGATAATACCGCACTTGGTCATGACCTCTTCCAGCGCCGCAGGGATCTGTTCTTCCTCCATCCTCCGGATCCGCGCACAGTACAACAGGTATTCATATACCGTCAGGTCAAGATAAAGGGGCGCCGATTGGGGTAGGAAACCCAGGTGCTGCTTAGCCTCTATCGGATGTTTCCGGATGTCGATGCCATTGATATAGGTTTCTCCCTTCGTCTGGTTGAGCGCCCCGCAAAGAATATTCATGGTCGTCGATTTACCGGCGCCGTTGGAGCCCAGCAGACCATAAATACCCTTTCTGCTGATCTCGATATTGATATTCTGTATAGCCCAGCTGGTGCTATACCGATGGGATAACCCGACGGTACGAACAATAGGTTCCATTTTTTATGATTTGAGTTTATATATGATGTGGATGGGTTATACGCTGCTAAGGATGCTGAACTGGTATGATGCCCACGGCCGGTGTTCCGCCGACCAGCCCGCCCAGCATCAGGGTCACATTATGGAAATAGGGTGTGGGTAAACTATAGCTGGTGATCTTATTACCTGTACCCGCATCCCGGATCTCGAATATATAAGATGCGTTTGCCTTAGTGGCGGGGTATTGCTTAAAATCACTATAGGATCTATAAGCCAGACTGGACACTTCTGATCCATTGGCGCTGCCTGCGAGATTAACACTGATCGGATTGCTGTTGGGCGACAGATTGATAAACCGCACCCCGCAAACACTGTCATTATAGTTCTGGTAGCTTTCCTTGATCAGCACAGCATCCACCTGCGCCGGAGAAGCCCCTCCCAGGAAAAGAGAATAGTTGTCCAGGTCAGCCACCTTTATTGTTCCCTTATAATAGGAGACAGCAGGCGTAACTGCCTTATTGGAAAGATCGATATTCCCATCTCCTGGCAACAACGGAAAAATATTCCAGGCATTGTTACCCACCGTCTGAACAGTAGGGTTCAGCGTCAGCGTCCCTCCCCCTACTACCCCATTGGCCACCAACAGACTGGCTGAAGGCAAGGATAGAGTGGCTGATTTCTTACAGGCCGTGACCGTCAGCAGGGCCAGGGTCAGTATATATAGGCTTCGCATATAAATTATTTTTTCAATTATTTGTCCAGTAAAGTAAAATGATCAGTACCCCAGGGTTTGAGTCAGGTTGCGATTATTGATCAGCTCCTGGTTCGGCAGGGGAAACAAGGCCCAGTTCGGATCCCAGTGACCTCCCTTAGCCGCACAAACATTGCCCGGGCTGCCCATGACGGAATTGATATTGCCTGTTCGTATCAGGTCGAACCACCGATGTCCCCATTCGGTGAAAAGCTCCACCTGTCGTTCGTGGAGGATGGCTGCTAATAGGGAAGCTTTGTCCGCTGGTCCTGCATAATCGCCCAGCCCCGCACGATTACGAATAACATTGAGGTCCTGCACTGCGCCGGTACTATCCCCCAGCTGCTCCCTGGCCTCTGCACGGATCAGGTATTGCTCAGCCAGCCGGAGCACCATATTGTATTCTATGATCGGGTTACTGGTATTGGTAGTCCCGATCTTGTATTTGTATGAATAATAATAGGTGGCCCCTCCGGTGGTGATGCTATTCACCCAATTGCTTTGTCGTTTATCCCCTCCCTCGAAGGCGCCGTACAGAATATCATTCATGGCGACATAGCCGGAACCCGTTCCCGGCGCCGAGGTCAGAACATAATTATTGCCATTCCAGGTATTCGTGCCCGGGCTGACCGGCTGTAGCTGCCAGATCGCCTCCTTATTGCTGGTCCCGGTATTGGCGCCGAGAAAAACAGCGTTCAGACTGGTATCCAGTTGATAAGTAGCCGTGTTGTTGATCAATTGACTGGCCTGGTCTCCCGCATTCGTCCAATCCTTTAAATAAAGATAGGCCCTGGCCAATAGCGCAGTGGCGGCGCCCTGGTTTGGTCGCACCCTGTAGGAGGAGGCAGCGCCGGACGAATTTACATAGCCCGCCGGCAGAGCCGCCTGGGCATCCTGGAGGTCCTGTACTACCAGCTTGTATACATCCGATTGAGGACTCCTGTGCAACGTGTTATTCACCTGGTAGTCGGTGGAAGTGGCCAGGGGCACATCCCCATACAACAATGTCGCATAAAAATAAAAGAACGCACGCATGAATTTCACTTCTCCTGTCAGTTGCTGTTTCATTGGCGCCGTTACCCCGGTGGCGCCCGCCAGGCCTTCCAGCACAGCATTGGTAGTAAAGATCTGGTTATAAATTTCCCTCCAGAAATAAGTACCGGTGCCGGATAGAGAATTCGTATAATATTGATTCCAGCTGCTATTATAGCTCTTTAGCTCATCCGACATCAAGCCGGTTAAATAACCGATGCTTTCATCTCCATCCGAAAGTCCAGTCGGATTAAATTCCATTTGATCATAAATACCCGTAACAACGGAGGCAGCCGTGCCATTGTTGGTATAAACCGTGCTACTGGTGATGGAGCTGACAGGAGGGTCCACCTGGATGAATTTCCTGCATCCTGGCAGGATGATCAAAAAGATCATCCCTGCAGGTAAATACTTTAAAAAAATAAGCCGATACATAAAGAATATTTTAAGATCTGTTTAAATAGTCGGTCGATATTACAATCCCATCCGGAGACCGAAGGTCCATACCCTGGCCGGTGGCATATAGTTGCTCTGGCTCTCGGGATCATAGCCAAAATAAGGCGTGATGGTCAACAGGTTCTCTCCTTCCATGTAGACCTGGAAATGCTTCAGATGCGCCTTTTGCTTCAATTTATCCGGCAGCTCATATTGCAACATCAGACTCTTTAGCCGTGCATAGCTTCCATCGCCGTAAGCCAGACCGCTACTGCTGACATAATTAGTTACATAGTATGACTCGTTTGCGCCTGACTGACTGAACATTTCGTAGCGTGTCACATCACCCGGCTTGCGCCATCTGTCAAGATACAGGGTCGGCTCATTATTCATTATACCGGGATTGCCGGAATAAATACCAACTACGTTCTCTGCCTTTTGCTGGAAGAACTGGAACAAAAAGTCGAGGGTAAAATGCTTGTACTGCAGCTTATTGTCCAGCCCTCCAAAGAAACCGGGTGTCATGTCCATCAGGATATTATTGTCGACATTATAGGCGGGGCTATAGGTGGGATTTCCCTTGGCATCCGCCAACTGATAGACACCCGTCTCTTTGTTGACGCCCAGGTAACGAAATAGCCTCATAATATTCAGCGGCTGTCCAATAATAAATTGAGAGGCATAAGAGGTGTTTGCCAGATTAGGGAAGGACACCAGCTTGTTCCGGTTCCTGGAAATATTAAAAGAGCTGGTCCAGCTGAAATCCCGGGTCCTGATATTGACGGTATTGATCATTATCTCCAGCCCCTTGTTCTGTACTAATGCTGGTAGATTGGAAGGGATACTGCTGAATCCCGTTACCATTGATAAAGGCATGCTCAGCAATTCATTATTCGACCGGTTGCGATAATAGCTGGCTTGCACATTGATCCTGTCCTCCAACAACCCTATTTCAATACCTCCCTCCAGTTTCCTGGTGACCTCCCAGGCAAGGTCCGGGTTGAATAAAGAGGTAGGATAAGAGCCTTTTGTACCATTATATGGATTATAGGTTACGGTGTATAAATTCAGGTATTGATAATCGGTGCTGGGTTGGGTGCCCGTGATCCCATAGCTGGCCCGGAGTTTTCCGAAACTAAGGAAAGAGAGATGCTCCTCAGCCCACTTCTCCCGGGTAAAGATCCATGCGCCCGCCACTGATCCGAAATTGGCAAATTGGTTGCTCGGGCCAAAACGGCTGCTTCCATCCCGTCGGCCGGTAATATTGAGAATATATTTATCTTCCCAATTATAGTTGAGAAGGGCATACATGGCATCATACCTGTATTGTGCGCTGTTGCTGGTGATAGTCACGCTCGTTGCGGCCTGAACATTTTGCAATAAGGCATCGCTTACAAACCCGGTGGCGTTCAGGGCTTGTGCACTGGAATTGGTAGAGCTGAAAGTACTGCCCAAAGAGGCGGAAAACGTACCCTTGCCGACCCTTATATTGTAGTTGAGCTGGGGTTCAATGATCCAGGTATGGCCATTGGATTCGCCGAATTGTGCGCGTCCGGACGTGACATTCCTACCGGGATCATTGGCTGCGATAGGATTGGTCTGTATCGCATTCGTTTGCAAATTGGTATAGCCCAGGTTCACATTAGCCTGGAGACCATGCAGGATATTATAGGTGAGGGTAAGATTGCTCACCAGGTTAGACGTTGAATTGTGATACTTGTTATAGAGATTGGACAAAGGATTGTTCCAGGTGCCTGCTTGCCCGGGAACAAGAGGTGCCCAGTTCAGGCTGCCATCAGGATTGAATAAGGCAGGGGCATCAGGTGCGTACGATGCGCTGGTGAAATCAATAGGCTGAACGGTATTCTTATCAGCTGCATAGCTCCCGCTCATCACGGCTTTAAATTTATTATCAGGCGATGAGGCGCTTACGTTAAAATGCACCGAGGCCCGTTGGTCGAGGCCATCTCCCGGTAAGAGCTTTGGAAAAGGGGTGGATTGCCGGTAATAATCCGTGCTCAAAAGATATTGCGTATTGGCATTCCCACCGGAGATCGTAGTCGTGGCATTCAGGTAGGACGCCGGATTATGGGACAGGACCTTATACCAATCGGTATAACGTGTCGTATCCCAGGTTCCATTGATGTCATAGTCGGTTGGCTTCGGTAACATACCGTCATTCTTAAACGCCTCTCTTCGCATGGTCAGGTATTGCTCTCTGTTCATCAGAGGAAGATGATGAGCAGGCTCGGTAACCCCATAAGTAAGGCTTGCTTCGGGTCGCATAACGCCCGCTTTCCCTTTTTTGGTAGTGATCAGGATGGCGCCATTGGCAGCCCGGCTGCCGTAAATGGCCGTCGCATCGGCATCCTTCAGCACTTCTACACTTTCGATGTCATAAGGATTGATATAGTTCAGGGGATTCCCTCCATGTAAAGTACCATTGATCATGGAGTTGACCGTACTCCCAAAAGGCATTTGAGAATTATAGGGTACGCCGTCAACGACATAAAATGGATCAGTCCCATTGCCGATACTATTTTGTCCCCTTATCTGCACCTTAAAACCAGTACCCGGGATCCCCGACTGCTGTGTGATCACCAACCCCGGCACCCGCCCCTGCAAAGCCTGCAGCACATTGCTCACCGGCTGTTTCTCGATGTCAGCGCTGGTCACCTTCGTCACATCTCCCGTATTCAACCGCTGGGTGGTCGTATAATACCCCTTGTTGATCACCACATCCTGCAGCGACGCCGCCACATGCTTAAGCTGTACATACATATCCGTCTTCCCGTTCAATTTGACCTCCTTCGTCTCATATCCGGTGAATGACACTACCAATATGGCATTGGGATCCACCTCCATGATGATAAATACACCATCCTGGTTCGTCTGCGTCCCCCGCTTTGATCCCTTCACGGTCACCGACGCCCCGGCCAACGGGTTACCAAGGCTGTCGGTTACACGACCATGAATATTCATCGGTGGGGGCGTAGCAGCCTCCTCTAATACCATCTTAACGGGTGTCTCCCGTTCTTTGATAGAAATGATCTTTCCCGCAATGATCTCATAAGTAAAAGGCTGATCGGCAAACACCCGCTTTAGCGCCTCGTCCAGTGGGGCATCTCGTACGGCGACACTCACCGGCAGCGCGTGCAGCAGCAGCGCATCCGGGTAGACGACAGCCAGACCGCTTTGTCGTTTGATCTCCTTTAGCACTTTTTCAATAGGTGCATTTTTTACCGACAGCGTGATCTGGGCGACACTCCGCGCGGACAGCTGAAGACAACCTGCCAGTAGTAAGACAGCCGTGAATTTCATAACCAACAACGATTTACGTGATGGACATGGCATCGCTTTGCCATGAGCAGTTAAATGCATAGCTTTGATTTGTTTGGGTTTTACAATGAATGAGTCTTCCCGACTATTATTGATTGGGTTACCCAAATACTCGCCGGGAGTGTCTCACCACTTCCGGTTTTTTATTGGATACCGCTGATCGCTAAAAAAGGTTTATGGTTTTACAATGACTTTGTGCTGGCGCGCATCGATAGAAAAGTGCAGGTCTTTTCGCTCGAAGACCTTGAGCAATTCAGATAGGTTTACATTACGAGGAATTTCTCCGGAAAAGGTCATATCAGAAGGCAAGTGAGTCTGGTATTCGACGTCGACATCGTACCATCTTTCCACCTGTCGCATAATAGTAGCAAGATTAGCTCCGTGAAAACTTTGCCAGCCATTCTTCCAGGCCGTGACCAGCTCTATATCGGCGTTGTCTATGCGGTCCAGCCGACCATCAGGCAATACCCTGCCCTGCTGCCCCGGCTGCAACACAAGGGTATGTTCCCCTTTCACGATCTGTACGGCTCCTTCCACCAACGTGGTCTGTACACTGGCCTCGCCGCTATAGGCCATGATATTAAAGGAAGTCCCCAGCACTTGCACCTCGGCGGCGCCCACCTTAACAACAAAGGGCTTAGCCTGGTCTTTTGCTATCTCGAAAAAAGCTTCCCCTGTGATGGTCACCTCCCGATGGTCACCCCGGAAGACGGAAGGAAAAGTGATGGAGCTGGCCGCATCCAGCCAAACTTTGGATCCATCCGGTAACACCAGCTGCTGCTGGCGGGCACGGGGCGTGGTCAGCGTAGCATACTCGATGCCCGTTCCTTTGATGCTCACCGTACTATCCGATTTTGTCACCGTATTGGTCAGCCGGCCATTGTGCGCCGTATCCAGCAGGATGGTCTGGCCGTTGGAGAAGCGGAGGATGGCGCCGATAGAGCCTGGCTGTATATCCTGCACCAGGGTTCCCGTACCTGCTTTTTGATGACCTCCTGTCCGCTGCTCCCGGAACAGCCAATAACCACCGGCCAGCATGAACAACAGCACGGCCGCCGCGACCCATCTGACAACAGATCTTCGGATGGAAATATGTCGGGGCCGGGCATCCTTCTCTATCATCAGCGCCCGCATCTTCCGTTCCCAATCCTTATCCGCCAGCACATGCTCCGGTTTCCCTGTCCACAGCTCCAGCAATTCAGGTGAAAGTCGTTCCCAATCCTGCTCCTGTCCCAGCAGCTGCCAGAATTCAGTGAACTCCTCCGGTGAGAGCCGGTTGTCCAGGTATTGTCTAAAAAGTGTCTGCAGGCGATCCATGTAAAGAAGAGACGATAGGAGTGAAAGAGCGTACCAATCGCTTTAAATATTTTTTTTGGGGGGGTAGCAGAAGCCTTATCCGGCAGACGTCAGTAAGAGCATCAGTCCCGCGATCCCCGGTCCATTGTCCAGGTGCGTCCGTATAAAAGACAGCGCTGCCGAAAGATGATTGCGGACCGTAAGCCGCGAAAGCTGCATCCTTTCAGCTATCTCGTCATAGCTGAGATGCTCTTCCCGGCTCAGCCGGAACACTTCCTGTCGTTGGGGGGATAATTGATTGACAGCCTGCCGGATAGCTCGTTCGGTATCCGCCTTTAAGATCAGTTCATCAGAAGCCGGCGCCGTCAGCCGGCTCATTTCCTTCCAGATCTCTTCCTGCGCTTTTCTGCTCCGCTGCGCCTGCCGCAAAAAGTCAATACTCCGGTTATGGGCGACACGAAAAAGAAAGGCTTCAAAATTCGCTATTTCATGGAGAACATGCCGGGCGGTCCATATTTTAAGAAAGGCATCCAGCGCCATTTCTTCCGCTGCCTCCGGGGACTTGATGGACTTGACAAAGTAGTTGTATAGCCGGTTACGGTAACGGGCAAAGAGGGCATTGAACGCCTGCTCATCACCTTGACTTATGGCCTGTAGCAACAAGCCATCCGGTATATCAGTAGCCTTATCCACAAGATAAAAGTAGGGAAATTCCCAATAACCCCATTTCTAAGACACTACCGATACCCTCATTTTTCGGCATGTTGAATATTAAATATAAGCGGCAAAACCACTTCCGGAAACAAGGCCAGAAACAGGAAAACCAGGCATTTCAAAACAGCCAGACCGATGGGTTGGGCATGGTTAAACCCATGTACGAAATACCCGGAAACGGAGAAAAATACATTTACGATAATAATAAGCACCTTTAGAAAATTATAAAGTCTTCGGCTTTCGCGGGTGACTAATCGGAATAACCTGGACTCACATCCATACAGGATACAATAATAGGCCAGCAGCGCAAACAGGTAGGTGAATACAAACAATCCCATTTCAACAAACTGGCAAAGATGACAGACCTGGGCGGCGTAAATGCATAATACGACACCCGCTCCGAGAGAATGCTTAAATATCCCAACCTGGTGATTGCTTAGCATGGCTTTTATTTTTGTTTTCAAAAAGAGCAATAAAATAACCCATACGATGTATTACCATTGTGAACATCCCCTAAAGGACTATTGAAATGGTACGCCGTATGGGCTAATGCTTACTGGAAGTTGTATTTGCTGAAGTTTAGCCTATGGTGGCGCCCAGGCTCATCCTGGTCCTCTTTCCATCCGGAGTGGCGAAAGCGTCCCAATCGATCGGAAAAGTGTCGGCAGACAGATCTAAAGACTGCAATTTTTGGAATCTTTCTTCTATGCTTATCTTTTCCAGGAAGCTTGCATCAGTATACTCTTTCAATACCTGCGCGCTGTCCGTTTTTATCTTTTGAAGATACGCTAACAAAGCCGCTGGCTTTTTGATGCCTTCTATTTCAACAATACGTCGAAAACGAAGGAACAGCTCTTTCAGCTCTCTGTCGGTGACCTCAACGGGGAGGGAGGCATTGCTAAATAACCGCTCAGCAAAGGTCTTTACCAAAAGATCGGTAATTTTTCGTGGATCTTTTACAGCATGTGCGATGATAGTGCGCATTTCTGCAAAGTGAACGTGTGATTCTTTCATTTGCTTAGTTTTTATTGTTAAATGATGATAGAAATTCAATTTAATTAAGCGTTTTCCTTGGATATCAATTCACTGATCCTTTTCTTCACTTGAGCAAGCTGCTTTTTCAGGACATCCACGCTTTTACCAAAATGTTTAACCAGGACCTTATATTTATAATTCTCAATTACCTTGAGATAGAATAGCTCGAATTCAAATTGGGGCAGATTATTCCTTAAAAAAGAAAAAAGATCTTTTTCTTCAATACCATGTATGATGTCTTCCTGGCACTTTCGATAATCCAGATTCAGGTTGGCGACATATTGTATCCGTTCCTGCCTGCCATTGGAGAACTCAGCAAAGACATCCTCCGCCTGTCTAAGGATCACCGCCCTAACCTGACCTTCCGTATGAATTCGCCAGAACTGCGTCTTACTTATACATCGTATCATCACCACAGCCATCAGTTCCTTCAAAAGGTATCGTCGGTCCCAGACATCCTTTTTCATATGTAGTAATTTGCCGGAAAGACATCCCAGGGCGATCTCGGCATTGACAACCAGGTATTTTTGAAATTCATCATTTGTCATGATATTATTTTAAGATGTTATAAAATTTGAATTACCTGAGTCTGCTGTAATGAGCTTCTATATTACATTACCTCTATATAGAAGTCTTTCGTGCCGAGTTTTGTTGACTTTTTTTAGGAAAAAAAAGATGGAGGAAAAAATAGGGCATAAGTAGCCCGTTAGGGGTGGCCCCCTTTTTTATAAGACGTTCAAATCGTCGTTTTAACCCCGACTTTTAAATATTTTTTTATAGGTAATATGTACCGCTGCAATTAAAGTGCGGAGAATGGTCCGGTGCATACAGTCACCATCGGTATACCCATGAAAACAGCCACCATTCTGACTCCCTGATTTACTTACTGGCATTTTGCATAATCTCAAAAAAAGTCAGCCATTTTCTTAAGAACTTTTCGAGTTCTATCGCTATAACAATGTCCGGCTTTGTCGGTGGGGTTATTTATTTGCCCTACCTATACTACTTTTTCTCTCTCACCGTGTTTTCATTTCACCAACTATTGTAACTGAACATCCAATTTCCACTGCCTGATTCCTATTATTCAATCTTACAGAACAAAAAAGGGTTAAATCGTGATCGTCATTGAAGACAATGATCTGCTGGCGTTTCGTCATGGGGATAATCATGCCATGAAGAAAGTATTTGATACCTATCACCAACAGATTTATATCTATGCTTTTAATTTATTGCGTGACCAGCATGAGGCAGAAGACGTTGTAGCCCAGGCACTGGAAGCGCTATGGCGCAACAGGTCATCTATAAATAACACACATCACCTTGGCAGCTATCTCTATACACTGACCAAACATCTGAGTATTGATGTTCTGCGAAAAAAAAAGAGAAGCACTACTTATATCACGGCCATAGAAGGGAATGAAGACAGCTACCTCGCGGAAGAGGAAACATCCATCTATGATAGACTGGATGCCGTCGTTAAAGCCACGTTGATGGAAAAGATGCTGGAAGAAATAGGCAGAATGGCTCCGCAACGGAAAAAGGTGATGCAGTTGTTGCTGGCCAGTAAATCCGTCGTGGAAATAGCCCGTTCAATGCGAGTAGGTATAAAGTCCGTTTATACGCACAAATATGAGGCATTCAAACAGATCCGACACATTTTGCGTATGAAGTAATACGGCCAAACGCTCTAAAGATTAGTACATGATCAATAATTCTACGATTGCAAGGATTGCACAATTGATTACCAAGTATCTTAGGAACGAAATATCGGCAAAGGAAAAGGAAGAGTTGGAGAAGTGGATAAATGCTTCTCCGAATAACAGGTCTTTTATAGTGGAGAGGATGAAGCCCGAACGTGTAATGCGTGAGCTGGAGCAGGTTGGGCTCATCGATACAGAAGCCATCTGGCAGAAAGTTCAAAAGTTAATTCAGCCTCATTCCGTATTACGAATTCGTACAATCTACGCTGTAACTGTGGCTGCGACTATAGCCCTGGTGGTAGTAAAAATAGTTATTACCATTTCAACGCCCAAAACACCACTGGCAGTTCATAGCCCGGTTGAAGTAAACTGCCCCCAGATTATCTTAGACGATGGAAGAGTTATTAACCTGGATAGTATGAACATAGGAGACGGAATAGTATGCAACGGCTGGTGGATGACAAAAACGTCTTCCTATCATATAGCATATTACCCTCATACTGACCTGAACGGGAAAAGCCATAAAAAACATAAAGAGGTCAACCAGCTATCACTTCCCCACGGAATGATATGGAGTATCAGCCTGCCGGATGGATCAAATGTACAGCTAAATGCCGGGTCGTCTCTATCTTATGACATAACCCCACTCGGCGAAAGATCACATGGAACAAAGATGCTGCTGGAAGGAGAAGCTTTCTTCGATATCAGGCACGATGCAACTGCGCCATGTTCTATTTCAACCAGCAAAGGAACCATTGTGGTCCTGGGCACCCGTTTTGATGTTCGGAATTATAGGGCAGATAGCGCCCTTATTGTCTCATTGCTGACAGGATCAATAGTTATTAGCAATGGACTTAAAAAGGTGGAGCTGAAACCCGGGCAACAGGCCAACATAAAAAAACGAAATGACAGCATACATGTTGGGGTCGATGCAGATACCGCTTTAACCCGCTCCTGGACATTTCCCTATTTCGACTTTACGCACAAAAATATTATCCAGGTAATGAAACAATTTGAAAAATGGTATGGACTGGAGAGCACTGTTTATCGGGGCAGTGTGGATACCTTGACCCCAGGTTTGTTAGGGGGTGGCCATGTATCAAGGGAACTTTCTCTGATGGAATTGGTACAGACATTACAACAAGATGATCTCGGCTTTTCTCTTAAGGGGAATAAGTTTATTGTAAGTCAGATAACCAGGGCTGTTTTGAGTAGGCATCAACTCATCTACAACAGGGAATAAAATGGATGTAAGATCATTGATATGCTTGTTATTATTGCTTATGATAGCTGATCGTGATTTTGCTCAGCGCAATAATACCGCAAAAGTCGCTATTCCTGAAGGTCTAATTTCTCTTCGAAGTATCCTGGATTCTGTCGAACGGGTTACCGGAGTCTATATTCACTATTCACGTGAGATATCGGAGTTTGCTGACAGCTGCATTTACTCCAAAGGAATGTCCCTTACGTACAGTAAAATATTGAATCAATTCCTGCGCTATGGATGGGAATATACCTGGTATAAAAATACCATATGGATCAGGAAAAGGAAGGAGCATCTATAAATTGTGATAAACCGAACCATTGCTATGCAACATGAATTGCTAGATCCAGTCATGAATTATCTATTCAATTTGGTACCTTCCAACGTGCCAGCCTTAGAAATTCTTTCAAAAGTCTTTAACAATGATCCAAAAGTCCCTATTGACGCCATTTTGATCTATTTGCAAAAAGAAGGATATATCTATACTAAGCTCGAACTAAACAATAATATGGCTTGTCGACCAGCAAATTCCTATACATTGACCATACCTGGCATAGCTTTTTATAACAGCGCTATCATTCAGGGTCACCCTTATCTTTCCCAGGAAAAGAAACAGTACCGTGAAATGATGCTTTCTGAAAAAGAAGCCTGGCCAAAAAGGAATTGGCGTATAATGACAGTGTTGACTTTTGCGTTAGGTATAACAGCTACAGTGGTTAGTGAAGCACTAAAACAAAGACTCATACCTATATCACCACCCCAACCACAGATCATTATCATCAAGGATACCGCAGGAGGTCACCTCATGCCAGGATTTAAGTAAGAATTGAACGGCCAGGTCCCCTTTTATTCCCTGATCATCCCACATTCATCGATCCAGATCCAGAAAAATGCAAATATTGAGCGCAATAAACCTGGAATGATTGATCTTAAGGGCCTGGGCCTGAAGGGAAGAGCCGGATGGGAATTGCATCATAAATGTTGGCCAAAAATGGTCCTTGAGATCTTCAGTCCGAATGAAAACTCTTTTCTCGCTTCCATCTTTGAGCTTTTCTTCAAGTTTGTCCAGATATCCGGATAAATATCTTTTTTGAACAGGCAATTCATTTTCATAATAGGATCGCTCGTTATCCAAATAAAGCTTATTAAGGTGCCAATGTGGATCATCGGTATTTTTAATAAATATCAAAATTAAAATTGATGACCAAAAGGAAAGATCATTAATAAGCCGGGTAAATACATGATCTGTATGAATATTAAATTGCCGGCTTATCCGGTCAACGGTCCTAAAAGAGAAAGGGAGTCTGCTATTGCCTCCTTCCTCATCGGCAAGCATAAGCAAAAGGAGTTTTCTTGGTAGCAGGATATTCCTTCCGATCCTATTGCTAAAATATTCAGCTTCGGAGGATCCTGGCAAAAAATACGTTTTATTATTGATCGCTCGGTTGGAGAAGGTGTATTCAAAAGTATGCGCTATCTCATGCGCTACTAAAAACCTATAATGAGGGTGGTCATTCCAAAGGGCCTTCTTATTTAGTTGGATGACGAACCCCTTTTCCTCTTTGATGATCCTCGCGGGAAAGGATAGTTTTCTGTCAAAAACAACGTCACGGATCTTACGAGGAATGAAGTAAAAGCGTAGATCAATGGGTGCCGTATCCGGTGATAAGTGATCGATTGTACTTTCAGACCACTCATGAAAGGTCTTGCCCTCCAATAAGTTGGAAAGAAGGTTGTCAAAAGAGGCAGAAAGCTGATCAATCATTGAAGTTTTAAACCAAATTTATCCCCAATCACCTTGAGAACGGTTTTTCTATCCCTTATGCCATATGTTGCACTCATCAACTCGGAAATAGCCTCGCTGATCTTCTCCTTTTTCTCTGTATGTGTGTTTACAATAGCCTTACCAGTATTCTCCTCATATTTGGCCAGGACATACTCGATATAGTCGTTCCAGAACTTCTGACCCGCCTTCTTCTCTTCTTCTTCATCCCTGGCCAGAACGGTCCATTCACAATACTTGATGATCAGATCTTTATAATCATCATAAGCCTCTACATAGTCTTTATAAGCAGGATTCACATAACGTGGGTGGACAAAAACACGTAAGGCCCATAAAGCCTGATGTTTGTCAACAATTGATTTACATTCAGACCTAACACCCTTATCATTAAAGGACCTCAATTCATGAATTTCCTGCTTTCCGTCTTCTACCTTCACTTTTGCCAATTTCATGGCCATATCGAAATTGGGGCAATATATCAAGACATCCCCTGACCCCATATCGAGGTATTCGCAGATATCGTCTTCAATTTGAAGGAGATTCTTAGCTGACCCGTATTTAATGAACCTATTGTTCAGCCGCTCAGCAATCTCATGCTTCGCTTTTTTATTACCCTCTGTCCGGATCACATCAGTATCGAACTCATCTTCAATTCCGAGATCTTCCTTTGTATGATATATGATCTGACTATATAGTAACCGTCCGTCAAATGCGTTGGCAAGCTCGATAGCTCCCATGATCAGTCGATTCTTTTTCTCATCGGATGTAAGTCTGAGATGGCGCAAGAATTCTACTAATTGGTCATCCCCCATCTCATGAATATCAAACATATCCTTATCCTCCCGGGCATCAGGATTTTCCTGTACTCGTTTTACAAATTCCTCGTCCTCAAAATTTACCTTTTCAAATCGATCTGCCGCCAGGGCGCGCAGAACTGCGCCGGCAATTATGGTACCTGTTACGATCTTAGTATGGTGATAGTAGACTCGCTCACCAATCGAATACCTGTTTCGCAGCAATTGTACAAGTTCGCTCAGAATATCCCGTCTCAATTCCTTTTTCCCTTGCTTATAAATCCGGATAGCAATTCTTTTTTCTGTTACACCCGCCTCATTCCGCATGGTACGGATAAAAATATAGTTAAGGAACCTGGGATGTATCTTTAAATGTAGATTCGTATATAAACAGTCGCGTTGAAGATAATCGAGGAGGTCAGCGCAAACTGTATTGCTGACAATATCATACATGAAGGCATCCTGTTCAATTCCTTCGAAATTCTTTTCACATTTTATCAGCCTGTAAAATCGGGTGTGAAAAGCCACTCCCCATTCCCGGATGATAATTTTCCCAATGGTCGAATTGGGGCCAAGATAGTGGTCCCATCGGGTTTCGTGTTTGTCATGGCTCCGGAAGATCCCAAACTCATCTTCGATGGTATGACCGTAAGGCATATGACCAATATCATGTAACAATGCCAGAAGGCGGATGATTTGCTCTTCTTCCGGGGATATTTTCTTTTCCTCGTCGCTGCTGTGTCGGTTATTGCGGATATTTTGGATCATTTTGTCCGCCATATGCAGTACACCCAGAGAATGCTCGAATCTGGCGTGAACAGCCGATGGATAGACTGTAAAAGTTGAGCCTAACTGCTTGATCTTACGCAATCTTTGAAACTCCTTAGTATCAATGATCTTTACTTCCAGCTTATTGACCTGTACGTCACCACTGACCGCGATGCCAAAGGTTTTATCAGGCCTTAATCGCTCCAATAGCGCCTTTTCCCTATTGATTGCCTCGAACTGGCCCTGAAAGGCAAGTAACTGCTTCCTCAAAAATGCTATTTCCTGCTTTTGGTTCTCCAGGATCTCTTCCACCTCAAATAGGGTGCCTCTTGTTTCCATAAACAGCCATGTTTTATATATAGAAACACTTAGCCCCAATATTTGGTACTAGCCCGGTCCATGCTTAAAATTTCTCGTTTATTTTGACTCAAATCGGTATCGCCCTGCCTTTATTTCATGCCTCACCTCTTTCCCGCCCTCCATCAAATACACCGTCGCCGTACTATTCGCCGACACCACCACCTCCAATACCACCTTCCCCCCATCCCTCCTCCAGGAAGAACACACCTTCCCTCGCACCGTCTCCACCTCCCCCTTCACCCAGCTCAACCCCTTAACAAAAGCCGGCCGGATGATCACATGCTCAAATCCCGGCCTCTCCGGATCCACCTGGATCCCCGCCAGCGCTTTATAAAACCACGCGACTATCTCCCCCAGAAAAACATGGTTCCGGGACGGCCCCAGCCCCCACTCCTCCTGAAAAGTCGTCTCCCCCTGCAGCAGCCACCATCCCCATGATGGACGCGTCCGCTGCGAAGCAACAGTAAAAGCCATATCTGCCTGTCCATTCAACGATAACGCATTCAGCAGATATTTACTCCCGATCAGTCCCACATCCAGGTGATCATCATTCGCATGCACAGCCTGTATCAAATTCGACACCACCGAAAGCCGCAGCGAGTCCGGCACGATCCCCATGCATAGCATCGTAGCAAACGCCGTCTGCGTGCCATTGGCATAAACCCCAGTGGCAGGATCTAAAAACCGGGCATTGATAGCAGCTCGTATCTTTTCCGCTAATACACCATAGAACGCTGCATCATCTGCGCGCCCCGTGATCCGGGCAAATCGGGACAACAGCAAGGTCAATTGGTAATAATAAGCAGTAGAAGTCAGTTCCACCGGTGTTCGAGCCTTATAAAAACTCCAATCTCCCAGCCCAAAGTGTTGAATCCCCAAACTATCAGCCCGGAACCGTAAGTAATCTACATAACGTTTATAGTGGTCATAATAAGTCCGTATCAAATGATCATCTCCATAATATTCATACACATACCACGGGATAAAAAGCAGTGCCGCATCCCAGGCCGGTCCCGCACCAGTACCATGAAAACCATAGCCCCAACCCGAAGTCGGAATGATGGGCGCCACTTCCCCACCAGGATGTTGTTCATCCATAAAGTCAGCTATCCATTTCTCATAAAAAAGGATCGCGTCAAAATTATAAAGCCC
>Ga0206922_1058_pt1 | contig 30884 bp, 28 predicted proteins | sample Alteio_BWOrgHeat_63_FD_152976 | JGI IMG/M metagenome (GOLD analysis project Ga0206922, IMG submission 152976) | Enriched cells from forest soil in Barre Woods Harvard Forest LTER site, Petersham, Massachusetts, United States -... | ecosystem: Environmental > Terrestrial > Soil > Temperate forest >... | reverse complement strand
ACTTCTGTGGTAATGGCGGCAGCGCAGCCGATGCCCAGCACCTGGCTGCAGAATTTTCCGGCAGGTTCTACATCAACAGGGAAGCCCTGCCCGCAGAGGCCCTTCACTGTAACACCTCCTATCTCACTGCCGTAGCCAACGATTACAGCTATGACGTCATTTACTCCCGTCTCATAAAAGGCATCGGGAAAAAAAGGGACATCCTCATCGGTCTGTCCACATCCGGCAATTCATCCAATATCGTCCAGGCATTCGATACAGCACGCGAAAAAGGACTCATTACGGTGGGATTTACCGGGGAGAGTGGAGGAAAGATGAAGGGCAACAGCGACTACCTTGTGAATGTGCCTTCTTCCAATACCCCCCGTATACAGGAAGCGCATATGCTCATCGGTCATACAATCTGCCAGCTGGTAGAAGAAAAATATTTTTCAGCCTGATAAGGCCTCCCCATCTATGACACCAGACCTGCAGACCATCGACAAAAGCTGGACCCTTTTCCTGGACCGGGACGGGGTCATCAATCATGAAAAAGAGGACAGCTACATCTTCCACTACGACGAATTTGTCTTTTATGACAACAGCTTAAAGGCGTTACAGCTGTTTGCAAAGGTCTTCTCCCACATCATCGTCGTGACCAATCAGCGGGGCGTCGGGAAAGGACTGATGACAGAGGCCGATCTGCATGCCATCCACCTGGCTATGAAAGGCGAGGTCGTAGCAGCCGGGGGACGCATCGACAGCATCTATTTCGCCGACAGCCTGTCAAATGACCATCCTGATCGCAAGCCACAGCCCGGAATGGCCTTTGCCGCACAAAAAGACTTCCCGGAAATACAGCTTTCCCGGTCTATCATGGTAGGTAATAATATCAGCGATATGGAATTCGGCAGGAATGCAGGGATGTACACCGTCTTCCTGCAGACCACCAGCCCTGACCAGCCCCTGCCCCACCCTGCTATTGACCTGGTTTTCCCTACCCTTTATGATTTTGCAAAAGCTTTGCATTTGTCCTAAAATTTTGGCCGATCTTTGGCGTTACTTTTTTATGCGAAACCTTCATTATAAAAAATGGCTTACGATATCCCTGGTATTGTGCCTGTTAGGCTGTATCCGGCAAACGCAGGCACAGACATATCTCAGCAGGCCGGTCCGAAAGGATCTCCAGGTAAGGGAGGACTCGCTCAAAAGCCTGTCGGACTCGGTCATCAACGCAGAGGACCCCGCAGTAAGACTTCGCTGCGATAGCCAGTTCGTCCGTACGCTGGTAAGGGCCCTGAAAATAAAAAACTCTTTCTATTACCCTTTTGACTCCCTGCTGCCCATTTCCCGGTTATATGCACCGGACAGCGCTTTCCGCATCTTCACCTGGCAATATAAAAGGGATGATCTCGTATACCTCCAGGAAGGCACCATCCAAATGGCCCAGCCGGATGGCAGCCTGAAGCTCTACCCCCTTTTCGATGTCTCCATGTTCACGGCCAAACCCCTGGACTCGGTCCGCACCCGCCGCAACTGGATCGGCGCCGTCTATTATCGCATTATTGAAAAAGTATATGAGGGTAATAAATACTACACCTTATTGGGATTTGACGACTACAGCAGCACCAGCAACAAAAAATGGCTGGAGGTGCTGACCTTCCGCGGCAACGGCGAGCCCGCATTTGGCGGCCCCTATATCTCGTTCCGCGAAGACTCCGTTCATAAGCCCGTACAATACCGCTATAACATCGAATACAAAAAGGATGCAGCCACCCGTTTCAACTATGATCCGCAAATGGACATGATCCTTTTTGACCACCTCGTACCCGAAGGCGACGAACCCTTAAGAAAAGACTCCTATATACCCGACGGCGACTTCGAAGGTTTTAAATGGGAGGAAGGACAATGGGTACACATCGAGAAAAAGATCTTCGACTTTAAGCTGAAAGATGGACAGTTCCCGCAGGAACAGAAGATGATGGATGAAAATGGGAATGTGGATGAGCAGAAACTGCAGCAGCAGTCCGAAAAGAACATCCAGCAAAGTAAAACAAAACCGGCAAAAAAACCCGCCGCTAAGCCTTCGCCCCGCTCCGACATCGCCTTAATGGCCCAGGAGCCGGTTTTTGGCGCGCTCATATTCTTCCTGTGATAATGCGCCTTTCTGCTTCAGATCAAACAACTTTTCCAGCTCCGCAGCAATAGCCGGAGGATTCGTGCCCGTATGCGTTTGATTACCACCGGAGGACGGCGCGGGGAATGCGCCGGCAGTAAAAGCCGCCGCCAACTGCGAAGCCTGGTTCCCCAGCTGCAGGTTTTTATATTCCGATTGGGCTGCCGTGATCGTATCCTTCAACCGCCGGGGATGGCTGACATTGTAAAACGCAGCGCCGCTGGGCTGCGCCGCCGTCTGTATCTCTACCTGTCCGTAATTAAAGATCCTTTCCATAAAGGTCTGCTTATAATCCACATCATTGATCTTATCCAAAAAGTTTTCTTTCCCGGAATGACTGGAGAGACCCGCCTCGTAAATGACCCGGTAATTGGTGACCACCCAGATGGTCGCCTTCCACGCATAGTATTTCAATACGAGGAATCCCAACCCCAATACGGCTGCTATCCACCCCCAATGCTGAATAAACCCAATGAAATAAGCCGCTACGCATCCTGCGATACCTATTAGCAGGGGCAATACAAGGGCCGTCCAGCTCTTGTGAGTGACTAAAATTATTTTCTCTCCTTTGTGCAGCGGTGTACGCATAAATTTAAATTTATCAGGGATGATAACAAGGCTGACCGGCCAGTTTCTCCATAACGGCAGCTTCCCATTTCTGCTGCTCAGCAACGATCAGGCCATGATGGGTCTCCGTATCATAAAGGTCCTGCTCCAGCCGGGTCTCTTTCTCCTTTTGCCGGGCCAGTTGCTGCAGCTCAGCCATATAATTCTCCGGGGTAAAGGAATAGTTTCGCATGGCTGTGGCCAGCTCACAAGCCTTGATGGCCGTTATATTAAAATGCAGCTGCTCATGCGCCAATGTCTTCACAGAACGGGCATCCCGCTTAAACCAGGACTGCTGCCTGTCAAAAACAGGAACTATCGTCACGGCTATCTTTGTCTGACCATAAAGCTTCTGCTGGGTGAACTTTACATCCAGTCCGGAGAAAGTGGCGGCAGCGGCGCTGCTCAATTCATCCACCTTACTCTGGAAGTCCTCCGGCGTCAACGGCCGTTGAAGGGACCAGGCCAGCTTGTCCACATCATCCGCAGTATCCTTTATCACTACTGACACCGCTACGGCAGGTCCATACACCGCCTCCCGGACCTGCTGTACATTCGTGCTCATCCAGCCATCGAATTGCTCCACTACATTCTCCAGACCACGCCGGACCAGCTCTTCGACAAATCGCATGGCGTCCACTCTCGCCTCTACACTATTGCTCCCCTTATATTCAACTATTTTATTCCCCTTTATATAAAAGGCCATCGTCATCCGCATCTCGGCCTCCGCCTTGAGACCACCCGTCTGCTCAGCCGCCTCCAGCTGCAGGATATGCATGACCACCGGGATCGTATGAAGGGTGTCCTGAAGAAGATTAGTCAGTAAAAAGGCATCGATGGCAGCAGCGGCGCCACCGGGCAGGTTCAACGAAACAAGTTTTTTGGTAAGCGCGCCGGCCCGCATCGTCCCGATAGTCGTTGTATCAGCACGATCGTCCTTTACACCGGCTACATAGAAATACCGGGGATGAAAACTAAGCTGTTCCTGTTTGAGCTTTATGATCCTCGTCTCCTGCGCCCGGACAGCCAGGGAAAAGACAAGGACCGACAGTAGCAAAGTCAGCTGCTGCATCATAAAATATTTCAATCATCCAGCTTCAGCACGGCCAGGAACGCCTCCTGCGGCACCTCTACATTGCCTATTTGCCGCATCCGCTTCTTACCTTCCTTCTGCTTTTCCAGCAATTTACGTTTACGGCTGATATCACCGCCATAACACTTGGCCGTTACATCCTTACGAAGCGCGCTGATGGTCTCTCTGGCAATAACTTTCGCGCCTACAGCCGCCTGGATGGCTATCTGGAATTGCTGGCGGGGCAGCAATTCCTTCAGTTTCTCACAAAGCTTCCGGCCAAAATCCTGGGCCCGGCTCCGATGGATCAGGGCGCTGAGCGCATCCACCTTATCCCCATTGAGCAGGATGTCCATTTTCACAATATCACTGTCCCTTTTTTCGATGGGATGATAGTCAAAAGAAGCATATCCACGCGTCTGGCTTTTCAGCTTATCATAAAAGTCGAACACTATCTCCGTCAGCGGCATCTCAAAAATAAGCTCCACACGCGTAGTGGTCAGATAGCTCTGGTTGATCAGGTTACCCCGCTTACCCAGGCAAAGGGTCATGATATTACCGATATAATCCGGCTTGGTAATGATCTGGGCCCTGATATATGGCTCTTCAATACGGTCGATCCTCGTCGGGTCCGGCATTTCAGCAGGGTTATTGACGATGATCACTTCTTCCTTACTGGTATGAGCGACAAAACTAACGTTGGGGACCGTCGTAATGACCGTTTGATTGAACTCCCGCTCCAGTCTTTCCTGGATGATCTCCATGTGCAGCATCCCTAAAAATCCGCAACGGAAGCCAAAACCCAGCGCCTGCGAAGTTTCCAGCTCATAGGTCAGAGAGGCGTCATTCAATTGCAGCTTATCCATGCAATCCCTCAGCTCCTCAAAATCATCCGTTTCAACGGGGAATATACCCGCAAATACCATGGGCTTCACTTCCTGGAAACCCTTGATCATCTCCTGCGTCGGATTAGCGGTCAGCGTCAGGGTATCCCCCACCTTAACCTCCTTCGCATTCTTGATGCCCGTGATGATATATCCTACATCTCCTGCTCTTACTTCATTTTTCGGGGTAAGGGCCAATTTAAGCACCCCCACTTCATCCGCCTCGTACGTAAGGTCCGTAGAGACGAATTTTACCTTGTCCCCTTTCTTAAGCGTTCCGTTCAGGACCCGGTAATAAACGATGATCCCCCTGAAAGAATTAAATACGCTGTCAAAGATCAACGCCTGCAGGGGCGCATCCGGATTGCCCTTTGGAGCAGGGATCCTCGCCACAATGGCGTCCAGGATCTCCGGTACACCCAGGCCCGTCTTGGCGCTGGCCAGCAGAATATCTTCCGGTTTACAACCTATCAGTTCGATGATCTGGTCCTTCACCTCATCCACCATGGCCCCATCCATATCAACTTTATTGATGACAGGAATGATCTCCAGGTCATTCTCGATGGCCAGGTATAAATTGGAAATGGTCTGCGCCTGGATCCCCTGGGTGGCATCCACCAGCAGCAGGGCGCCTTCACAGGCTGCCAGCGCACGGCTGACCTCATAGCTGAAATCCACGTGCCCCGGCGTATCTATCAGGTTAAGAATGTATTGCTCCCCCTTGTGCGGAAAATTGATCTGGATGGCATGGCTCTTAATAGTGATCCCTTTTTCCCGCTCCAGGTCCATATCATCCAGGACCTGCGCCTGCATATCCCTTGCAGAAATGGTGTTCGTCATCTCCAGTAACCGGTCCGCCAGGGTACTTTTTCCGTGGTCAATATGGGCGATAATACAAAAATTTCTGATGTTCTTCATTCCAGCTCATCCATTTATTGGTGCGCTGCAAATGTACGCAATTAGCTTCTGGGTAAAGCTCAAAAATTGCTTATTTTCACATAAACTTCCCCTACCGCCATGGATATATCAGCAGCATTTCAACAGGCAGTCGCCGATAGCAAAGAATTGAGTGACCGGCCCAGTAACGACACCCTGTTACAGCTCTATTCCCTCTTTAAACAGGCCACAGAGGGAAATGCAGGAGAAGATGATCCCTCCAATCCCTTTGATTTTGTCGCCAAAGCCAAATTCGCCGCCTGGACAGCGCTCAGGGATAAGCCAAAAGAAGCCGCCATGCAGGAATATATCCAGCTGGTCAATAAGTTAAAGAGCTGAGGTTACAATGGCATATAAGGAAACATCGTCCTGTAAAACACCCGTTCGGACCGTATAGCCCGGCAATTCTTTCCGGAGAAAGAGGGGCAGACTGTCCTGACCCCAGAAATGAACGTGTCCCGCAAAGTCATCCAGCCTTCCATCCGGGACCGTGATGAGAAAAAGCCCCCCCGGACGGAGCACGGTAAGCAGGTTACGCATGGCAATTTCAGGCTCTTCCAGGTGTTCCAGCACCTGCTGACAAAGGATCAGGTCAAAATCTCCCTTTAAAGGCTTCTCCAACAGGTTCATCGCATAAATATGGGCCCGTGGACAGGTCTCACGGGCAATAGTAAGCGCGGCGGCTGAAAAATCAGTCCCTGTCAGCCGGCGACAGCCATATTCATCCCACAGCATTTTAAGACAGTCCCCCGTACCACAGCCTGCATCGAGGATCATCATATCCTTTTGTAAAGAGATCTTCTCTTCGGCCAGCACCGACCGCAGGTTTTGAAGATGCTGCGGCACATTCTCTCTTTTGTATTTATCAACCAGCTTCCGGTCGGAATAAAAACGGTCAGCATAAACATCGGTATTATAGACAACGGCGTTGGCAGCCTTCAGCCTGTTCAGGGCACGCAGCTCATAACCCATTTTCTCCAGCGTTCTTTTGATGCTTCTTTTCAGAAATTTGCTAAGACCCATGATTATTTATTTTTGTAGTGATCTGCCCGACAAAATCCCTGACAATACGCCAATCCTGCCCCCGCGCAAGGAACAACGCCGCCGGCCTGTAAGGAGCCTCCCTCCCAAAAACAATACAATCATAAGCCATCGAGGCCATACCGGCAAGACTATAAGCAAGGGCCACCCCCCGCGCCCCCCCGATCCCGGCTAAAAGGAAAAAAAGAATAAAGGTAGCCGACAGCTGGATACAGCTGCTGATAAAGTTATATTTCAGGCGACCGGCTCCATAAAACCAGGCAGTAAAAAAAGTAGACGAACACACAGGAAAAAGCCCCGGAATAAAACAGACAAAGATCCCATACATACCCTCAAAGGAACGACCATAGATAAAAGGCAACAACGCCTTCCCAAAAACCAGCATCAGCAGACTAAAAAACAACACCGCCGTATTGGAAAGACGTACGAGAAATAACAATAGTTTTTCCTTTGTCTTTTCCTTATCCTGCGCCGCTACTATCGCTATAAAGGGATAATATATAAAGGAGGCTATCAGACCACAATATTCCACCAGCTTATATGCCTGGATATAATTTCCCTGTTCAGCAGCATTCACCCGGTAGGGCAATAGATATATACCCAGCCGTCCACCAAGAAAAAAAATAAAATTGGTGATAAAGGCCATAAAGGAAAAACCCAGCAGCTCGCGAAGACCTACCGGCTGATGTGTCGTGCCGGCAGCCATTGCAGCAGCTACGCCAGGCGCCGCGCCGGCATAACGGACCAAAGCCACAGCAAAAAGGATAGCTCCCTGCAGAAAAGAAAAAAGAAAATAAAGAAAGAACAGACTTTCCACCAGCCGGCTGCCAGTACAGACCACCGACATAACAAAGAGCAGGACAGCCAGTACGATATTGATCCCGGAAATGTATTGAGCAGGCCGGTAATTTTGACCATACGCGGTAAAAATAGTCCCCGACAGACTGGTCAGCAATACCCCCGTGATATGACAGGCAGAAAAGAAAAGCCATCGTCCGGGAGAAAGATCAGGAAAACGTGCAGGATGGAACAACAGGTACAGCAACGGAAGACTGATCACCAGCGCCAGGACCGTAACACCGGCAATGATCCTGCATGCCGCGCGGGGAGTGATCTGCCTGCGTGAGAGGTAATAATTTAATCCGATGTCCAGCCCCAGCGTAAAAAAAGTGGCGAAAAGAGAAAGGATATAAACAAAAGAATAAAATTCCGCAGAGATAGCTGATCTGAAATGACGCGTCAGGAAAAGATTTATAAAGAAAGAAAGCGCCAGCTGGAAAAATTTCCAGTACATGCTTTTATATAGAATTTTTCCGATAGCCATTCTATCAGCTGCTTTATGCGGTATGATGAATGCGATTACTGCACATCAGACCATAAGCATCGATACAGCTGCGGCATTGAGCAGGCAGGTCCCTGCCAACACGGTGCGCCTGTCTGAATTTCCGCGCCTCCGGATTGCGATAGATCTCCAGGGGATCCGTTTTAAAGATATTTCCAAACAGCACAGGCGGATTGCTGGTGGTCTGCCCCCAGAGCGTAAAGGGCGTGGTGACACCCAGAAAATCACAGGGCGCCACATTGCCCTTAATATCTACATAAAAAAGCTCCACCGTCTGACAACCCATCTGTTTTGGTTTCAGACGGGGTATGCTGATGGAGATCTTATGCTTGCGCGCTCTTCTTACTGCTTCATCAAACAGCGCCTGCGCATCAGCGTTCCCCTCAGGAGTATAGAGCGCAAGTGGCGCAAGGCTTTTTGTAAAGGTGAGAATATTGTTGACATATATCTGCCGGATACCCAGCTTATGGACAAAATCCACATAGTCAGGCAGTTCATGAACATTGTTCTGATGGGCGACAAAAGTAACAGCTATCCTGTCCCTGAGCGAAGAAGCCTTCAAAAGCTGGATGGTCTCGAGGATCCTTTCAAATACCACTTCCGTTTTAAAATCCTCAACGGTCTTTTTGGTATAGCCGTCCAACGAAACATTGACTTCGGAAACGGGGTATTTCTCCAGCTGCCGGATCTTTTCCTCACTCAGCTCCATCGTATTGGAGAGAAAAGGAAATTGCATATCGGGATTGATCTCCAGGATCAGATCCATCATCTGGAAAAGATGCTTATTCAGGATAGCTTCAAAAGTAGAAAAGCTGAAAAAAGATGCGTGCCGGATCATGGGAGTAAGTTTTTCGGCAAAAGCCCTGAACTCTTCCATCTTCATGATCTTGATCAGACCGTCATGTATTTCCGTATGATAGTCATTAATAAAACAATGCTTACATTTCAAATTACAGGCGCTCACTGTCTGGAGCATTATGTAATAAGGATAGTCAGTGACATACTTCCTCACCCCCAGCTTTATCCGCTTCAAGAACCTGTTCCTCGGGATCCTCCCTACTTTCTTCGCCGCAATTTTGAAACTTTTTAGCATCTTATAAAGATATTATTAATATTTCTTACTTCAAAGCGCGAATGATCGCGGCAAAATCAGCCGCCACCAGCGAAGCGCCACCTACCAGCCCCCCATCGACATCCGGGCTGCCGAACAACTCCTTTGCATTACCCGCCTTCACACTCCCCCCATAAAGAATAGAAATACCATCAGCGGTTGTCTTGCCGTATTTGGCAGCCAGTACGGAACGGATATGCGCATGCATTTCCTGGGCCTGTGCACTGCTGGCGGTCTTACCCGTACCAATGGCCCAGATGGGTTCATATGCTATAACGATCCTGCTTATCTGCTCAGCGGAGAAGTGAAAAAGGGATTCCTTTAATTGTGCTTCCACATAACCTTCCTGTGCATCCACTTCGCGTATGCTTAAGGGTTCACCACAACAAAAGATAGGGGTAATTCCGTATTCGAAACAACGCTCCACCTTTTGCGCAAGAGATTGATTGCGTTCAGAAAAATACTCCCGGCGCTCACTGTGTCCCAATACACAGAAATGGACCCCGATGGAATGCAGCATTTCCGCTGCTACTTCCCCCGTATAGGCGCCGGCTTTCTGGTCACTGCAATTTTGCGCCGAAGCAAAATAGTGTTTTCTCCCTGCCAGCTTATGATGGGCCATAACAAGATAAGGAAAGGGCACTGCAAAAACAGCCTGCTGATGATCAGTCAGCGTAATATTCTCTTTTAAAATAGCATCCAGCAATTCTTCTCCCTGCTGATAGGTCAGATTCATTTTCCAGTTTGCAGCTGCAATTTGTTTGCGCATGGGTCTTATTCATTTATGATTTTTCAAAAATAGCGTGTAAGTTCCGTATTTCAACATCCGTAAGCTGCTGATTTTTAAGCCTTTTCCAATTGGCGATGTCCCGCAGGGATTTCTCCAGCTCATATTTGGAGCTGCCCCGGTGCCCCCAGCTAAAGCTGGGAATGAATTTGGGTGTAAGCCCCTCCCCGAAGATATTACAACAGACACCAACCACCGTGCCCGTATTAAATGATGTATTGATGGCGCAACGGGAATAATCCCCCATCAGCAGCCCGCATTTCACACCCGCCGACAGCAGCTTGCCGGAGCGCTGATCCCAGACCATCACTTCGCCTGCATTGTTTTTCAGATTGGAATTGGAAGTCCCCGCTCCCAGGTTACACCACTCGCCGATAACAGCATCCCCCAGGTAACCATCGTGTCCTTTATTAGAATAACCAAAGAGAATGGAATTTTTCACCTCCCCTCCCACTACACTATATGGTCCTACCGTGGTAGCGCCATAGATCTTCGTACCCATCTTCACCACGGCGCCTTCGCAGGCTGCAAAAGCCCCCCGGATAAGGCATCCTTCCATGATCTCCGTTTGCTTACCGATATAGATAGGCCCCTGGGAAGCATTCAGTATACAAGGGAATAACCGGGCTCCCTCCTCGATAAAGATGTTCTCCGGAGAAAAAGCCTGTACAAAAGAAGGAAGGGGCTGCGATACCCTGCCCCTGGTAAGCAGGGCAAAATCATCGGCCAGCGCTATCGCATTCAGCCGGAAAATATCCCAGGGATGTTCCAGAAAAAAGGCCGTTTGCCGCCAGTCCTCCCGCTCCCGGATCTTCTCCGCCAGGACACGGGTCGGCAACACATTGACAGGCAGCCCGAAAGGACCTTCGTTTATTTCCTGGCTGGTCAGTTCCGGAAAAAGCATCTGCCATTTTTCCCTTAAGGTGAGTATACCGATACGGATCTCTGCCAGAGGACGGGTGGCCGTGAAAGGAAACAGATCGTCACTGTGAAAGGATGCTTCCATCTGATAAATCTACATAAAAAGATGTTGCATAAAAAAAGCCGGCTCCTTTATCAGTGAAGCCGGCCATTTAGATCTATTATCTTTGAGAATTACTTGATCTTCTTTTCGTAACGTTTTTTGAACTTATCGATCCTGCCCGCAGTATCTACCAGCATGTTCTTACCAGTAAAGAAAGGGTGGGAAGTATTGGAAATTTCCAGTTTGATAACAGGATATTCGTTGCCATCTTCCCATTTTGCGGTCTCCCTGCTGTTGGCAGAAGACTTGCTCAGGAAAGAAGTACCATTACTCATATCTTTGAAGATGACGAACCGATAGTTAGTCGGGTGGATGCCTTTTTTCATAATGTGTCTTTTAAAGGTTGCACGGATTTGGCCGTACAATTTTTTACAATAAGAGTGCAAAATTACGCAGTAACAGGCAGTAAAACAAATATTTTCTCATTTTCCCGACCTGTCAGACGCATACCCGTGCGACCTAGCTCCTCATATTGATATACTGAAGGGGGACTCCCAGGTTGGACGTATTACAGAGCTTGATAACAGCCTGTAGATCATCTATCTTTTTAGCGGTCACCCGGACAAGATCGTCCATGATCTGGGACTGCACCTTCAGACCGGAATCCTTTATGAGCTTAACCACTTTTTTAGCATCTTCCTGTTTCAGGCCATTGCGGACAGGCACTTCCTTTTTTGTGATCTTCCCGCTGGGATAAGCTTCCTTGCTCATGTCAAAGGCCAGGGGATCCAGCCCTTGTTTCATGCTCCGGCTGATCAGTACATCCGTGATCTGGGTCAGCTTCATTTCGCTGTCGGCCTCCAGGTCTATCTTCATGTCCTTTTTATTCAATTCGATGACGACAGGAGAATCTTTAAAGTCAAACCGGTTGGTGATCTCTTTTTTAGTAATATTAACGGCATTGTCCAATGTCTGTGGATCGACCTTGCTGACGATATCAAAGGATGGCATACAGTAGAAGTTGAGCCGCAAATCTAAGGTAAAATGTATTAATTATTATTCCCTCCCGATTTTACCCTGTTTTCCTCATCTATAGCGCCTTCCGTCTTGTTACGCGAAGCCGCTTTTAATGGTTTGCCAAATCGATAGCTGAACGTGATGCTCAGCTGGCGGCTGTCCCTGATATTCCGGAAAGTGGCCTCTGTCTCCTGGAAATTGATATACCCCCTGACCTTGTTGGTATAAAGGAAGTCTCTGACAGCCAGCTTCAAAGAAGCCTTGTCCTTCAACAGTTTTTTTGAAATGGCCACGGTCCCCTGCCCCAGCGGATCGATCACCGTTTGTCCTTCCACCCCCTTTGTCCGGTAAAAGCCGGACAGCTCCCCGCTCCATCCTTTTGGGAAGCTGAACTGATTGTTTAGATTTAATGAAAGCGTCGTCGCATTGATATTGATCGACTCGCCATACAACACCCCGTTGAACTGGTTATAATTCACATTGGCATAAAAGATGGCTGTCCACCATTTGGCAAGGGGCCGCTGGACACTGACAGCCATACCGGCATTCTGACGTTTGCCGATATTGCCATTCCGGACGATAGTGGCATGCCCCGACTGTTCAAAGGTCTCCGAAAAGAAGTTTTTGGTGTAGCTGTAATTAAGGGTGGTGGTCAGAAAGCCATCATAAGTATGGGACAGCTCTATGTTATCTGAGAACTGCGGCTGCAGATAGGGATTGCCTGCCTGGTAAGTGTATTGATCAAGGAAGAAAAGAAAAGGATTCAGGTCCTGGTACGCAGGCCGGTCGATCCTGCGGCCATAGTTTAGCACAAATTGATTTTTTGCATTGGCCTGATAGCTAAGGTATAAGGTAGGGAAAAGGCTAAAATAGCTCCTGGTAAATGAAGAATCGTTCTTTATGACGGAGACATCATTTCCCAGCTGGTGCCCGGAATAGTTGGTATTCTCCAGCCTTAATCCCGCCTGTACCCCCCATTTTCCATATTGCTGGTTTAGATTGACATAGGCGGCATTGATATTCTCCCGGTAAAGAAAATGGTTGGTCTTGGTGGTATCCACTTCGCTGACACCATTGATAAGATTGTAGTAATTGGCCATATTATCCGTATTCACATAGCTGCTTTTAAGACCGGCTTCCAGCTTGGAAGTCTTTGTAAAAGGCCGGGTATAATCGGATTTGAAGGTATAGATGTTGATGGTGCTGGGTAAATTACCGGTAAGAATGTTTTCATCCCGAAGCGTCCAGTCGGGGTTATATGTTTTATTATCAAAATACTGGTCATTGCCGGAGGAATAGCGGACATAATCCAGGTCTGCCGATAATTCCGATCCGGAGGAATCAAGCTGGCGATGAAAATTCACATTGATAGCCCCATTCTTCCAGGAGTTTTTTTGCATACTGGGTGAATAGACAATGGAGTCGATGTTATATTGCGGATCTTTTAAAAAGATGGTGCTGTTGTTGCGATCCGTTTCCTTATTTTGAAATCCGCTGAGGACAAAACCAAGCGTGGTCTTATTATCAGGATAATAGTCCATGCCCAGCTTGAGGTTCATCTCCGGGTTGGTAAAGCGCATTTGCGTCACCTGAGAAAAAATGGAATTTACTACTTTGGCCGGTCCGGGGTCCAGATAGGTCCTGCCAATATCCAGGGTCTGAAAGCCTTCCCAATGCGAATAGCTTCCGTGCAGGAAAAAATTGAACTTTCCTGTCCGGTAGTTCAGATTAAGACTGCCGCTGGGTTTGGGATAGATACCTTGTGTATGAGTGAGGGTGACGCTGCCGTTAAAACCCTTTAGCTTGTTTTTCTTTGTCTTGATATTGATGATCCCGGAATTACCCGCAGCATCATATTTTGCAGAAGGATTCGTCATGATCTCTATCTGGTCTATAGTGGCAGCGGGCAGGCTTTTCAGATAGTTGGTCAGCTGGTCGGCAGACATATAGGTAGGTTTGTCATCAATCATGATCGTTACCCCCTGTTTTCCCTTCAGACTGATATTATCATCTTTATCAAGCGTGACGCCCGGGGATTTCTCAAGAACATCCAGGGCCGTAGAACCGGCATTGGAAGGAGAGGCATCCACATTGATCACCATCCGGTCAGTCTTCTGTTCTATAAATGGCTTTTTACCGATGACAGACACCTCCTGCAGATTATGCGATATTGTTTGTAAGACAATGGTTTGTAAATCAATAGAAGGATGAATAGCAGTGATTTCCAGCAAGGGGGACCAGACCGTGCGCATTCCCACCCGGCTGGCAGTCGTCCGGTATTTTCCCGCTGGTATGCCGGTAAAGGCAAAACGACCCGATGGATCCGAGACTGTTGCCCTGACGGTAGAGGAATCACCAGCCTTTAATAAAGTAACAGTCACGGACTCAAGGGGCTTTTTGTTTTCGTCGCCGACCCTGCCGGTGATCTTGCCAGGCCCCTCCTGCGCTTTTACAGATAAAGTGAATAAGGTTAAAAAACTGAGATGGATAAAGGTTTTGGCGCTGATCATAACGGTTGTTTTACAAGTTGGAGCTATTATGTTTTAAACATTACAATACAAAGATTAGTACTTTATATTACACAGTAGCTTGTTTTGTGTTGGGTGGCTGATCTTACTGATAGTTGGTAAGAATAGTCGACTAATGACGCGGATAACAAGACGCGCTTTACAGAAAATTTGTTACAGCATCAGGCTAATTCACCCTGTTTTTTTTGATAACGGGATCGAAGCGTAAAGAAAAGGGTCACACCAGTGACCACCAGCAGGAAGGAAATGATCTCAGCCTGGGTAGGATGCCAGCCGAAAATATCATATTTGGTATTGACCCGGATCTTTTCTACAAAAAACCGTTCTATACCATTGACAATCAGGTATACAGAAAATAAGAGGCCCGGTATTTTCAGTCTTTTCCGCAATGACCAAAGCAGGAAAAAGAGTCCCAGACATACAATTGTCTCATAAAAAGGCGTGGGAAATACAGGGATGGGCAGGTGTGTACAGAATGGACTGTAGACAGCATCACAATTGGGTATCTGCGCTCCCTCCTTTACCACATTGTGCGGAAAAGAATAGGCAAAAAGCCAGTCCGGTAAAAAAGAAGGCGCTTTGGCGCTCAGATGCGGTATTTGATCCAGGCTGCCGAATTGAGGAAGATAAACATCTTTGTATTGCTGGGTGATCCTTTCAAAATCCCCGGGCGCCGCCAGTATTGCCTTATTATTGGCAGCCGTATAATATGCGCTGTTCGGGATCCCCCAGTCACCGTCACCGGATACCATACAGCCGATCCTGCCAATGGCATAAGCCAGCATGAGTGCCGGCGCCGCAGCATCGTTCAGATACCAGAAACCGATGCCATGTTTCCGGGCATATACCCAGATGGCCAGCGCCGCACAGATCAGCCCCCCATAAAAGGTAAGACCGCTAAAGGAGAACAATGATTCAACAGGGTCCTTTACAAAATCGCTCCAGGTCTCCAGGCTGTTAAAAACCTTGGCGCCCGCAAACCCAAATATAGCAGCATAAATAGTAAGATCTCCTACCCTGTCATGAGGCCAGATCCGGATGGTCTTCTCCTGAGGCTGCGGCAGCTTTTGCTTGTTCTTTTCCCACCACTTGCCACCCGCCAGCAATAAGCCCAATACAATACCCGCCGGCCAGCTGCCCGCCGAAGACTTTATAAACTCCTGCGGATCCGCCGTCAACGCACTGTCCGCAACAAAAAGCCCGATGATCTTAAAACCCAATAAAAAACCCAGTATGAAATTCAATATCAGCTCCGAAACACTGGCAGGCTTACCAATCACCACCATCCGGTCCCTACCCTGTAATAACCCATCTCTTTCCTTGCGCAACAACTCCCGGGATAAGGTCACCGCAGCCGCAATAAAGGCCAGTGCTACAAAAAACCCAAAGGAATTGATAAAGCGCAAGCCGGTCCAGTTTCTTCCGAACAGCCCCTTAAAAGCATAGTAAAGATTGGGATACATACCCCGCAAACGTACATCAAAAAAAGGGCAAACAAAAGTTATTATTCAGGACGAACTAGTGGAGGCTGAACCCCTTATAAAAAATCATAACCTGAATTTCTCCATTACTTGAAAAAATAATTATCCCCATGTACAATATTCTGGGGATTCTTGTTCCACATAAATGTTCCACGGGGAACACTTTTACCCGGGAATTTAGACTACACGTGCATTTCATAGGATATTCACAATTGTGGACATTTCCCTTTTTTACCACGCACAAAAAACCCTCTCTGTAACAGAGAGGGCCTTACTATGAGCTTCAAACTTAAAAACAAGATCAACAGTATTCTGCAAACGCAGCAATAAGATTATGCGCTATCAGCTGAGCCGGACGCCCCTCTATCTGATGCCGCTCTATCATATGCACCAGCTGCCCATCCTTAAACAAGGCAATCGCCGGAGAAGAAGGCGGATAAGGCAGCAAATGCTCCCTGATCTTACCTACCGCTTCCATATCAAATCCTGCAAAGCTGGTAGCCAGAAAATCAGGCTTCTTAGGACTATTGGCCACCGCCATCAACACACCCGGACGCGCCGAGCCCGCGGAACAGCCACACACAGAATTCACCATCACCAGGGTAGTCCCGGTCTGCTTTAATTGACTTTCTACGGCATCCGAAGTTAACAGCTCATTGAACCCATTGTCTGTTAACTCCTCTTTCATCGGTTGTACTATTTCTGCTGGATACATCTCTATTAATGTTTATAATGTTTTGATGATAATTTAAACACAAATCTAGTCAAAAAGTTGTCTTTTAAAATACTTTCGGAATAAATGTCATTACCTATAGCCGAAAAATGCAATAATGTCAGTACAAAATCGACGAAAAACGTCAAAAATGCTCATTTGGCCCCTTTTTAGACCAATGGTATGTCATTTGATCCCTCCTACTTGTCAATCAAAATTCAAAAAAACAAAAAATAACAGCACCATGACACTCGTAAAGGTTAATAACAATGGACACAGGTTCTCTAACCTCGTAGATGGCTTTTTTCAGGATCTTCCTGTTGCCTGGGGCAAGGAATACTCCGCTTTCCCTCCCGCTAACATCCATGAGACAGCCGATGCTTATCATGTGGAATTAAGCGTTCCCGGCCGTAACAAGGAAGACTTTAAGCTGGCCGTTGAAAACGGTCTCCTGACCGTCAGCTTCGAAAAGAAGGAAGAAAACAAGACGGAAGATTATAAGACCGTACGCAAGGAATTTTCATTCAAAAGCTTCAAACGCAGCTTTAACCTGGATGACAGCATCAACACAGATGGTATCCAGGCCAAATATGAAAATGGCGTATTGAAACTGCTCCTGCCAAAGAAAGAACAGGTAAAAGAAAGCACCAAACAGATAAATATCCAATAAGTCATACAATACCAATAGAATAAAGGAACGTTTCATAAAAAAATGGAAAACCTTGCACGTTGTGCAAGGTTTTTCCATTTAAGGGTTATTTTTGAGAAGAAATCAGCTACTTTCATCCAAGGATATGATTAAACCAGTAAAAGTTTTACAGTTTGGGCTTTTGATTATGGCAGGTTTGGCTTTCTCGAAAATAGGTTTTTCCCAAAACCCTGTCTTCCATATTCCCATGGCTATCTCCGATACGACCAGGGTGCCCGATGATTCGGTCCTTCGTATCCGCAATCTCAACCCTTATTTCACCTTACACGTCGATTCAACCCTTATCTATCAGTTGGAGATCAACCGGGAGCCTTCCAAATACTTTTTTTTCATGCGGAATGCACCGGTGGGCCTCAAATTAAAAGAGAATGGCCTGCTGACCTTCAAGGCAGACAAATCCTACTTCCTCTCCGGCCGGCTTAAATATGACTTTGAATACAAAGTGAATATCGGGGTGCAAAATCTCAACAATCCCCGGGATAGGGTAGATACGGCTTTCAGCATTACCTTTTTCACGACAGAGACGGTTCCTTCCCATGTAAAACCCACCGTCAGCAACGTATTATATATGGATGAAGGGGATACCATCAGCTTCAAGGTACAATGCGAGACAGGCACCTACCCCATCGATAATATTAATTTCTATTCCAGCGTCCCCATCAAGACCAGCTCCGTTATAAAAGGTTGTAATGATGACTTCACCTGGAGCCCCCCCTACGATTTTGTAAAAGAAACGGATTCCGGTAAAACAAAGCTGCTGACACTCTTCTTCGTGGGCACTACCAAGGTCTTCCAGCGGGATACGGCCATCATTAAGATCTACGTAAAAGACGCGATGAACTATCCCTATATGACGGCGGACTATGAGCTGGCCGTCAAGAATATACGTACCTACATGCTCCGGTTAAAGTATGCTTTCTACCAGCTGGACAAAAAAGTGAAAAAGACGACACATACCCGCACAGACTTCGATATGACCACGGCCACGACAGCACTCGGAGGCACCATCTTTTCGGCCCAGGCCAGCCAGGATGCCAAAACCACAGGAACCATCCTGCCCAGCGTTGGCGTCGCCCTCGTACCAGTGAAGGAAGCCGTCGCCCCTACCCTGACGGCGGAACAAAATCAGGCCAGCCTCATTCGAAGCTCCATTAAACGATTGGAATACACCATCCGGGACAACGCCCTCGTAGGAGAAAAAGACATGGAAATAACCAAAAAGATCGCAAACCTGAAGACAGAATTGAAACAGACACAGGTCCAGCTGATCGATGTTCCCCTCGAAGAGACCAGTAACATGACGGAGGAACAATTGAACGCTTATTTCGATAACCCGAAAGTCAATAAGAAATACCGGACCAAACATTGATCAGCATGGATGTCTAATCGCAGGCAGCTCCTTTTTTCATCGTATCGACAATGTACAGGATCTTCCATCCTTTGCGCGCCCTGATCAGTTGAAAGGAATCCACCCCACAATGAATAAGGGTCCCATTATAATAAAAGTGGTAGGGCGCCCAGACAATGGCCAATGGGCCATCCACCTTTAGCACATCCACGCGTATCTGCTCATCGGCCGAGCCTTTTGGCAGTTTCCCGATGGCCGTTGCAAACTCCGCAACCGGGTAGCTCCTTGCCGTCGTCCCCCCATTCCCATCCACTACCAGCGTTTGCAATACAGCGCTGTCGTCAAAAGCATCGCTAAGCGCCGCACTGTCGGAATTCCGCATCGCAACAAAAAGATTGTTAACAGCAGCACGTACGGAGTCAGCCGTTGCTGTCGCTGCCTGCTGCGCATGAACACTTCCCCACGTCATACAGCTTACCAGCAGCATGATGCAGGGAAGGATTACCCGATTATAATACATAGAAAATGATTACATGTATCCCAGGATCTTCAGCATGCTTTGCGCCGTCTGTTCCTTTGCATACACCCAGTCGACCAGCTTGCCATTCTTATCCTGGCCCACAATGACGTGCTTGGGGCTGGGGATAAGACAATGTTTGATACCGCCATAACCACTGATCTGGTCCTGGTAAGCGCCGGTATGAAAGAACCCGACATATAGCGGCTCGCCATTGATGATCTTGGGCAGGAATACCTCATTGATATGCTCCTCGGAGTCGTAATAATCATGACTGTCGCAGGTGATCCCCCCCAGTACGACGCGCTGATACTCCACATCCCACTTATTGATGGGCAACATAAGGAATCGTTCTCCGATACCCCAGGTATCCGGCAGCGTAGTGATAAAAGAAGAGTCGATCATATACCAGATCTCACGATCGTTCTGCATTTTCTGACCGATAACGCTGTAAATATGCGCCATGCTCTCTCCCACCGTGTAGCTTCCAAACTCGGTGAAGATATGCGGCATGGGTACATTACTGCGCTTGCAGGCTTTTTTAATATTCCCGACGATCTCGTTGATCATGAACTGGTAGTCATATTCAAAACCCAGCGAATGTTTGATGGGGAATCCACCACCGATGTTGATGGAGTCCAGCTCAGGACATATTTTTTTCAGCTGGCAATAAAGGTTGATCACTTTATTCAGCTCGCTCCAGTAATAAATATCATCCTTGATCCCCTTGTTGAGGAAGATATGCAACATTTTCAGCTGGAACCGGTCTTCATTGCCTTCTATCTTGTCCACATAGAATTCCAGCACATCCCTTGCACGGAAACCAAGCCTTGATGTATAAAAAGGAAAATTGGGCTCTTCTTCAGCCGCCACCCGGATCCCCAGCTTAAAAGGAACTTTTACAGAACGTTTGTACTGCTGCAGTTCATCCTTGTTATCCAGGATAGGGATGACATTCTTAAACCCGCTGTTCAGCAAAGAGGCTATCCGGCTGGTATAGGGCTTTTGCTTAAACCCATTACAGATGATAAAAGTGTCTTTCGTGATCTTCTTACGGGCGTATAATTTCTTGATGATCTCGATGTCATAAGCATAAGAGGTCTCCAGGTGGATCTCATGGTTCAACGCCTCTTCCACGATAAAAGAAAAATGGGAGCTCTTGGTGCAATAGCAGTAATGATATTTCCCTTCGTAATGATGCCGTTTAATAGCATTGGCAAACATCTTTTTTGCCTTTTTGATCTGCATCCCGATTTTCGGCAGATAGGTCAGCTTCATGGGCGTACCATATTTGTCGATGAGGGCTTTCAGATCAAGACCGTTAAACTGTAAATAATTATCCTTAACGTCGAATCCTTCTTGCGGGAAATTGAAGGTTTGTGTCACCAGGTCGGTGTACGTATTATTCATTGACTGGTCCAGGTTATAATGTATTTAAGATGATGGACAATGACATTACTGAAAAAACTATGCAAATGTAGCTTTTTATACAATCCAACAAAAAAAAGGGCCTGCATCTGCAGGCCCGTCTTTATAATAAGCTTTCGCTATGATCTATTTAACGGATGCAACCAGCCGCTTGAAAGTCTCCGGCTCATTCATGGCCAGGTCTGCCAGCACCTTGCGGTCCAGGCCGATCCCTTTCTGGGCAAGTTTGTGGATAAAGGCAGAATAGGTCAGCCCTTCCGCCCTTACAGCCGCATTGATACGGGCGATCCACAGCGTGCGGTATTCCCTTTTCTTCAATTTGCGACCGACATAACGGTATTGCAAGCCTTTCTCAAGGACGTTTTTGGCAACGGTATATACATTCTTACGCTTGCCATAGAAACCCTTCGCCTGTTTCAAAATACGTTTTCTGCGGGCCCTGGAGGCAACAGCATTTACTGAACGTGGCATATCTTAAATAATTTGAAAATTAATAATGTGGTAATACGAAAAGCCATCGGATTGGCTTCATGAAAGCCTGTTTCAGCTTATTTAAGCCTCAATAAACGCTTTACAAAATCAGTGTTCGCATGAGCGACCGTGCCTTTCTTGTTCATCAGACGCTTGCGTTTTTTTGACTTTTTCGTGAGAATGTGGCGCTTGAAGGCCTTCTGGAAGGTGATCTCGCCGGTGCCTGTGATCTTAAATCTTTTCTTGGCACTCGAGTTTGTTTTAACCTTTGGCATGTTGAATGCTTTTTGCATGATACCCTGCTGGCGGGTCCGCACAGGCGAACCACTTATGGAGCCGTTTGGGCTATTGGTCAATATCCGTCATGGATCTTATGATCCATAAAAACGGAGCGCGAAAGTACGTCATATTTAATAAAAAACCGCCAATAAGGCGGCTTTTTATTAAAAGACATCAATTTTTCAGCTTATTTTTCTGCTTTTTCCTTCTTTTTCTGGGGTTTAGGCGCCCAAATGGCCAGCATCCGCTTACCTTCCATCTTGGGCATGCCTTCCAGCACACCTGCATCATTCAGCCGTTCCGCGAATTTCAGCAGCAACAGCTCCCCTCTTTCCTTGAACTGGATAGCCCGGCCCTTGAACTGTACATAGGCCTTTACTTTATTGCCCTCCTTCAGGAACTTCTCCGCATGTTTGGCCTTGAAGTCGAAGTCATGATCGTCCGTATTGGGCGTAAACCGTATTTCCTTTACTTCAGAAGCCTTGCTCTTGGCCTTCATCTCTTTTTCCTTCCGCTTCTTCTCATAAAGGAATTTATTATAGTCGATGATCTTACATACCGGAGGATCCGCATTGGGAGAGATCTCTACCAGGTCCAGCGCCTGCTCCTGCGCCATTTTAAGCGCCTCCTGGATGGAGTACACTCCTACTTCTATATTATCACCCACCAATCGCACCTGCGGCACGCGGATCATATGATTGGTACGATGTTCTTGTTGTTGTTCTTTTCTAAATCTTGGATTAAAATTACCTCTCGGAGGTCTCGGTGGAAATGCCATTTACAATTTTTAAATTCAGCTTTCATCCCATTTTGAAAGCATTTTTCGCTTTTTAATAAAACAGCTCCCTATGGGTTGGGAGTCCTTTCCTTAATTTCAATTTTTACTTCCCTGATGAATTCATCGACGCTTTTCACGCCAAGATCACCCTTGCCCTGCCTTCTCACCGCCACTTTCCCCTCACTCATTTCCTTCTCTCCTATCACCAGCATATAAGGCACTTTCATCAATTCCGTATCACGGATCTTCTTTCCTATTTTCTCGCTCCTGTCATCGACTTCTGCACGAATATCCGCATTTTTCAGGGAAACTAAAAGATTTTGCGCATATTCCAAAGACTTATCACTGATCGGCAGGATCTTTACCTGGAGGGGGGCCAGCCATACGGGAAATTTGCCCGCATAGTGCTCCAGCAGGAAGCCAATAAACCGTTCATGGGTACCCAACGGCGCCCGGTGAATGATCAACGGCGTCTCCGGATGGTTATCCTTATTGGTAAAGGACAGCTTGAAACGCCTGCCCTGGGCAAAGTCCACCTGGTTGGTGGCCAGTGTGAATTCCCGGCCGATGGTGCTCCATATCTGTACGTCAATTTTCGGACCATAAAAAGCCGCTTCATCCTGTACTTCTACAAAAGGGGTATTGGTCCTGATCAGCACATCCCGCACAAGGTCCTCAGTCTCCTTCCACAATTCCGGCTCATCCACATATTTCTTACCCAGCTTCTCCGGATCATGCAGGCTCAGCCGCATCACGTACTTGTCGACACCGAATATTTTGAAATACCGCAGGTACATTTCATTCACGGCCTTGAATTCCTCATAGAACTGCTCCTTGGTGCAATAGATATGCGCATCGTTCATATGTAAACAACGCACCCGCATAAGCCCGAACAGCTCCCCGCTCTGCTCATACCGGTAACAGGTGCCATACTCGGCCAGCCGGTAAGGCAGGTCTTTATAGCTCTTGGGCTCGGCATCGAAGATCTTGTGATGGTGGGGGCAATTCATGGACTTCAGATAATACTTCTGTCCTTCCAGCTCCATGGGAGGATACATACTGTCCTGATAATAAGGAAGGTGACCGCTGGTGAGATAAAGACTCTCCTTGGCAATATGCGGGGTCACCACTCTCTTGTAACCCGCTTTTTCCTCGCTTTCCTTGGCCAGCCGCTCCAGCTCTTCAATAACAATAGCGCCATTAGGCATCCACAGGGCAAGTCCGGGTCCCACCTCGTCATCAAAGGTGAAAATGCCCAGGTCCTTGCCCAGTTTACGATGGTCCCGATTTTTTGCCTCTTCCAGTAAGGCCAGGTACTCATCCAGCTCCTTCTGGGCAGGGAAGGTCACTCCGTAGATCCGCGTCAGCTGCTTATTCCGCTCATCCCCCTTCCAGTAGGCGCCGGCAATATTGGTCAGTTTTACAGCCTTTATAAAACCCGTATTCGGGATATGAGGCCCCCGGCACAGATCAGTAAAGTTTCCCTGTGTATAAAAAGTGATCTCCCCGTCTTTGAGATTGCCAAGAAGGTCCAGCTTATATTCATCTCCTTTTTGCTCAAAATAAGCCACCGCATCCGCCTTGCTGATGGGTTTACGTTCGTAAACCGCATTCTTTTTGGCCAGCTCAGCCATTTTTGTCTCCAGCTTCCGCAGGTCCTCATCCGTCAACTGCCGGCCGCCCAGGTCCATATCATAGTAAAAGCCGGGAGGATTCACCGTAGCCGGCCCTACCCAGAATTTTACACCGGGATAAAGGGACTCGATAGCCTCCGCCATCAAATGTGCGGAGCTATGCCAGAATGTAGATTTTCCGTCCGTATCCGCCCAGGTCAGTAAGTTTAATGATGCATCCGTATTGATAGGACGCGTCGCGTCCCATACCTGTCCGTTAACATTTGCTGCTAAAACCTTTCTTGCTAATCCTTCGCTGATGGATTTGGCGATATCCAGCGCAGTCGAACCCGCTGCATACTCTCTGACGGCGCCATCCGGAAATGTGATCTTGATCATAAGGCAGCAAATTTAACAATAATCCAGATACCATTCAACCAAGGCTTTTTCATAACTTGCAAAAGTGAATTGTTGGAACATGCAGAAAATCTTTACTTGTCTACTGCTTTTTACGGTCAGTTTTGCCCATGCCCAGGACCTCACGGGTGTATGGCAGGGCCATTTTCGCTCCAGTACCTCCAGCTCAAGAGCTTCGATATTCGATGACCGTTATAAACTGGAAGTACAGATAGCCCAGCATGAAAAGTCTATCCAGGCTGTCACCTATTCTTATCTTTCCTCTATATTCTACGGGAAAGCCGCCACCACCGGCGCTATGAACATCCACAACGGAAAAGCGCTCATGCAGGAGACCAGGCTGCTGGAAGTACGTAACCAGTCCGGGGACGTTTGCCTCATGACCTATTTCCTCCAGTACTCAAAGTCAGGGGATGATGAATTCCTCGAAGGCACTTACGTCAGCATGAATATGCGCGACTCCTCCAACTGCGGACGCGGCACGGTCTTCCTCCATAAAGTACCCTCCTCCGACTTCTATAAAGAACCCTTTCTTGTAAAAAGAGAAAAGGAGCTGGAATTGTTAAAAAATAATCCCAAAAAGACAGATACCCCCGCCACAAATGCTAAAGTTCCTCCGACAGCTAATATAAAAACACCCACGGTAAGATCTCCCGTTACCACCGCTGGCAAACCACCCGTTACAAAAAAACCCGCGGAACTGCCCATCCCCCTGGCCAGGGCCAGCACCATACCGGCTGCCGGGACCATCTCCCGCGGAGACTCCACGCCCACTGTCGGAAAATATTTTCCCGTTATAACACCACGGGTATTGCAATCCCGCGATAATATACTGGCAAAATCCCTGACCGTAAATACCAATGAGGTGACCCTTAACATTTATGATGACGGCGCCATCGATCATGACACCATTTCCGTCTACCTGGATAAACGCATGGTGATCAACCACGCCATGCTCACGGACAGACCCATCATCCTTACCCTTCATTTTGATGAGAACGACGCGTTTCACGAGATCATCATGGTGGCGGAGAACGAAGGAGAGATCCCCCCCAATACCTCTCTCATGATCGTAAAGGCAGGCGATAAAGAATATGAGGTCCGCATCACTTCGACAGAACAAAAAAATGCCGTGGTCAATTTCAAATACGAAAAGAAATGACCCATCATCTCCTTTTCCCCTGCCTGCTCATACCGGTCATCATACACGCCGCCGCTGCCCCTGAGCTCACCGGTATCTGGAAAGGTACGCTGACACAGGTCGCAGGCGGCTGTTACCCCCAATATTTCCTGGAGCTGCAGATAGATGCGGCCGCCGACAGGATCACAGGCAGCGCATATGACTATTACGATAAGGAGCATTTTGTCAGAACGAGTTTCACAGGCCGTTATAACGACCGGACACACCGCCTGGTGCTCATAGAACAGGATGTGCTGCAAGCCGCCGTTCCCCCGGACTGCGCACCCTGCAGCAAGACATATGATCTCAATTACGAAAAAAAAGGCGATGAAGAATGGCTGACCGGCGACTGGAAAGGCATTTTATCCGGCCGGCATATCGCCTGCCCCCCGGGAAAAGTATCACTCCAAAAAACCACCCGCTCTGACTTTCCCGTCGATGTCATCCAAAATGATACCCTGGCCGCCCTCCAGCGATCCCTCCACCTGGTCCCACGCGAAACCACCATCGCAAAGACCATCACCGTCAATACGTCGCATATAAAAATAGAGCTCTATGATAATGGGGAGATCGACAATGACACCGTCACGGTGCTCGTCAATGGAAAGCTGCTGCTCTACAGGCAAATGCTCACCGATAAGCCCCTGACCCTGGCGCTCGAGGCTTTTCCCAATACACTTTATGAGGTGGTGATGTACGCGGATAACCTGGGCTCCATCCCGCCTAATACAGCCCTTATGATGGTGACGGCCGGCTCCCGGAAAATAGAAGTTTTTCTTTCCTCCAGTGAAGAAAAAAGCGCCGCCGTCCGGCTGCTCTATAAGCCTGACTAACCGCCTCTTCCCTCTCCCCTTGGAGTCGTTATCCGCCCGACTATTTTTTTGTAAAATCCAGCGAATCGCTGATCTCCCCGCAACCGATCATCTTAGCTTTATAAACAGGATGTTTGTCTCCCAGATAAGGATTGATGATCTTCGGGTTATTGGATAGCCAATAACCTTCCTCGGAGTCGTTAAAAGCCATGGGGCATCGTACATGATAGATGATCTCCCCGTCATATTGCACCGTGCGTACAAGGTTATACAATTCATCCGTCAGTATGTTCAAGGCCCTTCTTTTCTGCGCTATGTCCCCTTCACCTACCAGCCCCTTGGCATCCCCGCCAATGCTGGCTGCCAGGCTCCGGGCCGTATTAACAATATTGGAATCCCCCCGGATGGTCCCTACAGGAAGGCTGTCCGCCCGCTGTGCTAAAGTATAGGCCGCCTGGTCCGCCTTGATGGTATCCCATTCCACGAGGGCATCCTTCAAATTAAAATAAGCGCTCATCATCTCCGAAAAAGCAGTATTGAATACCCCCGTGTTCTTATTTATTTTCAACGCCTGGTCCGGAGGCGCCACTTTATTCTCCTCTTTTCCGGACCTGAGCTTATAAATTAAAAGTCCCGCCAACAACAGTACAATGATCAATAATACCAGCTTCTTCATTCAGGTAATTTTAACGAAGATAATACAAAAATACAATCGCCGGACCCTGCTCCGGTGTCATCTTACCAACGGTTTGTAGTACATTTGCGGCATGTTAGCAGGACTACAGAACGTAACTTTCGAATTTGGGGCGAGGACCATTGTAAGAGACGCCACCTGGCACATCCAGCCCAATGAACGCATCGGCCTCATCGGCTACAACGGAACAGGAAAATCCACTTTATTAAAACTCTTTGTCGGGGACTACCTCCCTTCAGAAGGCACGGTAGAACGCAGTCGTACCACTACCATCGCGTACCTCCACCAGGACCTCCTCAGCTTCGACACCAATGGCTCCATCCTGGATGTGGCCATGACCGCCTTCGCAAGGGTCCTGCAATTGGAAAAAGATATCGAGGAGCTGGGTAAAAAGCTGGAGCAAAACCCCGAGGACGAAGCCATCCTTCACCAATATTCCGATGCGCTCCATGAAATGGATACCCTGGACGGTTATAGCATCCACCATAAAACGGAAGAGATCCTTCAAGGATTAGGTTTTTCCAATGCCGATCTCCAAAGACCTTTCCGGGAATTCAGCGGCGGCTGGCGCATGCGCGTGCTCCTGGCAAAAATGATCCTCCAGCAGCCGGACCTGCTCCTGCTGGATGAGCCCACTAACCACATGGACCTTCCCTCCATCGAATGGCTGGAAAAATATCTGCAGCATTACCAGGGCTCCGTCATCATCGTAAGCCATGATAAATACTTCCTGGACCGCATGGTCACCAAGATCGTGGAATTATACCAGAAAGAGCTCCATATATATAAAGGCAATTACAGCTATTATGAGACAGAAAAGGCCCTGCGTGTAGAGCTGCAGCAACAGGCCTATGAGAACCAGCAGGACTATATCCGCCAGCAGGAACGGTTTATAGAACGCTTCAAGGCAAAGGCCAGCAAGGCCGCCGCCGCCCAGAGCGCCATGAAAAGACTGGAAAAGATCGACAGGATAGAAGATGTCGAAATAGAACGCCCCAATATAAAGATCAACTTCCGCGTAGACAAAACACCCGGCCGGGTGCTGGCTACACTCCAGCACGCTACCAAAAATTTCGGGGATCTCACCATCGTAAAAGATACTTTTGCAGAGATCAACCGGGGTGATAAGATAGCCCTGATCGGAGCCAACGGGAAAGGTAAATCCACCGTGCTGCGTATGATCGCCGGCGCCGAACCTTTTGAAGGGGAACGCGTATGGGGACACAACGTAGATGAAAGTTTCTACGCCCAGCACCAGTTGGAAGCCCTGGACGTCAATAATACCCTGCTGGAAGAAATGCAGGCATGCGGCAGCCAGAAAACGGACCTGGAGCTGAGAGCGCTCCTCGGCTGCTTCCTGTTCAGCGGAGATGACATCGACAAAAAGATCAAAGTGCTCAGCGGAGGAGAAAAAGCAAGGATCGCCCTGGCCAAGACCATCGTCAGCAAGGCCAACTTCCTCCTGCTGGATGAGCCTACCAACCACCTGGACATGCACTCCTGCGATCTGCTTATTGACGCACTTAATAAATATGAAGGCAGCTTCCTGCTCGTAAGCCACGACCGGTATTTCATTTCCAAAACAGCCAACAAGATCTGGGAGATAGATGACCACCAGATCCGCGAGTTCAAGGGCACCTACACAGAATGGGTCGACTGGAAGGAAAGAAATCTCGCGGCAAAAGCCAAACAACAGACGGCCCCCGCAACACCCGCACCAGCGGCAGCGCCGGCAAAAGCAACGCCCGCCCCTGTGAAGGCGGCGCCGGCTCCCACCCCATCAGCGCCTATCAATAAAGAACAGAAGAAAGAATTGCAGAAGCAACAACGTATCTTTAAGGAGCTGGAAGATAAAATTGCCACCCTGTCGGAACAACGGACCCGGCTGGAGGCATCCCTGGCTGATCCATCCACGTATTCAGATAGGAATAAGTTCGTACAGGCCGAGACGGAATACAAAAAGACCAGTGAAGCCCTGGAAAAGGCCAATAAAGAATACGAACAGGTGTTCGAAAAGATCATGGAGCTGGAAAAAAACCAGTGATCCTAAAAATACATGGACAGGCCCCCGAGATATCTCATTTTCTGTTGCTTTTTATGCTTAGTAGCTGCGTGTGTCAGCGCTCAGACGCCTGGCCCCCGGCCCCGCATCGGACTTACACTCAGCGGAGGCGGTGCAAAAGGTCTGGCCCATATCGGTATCCTCAAGGCCATCGATTCGGCAGGGTTGAAAATAGATTATATCACCGGCACCAGTATGGGCAGTATTCTCGGCGCCCTCTACGCCGTCGGTTATTCCGCCGACTCCATCGAAAAGATCACCCGCCGCATCGACTGGGACCTGCTCCTTTCCAACCAGTCCACCATGCGCAGCATCATCATGGAGGAAAAAGGCGAATATGGCAAATATGATATAGAGCTGCCCTGGGTCAACCACTGGTTCCGCTTTTCCACCGGCGTCATCGAAGGTGAAGAGCTTTGGCTAAAGTTTGCAGAATTATTCCGGCCCGTCTATAATATAAAAGACTTCCACAAATTCTCCATCCCCTTCCAATGCGTCGCCACCGATCTTTCCACCGGCGATGCCGTCATACTGGACAGCGGAGAGATCGTCTCCGCCCTCCGCAGCAGCATGGCCATCCCCTCCATCTTCACGGCCGTGGAATACAATGGCAAAAAGTACGTCGACGGAGGCATCGTCCGGAACTTCCCGGTAAAAGATGTCCGTGATATGGGCGCCGACTTTGTCATCGGCAGCAACGTCTCCGGGGCCCTGCGCACATCGGACCAGGTGACCAACGCCATCCAGGTCCTGTTACAGGTGACCTTCTTCAGAGAGGCCGCCGACACCCGGACCCAGATCCCCCTCTGTAATATCTATGTACACTATCCTCTCGATAAATTCGGGATGGGCAGCTTCAGCGAAGCAGGCCAGATCCTTGACGCAGGCATCAAAGAAGGAAGAAAATTATACCCGCAGCTGAAACACCTCGCAGACTCCCTGAATGCCATCTACGGCCCCAGCGATACCGTAAAGGAAAGACTGCCCGATCCCAAACCCATCCGCATCTCCTCCTATGAAGTAAAAGGCCTGCAACGGACCTCCCAGGCATTCTTTATCCAAAGCATGGAGCTGCTGACCAACCAGTCTTATACAGCGGCCAACCTGTCACGCATGATCAGACGCGCTTTTGGCACCCGCTATTATGACCGGATCACCTATTCTCTCATACCACAGCCGGACAGCTCCAGCCGTATTATTTTCGAAGTGTCGGAGAATCCCCTCACATTCGCAAAGCTCGGACTGAACTATAACCAGTTCAGCGGTATCAGCGCTATATTGAACCTCACCGCCCGCAACTTCTTTACCCCCACATCCCGAAGCCTCGTCACCCTGAACATCGGCCAAAACTTCAGAATGCGGGCGGAACACCTGCAATACTTTAGCCGCAGCGCAAAATTTGCTTTGTCCATAGGCACCCAGTTTGATCAGTTCGATATCACCACCTACAATACCCGCTACCAGGAAGCCGGTCTCTACACCCAGAATTATTTTAAGCTGGATAGCAGGATCAGCTATTCCACCAACAGAGACCTCAGCTTTGGCGTGGGCAGCCGCTGGGAATGGATAGATTATAATCCCTCTATTACCTCCAGTCTTGACTTCAAGGGAAGGAATAATTTTATGACCGGCTATTTCTATATCCGTCACAATACACTGGACAAACCCGTTTACCCCCGCAAGGGAACAGTCATCGAGGCCGAAGCTGATCATGTCCTGGAACAGGACCCCCACGCCCAGTATTTTGCCAGCAATACCACCCGCTCCGATACCAGCTTCTCCGGCAAGCCCTATGAACGCATCTTATTTACCCTGGACAGGTATACACCCATCGGGTCCCGGTATGTCCTGCTGACCCATGCCCAGGCAGGCATGAACTTCAACTATGATCATAATATCATGAATGAATTTTCCATCGGCGGGATGGTGAACGCTTACCA
>Ga0206922_1057_pt1 | contig 31398 bp, 29 predicted proteins | sample Alteio_BWOrgHeat_63_FD_152976 | JGI IMG/M metagenome (GOLD analysis project Ga0206922, IMG submission 152976) | Enriched cells from forest soil in Barre Woods Harvard Forest LTER site, Petersham, Massachusetts, United States -... | ecosystem: Environmental > Terrestrial > Soil > Temperate forest >... | reverse complement strand
GTTCAGAGGGGCGGATCTTTCTTTTTTACCTGAGATTGAACAGGCCGGCACCATATTTTACGACAGCACCGGCGCAAAACCTGCATTGGATATTTTTAAAGAATATGGCTGCAACCTGGTTAGGGTTAGGTTATGGTACCAACCTTCTTCTGCTCATTCAGGATTAGATGAGGTATTGAATTTTTGCCGGCGTATCAAAGCGGAGGGGATGCAAATATTATTAGACTTTCATTATTCCGATACATGGGCCGACCCTTCACACCAAACCATGCCGGCTGCATGGGTGGGATTGCCTTTTAATATACTTGAAGATTCGGTAAAGGCTTATACGCAAAGGGTTATTGGTTTATTAAAGGCGCAGAATACTTTGCCAGCGATAGTACAGATTGGGAACGAAATAAACGCAGGAATGTTATGGGATGCAGGTAAGGTAAACAGTTCCACCGACCCCAACTGGGTTAACTTTGCTGCCCTTGTGCAAAGTGGTATAGACGGCGTTAAAGCAGTTGACACAAATGACAGCATTGCAATTATGCTTCACTATGCTGAAGTTGACGGCGCTGTTGCTTTTTTTAATAATATGAAACAGAATAATGTGAATTATGACATAGTTGGGTTGTCTTATTACCCGTGGCGGAGTGAATTAGATCTTTCCTACGTGCAGCAGCAACTTAATAACCTGGCGGCGGCTTTTAATAAAAAAATATTTATTGCCGAAACTGCCTATCCATTCACCCTTCAATGGAATGATAACACTAATAATGTGGTGGGAGAAGCCAGCCAGTTAATACCCGGTTATGATGCCACGCCGCAGGGGCAATTGAAATATTTGCAACAATTGAGAAACATTGTTATAAATATCCCAAATAAGCTGGGCATTGGTTTTTGCTATTGGGCGCCTGATTGGGTTGCTTTTAAAGGCCCAACAGCTACGGATGGTTCCGATGCAGAGAACCTGGCATTGTTTGATTTTTCTAATAAGGCTTTGCCTGGTATGCAGGCGTATAGCAAGTAAACGCTACATTTTTATAAGAGGCTCTTTAATAGCCGCCTTTAACATTTGTATCAACAAAAGCAGGTGATTGATCGATAGAACCAAAACGTTTTTTTGCTTCTTCCAGCATGGCAGCAGTGGCAGTAGCACCAACGCGTGTAACACCAAGAGCTTTTACTTTAAGCAGGTCGTCAAGCGTGCGGACACCACCCGCGGCTTTTATTTGAACGTGGGGTGCAGAATATTTACGCATCAACAACAGGTCATGTTCCGTGGCGCCTTCATAAGAATATTTTCCGTCTGCACCTTTTACAAACCCATACCCGGTTGAAGTTTTCACAAACTCAACATTAAGCTTGCTGCATATCTCGCATAATTTTATCTTGTATTTATCTCCGGGCAAAAAATCATTCTCAAAAATAACTTTCAGGGCGGCATTATTTCTTTTTGTTACAGATACTATGGCAGCAATTTCTTTTTCAACATAGTCCCAGTCCTCACCTAAAACTTTGCCTATATTAACAACCATATCTATTTCATGGGCGCCATCCTTGCATGCTTCTTCTGTTTCAAAAACTTTTACATCAATTGTGCTGTTGCCCTGCGGAAAACCAATAACAGCGCATACCAACACACTCGAGCCTTTTAGCCATTCTAACGCTTCTTTAATAGCATAAGGTTTTATGCAAACCGTGGCTACGTTATATGCTTTAGCCAAAGCGCAGCCTTTTTGCAGGTCTTCATCTGTCATGGTAGGGTGCAGGAGGGAATGGTCTATCATTTTGGCAAGCTCAGTTACTTTATCCATAAATAGTTTTTGATTTAAACATTTTGGGAAGGTAAGGAGTTTCGGGAAAACACCATCATACGCTCAAATGACTTATTGACCAATGACTTAATGACTATTGACTTTTTTTATATCCCCAGCACTTCCTTCAATTTGCCATAACCGGCTTTACTTACCGGAAGGCGCGCACCCGTACTTAATAATACCAGGTGGCCATCTTTTTCGTAGGGGTCAATGCGTGTAATAAGCTGGGTGTTGACAATATAAGAGCGGTGAATGCGTACAAAATGCTGCTGCAGGATATCTTCAAAATGCTGCATAGTTTTCTTTTTAAGAAACGCCCCCTCCTGGGTATATATTTTTACATAATCGTCTGCAGCTTCCAGGTATTGAATATTTGGCACCGGTATTATTTTTATTTTTCCGCCATCCTTAAGCACTATCCGGCTCGCCTGCGCGGGGGAGCTGCTTACTGTTTCCAGCAAAGCCTGTGTTTGTTCGGGCGTACCCTTTTTCTGTTGTAAAAATCTTTGCAATGCTTTATCAAACCTTTCTTTACTAAATGGTTTAAGAAGATAATCCACGGCATGCGTTTCAAATGCTTTTATGGCGAACTCTTCAAAAGCGGTGGTAAAAATAACGGAAGGAGGGTTTTCAATAAGCTCCAGCATTTCAAACCCATTTATCTTGGGCATTTGTATATCAAGAAATATAAGGCCAGGCTGATGTTGCTGTATGGCTTTAACACCTTCAAACCCATCACTGCATTCCTGGGCAAGCTGCATATCGGGATAGGCAGCCAGGTATTCTTTTACCATGCTTCTTGCTAAAGGTTCATCATCTATTATTACTACTTTCATGCGTATTCTTTTTCAGTGATGGCATACTGTTCGTAATAAAACTTTTATCCGGGGTTTAAAAAATAGCCTCATGATAAAAGCTGCGGAACAGTAATAGTTGTTATAAAAAAATTATCTTCTGTTTTTGTTTGTAAAAGGCCGTGCCGTGCAAATAAAAGAAATAACCTTCTTTGTATAGATGCAAGGCCAAAGCCTGTCCCCTCCAGCGGCTGCGCTGTTTCGGGGTCAAAAGGGTTTTGCACGGTTACATTAAGCATGCCATTTATAGCTTTTGCCGATATGCATATACATACTTCGCCAACTGTATCGTACAATCCAAATTTAATCGCGTTCTCCACAACCGGCTGCAGCAATAATGACGGCAGTTTCATTTGTAATGCCTCATCATCGCACTGAATACTTGTTTGCAGGCGGTGGCCAAAACGTACTTTTTCTATTTCAAGGTATAATTCAAGATATTCAAGCTCTTCCTTCAGGGTGCTCCATTGCTGCTCATCCTTTCGCAATGTACCGCGTAAAAAATCTGACAGTTGTTGTATCATGTGCCTTGCCTTTTCCGGCTGGGTACCTGTGAGCGCGCTAATGGAGTTAAGGCTGTTAAATAAAAAATGCGGCTGCAACTGCTGCCTTAACTTGAATAATTCTGCTTCTTTTGCCATTTTTTCCGTAACATTTTTTCTTTCATTCATTAATTGCTGATCTTCCTGGGTATAGTAAAGCAGCCCCATTAATGCCATGCAGCCTACCAATAAAAAGGAAATGCCAAAACGAATGCCTATTGCATCTTCAAACACTTTCATATAATGCGCATCGCTGCCGAATAATAATTTAACGAGCACCCTGGATACAAACAGCGCTACAAAACTAAGGGCCACGCTTACAATCAACACATACCAGTATTTCTCCTTTTTTGGCAAATAGTAACGCATGTTGTTAATAATAAATATGCAGCTTGCACCCAGCAGCCCAAAATTAATAATGCCGTCAGCTATGGCTTCTGTATAAGTAATTCCCTGCTGGAGAAGTATTGTGGCCCTTATAATAGCGCATACCGACCACCATACAGCATTAATAAGTAATAATCTTTTTTTTGATGTCATAATATGCCGGGCAATTAGTTTAATCTTATTGATGCATGCATGCTGCTTTCAAACAAATGCGAAGCTCTCATCTGTACTAATTTAACATAAATATCGGCATCTTCTTCCTCTCTTATGCGTGAATACATTTCTGCACCATCGGCCAGGTCGCTCAGCGGGTGTATTTCGCTTACATCAACAAACCGCCATTGTACAGGCTTTTGTATATTATTCAAAAAATTATCTTCTTCACGCTCGCCAATAAGCCTTGCCTTTTGAAAAGCATGCAGGTCGTCGTCAGCCTTGATCAACCTCAACTGTTCATCAAATTGTGGTGTATGGTTACCATCCCCGCAGAGTATGCGGTAAACAATTTTTGCAAGGTACCATTTCATAGCGTTGTAATTTGGTTATTAATTAATTATTTTACCTGGTAATTTATTTGATATTATTTGCAAACTTCTTTCATCAGTCATTAACCTGCTTCTTCATTATTGCTGCATATTTTCTTTTATAAGCTAAACTCTTATTATTTCCACTCCTCCAAATATTGCCGTACCGTCAAGTATGATTGTTTTGCCCTCATCCACTTTGGTAACATTTAATATGCCTTTATCCTCAACACTGCCAAAAACGCTTGTCAGGTCATTCTTTATATTCCAGTTTGCGGGAATAATTATTTTTGCAACGCCAAAAATTACTGTTGCATCTACTAAGGCACTGTCTTTAATATCCGCTCCCCTTAAATCTACTTCTGCATTTCCAAGCAAACAGGTAACATCGCAGACGGTAAAATTTTCCGCTACAACGTTTTTCCTTGAACTGTCAAAAACAGAAGTGATATTGACAGATTCATGACTACCAAAAACCAGTTTCTTTTTTGGAGATTTAGTTCTGCTTCTCTTTATAAGCAGGAATATTATCCCTAACAAAATAATAGATGCCGGGCCTGCATAATTCCCTAATTTAAGGGAAGGAAATTGTACTTCCAGCAACAGGTAACTGCCCCAAAAAACTGGTATTAGCCAAAAAGCATTTTTAAACCGTTGATAAATTCCTAATAAAACCCCAAATGATATTATTAATACCGGGATGGTTACCAGCCATGTGGGTATGCCTGCAATTACTTTGTCGGTAATAATAAATAAACCTGCAACCACAAGAAACAGCCCGGGCCAAATATTCCTCACAGATGATGTATTGGTTTTATCCTCTTGCATTGTAATCACTTTTAAGCTTAAATTAAAAATTACGTATTTCAATACCTGCAAATACTGCAGTACCGGATAATACAAGCACCTTGGCGGGATCAAAATTGGTGGCAGCAACGGTTCTTTTATCTTCAACACTTCCAAACACTGCTGTAACTTCATTTTTTACGTCCCAGTTAGATGGCACTGTGAGTTTTAAGCCACCAAATACCATGGTTACATCCAGCACAACCCGCTTCTGTATGTCAGCCTGGGTAAAGTCAATCTCAGCGCCACCCATAAAACAGGTAATGTCGCCACCTGTAAAGTTTTTAGAAAGAATTACTTTTTTAGTACCTCCAAAAACATTGGTAGAATCAATAAACTCGCCATCATCTGTTTGTGTTGCAAAAGCTGCATTTTGGTCATGCCACTTATCTTTCCAGTCATTTTTCCATTTATTTTTCCATTCGCGTTTATCCCACCCGCTCCTTCTCCGGAAAATAAAGGCCGCACCAATAAGTATCAGCACTCCCGGCCATATTAATTCGTGTAAGTTGAGCTCACGAAATTGTTCATCAATTAAAAATGCACTGCCGATGATCACCAGTATCAGCCAGGTATTATTCCTGAAATTATGCTGAAGGCCTGTCAGCAAGCCAATACCTATAAGCAGCATAGGCCAGGTAAATACCCATGACGGCAAATAATGTTCGTGCATTGAATTGCCAATTCTATCAACAAGTAATAAACCGCCCACTATAATTAAGAAAATACCTGTCCATTCCTTGTGACGTCGTGGCTTTTCTATATTATTCTGTTCCATGTTATGTGTTGTTTGTGTATTTTAATTTGATATAACAAATGTATAGGCCATTTATAAACGGGAGAATAGCTGATAGGCGATAAAGCAGGCAATGGGCGGTAAGCGGGGGGTAGGCGTAGGTGAACCTGACCAGGATCTTACTGATTTTTCTGATTAACCTTGGTTAGACCAACTGTAATTTTAATTTATTGCGGAATTAATCAGAAGTATAAAATAAACCATATATAAAAAAGAAACCCTGATGCGTTAACATCAGGGCAATCAGAAGAATCAGGCCAAAATCGTGGTCAAAAACTCCTGATGCGTTAACACCAGGGCAGTCAGAAAAATCAGGCCAAAATCGTGGTCAAAAACTCCTGATGCATTAACATCAGGGCAATCAGAAAAATCAGGCCAAAATCGTGGTCAAAAACTCCTGATGCGTTAACATCAGGGCAATCAGAAAAATCAGGCCAAAATCGTGGTCAAAAACTCCTGATGCGTTAACACCAGGGCAATCAGAAAAATCAGGCCAAAATCGTGGTCAAAAACTCCTGATGCATTAACATCAGGGCAATCAGAAAAATCAGGCCAAAATCGTGGTCAGACACTCACATTAAAATCCCTCAAAGCATCATTCAGGCTTGTTTTGCGGTCGGTACTTGCTTTTCTCTTTCCGATGATAAGTGCGCAGCTAACTCCAAACGAGCCCGCGGGAAAGCTTTTGTTATAAGTACCCGGAATCACCACGCTTCCAGCAGGCACCCTGCCTTTATATTCAACCGGCTCAGGGCCGCTAACATCTATAATTTTGGTTGATTGGGTTAATACCACATTGGCGCCTAACACGGCTTCTTTCTCTAAAATAACGCCCTCTACCACAATACAACGGCTGCCAATAAAACAACCGTCTTCCACAATCACCGGTGAAGCCTGTAAAGGCTCAAGAACGCCGCCAATACCTACACCACCGCTTAAATGTACCCCCTTGCCAATTTGCGCACAACTGCCAACGGTTGCCCAGGTATCAACCATGGTGCCCTCGTCAACATAGGCGCCTATATTTACATAACTTGGCATAAGCACTACATTGCGGGCTATATAAGCCCCGTACCGCGCAACTGCATGAGGAACAGCACGTACGCCCAACGCTGCATAATTGCTTTTAAGCAACATTTTATCATAAAATTCGAAAGGAGGGAGGTTCCAGGTTTGCATTTGCTGAATACCGAAATACAATAATATAGCTTGCTTTACCCACTCATTCACCACCCAGCCTTCAGCGGTTGGGGATGCAGTTCTTAAACGCCCTTTGTCCACCTCTTCTATCACTTCCTTTACTGCCGTTGTGTACTTACTGTCTTTTAAAAGCTCCCTGTTGTTCCAGGCTTCATTAATAAGTTGCTGCCATTCCATTACTAAAAAATTTTTGCAAACATAAACAATTGGAAGAATGCATTCTTAAAGGAAATTCAGGGGTTTAAGTAATTCTTCTTTTCCTCTACCAGGCGCATCGCCCGGTTAAAAAAGGTTTGCTTCTTCATTTGTTCTTCTACCTCTTCAATTGCCTTCATAAGATTGTTGGTTGTATTCGTCAGTTCGGTAATGGTTGCAGTTATTAATTCCCAAACAGGCTTCATTTGCTCAACAAGTAAATTACCTTTTGCTGATAATTGTATCAGGCGCTTTCTATCGTCTGTTTTATCCTTTTTCGATCTTACTAATTTTTGCTTCTCTAATTCTTTTAACAGGCTAATGGTAGAAGGGTGCGAATATCCTATTTCCGCCGCTATCTCTACAACGCTTAATACTCCTTTTATGTGCAGCGTATATACCACCGGAAACCATTTTGGCTCAAATTCAATACCATGGGCTTTATATATCATTTGCGCGTCTTTGCGCATTTGTTCGCTCAGGCGTTGCATCCTGGTCGAAATAGCTAATATGCCTGATTGGTCTATAATATTCATTTGTGGTAGTCTTATAGAGCTTTTCAAATGTAAATGATAAAAAACATTGTCGGCCGGCATCAATGGAAAATAAGCAGGCAATTCATTTTTACTTATCCTTATAAACCCATTGCGCTCATAAAAACGGTGTGCTGCCTTCATTGAATCAACTGAGCCGAGGTAAATATCAGTAATGCCGGCCTCCCTGGCGTAAAGTGTAAGCGTGTCAATTAATCTTTGGGCAATACCCGCCTCTTTTCCCCTAAATTCCTTCATAACAAACATTTTTCTTATTGCTCCTGTGTTATGACCGAGTGATATAAGCCCAATAGTTCCGTTTATTTGCGTGCCATCTTCAGCCACCCAAAAACAACCGCCTGTTTTGTGATAATTTGTTTCAATATCCAAAAGGTCAGGCTGGTTTTCCAGCGCAACGGGTACATTGAACTCAATTTGCTGGATAGGCAGGATAAGCTCGATAATTTGACGGCAATCCCGGTTTGCGGCCCTCCTGATGGGGGTTGTAGAAAGCATAGCCATTTAATTTATGTATAAAGGTACGTAGTTGACTACGTATGTAATGATTTTTTATTCTGCCCATGACGGAAAATTAAAAATGGCTTTAAAAAGGCAGGAAAGAGGCGGAAAGTTGCCGGGTAGCCGGAAAAGTTTTATATTTGAACAAACAGTTTACGCGCACATGAGAAACAAAGCCGGTGGAACATTACTGCCGGCTTTTGCTTTATTTTACACCCGATGCCGTTTAGCCGTAAAAATTTCCTTTATCTGTTTGCCGCCTTAATTGCAGGTTGGGCCATATATTGCTATAACCCCTTTCAGCTCTATTTTCAAAATGACGACTTTACGCATATCCTGTTAAGCAAAAAGGGTGTTTTATTCCAGCGAAATTCCTTCAGGCCTGTTTGCGACCTTTCTATAATGCTCGATTATTATTTATGGGGTAAAAATGCAACCGGCTACCATATAACCAATATTATTTTGCATTGTATTTGCACAGGTCTTGTTTTTGTTTTTGCCAAAGAGATCATATCGCTTTATTATCCTGGTTGCAATAAATATGTTCTGGCAATGTTAACCGGCGCTTTATTTTTTCTATACCCCTTACATAGTGAAGCTGTTTTTTGGATCCTTGGCAGGTCAGCTATTTTAGGCGCCATTTTTTCTCTTTTATTTCTGATAGCATTTCTAAAAGAGGACAAAAGCGCTTTTGGCACGGCATTATGTTATGTATTTTATGTGCTTGCATTGCTGGCGTACGAATCAAGCTGGGTTTTACCCCTGGTGGCTGTAGTATTGATGACGCACGGCGATAAAACAAAAACCGCTAAAGTAAGATCCATCATTGGGCACTCTATTGCTTTAGGCTTAATCTTTTTAATTTATTTATTCTTCAGGTGGAAAACAAATAATGAAATACTTGGTGTGTACGAGGGGGCTAATTTTATTCATTTTAATGCTGGTATTCTTTTGCAAAACTTCTTAAGATTGTTTGCAAGGAGCTTCGCCTCATACCGGCAAACCAACTTCATTTTAATATTGGCTTTTATATTATTATCTGCGGGTATATTTTATTTTTTCGCCAAACAAATAAAACAACATTTAACAAGAACGGGCTATATATTCATTTGCTTTTTAATTTCATTACTGCCCTATTTATCTCTTGGTATTGATACCAACGGAACGGAGGGTGAGCGGTTTCTATACTTGCCCTCCGTATTTGTATGTTTATTTATTAGTGTGGTAATACTTCAGATTCAAAAAAGATACGCCAGGTTTGTTTTTGGCAGTTTATTTATTATTGTTTATGCTATACAATTGGGTATAAATGCAACCAATTACCGATTTGCAGGCAGCGTTGTAAAACAGACTTTTGCTGAAATAGCCAAATCACCCGATAATAAAAATATTATTATCTATGGGCTGCCGAAAAGCCAGCATGGGGCGCTTATATTAACACATGGCCTGGAGGATGGATGGGAATTTTTTCAATTAAATAAAAAGGCTGTTTCAATAAAAGTTGCCTCGCAAAGAAGCGAATTAAGCCCCTTGCAAACGAATTATAATACTATTTATATGCCCGGGAATATAGATTCTGTGATCAGGTACAACTTTACTGATTCGGCTTTATTGATCTATAAATAATCGTATCGTTAATAATTATACTAATGCCAATTAAAAAAGTAAGCATGCTTATAAGGATGAATACTGCCAGCCACTTGTCTTCATAATAAAAATGTATTGTATTCATTCCTCTATTCACCTTTATAGAAATAAATGTTCCATATGCGCTGTTAATGGGCGTTTTATTTCCATTTATTTCTGCATTCCAAAACTTATAATTATTCTGCAACAACACCAGCGTATCATCATTTGACGTATTAACCGTTAATTCAATGTTTCGGGGGCTAAAACTTTGTACAATGATGTCAGGCTTTATCAGGCCTGTATCGGCATTTTTTGTAAACAGGTATGGCTTTTTTGAAATTTCTGCCACATATTCCTCGTCCAAAAAATAATTATTGGTAGAACTAAACCACGATGGATAACCGGTTAGCTTTTTTAATCCAACCTGTTTGTTGTAAAAACTGATATCACCAACCAGCCCGGTGGTTTTAACGTCTAATGTATCTAACTCACCTACGGGAGTAAAAGACGGTATAGGAATTCCCCTGGGAGAGGTGTTATAGACTGCCTGTATATCTTTTAAAGTTACCTGCCCAACCCCGGTATAAGGCAGATAAAGCAGGCAGTTTACTATTAAATCGGCAATTATTATAAGCAAAAACAGGTTAAGGTTATTTTTTTTTAGTGCATACAAGCTAAACACTGTTACAAAAGTTGCTATTAATATACTCACCATTAAAAACCATGAAAACGGCCCTGCATAAAACAATTTTATTTTTTGTACCCAGGTTGTATTGTTGCGAAGAAGATCAATTATTTCACTAAAAGAAAAGTATTTGCCTATAGTCAGTATTACAACAAGGCAGATACAAACGCCCAACAATACCCGCAGGATAAGTTTTAAAGTGTTTTTGAAAGGTATGTCCCCCGTTTTTAATTGTTGTAACCCAAAACCAACGCAGACAGCGAGGCTTAGAATGGCAAATACCCGAAATTCCCCATTATATCTTATATAATCAAGCAAAGGCAGCCTGTTATAAATAAATGCCTTAACCGGCCCTCCCAAGCTCAACAGAAGCATAAACAAGGCACATAAAAAAAATATCCTTACATATTGTTGCTTGCTCTTTAAGGCAATAAGCGCACAAATAAAACCGGCTATGCTAAAAAAACCGTTTCGCATGGTAGCATCGGTATTAAATATATTTTTTGTTGAGACTGTGCAGAAAGGAAAAAGAAATGAAATATAAGATGCAGGCGTAAATCCCGCATCGGTATATAATTCCTGTTGCGCTGGTGCGTTTCTTCCATATACAGGGAAAATAGTAAGATAGCTATAAATAGCGGGCAGGTACAAAATGAGTGAACATATCACCCCTGCGCCCGTAAAAAAAAGAATTTTTTTATAATTATGCCTGTACGGCTTGTTAAATGCGAATATCAGCAATAACAGTACCGCAAGAAAATAAATGAGCACGATTGGCATTGCGGGATGCCCGCCTGCAAAAACAAAATAACAGGCAATGGCGAATAAGAAACTATTCTTAAAATTTGGCAGGTCAATTAGTTTCAGAAAGGTGTGTATTACCAGGGGCAGGAAGGCCGCCGCCGTTAAAAAATTAATATACTGCAGGCAGCCTGCGTAAAAACCACTGCACATATACATGGCAGCTACTACGACGCTTATTTTTTCATCAAACCGGAAGAATTTGCCCAGCCTGAACATGAAAACGCCGCCGAGGTAAATGTATAGCAGCACTTCAAGGGTAAGTGTATAGGCATTATAGCCGATGCCTGCAAAAAGCCACGTTATAGGGTTATAAAATGCAAACCCCATGTCGGCATACACAGGAAAACCATAATTCATATAGGGGTTCCAAAGCGGTAAACGCCCGCTCCGGATGGCTTCTGTAAAAAAGAACTTATTTGGAAAATTAACGCTGAAAGCGTCATTCTTCATGCCAAAATAAAAGCTTGACACCGGCAGGTATGCAATTACCATTATTAATAACAGTATTGCATAGGGTTTCAGCTTTTTTAGTTGAATATGCATCAGTTGGTAGATCAGAATTTTTGTAACTGAACTATGCGGTTAATATATTTCCCCACCAGGTCAAATTCAATATTAACAATAGAACCTGCTTTTACATGTTTAATACTCGTGTGTTCGTACGTATAGGGTATAATGGCTACGGAAAATTCGTTCTCAGCAACATTAAAAACTGTAAGGCTTGTTCCGTTAAGCGCGATGGAGCCTTTTTCAATAACAAGGGTGGCAAACTTTTCAGCAAATTTAAATCGGTACTCCCAACTGCCATCAAGCCGCTCTGCTTTGGTGCAAATAGCGGTATCATCCACATGCCCCTGTACTATATGGCCATCCAGCCTGGCGTTCATCATCATACATCTCTCCAAATTAACTTCATTGCCTGGTTTCCAACTGCCTATATTTGATTTCTCAAGTGTTTCTTCAATAGCTGTTACCCTGTGCCGTCCGTTCTCAATATCTTCTACCGTAAGGCAAACGCCGTCGTGGCTTAAGCTTTGGTCAACCTTTAATTCGCCTGCAAGGGGGGAACTTATCCAGAAAGTGGTATTTGTGCCGCTTTTTGTAATGGCTTCTACTTTTCCAGTGCTTTCAATAATACCGGTAAACATGCCTGCAATTTATGGCATTTTGTAAGTATTTATTATTGCATAGTCTTTTATGTTTGGCAATTTGCAAATAATGCTTATTTTTGCGCCTCAAAATGCCTTAAAAGGGGGTATATACATTATGCTTATAATAGATTCAAAAGATTGCGAAAACATAGACAAAGCGCTTAAAAAGTACAAAAAGAAGTTTGAAAAAAGTAAAGTGCTGTTACAACTCAGGGAGCGTCAAAGCTACACAAAGCCTTCAGTTAAACGCCGTGGCGAGGTTTTAAAAGCCGTTTACAAGCAGCAGGTTGCCAGCGGTAAGATTGAAATTAAATAAGTAATTATTTATTTATAAGTAGTAGCCATAAGGTTTAACTTTATGGCTACTTTTTTATGCTCGATACTCATTATCCGCAAATACAGGCCTTTTTAAACTATCTGCGTTTTGAAAAACGCTATTCGCCGCATACGCTTATTTCGTACGAGAATGACCTGCAACAGTTCTTTACTTTTCTAATAAGCCAGTTTGAGGCCCCGGCAATAGATAAAATTACCGCCCCCCTGGTACGAAGCTGGCTTGCTGAACTAAAGGGCGATGACCTTACCGGAAAAAGCATAAACCGGAAAATATCTTCCCTCAAGTCTTTTTTTAAATTTATGATAAAGCAGGGTATTATTAAACAAACACCTATGGCCACAATTGTAAGCCCCAAAATAAGCAAAAGGTTGCCTGCTTTTGTGGCTGATAAGGATATTGAAACATTATTTAAGTATGTTACGTTTGAAGATAACTGGAAGGGAAGGACTGAAAGGCTTGTATTACAACTGCTTTATAATACCGGTATGCGGTTAAGTGAGCTGGTAAATCTTAGAGAAGATCAAATAGACTCATCTTACTCGCAGGTTAAAGTATTGGGTAAAGGCAATAAAGAGCGCATTATACCCTTAGCTAAAGATCTGCTGGGTGAGTTGCAAAAATACATAGCCGAAAAGCCTGTAAGGCTGCCTGCCGTTGAAAATGTTTTTGTAAATGAAAAAGGTAAACCATTGTATGCCAGGTACATATATAACCTTGTAACCAAAAACCTTGCAGCAGTAACCACCATTGATAAAAAAGGCCCGCATGTGCTAAGGCATACGTTTGCCACCCATTTAAGCAATAACGGAGCCGACCTGAATGCCATTAAAGAACTACTGGGCCATGCCAGCCTTGCCGCCACCCAGGTTTATACTCACAACACCATTGAAAAGTTGAAAGACGTATATAAAAAGGCCCACCCAAAAGCATAGCTTACAACCATAGATTTTATTGTTAAAAAGTACAATAAAAAATTGATTTTTTCAATTCAATAGGCTAACTTCATAGTCCCGCACAAACTAAAGAGGATGGCCAAAAATTTACTTCTCGCAGTTCTTCTATTTTTTAACCTTCAAAAAGTGATTTTGTATGAACGTAAACATTCAGACTGTGCATTTTGACGCAGACATGAAGTTAGTGGACTATGTAAACCGGAAGCTTCTTAAAATTAACACTTTTCACGACCGTATTATTAAAGTTGATGTTTTTTTAAAGCTGGATAATGTAGTTCATAACATTAAGGACAAGATAGCAGAGATAAGGGTTGACGTACCACGACACAGTTTTTTCGTAAAAGTTTCCTCCAAATCGTTCGAAGAATCTTTTGATTGCGCATTAGAATCGCTCGTAAACCAAATTAAACGAAAAAAGCAAAAATTAGCAGCATAAAAAATTTCAATAAGCCACACAATTATGTGGCTTTTTTTTTGTTTATATGCAAGGATGAAAAAGTTGCCATTTATACTATTAGCCGTATTGTTATTGGCCTGTAATAACGAAAGTGTGATAAAGTTGAAGGCAGGCATTTTTGAAAGAAAAACATTGCCCGGCAAAAAACTTTTATTGAGTTATGAATATAAAAATGGAAATAAACTGGTAAAGGATAGCTGTATTGTTGACAATGCAGTAATTCCGCGCGATACGATAAATGTGGAGATAACAGGAACTAACCCGGTTAAAACGAAACCATTTTTACCATGATCCTCAAAATATATTTTTCCCACTTTTTTTATAGAAAGTCTCTTTCCCACTCCATTTGCCGGGGATATTATTAACATTTGTTGAGAATTGATTCAAAAATTTCAATTCAAAATTTTGCCGAATTAAGTTTTCGCTTACCTTTGCAATCCCTAAAAAGGGGGGTAGCCCTTTATTGTGTGTTACTTTGGTAAAGGTACCTGTTAACACGGGCAGAAGTTCATTGAAAAAACAAACCAGGTGGTAAGCAAGTGATAAACTAAGCGAAGTAAATTAAAATGCCCACTTTAGCTCGGTTGGTAGAGTCCCGCAGATCGCGGGATAATCAGTAGGTCGTTGGCGCGGGATCATTGAAAAAGCAAAGCAGGTTGTAGTAAGCGATAGCTAAGTGCAATAAATTAATAAGCCACTTTAGCTCAGTTGGTAGAGCAACTGATTTGTAATCAGTAGGTCGTTGGTTCGACTCCGACAAGTGGCTCAAAAGTGAATTAAGAGGAAAAATAAAAGCAAGGCATTCTGCAAATGTTATATTTGCCTCCTTTTTCCACGGATAGCAATAAGTGATTAGCTGGGTAGATGGCCGAGTGGCTAAAGGCGACAGACTGTAAATCTGTTCTCTCACGAGTACGGAGGTTCGAATCCTTCTCTACCCACAGTTCTTTGTTAATTTCTGATTTTGAGATACAGAGATTTATTGATTTAGCCGAAAACTTGCTAAGTTTTAAAAATCTCAAAATCAGCAATTGATTTGCGGGAGTAGCTCATTTGGCAGAGTGATACCCTGAAACTTCGGGGTTCCAAGCTATACGCGCTAAGTTCTTTGATTACTGATTTTGGCATTTCTGATTTTGCGATGTAGAGATTTTATGGTTTATGTGAAATCTCAATATCCCAAAATCTCAAAATCAGCAATTGTACTGCGGGAGTAGCTCATTTGGTAGAGCGATAGCCTTCCAAGCTATAGGTAGCGAGTTCGAGCCTCGTCTCCCGCTCCTTGGGGGTCATTAGGTCAATGGTCATTAGGTCATTTAGTGATGACTAATTGAAAATGGCTCAATGACTTACTGACTCAATGACTTTTTAAGGCTTTGGGTGATCAAGTCAATACGTCATTAGGAGGTCATTTTAAAGATGGCTAATTGGAAAATGACTCAATGACTTACTGACTCAATGACTTTTAAAGGCCATTGTAGCTCAGTGGTAGAGCATCCCGATGTAATCGGGAAGGTCGTGAGTTCTTTAAAGCGATGATACTTGCCATTGTAGCTCAGTGGTAGAGCACTTCCTTGGTAAGGAAGAGGTCGTGAGTTCGATTCTCATCAACGGCTCTGGGAGTAAAGTGAAAAGGAACTTATGAAAGTACGTTCCCGGATTTGAAGAGATTGATCAACAGATAATAAAAAACTGAAGTGTGCAACGCCCGCCTGAACGGACGGGCAGGCAACAGGCGATAAAAAAGTTACTATTGCTTGGTACACATAGATTTAAAATTTTAAAAACACAACTTAAAAACCGATAAGATGGCTAAAGAAGTCTTTCAGAGGGATAAACCTCACGTAAACGTTGGTACTATTGGTCACGTAGATCATGGTAAAACAACTTTGACTGCTGCTATTACCTACATTCTTTCAAAGAAAGGCTTAGCGACAGCTAAAAAATATGATGAAATTGACGGCGCACCTGAAGAAAAAGAACGTGGTATTACCATAAATACTGCTCACGTTGAATATCAAACTGCTAAGCGTCACTACGCTCACGTTGACTGCCCGGGCCACGCGGATTATGTTAAAAACATGATCACGGGTGCTGCGCAGATGGATGGCGCCATTTTAGTGGTTGCTGCTACTGACGGCCCTATGCCACAAACAAGGGAACACATTCTGCTTGCACGCCAGGTAGGTGTACCCCGTATGGTTGTGTTTATGAACAAGGTTGATCTTGTTGATGATCCTGAGCTGCTTGAGCTGGTGGAAATGGAAATTCGTGAGTTATTAACTAAAAATGGTTTTGATGGCGATAATACACCTATCATCCAGGGTTCTGCTACCGGCGCATTGGCTGGTGACGAAAAATGGGTGGGTGCAATTGACCAATTGATGGATGCTGTTGACAGCTACATTCCGCTGCCTCCGCGCCCGGTTGATCTTCCATTCCTGATGAGTGTTGAAGACGTATTCTCTATCACAGGCCGTGGTACTGTTGCTACAGGCCGTATTGAGCGCGGTGTAATTAAAGTGGGCGAGTCAGTTGAACTGGTTGGTTTAATTCCTGAGCCGCTTAACTCTACCGTTACAGGCGTTGAAATGTTTAAGAAGTTACTGGATCGCGGTGAAGCCGGCGATAATGCAGGCTTATTGTTACGTGGTATTGAAAAGAAAGATATACGCCGTGGCATGGTAATTTGCGCTCCTAAAAGCATTACACCGCACACTGAATTCAAAGGCGAAGTTTACGTACTTAGCAAAGAAGAAGGTGGCCGCCATACTCCGTTCTTTAACAAATACCGTCCGCAGTTCTATTTCCGCACAACTGACGTAACAGGTGAAGTTAAATTACCTGAAGGTACTGAAATGGTTATGCCTGGTGACAATGTTGGATTAAGCGTAACATTGATAGCCCCCATAGCTATGGAAAAAGGTTTGAAATTCGCTATTCGTGAAGGTGGTCGTACAGTAGGTGCCGGACAGGTTACTGAAGTGATAAAATAACCTTCATCCCATAAAGGGGTGTGAGTAAAATCTTATATTTGCAAAGTACCTGGACTGCAAGGTTCGGGTACTTTGTTTCTAATACAAGTTCTTATTTTAACAATACGGGCCTAGTTCAATGGCAGAATAGCGGTCTCCAAAACCGTTGATAGAGGTTCGAATCCTCTGGCCCGTGCAGTATAAATTTTCAAATTTTCACAATGAACAAGGTATCAACTTATGTTAAAGATTCGTACCATGAGTTACTCGAAAAAGTAACCTGGCCCACATGGTCGCAACTGCAGCAATCAACCGTAATTGTGCTGATAGCTACGCTTGTTATCATGGCTTGTATATGGACAATGGATACTGCCAGCAGTATGGTATTGAAGTTTATTTATTCATTTTTTAAGTAATTATAAGCCATGGAAGATACATTGGTGCAGCAAAAAGAGAGCAAATGGTATGTGCTGCGTGTGGTTAGCGGCAAAGAAAGGAAGGTAAAAGAATACTTAGATAAAGATATAGCACGCAGCGGCTGGACGGAAGTTGTAACGCAGGTGTTTTTGCCTATGGAAAAAGTGTATAAAGTGCAGAACGGCAAAAAGGTGATGCGCGAAAAAAACTATTATCCGGGATATGTTATGCTGGAAGTAGCGGATGGCAAACTTACAGATGATATTATACAGCATATAAGCAATGTTAGCAATGTGATGCATTTTCTTACCGATGGTAAGGGGTCAAAAGGCAATATTATTTCCCTGCGCAAGGCTGAGGTGAATAAGATGCTTGGAAAGGTTGATGAGATGAATGACCAGGGCGTTACCATGAGCGAGCCATTTATTATTGGTGAAACCATAAAAATAATTGAAGGGCCCTTCAACGACTTTAATGGTGTGATTGAGGAAGTTAATGACGAGAAGAAGAAATTGAAAGTTACCGTTAAGATATTTGGAAGAAGCACACCTGTTGAGCTGAATTACATGCAGGTTGAGAAGCTTGGATAAAAAAAGTCCGAACGCATAATATTTAAACCTGCAAATTTTTGCAGGTTTTTTTTATTTAATTTTGTTATACGTATAACTTTTTTATCTTTGTCGTATAAATGCAAATGTATGGACAGTAAAGTAACCTTAAGTTTTAATAAACACACCATTGAAGCAACAAAGAGGTTCGCTGAAGAAAAGGGTATTAGCCTTTCAAGGTTAACTGAATTTCTATACCGGCAGGTTATAATGAAACCTTACGATACACTTGAAGATATGCCTGTTTCCGATTGGGTAAATATGGTTTCCGAGGGCGAGGTTGAATATAAAACATCTTCACCGGGGCGTAAAAAACTAAAAACCGAATACTTTAAATCAAAAAAATGAGAATATTTGTTGATGCGAATATTCTTGTTTCTGTTTTAAATAAAGAATACCCGCTTTTTTCTTTTTCTGCCCGTGTTTTAAGCCTTGCCGGTAAACAGGGTATTCACATATACACTTCTCCGGTTTGCCTTGCCATAGCCTTTTATTTTGCCGAAAAAAAGAGCGGCGCAATATTAGCCAAAAAAAAGATCGGCCTGCTGACTGAAAAGATTCAGGTAGCAGTGCATTCAAAAGAAGACATTGCCTTAATAGCTGCTAATAACAAAATTGAAGATTTTGAGGATGGCCTGGAATATTATGCTGCCCTGCATGAAAAATGCCATTGTATAATAACGGATGACACCGATGATTTTTATTTCTCAGAAATACCTGTATATAAACCAGAATATTTTCTGCTAAACCATGTTTGGAAAAACTGATATATAGCGGCTGGGTCTATACAAAGCTTAATATTGCCCAGCGTTTTAACAATTGTAGACCGCTTTTACTTTATATAACCCCTTCCATAATCTATCGGTCTTTTCAAGCAAAAAATTGGTTGGATATTCAGTTTGCAGCATTGTTCCTATTTGTATAAAACAGGTTTCGCCTTCATAAAACATCGGGGTATTGCCATTATTTGGCGCAACAATATTGTAACTTTGCGATTTGGTTTTAATATGTGTAAGGCTGCCGGAATTGGAATATACCGGCGTGGCTAAGCAGAATTTCACCATAGTTTCAATATCGGTTAAAGATGTTTCTTCGTTGGTAAAATCGTTGTTTTCTGCATACGAGTAATAAAAATTCCTCTGTATATAATCGCTGTTTTTATTTATTAAGTCAATTATATTTTTCGCTTCGTAACTAACCTGGTGTTTTAAAGTGTTTATAACACTTCGTTGTCCAGAATTTTTTGTGTATTCAATTTTATATTGTTCTAAAAAAAAGCCGCGTTATTAATAAAACAGAACATATCATAGCTGTTTTGCACAATATACCGCGGCAATGCAGCTCGAAGAAGATTAGCCGGGTTATAAAGCCGTTTTCGGGGCACAGTTTCATGATTAATAAAAACGGGTATTGAATAATTATTTTTGAAACCTTTATAATGCCGGTTTAATATAGTTTGGCCCATATCTTTTTCGACCTGTCCATTATACAATGGTATAATACACCCGTTATATTTAACGCCAAGTACATACCAACCGCCGTTTTTAATTTTTTGCAAATCTTCTTTTGAATAAGGTTGCCATTCGTTAAATTGTATTGTTGCCATAGAATGAAGGTTTGTTAAAAACAATAAGGGCGCAAAGTTATTATTGTTTTTCAAAACTCAAAATATGGCGGGAAGGCATTAGCCATAAATAAATTACATATAGCAAGTAAATAATATGTTTTTTGCAACACTGGGAACGACTTTAGTTATTCCACCCATGCCAGAGTAAAGCCTTTGTTCTTTACATAATTTCTCCATTTCTCTATTACATTGGCCATATCATCCGGTAGCGGCGATTCAAAGAAAACGTCCTCGCCGGTGCGCGGGTGTTTAAAACCAAGTGTTTTGGCGTGCAGGGCGCAGCGGGGGCAAATAGTAAAGCAGTTATCAACAAACTGCTTGTATTTGGTGTAAATGGTGCCTTTTAATATCCTGTCGCCGCCATATTCCCAATCGTTGAACAAAGTATGCCCTATATGTTTCATGTGCACCCTTATCTGGTGGGTGCGGCCCGTTTCCAACTCACACTCAACTAAGGTTACATAATTAAAGCGTTCAATTACTGTGTAGTGGGTAATGGCATGTTTGCCGGTTTCCCCTTCCGGGTAAGCGTCAAACATCTTTCGGTGCCGTTCGTGCCGCGCAATATGCGCTTCAATCGTGCCTTCATCATTTTCCATATCCCCCCAAACCAAAGCGGTATATTTTCTGGATACAGTATGATTAAAAAATTGCTTCGCAAGGCTGGCAGCGGCCATACCGGTTTTGGCTACCACTAATAAACCGGTGGTGTTTTTATCAATACGGTGCACAAGCCCGAAGCGGGGTAGTTTTTCTTCATCAATATCCGGGTTCTGCTGCAGCAAATGGTATGCAATGCCATTAAGCAAGGTGCCGGTATGATTACCCACACCTGGGTGTACCACCATGTTGGCAGGCTTATTTAAAACCAAAATATCTTCATCTTCAAAAACAATATTAAGCGGAATAGGCTCGGGTTTGGTTTCGTTATGCTCAGGGTTAACTAAGCTCATCAGCAATATCTCGTCGCCGGCCTTTACTTTGTAATTACTTTTTACAGGTTTACCGTTCACGGTTAAAAAACCTTCGTCAATACCCTTTTGTATTTTATTCCTGCTAATATTTTCAGTGCGTATTTGTATCCATTTATCAATACGCATAGGCTCCTGCCCGCGGTCAACGGTAAATGATCTTCGTTCGTAAATTTCTTCGGGGGTTTCTTCCTGCAATATTTCCAGGTCTTCAGACATTGTGCGAAAATACAAAAAGTTATCCCCCCGCCCTAAAGGGAGCTATGGATGCCGGAAGTAACGGTCAACCTTTTTAAATTATTCACGCTTAACAACTGGAAACTGAAAACTAAAAACTGTAAACTTCTTCTAAAAGGGTATTCCCAAATTAATATAAGGTATTACCTGTTTTGCCTGGTTGCAGTACATAGCGCTTATTTCCAGCGGCCCTAATATAAACTTATAGCCAAGTGTTATACTGGCGCCGCTTAAAAAATAGGGGTTGCCGGGGCTGTTATCGCTGCCGATAAAATTGTAATAAAGGGCATTTACTCTGCCAATTAAAAACAGGTTGCTGTACATTTCATAACGCAGGCCCAGGGCAAAGGTGGCAACGCTGCTGCTGTGTTCTGTAGCTTCGTTTAAACCGGCAAAAGTTATTTGGTTGAGGAATGTGTAATTTAATCCGCCTATAAAATAATCATTCAAAATATTCACCCGCTGGTTAAAATTAATACCCGCTTGCTCTTGTGTGAATAAAGTATATTTTTTAGTTAAGGAAACATAGCGCTCTATATTAAGCCGGGTGCGTATAAAATTGCTGAAATTAAAACCAAGCGAATCCAGATTGGTGATTGGTTGGCCATCCTGAAGATATTTAAGCTTAGGATCCTGGTCGTACACATAACCTGCTTCAAGATCCACCTTTGTACCATTTTTAGGGTAAATATTATTGCTTAATGTATTAAGCTTTATAAAAACATAAGAATTAACTAAGCTGTTACTTCCCCTTAACTCAAACTTCGATGTTATTTCCGGTTTATAATAAAAGGCTTCAAAGCGGGTTCCAATGCCCATGGAATATTTTGATTTAAGCGCCCATTGCGCATGCAGGTCGCCAAGAAAATAGCCCTGTTGGTAAAGGCCGTCCTTTACAAAATTATTGTAGCTGTTGAAGTTTATATATTCTGCCTGTGTTGAGGCAGCTACAGAAACCGTTTTATATTTTCCTATAAACTGCAGGTGCTCTGCTTTAATGCGCATGTTTTCTCCCACGTTTATGGTAACCATGCTTCTTGAATAAGGTGTAAAAAAATTACGCGCGGTAAGGTTGCCTACCAGGCTTATGCCCATAAAAGAATTATAATTTATACCCAGCTTGGCAAACGTCAGTGGGTTTTCTTCTACATCAAAAATAATTTTGCAGGTGCCATCGGGTAAGGTTTCCAGGGAATACACGATCTTTTGATAATACCTTGTACCAAAAGCCCTGCGTATATCTGCCGAAAGCGAAGATGCAGTGTACCATTGATTGTTTTGAAACAATATACGGTTAAGAAAAAACTGTTCACTTGTTCGTACAAGCCCTTTAATTGCATAAGCAGTTATTTTAACAGAATCAATATTTGGCAACAGGTTCTTTTTAATGGCAGAAGTTCCATAAATAGCATTTAGCGAATCGTTTAAATGTTTCAGGGTTGCATAAACTGAATCACCCTTTTTAATCCCCTCATTTATTATCTCGTCTGAAGAAGAAAAGCTTGCCATATTGTAATCAGCAAGGTCGTGGTGTATGTATATGTTGCATAATTTTTTTTGCGCTTGAAAATCGGCGTCATTCCTGAAAAACGCTACCTGCATCAACACCTGGAAAACATTGTTTATCTTTTCTTTAGCCAGTAAGCCCCCTGCTACATTGCTGCCTATAATAAAATTTGCGCCCATGGCCTTAACATCACTCACCGGAAAATTGCGCACCACGCCACCATCAATAAATTTTCGCCCATTGTAGTCCACAGGGGTAAAAACAGACGGAATAGCCATGCTTGCACGTACGGCAGATACTATCTCACCGCTATCCAATACAACAGCTTCGCCGGTAGCTACATCGGTAGCAATGCAGTTAAACGGCCGTGGCAGCTTTGAAAAATTTTTAATATTATGAACAGGAAAAAAAAACTCGCTGAATTTAAGCCAAAGCTCTTCTGATTCAAGCACACCGCCGGGCAAAAGAAACCGCCGGTTTAACCAGGGCAATTCAATAGCGTATTTGTCATATTCATCTTTTTCTTCCAAAATAAGGGAGCGTAATGAGGCAGAATTTGTAAACAAAAGATCCCAGTCTGTGGTTGAAACAATTTTTTCAATGCTGTCTGCAGAATAGCCGCAGGCATATAAGGCCCCAATTATACTGCCCATACTGGTGCCCGTAATATAATTAACCTGCAGGCCCGCTGAATCTATTGCCTTTAAGATACCGATATGTGCAAGGCCTTTGGCACCGCCGCCGCTTAAAACAAGTCCTATTTTTGGACGGGTTTGGGTGCGTGCATTGATGGAGAATAAGAAGAGGATGCAGCAGGCTAAAAGGTATTTCATGTTCAACAAATCAATTCAAGTTAGCGGTAAATTACTGAACGAAGCTCAAAATGGTTTTGTAATATTGTTAAATGCATCAAACGCTTGTTACCAATATTCACCAGTTAATAAACGTAAGGCAACAAACTTCATTGCCTAAGGGCAGCCAATTGGCAGAATTGCGGGTATTAAAAAATGCGTTTTTACTTATTGAGGATGGAAAAATAGTTGCCTGGGGTGAGATGGATAAAATGCCCCCGTTTACAAATGAAGGAATAGATAGGATTGATGCAAAAGGCGCTTCCGTGCTGCCATGCTGGTGCGACAGCCACACCCATATTGTTTTTGCGGCAAGCCGTGAAGAAGAGTTTGTTGATAAGATAAAGGGGTTAAGCTATGCCGAAATTGCGGCAAAGGGTGGTGGCATTTTAAACTCAGCCAAAAAGTTGAATGCTGCAAGCGAAGATGAATTATATAATGCCGCTATACAACGGTTGCATGAGCTGATAAAATTGGGCACCGGCGCCATTGAAATAAAAAGCGGCTATGGCCTGTGTTTGGAAGGCGAGTTAAAAATGCTGCGTGTAATAAAACGGTTAAAGGAAACCGTGCCCATACCGGTTAAAGCAACATTTCTTGGCGCGCATACATATCCGTTAGAATATAAACGCGACCATGCGGGATATATAAGACTTATTACGGACGAAATGCTGCCCGCGATTGCCAGCGAAGGGCTGGCTGATTATATTGATGCATTTTGCGAAGAAGGTTTTTTTTCTGCTGCTGAAACAGAAACCGTTTGCAGGGCAGGGGAGAGGCACGGACTAAAACCAAAGTTGCATGTAAACCAGTTAAACAGTATTGGTGGTATTGAAACAGGGTTAAAGCTAAACGCCGTTTCATTAGACCACCTGGAAGTGATGAATGCGGATGAGATAACCAAGCTTGCAAAATCAGCAACCATTGCAACGCTTTTGCCTTCCGCTGCATTCTTTTTACGTATGCCTTACCAGCCCGCCCGTGCATTAATAGATGCAGGTGCTACTGTGGCGCTGGCAACCGATTTTAACCCCGGCTCTTCGCCATCGGGTAATATGGGTTTTGTTGTTTCGCTTGCCTGTATTCAAATGAAAATGTTGCCGGAGGAAGCTATCAACGCCGCTACTTTAAACGGTGCGTATGCCATGGGTTTGGGTGATGAGCTTGGCAGTATAACCATCGGCAAAAAGGCCAACCTTATCTTTACAAAACCAATACCATCTGTCGCTTACCTGCCTTATGCTTTTGGAACTAACCTTATTGATAAAGTGATGATTGAGGGGAAGTTTGTTTGATGATACAACTATATAGATTTGACAACTTTTTCTAAAAGTTGTCAAATCTTTTAATGATATACTACTACCAATTTAGGTCTGACAACGGTATTAATTACATATTGTATATACCTTTTCATAATTCTCCCTTGTAAAATAACCGGGAGGCCCTGCATGATCTCCCTCGATAAAATCCAAATATATTTTTTTGCACTCGGGATTTTCAGTCAGTGTAAAAATTATGCTAGCTAAATACCAACTACTACCTGCAGTACCCATTTGTTGAGTAAAATATGTTGTATTAAGTATTTTAATATAAACAGTACTATCTTTTATTTTTATCAGCTTTATATGCACATCGAAATTTCCGTTCATTGCGGCAAAAAGTCTCTCAATACTGTAAGTATTTATTTTTAAACTATCTCCTCTAATTAGATATTCCTTGCCTTTGTCATCAACATTTACAGTCCAAGACATTGATCTATTTTGGAAACAAGAACAATCAATACATTTTTTTTGAGCATCGGCAAAAACTGCTAACTGGATAAAATACAGTAGAAAAAAATATTTCATATAAGAATTTGAAGTTATTAAATGGATACAATGGAAACGCAGTATTATAACCAGCATCACCCGGCATGAACACTTACATATAAATCAGCTGAATTGTCTTGCAGTTGTTAATGCCAACCGTTCACTAATAACACTACCAGCACCGAAAAAGATAAAAAGTAACCTAATATTTTGGGTTTAAAATGTTGTTGCATGATAATAAGAGATGAGGATTCATAAAGCTATAAAAATAAGGGACACATCCGCTGGCTTTTAGTAACTACGCCTTTTAAGGCGTAGATTTTATAGCCATCTTCACCACTACCGGGCTTTAGCCCAACTCCGCAAACTTATACTTTGAAATAAATTCATTATACTCTTCTAAAAATGTTTTCTTAGCATGATGAGCCTCCTGGTTTTGTATATATTTTCTTACCGTATCAACCATTGACTCGCTAACTGAAGCAGCAAAATATTCATCACCCCATTCAAATTTTAATTTTGTTATATTATTTTTATTGATCCAGTTTGAACATTCACCCTTAATCAATTGCATAACTTTATCAATGCTTTGATCGCTTCCGAGAGAAATAAGACAATGCAAATGCTCATGATATCCGCCTATGGTATCAATAAAAACACCTTTCGTTTTCGCATTTTCCTTAATATGAGCAATAACCTTGGTTTTAATTTCACCGGCCAAATACGGGTGCCGGTTTTTGGTGCTAAAAACTGTATGTACCCAAATTTTTATAAACGCCATTTTGATTGGTTTAACAATATTGTCTTTCTTTCTCCCGTATATCCTAATTGCAAAAGAGAAAGGGCTTAAGACATAAAGCTATAACAATTGGGCTAAAGCCCGGAACATCATATGTCCTATATTCTCCGCCCTAAAGAACGGAGTTAGTGAAATACATCCGCTGGCTTTTAGTAACTACTGCTTTCAAGGCGGAATCGAGCTTTCTAAATATGTTTGGGCTAAAGCCAAAGAAGTGGGGGGGTCGCGGTATGATTTCTCCGCCCTAAAGAACGGAGTTAGTGAATATATCCGCTGGCTTTTTAGTAACTACGCCTTTTAAGGCGTAGATTTTGTGCCACCACCACCTCTGGGCTTTAGCCCAACTCCTTAAATGATTACTAACTATCTTAGTTCCACGTGGAACATTTACCAAAATAATTAGTATTTTATTTTATAACCCCAATTATATTTGGTAAATTACAGCTATGTTTTGGCATAGTCATAGCTTATTTTATACCGGCGGTTTTGCTAAAAAACGGCAGAAAAAACAAAAAAAATATGCTTATTTGTACGGTTGTGTACGGTTTGGAGAAGATCAGGCCTTACGCTTTATGCTGCATGCTTCACGCAATGAAACCAGGGAGTATATAGCTTATGGCGTAAGGCCATACAATCCTCAGAATCCCCGCCTGAATGACACGGTCGGGCAGGTATTAAATCCACCCTCCACAGGAGTCCATTGGACAAAACTTGTCCCGGCAAATTCGGGATCATCGTTCAGACAATATAGTCTTACAAAAACATCGCCATTGGCGTAAACCTGTAAGATTAGCGGGTGGAAGTTGATTGGTAAAAGTAGGGTTGCTTGGTCGGAAATTCGGGTGTCGTTTTAATTTGTGAAATAAGAGATTTGTGAAATAAAAAACACCCTTTATGCGTGAAATTTTGTGAAGGCACCCCTCACCTTACCCCGTATTGCCTTAATTGAAGCGAATTTATTGTGCAAAGCAAATTAAATGTGGGCGAAAACACCCAACATTACCGAAGAAAAAAATCGCATAATAAAAAGGCTTCTTCGCAAGTCCCTCTCTGCGAGGAGAGGGATTTAGGGTGAGGCGGCTGAAAAAACACCCCTTACGCGTTATCCCGCCAAATGCGGGATAACGTGACACGTCACCTAACTTCCTATTGCCATAACTGAAGGGATGTGATTGGTATATGGCTGCAACATAGATTATTTTGATTCAAAACTCGCATAATAAAAAGGGTTCTTCGCAAGTCCCCCTCTACCGGAGGGAGATTTAGAGGGAGGCATTCAAACTTTTTACATTTATATCCTTACATTTAATCATTGATAACTCAAAAAATTCCCCACCGGGGGCGGGGTACTAACGATATGCAACACTTAAAAATTTATAACAAGCACGATGTATTGTCATTAACAAGGCTGCGACGGTTTGAAACCAAAATAGGGGAGCGCGTTTGTTTGGTAAGCGATGCAAACCACCTTGAAGCATCATTGGAAAGATCCTCGGCAAAATTTGTAATTGTTGGCGTTCCGGAAGATATAGGCGTGAAAGCAAATATGGGGATAGGCGGGGCAGATTCTGTTTGGATACCTTTTTTGCAGGCTTTTTTAAATGTGCAGAGCAATGATTTTTTTACGGGCGACGATGTAATGCTGCTGGGCCATCTCGATTTCACCGAACTCGCTGCGTTAATAGAAAACAATGCGCAAACCCAGGAAGAGCGTGTTGAGGCATACCGCCACGCGGTTAATACCGTTGACGATGCGGTTGAGCACATTGTAAAAATCATCACACAAAACAAAAAAATACCCATTCTAATTGGGGGTGGCCATAACAATGCTTACGGTTGTATTAAAGGTGCCGCCAAAGGTTTATTTAAAGCAGGCGTAATTCCTTTAGCACAAATAAACGCTGTTAACCTTGACGCACATTCTGATTATCGCCCCATCGAAGGCAGGCATAGCGGCAATGGCTTTCGCTACGCTGACGAAGACGGTTACTTAGAAAAATATTGTGTAGTGGGCCTGCATGAAAATTATTTGCCACAAAATGTTTGGGTTGATATTGTGAACGACCCTTTTTTGGATGTTATCACGTATGAAGACATTTTTCTGCATGAGAAGCGCTCGTTTATTCAGGCGGTGGCACATGCCACAGATTTTACTTCAGACAGCTACTGCGGCATAGAGCTTGACCTTGACAGCATAGAACATACATTAAGCAGCGCGGCTACGCCGGTTGGCATACGTCCCCTGCATGCCAGGCAATACATTAGCTTTGCGGCGGGCGACAGTAAAGTGGCTTACCTGCATATTTGCGAGGGCGCCACACACTTAGCCGATGGCAGAAAAGACGAGGCTACCGGCAAGCTAACCAGTTACCTGGTGAGTGATTTTATAAAGGCGGTGAGTATGTAAAGTTTGAGTGTTACTGAATAGAATGCTAACCGATTGACAATGACATTTTATCTTTTTATCTTGTAGCAGCTGTAGCCTGCAATTATTATCACTCTAAATCAAAATAACATGGCAAGGTTTAGCATTTTAACGATAGACGGTGGTGGCATAAGGGGCATTGTGCCCATACGCATTCTTGAAAAGATAGAAGAAATGGCGGGCAAAAAAGTGTATGAGATGTTTGATATGATGTCGGGTACTTCTACAGGTGGCTTAATTGTATCTTGTCTTACGGTAAAAGAAAAACCGGACGCCCCAAAACCAAAATACACCGTGGAAGACTTAGCGCAAATTTATACAACCAAGGGTAGCACGATCTTCCCGATACGCACAGGCATTGGAAAATGGATACGGAAAGCTTTAAATTTATGTGGGCCTGAGTTTAGCCCCGCCGGCCTTGAAAAAGTATTAAGCGAATATGTTACCGGCCAACGGATAAAAGAAGCATTTCGGCCGATAATAGTCTCTACCTACGATCTCTTCACTAACATGCCGGTATTTTTTAAAAGTAGCGAAGCTGCAGGCAACGAAGAGGCTAATGCACGGATACACGATGTGTGCAGGGCTACTTCAGCAGCGCCTACCTTTTTGCCTGCATATACTTTTCATTATAAGGGTAAAACCCTTACCGGTATTGACGGAGGCGTATATGTAAATAACCTGGCTATGGCAGCAATCGCCGAAATAAGGCGGTATGGGGATGCAGGTTATTATAAAAAACTGGATGGTACACCCGTTAAAATGGAAGATGTAAATGTATTGTCATTGGGTACCGGCAGCTACACCGGCACTATTACAGAAAAAGAAGCCGTAACTTGGGGGCAACTGGAGTGGATACAACATATTACAGACATCATGATGAAAGGTGTTAGCCAAACTACTGACTATGAAGCAAAGGAGATGATGTATGAAGAGGGGCCATACCTGCGGCTGAATATTGATATAAAAGATGAAGCTTACAGCGATATGGCAGATGCCAGGCCCCAAACAATAAAATACCTTGAAGATGAGGTTAAAAGCCAGGTTACAGAAAATGCTGATACTTTAACAGCCATTCAAAGCTTTCTCGAAAGGGCGGAGATCATTAAGAAGCCATCGCCTCCATCTCCATGATCTTCTCAAACATATCTTCGTATTGCTTGCTGGCAAGGGCAACTTTTTGCTTGATAGTGGTATAATCTTTTTCTAATTGCTGAAACTTATTTTTATCAGAATAAAAGGATGGGTTACCAAGGTCAGATTCTATTTGGGCCTTTTGCTGGTTTAGCTGGTTTACCTGCTCTTCTAATTTGCTGAACTGTTTTTGCAAACTCATCAATTCCCTTTTCTGGTCATTGGTCATTTGTTGCGTCTTTGGCTTTCCGTTCTGCGCAGGCGGCGCAACTTCCTGTTTTGTTACAACTTGTTCCTTACTCTTTGGGTTCTCGCTTTTTGAGGCCTGTTCTTTATTTTTCAACTCAAGGGCTTGCTGCTTTGCCATGCGTTCTTTCCACTCTACATATTCCGTATAGCCACCTTTGAATTCCTTTATTTCATGGTCAATGATCTCCCATATCTTGTTCGCCGTTTTCGAAATAAAATACCTGTCGTGGCTAACCATAATAAGGCTGCCCTCATATTTATTCAAAGCCTCTGCAAGCAATTCAACGCTGTGTATATCTAAGTGGTTGGTAGGCTCATCCAGCATTAAAAAATTGGCTTTACCGGCAATTACTTTTGCAAGGGCCACACGTGCCTTTTCTCCACCGCTTAATATCTTTATTCTCTTTTCAACCGCATCTCCGCTGAATAAAAAGCAGCCCAGCATTGAGCGGAGCTCCAGCTCATTTTTGCCGCTGCCACAACCCTTCAATTCTTCCAATATGTCATTATCAAGGTCAAGCGCCTCTAACTGGTGCTGGGCGTAAAAACTTTCTTCTACATTATGCCCCCAGGTTCGTTCGCCCTCAAAACTTTCAACACCTGCAATAATGCGCAGCAAAGTAGATTTACCTTTACCATTGGCACCAATAAGGGCAATTTTATCGCCTCTTTCAATCTCTGCTTCCGAGTTCTCAACTATGGTATTGTTACCGTATCTCTTCGTAACATCTTTTAGCTGCACCAATACTTTACCCGGCTGCTTATCCACCTGGAAATTTATGCGCAGGTTAGGGCGTTCAATTTCCACCTGTTCCACACGGTCAATTTTGTCAAGCCTTTTCATAGCGCTTTGTGCGGCGGCTGCCTTACTCGCCTTTGCTCTAAATCGTTCAATAAAACGTTCCTGCTGGCGTATATAATCCTGTTGATTCTCGTAAGCCCGTTGTTGCAGTTCAACCCTTATCTCTTTTTCTTTTTCGTAAAAGGAGTAGTTGCCTGAATATATATGCAGTTGCTGCTGATACAACTCTACTATCTTTGTTACCATCCGGTCAAGGAAATATTTATCATGGCTCACAATAACCACGCTTCCCTGGTAATGCACCAGGTATTTTTCCAGCCACTCGATTGAAGGCAGGTCAAGGTGGTTGGTAGGCTCATCCAATAACAATACATCAGGTGCTTGTAGTATCATTTTAGCCAGTAAAACCCTCATGCGCCAGCCCCCGCTGAATTCTTTATAAGGCCTTTGCAGGTCAGTATTTAAAAAGCCAAGGCCCTGTAACACTTCTTCTGTCCTGTGATGGATTGTATATCCACCCAATACTTCAAGGTCGTGCAGTTTATCAGTATATTTATGTAATAGCTCTTCCTGTTTTGCTTCATCCATTGATGTGGAGTTCTCCAGTTCATGGCCAAGCGTTTCAATTTCTTTCTCTAACTGCTTAACTTTTTCAAAAGCGCCCATTGCCACTTCGAGAATAGAATCGTTGGTATCAAAGCTCAAAAGGTCCTGGTGCAGGTAGCCAATCGTGGTGTCGCGGCCCTTTTCCATCGTACCCTCGCTTGGCTG
>Ga0206922_1056_pt1 | contig 32360 bp, 33 predicted proteins | sample Alteio_BWOrgHeat_63_FD_152976 | JGI IMG/M metagenome (GOLD analysis project Ga0206922, IMG submission 152976) | Enriched cells from forest soil in Barre Woods Harvard Forest LTER site, Petersham, Massachusetts, United States -... | ecosystem: Environmental > Terrestrial > Soil > Temperate forest >... | reverse complement strand
GAAATATCTGCTATCCTGGAGGAACTAATTGTTCAATATAAATCTTAACCTCCCAGCCTCACACTTTGTGTCTTTAACAGCAATATTGCGCCCTCTGTCAAACGAATATTCTATAGTCGGTTTTGTTTTTTAACTTCACTACTACAATGTTGCCTGTATGAAAAAAAATTTTCTTTTGACAATAATTCTATTAAGCGGAATTGTACTAAATGCCCAAAACAAAGATTCCGTTATCCTCCCATCAATACCTTATAAGCTATTCTGGGAAAACAGCCCGGTGCATTTTGAAAACAACAAAGCAACCTTTACTGTAACTGCCGGCGAAAAAACAGATATGTTCCGCGACCCCAATGTAACTTACAATACAGACAATGCCCCCAAACTACTCTTTATTCCCGACAGCAATTTTGTATTAACCGCATGCATACAACACAATTTTACCAGCAAGTGGGACGGCGGCGCCATTGTATTGAAAGCAGACCCGCTGCACTGGATAAAATTTTGTTTTGAAAAAGATTATACCGGTGTGCACAGGGTGGTAAGTGTTGTAACCAATGATATTTCTGACGACTGCAATTCCCTGCCGGTAAATACGAACAAGGTTTATTACAAAATTGCAAAAGCAGGCAATGTTATTACATTGTACTATTCATCGGACGACGCAAAATGGTATTTGATACGTCATTTTCAGTTTAATGCAACAGGGCCTCTTCATTTAGGTTTTTTGGCACAATCGCCCACAGGAAAAAGCAATACTGTAACATTTTCAAACATCAAATATTCCGCAAAAAAAATAAGTGATCCTTATACAGGCGAATAACCAGGTAATTTATTGCTCTTTGCAAGGGCTATTATCTCATCATACACATAAACATGTTTTCCCGCAATATTGTTCTTTGCTGCTACTACCATCGCTTTAGCAACCGTTAATGCTTCCACAGGCCTATATTTTCTTAGCTTACCAGCAAGCGAAAAAGAAATACCCTTCATTACTCCCTGCATTACACTTTCACCAAAACGTTTTTCATTCCTGTTCCCCAATAACATAGATGGCTGGAATATATGTACGCTATTTAACCCAACGGCAGCAACCGCATCTTCCACCTCTCCTTTCAGCTTTAAATAAAAATTACCCGCTTTTGCGTTTGCACCTATCGCTGATACAAACAAAAATGTATTAAAGCCTAAATCTTTACCAAGTTTAGCGGCGTTTACAGTTATATCAAAATCAATCTTGCGATAAGCCGCCCTATCACCTTTTACTTTCTTTTGGGTAGTGCCAATACAGGAAAAAATAGCAGTACCGGTACCCAGTTTATTTTTATAATCTTCCATATCATTAAAATCAACAACCCTTGCTTTTAGTTTAGCATGTTTCAACCCAAATTCCCTTCTAACCAATACTATTACTTCGCCAAAAGCATCATCGTTTAACAATTCACTTACTGCATAACTTCCAATTAAACCGGTTGCACCTATTATTACTGCTGTTTGTAACGGCATATATTTTGTTATTTTGTACCATGCAAATTCAGGAAAATATTTCACTTAAGCCGTACAACACTTTCGGGATTGATGTTTATGCCAAACATTTTGTTGCGTTTTCATCAACAGAACAATTACAGGAACTGCTTTCCAATTCACCCGTCGCTTTTCGCCCTTCACGCCTAATGATCCTTGGTGGTGGCAGCAATATATTATTTACAAAAGATTTTGACGGACTTGTTTTAAAAAACGAATTGAGGGGTATTGAAATGATTAAAGAAGATGACCTTTATTATTATGTAAAGGCAGGTGCCGGTGAAAACTGGCACCGGTTTGTAATGTATTGTATTGACAAAAATTTTGCCGGGCTTGAAAACCTGAGCCTGATACCGGGTTGTACAGGCGCATCGCCCATGCAGAACATTGGGGCCTACGGAGTGGAAATAAAGGATGTGTTTGAATCACTGGAAGCCTGGCATATACAAAGTAAAAAAATAGTGCAGTTTTCCGTAAACGATTGTGAATTTGGATACCGCGAAAGTATATTTAAAAGGAAATATAAAGCAGAGTTCATCATACTAAACATTACTTACCGGCTGCGCAAGCAACCGTTTTATAATACGTCTTACGGCGCTATTGAACAGGAACTGGAGAAAATGAAGGTTAGCGAGCTTTCAATTAAAGCCATTTCGCAGGCAGTTATAAATATTCGCTCGTCTAAGTTGCCCGACCCAGCGGTAATAGGCAATGCCGGCAGTTTCTTTAAAAATCCTGAAATACCTGTTAGTAAATTTGATGAGTTGAAAAAAGTGTATCCAAATATTCCCGGTTATCCTGTTAATGAAGAAAAAATAAAAATTGCAGCGGGCTGGATGATTGAACAATGCGGCTGGAAAGGCTATCGCCAGGGCGACGCCGGTGTGCATGCTAAGCAGGCGCTTGTATTGGTAAATTATGGCAATGCAAAAGGCAAAGAAATATATGAACTGTCGGGAAAAATTATTGAAAGTGTTCAATCAAAATTTGGAATAACACTTGAACGGGAAGTAAATGTTATTTAACGTGAGTTCGGGATAAGAAATTATGCTCATTAAGTTCCAGCGGAACCTAAATATTGGTAACAAAAAATACAACCAAATAACAGCATGCCGTAGAGTGTACCCCGCATCAAGTGCGGGGCAGGCTCTACGGCACACTTTATAGCAAACACTCGCTGTTACCGATATTTTGTCCTTAACAGGACAAAACCTTTTTCTTATCACGAACTAACGTTATTTACTAATAAGTGCACCGATTAAAGTACGGCTTTATTGCCTGGTGGAGCATAAGATAAAATTATATCAGACGGAGACCGCCAGATAACATTTATCTAAAATCATCTTCATTCAGATCGTCATCTTCTGCACTGTAATTCATTTTACCCAAATTCATCATGCTGCCGATAAGGTCTTTAAATTCAATTTTCCCTTCAATAACTTTTTTGCTTATTAATGAATAAGCAGCCAGCCCGTGTAACACAAATTCCATCATCAATGCATTTTCTTTTTCATTTGCATGAGGGAAGAATTTTTTAACCAGCCCATATAAACCGTCAACTTTATATAAAGCCTGTATTTTTTCGGCATCTTTCATATCAACGAAAAGGTCAACCTGGTTGCCACCATCAAACCATTTTGTAATTGCCTTATATGGGTTATCATCTTCTTTTATTGGTAGTGAAGGCTTGCTGGAGCTTTTCCTTTTCTTCAATGTTTCAGGATTAGGAAACCAGGTAAGAAACTGTGTGCGTATGGCTTTGTCAAGCAGGTTTAACGCTACCTGGTAAGGCCCTTCCTGCTCCCCTTCATACACCAACTCAATTTTTCCTGTAATAGAAGGTATCACGCCCGCAAGATCGCTTATCCATATCTGCGTTTTCTTTTCATCATGAATAATTGCCCTGCGCTCAGCGCTGCTCACTGCATTTTCAAATGCTGCAATGGTAAGCCTTGCGCTAACGCCGCTCTTTTTGTCAACGTATTCATTACTGCGCGCTTCAAAAGCCACTTGCTCAATTAAACGTTTTACAAGATCGCTCACATTAACCCTTGCTTTTTGTTCTTCCAATACATGGGACTCCTGCTCAGTGATGGCAAGGGATGTTTCAATTGTTTTAGGATAATGCGTAAGTATCTGGCTTTGTATGCGGTCTTTTAATGGTGTTACAATACTGCCGCGATTGGTATAATCTTCAGGGTTTGCAGTAAACACAAATAATATATCAAGCGGCATGCGTAATTTAAACCCGCGTATTTGTATATCGCCTTCTTCCAATATATTAAACAAAGCAACCTGTATGCGCGCCTGCAGGTCAGGTATTTCGTTTATCACAAATATGCTGCGGTTGCTACGCGGAATAATGCCATAATGTATAACACGTTCATCAGCAAAGCTCAGCCGGAGGTTTGCTGCTTTAATAGGGTCAATATCCCCAATAAGGTCTGCTACGCTTACATCTGGTGTTGCTAATTTTTCACCATAACGCTCACTCCTGTGCACCCAATGTATCGGTGTTTCATCTGCATGTTCGGCAATCTGGTCTTTAGCGTATTTGCTCAATGGGTGCATCGGGTCATCATTCACTTCGCTGCCCGCCACGGTAGGAATATATTCGTCTAATAACTGCACCATCTGCCTTGCCATACGCGTTTTTGCCTGGCCACGCAAACCAAGGAACAAAATATTATGCCTGCTCAGCAATGCCCTTTCTGTATCAGGTATTACAGAATCTTCATACCCCAAAATGCCAGGAAAAGTATTTTCTTTACGCCGTATTTTTTCAATAAGGTTCTTTCGTATCTCGTCTTTTATTGATACCGGTTTATAGCCGCTCTGTTTTAAATCGCCTAATGTTTTTATCTTTTCAATATTCATTCTTTGTTATTTATTCTATTGTTTACTATTGCTTCAGTGTTTTTATAAATGCCGTTTCCTCCCTGATATATCTTCCAACGCATACCTCCAAATATTGTTGGTTTTCATTTCCTCGAGCATATCAACGGTATTTTAAGTAGTTAAAAAATAAGTCCGTTTTTTTATCATCAGTCTTTTGGCTTTTTGCTGTATCAATTGCAAATTCTACTGTCCCTGGGCATTAAAATACAACTTGTAATATTGTTCGAAGTATTTGCATCAAAGCTTTGCGCGTAACCGGATAGCGAAATGATTATAAAAGCAAATAAAAAAAGTATTTTGTTCAAAATTTTCTTGTCCATAGCTCATCCCGCAATTTTTTCGGATCTATATCAAAATCTTTCCATTTCCCAAATAGAAAAGTTGGTGAACCTATTTTTTTCCCATCGCCTTTTTTTATTTTACTTTTTGTTCTTTTTTTACTTTTCTCCATAACCTTGCCCCCAAACTGTTCAATCAGTTCCTTAACCAATGCCTCTTTTTCAGGGGCTATATTTATAATAAATTCAGCCACAGCTGTAATTTTTATTTTAAAGCACAAATTAATTCTAAACGCTTATTTCTCCCAATGACTTAATGACCCAATGACTTAATGACTTTCCGTCTTACTGACTTCCCGACTTTCTTCAATAAACCGTTTTCCTCTTCCCGCTTTCAAAATCTTTAAATATAAATGCCCCCAATTTATCAAGCGATGCAAAAAAAGCTTTGCCATTATTGGTTTCAGTAAATTCCGTTACAAAACGCTGCAGGTAAGGGTCAGAGGCTATCATAAAAGTGGTGATGGGTATTTTCAGTTTTTTGCATTGTGCAGCAAGGTTTAAGCAACGCGTGGTAATGCGCCTGTCAAGCCCAAAACTGTTCTTATAATACCGCTTGCCAATCTTTAAACAGGTAGGCTTGCCATCTGTTATCATAAAGATCTGCTTGTTGGGGTTGCGCCTGCGGCGTAAAAGATCCATTGCTAGCTCCAATCCGGCCACGGTATTGGTGTGGTATGGCCCCACCTGCAGGTAAGGCAGGTCTTTTATTTCCACAGGCCAGGCATCATTACCAAATACCACAATATCCAGTGTATCCTTTGGATATTTTGTAGTGATCAGTTCACTCAATGCCATAGCAACCTTTTTGGCGGGTGTTATCCTGTCTTCACCATACAATATCATAGAATGCGAAACATCTATCATTAGTACAGTTGAGGTTTGAGCTTTAAAATCCGTTTCACGTATTTGCAGGTCATCTTCCTGCATAGAAAAACTTTCTACGCCATGGTTAATTTGCGCATTACGTATGCTTTCTGTAAAATCTATCTGCTCAAGCATATCCCCGAACTGGAAAGGCCTTGTTTCCGGATTCAATTCATCACCCTGCCCCGGCTTAAAGGTGTTATGGTTGCCCTGTTTGGTTTTCTTTAGTTTGCCAAAAATTTCCTCAAGGCTGCGTTTGCGAATGGTTTGTTCACTCTTCCCGGTAATTTCTATTGCGCCTGTTTGCTGGTCTTCCTTTATATAACCGTTCTGTTTAAGATCGTCAATAAAATCACCCATGCCATATTCGTCATCGGTAAGCTGGTATTTTTTATCCAATTCATTCATCCATTGCAACGCCTCTGCAACATCTCCGTTGGTGTAAGTAAGCAGTTGCATAAAAAGGTCGAGCATTTGCTCAAACCGTGTTTTTCCCTGTGCGTTGGGATCATACTGCACAAATCTGTGTCCTAGCATAATGGTAAGTTAGGCAAATTTATATAATTGTAGTACAACAGTTAGTTAAGGATTTTGTTCCGCATTTGGTATGCCGGCAGAAAATGTATGCAAAAGAAAAAACCTGGAATAATTAAACGTTAGCTAACCTGAAAGGAATAACTTCTATCTTCTCCCAAACTTTCCCGGTAACATACGGGTCTTGCCGCACCCATTCCCATGCGGCTTTTTCATTTTCAGCATTTATCACCAGCATTGAGCCAAACATGTTTCCCTCTTTGTCTAATTTAGCCCCTCCAAGCTCAAAGCTACCTCCCGACCTTTCAACTCTCATTCGTGCCAAATGTGTCTCCCTTACAGATAACCTTCTGTTCAAAGCATCCTGGTCGGTATGGTCAGTGGCAAGTATCAGGTATTGGGGCATATACTAAACAAATAACTGTAAAAATACTGCATAATATATAAAAAACAAAAAGCGCACTGTCAACACGCTTTTTGCAAATCCATTTGCAAGCTTTTTATTAAAGGGCCTGAAAGAGATATAAAAGCAACCTGTTATTGCTTAAAAAAATACTTTTTATGGAGATAAAGATAATAGAATGGAAGTACCAGGAACCCAATCATGCTAGCCCATATAAGAATGTTGACAATCAAGCTGTCTGGCAGAATTTTACTATCTACAAAAAGCGCGATAGCATAAAGGACGACTGCTACAGCTTGAATTTTCCAGTAAAGGGATAATATTTTTTTGGCATTAGGAACTGATGTGAAGAAAGTGAGGCAAAAAGCGCTTATGATCTGGAAGATATTTACCAGCAAAAGAAAAAGGCCGGCAAATATCAGGTCATAACTAGTGAAAATAGCGGTGTAGATAACAAACGCGACAAACGCAAATAAAATAGCTACCTGCAACCAAAAATCTATTTTACGTATCATATTTTTATTTGCAATCTAAGTAAACAAGCCGGTTAAACATCTACGCGCTATACGGTATTTTTCCGGCGACGTATTGCTTGCAAAAATCGCCATTTGGTTAAACCGGGTGTAGTTATATACTGCCAAGCCGCTCACCCAGGTCCAGCCCAAATTCTTTCGCCGTTTTTTGAGCAATTTCATATCCCGCATCTGCATGGCGAATTACACCGATACCCGGGTCATTCCTTAATACCCTGCTTAGCCGCCTGGCTGCTTCTTCAGTACCATCTGCAACTATTACCATACCTGCGTGAATACTGTAGCCCATGCCAACGCCTCCACCATGGTGCAGGCTTACCCAGCTTGCACCACCTGCAGTACTGGTAAGCGCATTCAACAAAGGCCAATCCGCTACTGCATCACTTCCGTCCAGCATAGCCTCTGTTTCGCGGTTAGGGCTTGCTACGCTACCTGTATCCAAATGGTCCCTGCCTATAACAATGGGTGCTTTTACTTTGCCGGTTCTCACCAGCTCGTTAAATGCAAGGCCCGCTTTTTCCCGCTCCCCCTGCCCTAACCAGCAAATACGTGCCGGCAATCCCTGGAAAGCAATTCTTTCCTTTGCGAGTTTTAACCATCGCTGCAAACTTTCATTATGCAGGAACATATTCGCAATCACCTCGTCGGTTACTGCAATATCATTTGGGTCGCCGCTTAAAGCCGCCCAACGGAAAGGCCCTTTTCCTTCGCAAAATAACGGTCGAATGTATGCCGGCACAAAACCCGGAAAATCAAAGGCATTTTTCAAACCACGTTCTTGTGCCCTTGCACGAATGTTGTTGCCATAATCAAAAGTAACTGCCCCCAGTTTCTGTAATTCAAGCATCAGCTGAACATGCAGTTTCATACTATCATAACTTAATTCAAGGTATGCAGAGGGGTTTTCCTTCCGCAAGGCATTCGCCTGCCCATTTGTGAGGGTATGGGGCACATATCCGATCAATGGGTCGTGCGCGGATGTTTGGTCGGTAAGCACGTCCACCTTTATATTTCTTTCAATAAGCCTTTGCAGTAATAGTACCGCATTACACAACACACCAATACTCAACGCTTCGCCATTTACTTTAGCTTCCATAGCCCTGTCAATCGCCGCATCTATATCAGTATATTTAACATCAAGATACCGTGTTTCAATACGTTTATCAATGCGCCATTCCTCCACTTCGGCTATCAACGCCACTCCTTCATTCATGGTTATAGACAATGGCTGCGCCCCACCCATGCCACCCAGGCCGGCTGTAACGCTTAAAGTTCCTTTTAGCGAGCCGCCAAAATGCTTATTGGCAACAGCGGAAAAAGTTTCATAGGTACCCTGTACAATACCCTGCGATCCTATATATATCCAGCTACCGGCCGTCATTTGTCCGTACATCATCAGCCCTTTTTTCTCAAGCTCGTCAAAATGCTCCCAGGTGGCCCATTTAGGTACTAACTGCGAATTTGAAATCAGTACCCTGGGGGCATCTGTATGTGTTTTTAATATGCCAACGGGCTTGCCACTCTGCACTAACAATGTTTCATCATTTTCCAGGTCCTTCAGTGCAGCAATAATATTAAACAACGCCTCATGATTACGCGCAGCTTTGCCGCGGCCTCCGTACACGATTAGGTCTTCAGGCTTTTCTGCTACGGCAGGGTCTAAGTTATTCAGCAGCATACGCAGCGCCGCTTCCTGTATCCAGCCTTTGCAATTTAGCTTTGTACCGGTTGGTGTTTTGGGAATTGAAAGAACCATGATTAGTACGATTTAAAATGATTAAAGTGATTTTTTTTGGTGCTAAGCTGTTGAATAAGGCTGGGCTGTTGTTGCGTCGCACACTGCGGCTGTTGGAATAATATTGATTATTAAAACCATTTGTATTCTTTCCATCTTTTTATATTAGCCTTCGAAGCACCACACTGGAAAAGAATTTTCTCAACGTCTTCTCCATCAACTGGCCACTCGACAGGGAAAACAATAAAATCATCAGTAACCGGCACTTGCCCTTTCAGCTTAGATTGCGTCATTAGTTTGGCCGTCTCTGTTAACATCTTTACACCCGCATCCCAATTATCAGTCTTTTCAATCATTTGGTAAAATTCCGCATATAATTCGTCCAATTCAGGGGGTTGGTTATCTATTGCATACGAAAACATACCCGACATGAACAAATATTTGTTGCTTTCATTTAAAGCATCAATTTTATTCTTTTCATGAATCACACAAACATTTGGGCGATAACTATCGCAGTAACTATATGTTAACTCAACAACAAAAAGCGGATGCCTATAATTTTCACCCTTCAAGACTTCTATTAAATAGTCACAGTAAATATTGGCAAGTTCTCTTATTATTTGTTTAAGCCCCTTTTTTGAAGGTTTCAGATAATCAATACCACTCTCGCCATTATTAAAAAATCTTTCTATTTTTAAAAGCTGGTCATCTGCATTATAAGAATAATCATCGCGGTATCTGAATTCGCCAAGGCCGGAATTACCGAGGCCGTAAGCTTTATATATCTTGTTGTTCACATAGTCAAATTCACGAACATCATATAAAAAATTAAAGGTGTCTTGGCGAACACCTTTAAAAATATTTTCAAAAGGGTCTGACACATCCAGACCTGAGTGTGTGTTTCCATTAACATTAAAATATTGGCGCGCAACTTTATTTTTCTTGTCGAATTTAATCCGATTAATTGAAGCTACTACTCCAGATGTTACACAAAATTCAATGTACTCAATCAGCCCTTCTTCTCTTCTATAAAAGCCGAACCATTCTATTTTATTAAATACATGCCAAGACCTTGAAGTGACTGGAAAACCTGTTACATCAAAACCATATTCGTGATAATTTTCTACGCCGGAAGGCGGTTCAGCAAGCATTTTACCACCTGCACGCAATTTACCGGCATTATAATCTTTTAAATTATACCTTGAACCATCAGCATATTTCTTTGAAACAACTTTTGCTTCATAAACAGGAATGTTACCAATCTCTTTGTGGGCATCAACCCACCGTTGTATCAATTCTTTTTTTAAAATCTGTAAACTGCCTTCCATAAAATCATTGATTGCTATTACAAACATTTTTTGATTTCCAAAATTTCATCTACAGAAAAAATATCTAAAGACAGTGTTAACTTTATTAACTCGTTTTATAGGTTGTACGCATGTGTGTATTAGCCCATTCTTCAATTTTTTCTTTACCCCATCCCTTTTCTTCAAACAATTTATCCATTTCTTCCGTAGCCCTTTGCGCAAAATATCGTTTTGCATAATCCCGGATTGCCTCCCAATCCTCATCAGGGATCTTTGCCGAAAACATTTTGAGCAAGTCAAGCTGCGCAATTGTAAATCTTCCTGATGGCATTATTTCATCCGCTTCCATAACACATAATTTTCCTAAAGTTACAAAATACCTTCATTTTCTCCCAATCCCTGCTATCCCGCAAAATCCCAGTCCCTCACAAATGCAATCGCCTTCACCATATCATCGTGCAATACCCTGTCTTCTTCATTAAAGCTCACAACTTTTCTAAAAGATGCATGTAATTCTTCTAGTACCGGCGATGTTTTCAACGGCCGCCTAAAATCCAATGCCTGGGCTGCGCTCAGCAATTCTATCGCCAATACTTTCTCCACATTATTTATCAACCGTAAACATTTGGTTGCCGCATTGGCGCCCATGCTCACATGGTCTTCCTGGTTATTGGATGATGAAATAGAATCAACGGATGCGGGCGTGCACAATTGCTTATTCTCACTTACAATACCTGCAGCTGTATACTGCGGTATCATGAAGCCGCTGTTCAATCCCGCTTCTTTTACCAGGAACATAGGCAGGTCACGCTGGCCGCTTATTAGCTGATAGATCCTTCTTTCGCTAATATTGGCAAGTTCACTCATAGCGATCGCTAAAAAATCCAAATGCAATGCCAAAGGCTGGCCATGAAAATTACCGCCGCTTACTATTAAGTCTTCTTCGGGGAAAATATTCGGGTTATCTGTTACAGAGTTTATTTCTATAAGAAAAACATTCAGCACATTATCAAAAACATCTTTGGTAGCGCCATGTACCTGCGGCACACAACGAAATGAATAGGGATCCTGTACCTGCTTTTTTGATCTTGCAATTATTTCGCTTCCCTGCAAATATTCATTAATAGCTTTTGCTGTTTCAACCTGCCCTTTGTGCGGGCGTATCCTTTGTATGTAAGGGTGCAATGGCTCGGTAATACAATTAAATGCGTCAAAGGATAGCGCAGTAATAAGGTCTGCCATCTTTATTAAATGCGCGGCTTTATTTAAGCAATACATTCCATACGCGCTCATGAACTGCGTACCATTTATTAAGGCCAGCCCTTCCTTGCTTTGCAGGCTTATTGGTTGCCAACCAAATCTTTCTAAAATCTCACCAGCTGGTTTTCGCGTCCATTCGTTACCATTCACATCGGTTCGCGTTAATTCGTTTTCATTCGTGTTACTTCGCGTCCACACTTCCCCCAAACCCAATAATGGCAAACTCAAATGACTAAGCGGGGCAAGGTCACCGGATGCTCCGAGTGAACCCTGCGTATATATAACGGGCAAAACATCGCTATTATACATCTCCATAAGGCGGTTCACAGTATCCATTTGAACACCGCTGTTACCATAGCTGAGTGATTTTATTTTTAGCGCCAGCATCAGTTTCACTATATCTTTTGGCACCTCGTCCCCAAGGCCGCAGGCATGGGAGACCAATAGGTTATACTGTAGTTTCTCTACCTGGTTTGCATCTATTTTTACATTTTGCAAAAATCCAAACCCGGTATTAATACCATAAAACAACTCATCGCTTTCTTCCATTTTACTGTCAAGGTATTGCCGGCAAGCTGTTATATTTCGTTCTGCTTCTTTTGAAACAGATATTTTCTGCTTACTACCGAGCAACTCTTTAACCTGCTGAAAACTTAGCCAGTTATCTCCTAAGGGCAAATAATTATTCATGGCAAACAATCTTTATAAATGATCTTCTATCCTTTCAAACAAAGCTTTTTCCTGTAATTTATCCTCAATCTGTGTAAGGGCGAGGAGAATTTTCCCGCTTTCTGCTGCTCCTCCGCCCAATTCATTCATTGCTTTTTGCAATGCATCCCATACTGGTTGAATTTTTTGTAGAAGCTTTTGTCCCTTAACTGTAAACGCCACTACTTTATGGCGCGCATCTTTTTTGGACACAGTCGATTTTATAAGCCCTTTTTCCTGAAGGCTGCTTACCATTTGGCTTGCGGCTGAATGGCTGATTCCCAATTCATTGGATATTTGTCTTATAGAAACTTCTCCTTCCTGCGAAAGAATATAAAACACCGGGAACCACGCCGCATCAAATGGTATTTTGTGCGATTTGTAAATATTGTTCACATCGCTTAAAAAAGCTTCACTAAGCCTTCGCAACCTGCTGCCAAACACCAGGAAGCCCAAATTCCGGTAAAAATTCATAATTATATAAGTGCTTATACAATATCGAAGGTAATGATTAGGATTATAACGCCAAATAAAATTTTTATTCTACAAATTGATTAAGTTTTAAAATTTGGCACAGTATTAGACTAATTGTAAGCAAAAGCAAAACTGTGAAAAATAAAGAATTTACGCCGTTGTTATTATTAATCGTTAGCATGGTTTTAATGACTGTTAGTATTATCCTTAAGAGTTTACTTATTATTGCAGGGGCTACAGGCTTGGTTGTCGCATGGTTTCTGTGCATTGACAGGCTTCTAACTTCTTCAAAACTATCCCTATCGGCAAGGTTGCTTTTTGCCGGGGCTGTAATAGGGCTGCCTGTATTTGTAACAGTTGTTATGAGTTAGTACTGCAATCTCTCAACAAAATTCATCGTTACATTTTATTTATTATTCTGCCACCGTTCATACAATAAGTTTAGAACGTACATAGGGTTAATCGTATTTTTAACGGGTAATTTACTCACCATGATAAAATATGTTTTAACCTGTTTTATTATATATATCCTGTTTACCGGATGCCAAACCAATAGTGAAATACCTGCCATGTTTCACAAAGATGCATATCACACAGGCGCTTACCAATCAACTAATTATCCTTTCTTCGGCGATCTAAAATGGAAATTTAAAACAAACGGAAAAGTATTTTCATCACCTGCTGTAATGGACGGCATTGCTTACATTGGCAGCGAAGACAGTAATTTATATGCCATAGATATAACCAATGGGCAACTAAAATGGAAGTTTTTAACTGGTGGCGCGGTACATTCTTCTCCCGCAGTTTACAACAACACTGTTTACTTTGGAAGCTTTGACGGGTTTTATTATGCTGTTGACGCGGCCACAGGTAACTTAAAATGGAAATTTAAAACAAACGGCGAAAAACATTTCGGTTTAAAAGGGTTATGGACAATGAAACCTGCGGATGAATTTATGGAAGACCCCTATGATTTTTTTCTTTCATCCCCTGCAGTATCAGGTTCAACTGTTTATTTTGGCAGCAGCAATGGCAATGTATATGCGTTAAATACCACAACCGGAAACCTTGAATGGCAATTTAAAACAAACGGTGTAGTACACACAAGCCCCGCAGTTTACAATAATACAGTTTATATTGGCAGCTGGGATATGTACCTGTATGCAATCGACGCGAAAACAGGCAAAGAAAAATGGAAATTTAAAACCGGGTATGATACCAGCTATCATTTATTGGAAGGTATACAGGCATCACCGGCATTATACAATAACATGGTTTACCTTGGTGCAAGGGATGGCTTTTTTTATGCGCTAAATGCTGAAACTGGCACTTTGGCGTGGAAATATTCCGCCAATAATTCCTGGGTGCTTACCACTGCGGCAATAAAAGATAGTGTTGTTTATATGGGCACATCAGACACTTATCTTTTTCTTGCTTTTAATGCCCAAACGGGGAAAGAGATTTTTAAGACAAAAGCAAACGGGTATGTTTATTCATCACCTGCATTAGCCGGCAATACTGCCTATTATGGGGACTTTACCGGCCAATTGTTTGCAGTTGATATTACTAATGGCAAAATAACCGATACCTGGTTAACGGATGGAAGAAGGAAATATGCATCAGAGGTTTTAAAAGATAATAACATTGATTTCGCTTACCTGGTGAAAGGTGCTGATCTTGCTTTATACTCAAATACAGTTGTGGGCATGAATAAATTATACACGCTTGGCCCCATTATTTCAAGCCCCTCAATTCAGGATGGAGTGATATTTTTTGGAAGCGCGGATGGATATGTTTACGCTTTGAATTTGCTTGATAAAAAACCAGGCCAATAAAACAATTTTATTTTGCTTTCAATTTTTTTATGATGAGTTCTGCAGCCATGCGGCCCGTTTCAGCCCCTCCATTCATAAAACCCTGGGAGGCTATGCTGCAATGTTCCCCCGCGAAATAAAGGCTGTCAACCGGCTCAAATTGTGCTCCTGAAATAGTGGTGTACTGCCCGGCTTTTAACGACATGTAGCTACATTTACTGAAGGGGTAGTCAGGCCAATTCCAGTATTGCAGCTTGCCATTAAATTGATCTTTTGTACCCGGATAAATTTCATCTAACTGCATTACCGATTGCTGCTGCATTAAATTGAAGTCACCCTTCCCTACATTTAAGCCCCGAATCCCTCCGGGTGCGATTGTAAAAACACCCGCGCCTTGATTATTATTTTGCATTTGTGTACTGTCATAGCCATTCATTAATCCATTATCCGTAAATGTATATCCTGCATATCCCTGTTTACGCCACACTCTTTCTTTTACGCCCACAAAAATTTTTGAGTTGGTGCCATAACCGGATTGTTTGATGGCATTTTGTTTCCATGCAGGCAATGATAGCTTGATATCCACATCCCGCAGTACGGTAAATGGCAAAGTAAGTATTACTATGTCTGCTGTAATATCTTCCTGCTTATTCTTGTCTTTATTAAACGTAAGTATGTATTGATTGCTGCTATTTTGCTTAATGGCCACCAGCATTCTATCAGTAAGCACCTGCCCATTTAACTGATCGGCAAGAGCATGGCATAATTTTTCATTACCGCCTGTTACTGAAAAACGTTCGTCGCTGTTACCATAAATGCTAAATTCATCCTTATCAGTAATCGTCATTAATCCGAGGAAGTTTATGGCAGATTGCTCACTGGCTTCCATGCCATATTCTGCGGTATAAACATTATTGATAAATGATTTAAACCATCCGTTTATACCAAGTTTTTCAACATATTGCATAATAGTCATATTATCAAGGGCTATATCCGTTGCAGTATGTTTTACATAAGAAAGGTCCGGGGAAATAGACGCAATATCTTTTTTTAACCGTTGTATCACCGGCTGCAATGCGTCCATTACGTCCTTCAATTGATAATGTGTTTTATCAAAGTAATACGAATACTCTTTAAGCGTCAATTCTCCGGGGCTTTTTCTGTCAATGGTGGGCAGGTTAAAATGTTTTACCAGGTTTCGCATATCTGCATGGCTTGTATCTATAAACTCTCCGCCCATCTCCGTCCATAAGCCATTTCCCATTACATCAGGCACGGAGAAAATCCTTCCTCCTATCCTGCCGCTTGCTTCATACACGTTTGCAGTATAACCAGCCTGTTTTAATACATACGCGGCATGCAAACCCGCAATACCTGCACCAATAATGGCAATTGACGGTTGTGTTTTTTTATTAAAAGCATTACAAGCCTGGTAAAGCCCAAGCGCACCTGCAGCGGCGCCCATTTTGGCAACATCACCTGCAAAACGGCGCCGCGATATGAAATTACTTTCCTGTTCTTCTGCAAAAGATTGAACGTCTTTAATTTTTTTTTCGTGGGCGATGGAGGAGAAATGAAAGGCTTTTTTTAGTTGATTAAGAGCAGATAGTTTTAGTGTTTGCCTGCGGCTAAAAAGCATAAAATTTTATTTCGTGAGGGTCATAGCAGTTATAATCAATGTGTTATGACCGAAAGCTGTAAGTTAGGAAAGCCTTTTTGACTTAAAAAATTAATTGGGAAAAATATTGATTACCCCGCGTTAAAACAGTTCTTTTTTCATTAGCCAATCCCTTTGTGGTTCCGTTCCCAATACAAAGTTGTGTTCCCCGAAAATGGCAAACCCTTGTTTCGTGTAAAAGGCCAGGGCAATTTTATTTTCCTCCCATACCCCAAGCCATATTATCTCAAAACCCTGTTGTTTAGCTGTTTCACAAGCATGATTAATAAGTTTCTTCCCTATTTGCATTCCCTTGTATTTGCCTAATACATAAATACGTTCAATTTCTATATGTTTTGCACCAACTAATTCGGCAGGCTCATCAACCGTGCGTATTTTAATATAACCTGCAAGTTCATCATCTGCAAAAGCAAGAAAATACTGCATGGCAGCATCACTAAGTTCGCTCAATACCTGACTGTAATTAAAATAATTTTCAATGTACAAACGCATGTTTTCAGGCGTGTTGTACGCAACATAGGTATCTGTGAATGTTATAATGCTAAATTGCTGCAACTGCAATACATCCGTTGTTTCTGCAGGCCTTATACTTACAATAATTTCTGCCATCCTTTGTCATTGTCCGTCAGGGGGAATATTACAGGGTTTGCCTTTTAGGGGGCCACCGCCTTCTTCTTTCCTTTTACAAACAGGCGGCAATAATTTATAGCTGTCATCAGTAGCCTTTACACTATCTGCATCATAACCTGCGTTCGCAATAGACGTACGAAGGTATTCAAGAGTTATCCTGTCCGGGGCATATTTAATGCGGACAGTAGCGTTGAACATGTTAACGATCACGTCGAACACGCTTGCTTCATCATTGGGGCCGGTTTCTTTCATGAGATATTTTACCAGGCGTTCTTTGCATTCCCAGCACTTCATTTGCGGAACACTTATCGTTGCCCAAACAGCTTTTTTCTGCATATCCTGAGCACGCACAGTAAATGAAATTGCAGCGGACAGTAATAAAAATAGAATCTTTTTCATAAAATTTCTATTAGCTAACTTTTAAATTCCCTGCCAGTTTGCAGGGTCTTCACGCCATTGTAATAATGTTTTTTCCGTTTCAGGATTTATAGAGCCTTTTTCCAAAGCTAAACTAATCAATGTAGAATAATTTGTTAAGGAATGATAAGCGACCCCTGCTTCTGCAAAGGCATTTTGCGCTGTGGCAAACCCATAATTAAAAATTGACACCATGCCCACTACTTCAACACCGGCAGCCCTTAAAACATCCACCACCTGCAGGCTGCTTTTTCCTGTTGAAATAAGGTCTTCTATTACCAATGCTTTCTGGCCTTTTTCATAATACCCTTCAATCTGGTTTCCAAGGCCATGCTCTTTTGGCTTGGGCCGCACGTATATAAATGGCAGCTTCAATTGGTCGGCCGCCATGGCGCCCCAGGCAATGCCCGCGGTAGCCACCCCGGCAAGCAGCCCTGCACCGCCAAATTTTTCAAATATAACATTGCACAATTCACTTTTTATAAAATCCCGTACGTAAGGAAATGATAATACTTTACGGTTATCGCAATAGATAGGGCTTTTCCAGCCGCTTGCCCAGGTAAAAGGCTGTGAGGGGCTAAGTTTAACCGCCCCAGCGTGTAACAATTTTTCCGCTACTGCTTTTTCGTTTGATAACATGAGTAAAATAATATTTATAATGCGCGAAAGTAACTATTAAATTAACTTAAGGTAAATTGCATGTGCTATTTAGTAAAAATTCGTGTTTGAAAATTAACACTATGAAAAAAATTATAGCCGCAGGAGGATTAATTACCAATGATAAAAATGAATTATTATTGATCTTCCGCAGGGGTAAATGGGACCTTCCAAAAGGCAAACTGGATGAAGGGGAAAGCATCGAAGCGTGTGCACTGCGCGAGGTAAGGGAAGAAACAGGCTTAAAGGATATTGCATTACAAAAATTCATTGGTATTACTCAACATGAATATTTTGACACTCATATTAATGCAGATGTACTAAAAGAAACGCACTGGTACCTTATGAATGCTGCCCCGGGCCAAAATATTACTCCCCAAACAGAAGAGGACATAGAAGAAATAGAATGGGTGAGGAAGGAAATACTTGATATATATTTGAACAATACCTATCCAAACATTATTGAGATAATTAATAAGTATTTATTGAGTGAAGGATCCTGAACGGATGATATTTGATATAGTACCAATAGTGCTAAAATAAAACCGGGCTGTTTATAAAAAACAGCCCGGTTATCATTTAATGATAAGTTAAATAGGGTAATTAGAAGGCAATACAACACTGTCGGGCGCATGTATTTCTTCAACCAATACCTCGCCATTTATAAAATTCAGTATATCCTGGTTAAGCTGCTCCTTATGGGTATAAAAAAGGCCATGTGGTGCACCATCATAAACTAAATAGTGGTTATCACTTATTAGTTCGGCTGTTTTGTTGCCACTCATTTCTATTGGCACTATTTTATCAGCGTCGCCGTGAATGATAAGCGTTGGAACATTTACGGCTTCCATATCCTGCCTGAAATCGGTTTGTGCAAAAGATTTGGCGCATTCCTGGGTGGCTATCGGGGAAGCAAATGAGGCCAACATCCGGTAATATTCTAAAAGCGGTGCGCTTACGGGGTGATTAAGCATGCCTATTCCAAAAAAATCTCTGCCAAAGCCGTCCAGGAACTCAACACGGTCTTTTTTAATATTAGCCAGCATTTCTTCAAATACTTCTGAATCAATACCGTCTTCGTTATCATCAGTTTTTAGCATGTAAGGGGTAACAGAACCGACAAGTACCAGTTTAGCGATCCTTTCTCCGCCATAAAGGCTTAAATAACGTACTGCTTCTCCCCCACCCATTGAAAATCCAACCAATACAACATTTTTAAGGTCAAGTTCATCCAGCACGCTTTTAAGGTCGGCGGCAAGTGTATTGTAATCGTAACCACCTATGGGCCTTGAAGATTTGCCAAAGCCCCGCCTGTCATAGGTAATACATCTAAAGCCTTGTGTGGCAAGTTCAACAACCTGGTATTCCCACATTTCCTGGCTAAGCGGCCAGCCATGAATAAATACAATGGGCTGCCCTTTACCAAGGTCTTCATAATAAAGTTTTACCTCTTCAGAGGAAGAGGCATTCTTTGTTTTAATGTAATTCATAAGTTAAGTTTGAATAGTTAATTAATTAACAGGATACGCCATAAAAAACATACCACATTACCCATATATTTTTAAACAGGCAAAATATTAACGATACTTATAAAGCCGCTTGTGTATTAATATAAAAAACCGGCGTTAAATTGGCATACCTTGGGTAACCTAAACTTTAGTTATGCGCCGTAGCCGAAGGTCAAAAGCTGAATATGGTATTGATGCTCCCCGAATGGGTATGATTATATTATTGGCGGTAATAGCCGCTTTAGTTATTGCCGTTTTACTTCATAGTTCAACTAACACAACAGCAAAGGCCGCAGGCAATATTATTTTCTCACTTTCCCCCACAGGAATAATCATTCTTTTTCTTGCACTACTGTATGTAAAAGTGGAAAAATTCCGGCACCGCGACAGGATGCTTAACATGCTTACATGGAAGGGCAATGAAACAGTGCTTGATGTTGGCACCGGGCGTGGCCTGCTTATGATAGGCGCTGCAAAACGGCTAATAACAGGCAAAAGTTTTGGCATTGATATTTGGAATACAAAAGACCTGAGCAATAACAGTTACAGGGCTGTAATGGCCAATGCAATACTGGAAGATGTAAAAGAAAAGGTAACGGTATTAAACGCTGATGCACAAAATATACCGATTGAAGATAACTATTTTGATTATGTAGTTTCTAATCTTTGTATTCACAATATAAGCGACAGAGAAGGCAGGGCCAAAGCCTGCAGTGAAATTATGCGGGTACTAAAACCCGGGGGTGTTGCATTAATTTCTGATTTCACGCATACCCGGGAATATGCAGAAGAGTTTAAGAAAATGGGATATGAAACCACAAGAACTTTTTCTTTTCTTATCGCCCCCGTTTTATTGCACATAGTTAAAGTAGTGAAGCGTTAAAATAAAAATGGCGTCCCAAAAATAGCATTATTTTCGTTGTATTGTGTAACTTTACAATTTACTTTATGATTTTATCTTTTAAACATAAGGGTTTGCAACTATTCTGGGAAACCGGTAATGGAAGTAAATTGCCTTCTGACCAAAAGAATAAGATAAGATTGATCCTGGATGCTATAAACGATGCGAGTATTGTACCGCAAGACTTTTTACCTTTTAGAAATTGGAAAATTCATCCTTTAGCCGGTGGCTACGAAGGGTATTGGAGTTTAACAGTGAAAGAAAATTGGCGTATTATTTTTAAGTTTGATGGCAAAAATGCCTATGATGTTGAATATATTGATTATCATTAAAATATTATAAAATGAAAAGAGGAATAAAGCACAATACGCATCCCGGCGAGTTATTAAGAGAAGAAATTATTAAGGCCAACGGGTTGTCTATTACAGACACAGCCAATTTATTAGGAATAACGAGGTCAAATTTATCTAATATAATAAATGAAAAAACAGCCATCAGTCCATTAATGGCGCTGCGTATTGCAAAAGTGTTTGGGGGCAATGCGGAATTATGGGTAAGAATGCAGGCAAGCCATGACCTTAGAGAAGCAGAAGTAACCGCAAAAAATTTGTATTTAAAGCCTTATAAATATGAAGTTGCGCGCTAAATTGACGCGTAGCAGCATAAATTTAATTGTTGCGCCATTTATTTAATGATTATTCCGAGGGAGGGACTTAATTAAAAATTCAAACTGAAACATTACATTGTGTTCAGATTTTTCTCCTTGTAGCAAATATGTTCAATATTTTATGACCCATAAAATCACAATGCACATTTTTACTAAGCGAACAGTATCCGGGAGATTATACATTACCTCTCATCTGCTATTAATTGTATTACTTCTTTTCTCAAGCATTTCTACAGCAAATGCCCAGGATATAAACAGCTATTTTCAAAAGATAAGAAACAACGAGGCCGAATTAACCGCATTCTTCTCCCAAATGCCAAAAGGCGGCGACCTGCATAACCACCTCTCCGGAGCAATTTATGCTGAAACTTATGTTGACTTTGTTGTACAAAAAGATTACTATATTAATACCACTACCTTACAGGTACTGGAAAAACCATTAGCCGGAAAAGAATGGGTTCGTTTCTCAACCTTGGCAGAGAACGGCACGCAGGCAGACTATATAGCGAGGCTAATGCAAAAATGGTCAGTTAAGGATTATAATTATGTAAGCTATCCGTCGGATAAACTATTTTTTGAAACATTTCCCCTTTTTGATATAGCGAGTAAAAACACTGTGGACACGGGTTTGATTGAATTGAAGAACAGGGCGATGAGCGAGCACGTTAGTTATCTTGAGATCATGACCGGGATATATGGAGATAAAGATATTAAGATGCCTGGGTTGCCATTAGACAACTCATTAGAACAAGCCCAGCAAAACCGGGATACAGCCTTAACATCTAGGATACTGGATACTATTTTCAACTCGATAATAACAAAAGTAAAACCCATAGCGCTGAACAATGATAATTATATTTCAGGCCTGCATTGGAAACATGCCATAGACGATTCAGATTTTACTATGAGGTACCTATTTGCCTTTAGCCGGATAGGTAAGCCATCTGTTATTTTTACGAAGATGCTGCTTGCCTTTGAAGCAGTAGCTTTAGACACAAGCAGCCTTGTAGTGGGCGTAAATATAGTAGCCCCTGAAAATAACGATATCTCCATGCACGATTACTGGCTGCACATGCAAATGTTTAAGTACCTGCATAATAAAGCACAGTTAAATAAGGTTAAATATTCACTTCATGCAGGTGAGCTTGCGCTTGGCATGGTAAAACCGGAAGAGCTTACCTGGCATATAAATGCCGCAGTTTATACTGCGGGCGCGAACAGGATTGGCCACGGGGTTGATCTTCCTTATGAAAACAATCCCTACGAATTGCTGAATTATATGGCGCAGCACAAGATAGCCATAGAAATAAACCTGTTTAGCAATGAGTTTATCTTAAAGGTTAGTGGCGACAGGCACCCCATAATGCTGTACAAGCGTTTTAATGTTCCTATTGTTATAAGTACGGATGATGCAGGTGTGCTCAGAAGCAATTTGATAGAACAGTATGTATTGCTTGCCAGCCGTTATAAAGACATTAGCTACAAGGATATTAAACAATTTGTTTACAATAGCATAACGTACAGCTTTATCAAAGACGCTGCCTTGAAGGAGAGGTTAACATCACAACTTGACAAGCAGTTTAGCCAGTTTGAGCAAAAAGTATTGGCTACAGGGCACTACTTGTAAATCGAAAAAACATGACGAAGGAATTCCTGTATAATTTCATTAAGCAACATACTTTAGGTGTTCTATCCACTATCTCTCCTGGAAACAAACCGGAAGCGGCTGTAGTGGGCATTGCTGTTTCAGAAGAGCTTGAGATCATTTTTGATACGGTAAAGCCGTCCCGTAAATATCAGAATATTACGCAAAATAATCTTATTGCTTTTGTAAAAGGATGGGATAATGAAACAACCCTGCAATACGAAGGGGAAGCTGCAGAACTAACCGGCGCTGATGCTGGAAAGTATAAAGAAATTTACTTTTCTGTTTTTGCTGACGGAAGGCAAAGAGCAGAAACATGGCCCGGGCTTGTGCATTTTAAAGTCACGCCCAAATGGATCAGGTACAGCAATTATAATGCTCCTGTGAATATTGAAGAAATGTCGTTTTAAGAGAAAGAAATTAAAGTTAAATGCCGTTGATGTTACGCATGCTTAACTACAGAGAATGGAACTGATATGCCAAGCCCTATCTGGCTTTGCAATTGCAAGCCCGGGCTTGTGCCATTGGGCCCAAATTGCCTTACATTGTCGTCATAGATCAAATTAAGGTTGTATGTTGCTAAAAGATATTTATTGATCTTGAAACTAAAAAAATTGGTCATATACATATCCACGTTCTGCGGGTTTTGGGCATAATTACTAAAGAGATCTATTCTTCCCTTATATACAATATTTTTACCAAAGGCGTGTGTATAATTTATTGATGCAAATGCACCGAACTGGTTAAATACATGCTTAAAAGAATCAACACCGTAAGTACCTTCCTTTGATAAGGTTGGGTTTACCACAAGTGTTGTGCGGTTTGTAATGGCCGATAAAAATATGGAAAGGTCTTTATAGGGTTTATAATCAACACCAACAGATAAAAGTATATAGCCGGGTGACAGGAAGGTAGATGCGAAAGTTTTTTGAGTACCATTATAGCTAAACCCATCAAAAAATTGCGATCGAAAATCAAAAAGTGCAGAAAGGTATAGTTTTTTTACAGTATCAACGTTAAACCCGTATTTCGATAAAAAATCAATCCTGTCATCATTTTTCTGGCTGCCTAAGCTGGATGATTCAATGTAGCCAAGATTAAAATCAACATTATTATCCCAGGTTTGTTTTTTGTATTTATAAAAAACATAATAATTCACATACGTGGTTAATGCTAAAGAGAAATTATCTCCGCCTGCAGCCCAATTCTTTTGCGACCCCTGCGCCATGTTAAGATTAGCCAGGCCACCCCTTTTCCAACGCCACTTTGTGGTATCGGCAGGCTTGGTTATTGTTCTAAAAACTTCTGTGGGTAAAGTTCTTACCGGTATATCATTCTGTGAAAAACAACTTATGCAAAGCGAAACAAACAATATGAGCAATAGTGTTACTTTCTTCATGTGCCTGGCTAATAAACTATGATGCGCAAATATAACTTTGCACAGGTAGAAAAAACTGTTAAATCACTGACAAACTGGCATTCACATGTTTTTTAACTATTTTTGCAAACTAAACTTTTTATAACGGATGGAATTGGTGGAAACTATACACAAAGTGCATAACGAAAGCAGGCAGGGGGAGGCTTATGCGCCTTTTGATGAAGTTAATAAATACCATAAAAAATTCTACATCGAAAGCTATGGGTGCCAGATGAATTTCAGCGATAGCGAGATCGTTGCTTCTATATTACATAAAGAGGGCTTTGGTGCAACCCGCAACTTCCAGGATGCCGATCTTGTTTTATTAAATACCTGTTCAATACGTGAAAAAGCGGAGCAAACAATCCGCAAACGTTTAACAGAATTTAAAAAAGTAAAAGAGGCACGGCCGGGAATGCTTATCGGGGTGCTTGGCTGCATGGCTGAACGCCTGAAAGCAAAATTATTAGATGAAGAAAAGCTTGTTGATATTGTAGTTGGCCCTGATGCCTACCGCAGTTTACCAGGCCTGGTTGAAGAAGCTGAAACAGGACACAAGGGAGTAAATGTATTATTAAGCAGGGACGAAACCTATTCGGATATATCACCGGTGCGCTTAGACAGTAATGGCGTAACTGCTTTTATTTCAATCATGCGTGGTTGCAACAATATGTGCAGCTTTTGCGTGGTACCTTTTACCCGCGGCCGGGAGCGAAGCAGGGATGCATATTCTATTATAGCCGAAGCCGAAGGTCTTTTTGCAAGAGGGTTTAAAGAAGTAACGTTGCTTGGACAGAATGTAGATAGTTATTACTGGGTGACGCCCCCGCCCCCCGTCCGACCGGGTCATCCGGGCGGCCCTAAAGAGGAGGAAGAAAAAAACGCTGACCTTGTTTCAACTACTTTGGGAGGGCAATTAGAAGGAGCCGTAACCTTTGCAAACCTGCTGGAGATGGTTGCGCAAATAAACCCTCAACTTAGGGTACGTTTTAGCACCTCTCACCCAAAAGATATAACAGAAGATGTATTGCGCACCATGGCCAAATACGAAAACATTTGCAAATACATTCATTTACCGGTGCAAAGCGGCAGCTCGAGAATATTGCAATTGATGAACCGCACTTACACGCGCGAATGGTATATGGCGAAAGTTGACCAGGTAAAAAATATTATGCCGGACTGCGGAATAACAAGCGATATTATTTCGGGATTTTGCACGGAAACGGAGCAAGACCATAAAGATACGTTGTCTGTAATGCAATACTGCGGATACGATTTTAGCTATATGTTCTTTTATAGTGAAAGGCCCGGAACACTTGCAGCTAAAAGATATGCGGATGATGTGCACATTGATGTAAAGAAAAGACGGTTGCAGGAGATAGTTGAATTGCAGGGCGGCCTCTCGAGGGAAAGTAATAAACGGGATATTGGCAAAACATTTAAGGTATTGATTGAGGGGGAAAGCAAAAGAAGCAGCGGTGACTGGATGGGAAGGAATACCCAAAATAAAGTGATCGTTTTTGCCAAAGAAAATTATGAATTGAACAAAGGAGATTATGTTTTGGTTAAAGTAAATGATTGCACACAAGCAACATTATTGGGAGAGATAGTAAAAAATTAAAGTTTAAAGAATGGACATTCAGTCAATTAAGAACCGATTTGGGATAATAGGAAATTCACCGGCATTAAACCATGCGCTAAATGTAGCCGTGCAGGTTGCATCAACTGACCTTAGCGTGCTTATAGTGGGTGAAAGCGGCGTGGGTAAAGAAGTTTTTTCACAGATCATTCATGCGCTGTCATCGCGCAAGCATAATTCGTTTATTGCCGTTAACTGCGGCGCCATACCTGAAGGTACGATAGATTCTGAATTATTCGGCCACGAAAAAGGCTCTTTTACCGGCGCTGTTGACAGCCGCAAAGGCTATTTTGAAACAGTAAGCGGCGGTACTATTTTCCTGGACGAAATAGGTGAAATGCCGCTTGGCACGCAGGCAAGGTTATTACGCGTGTTAGAAACAGGTGAGTTTATCCGCGTAGGCTCTTCCAAAGTACAAAAAACAGATGTACGCGTAATTGCAGCTACTAACCGCGAGCTGCTTGAATTTACGCTCAACGGCAAGTTCAGGCAAGACCTGTATTATCGTTTAAGCACTGTTCCTATCCGCGTCCCGTCGCTGCGGGACAGGAAAGAAGATATTCCTTTATTATTCCGCAAATTTGTAATAGACTTTGCGGAGCGTTACAAAACCAATGCTGTTCAACTGGATGATGAAGCAAAAAGCCTGTTAATTAACTATCCATGGCCGGGCAATGTGCGGGAATTGAAGAACATTGCAGAACAAATTTCTGTGTTAAGCACACAGCCAATTATAACAGCCAGTGAGTTAAGGAAGTTTTTGCCTGAAAAAATAGTAAACCGTTTGCCTGTTTTAGCGAGTAATACCCCCCAAACCAGCGGGGAATTTGCCAATGAGAGGGAAATACTATACAAGCTTTTTTTCGACATGAAAAAAGATGTTACAGAGCTAAAGAAAATGTTCCTTGAAATTTTGCAAAACCCGTCAATGGCGGGCACCGCTGCGCGTTTCGCTCACGAATCGTTGATGAATGACCATGCGCTTAACGGCGAACAAAAACAAATGTATGATGTGCCTGCAGTAATGCAGCAAAACAATTTTCAGCCAGGCCAGCCGATGTCTTCGGGCCAGCCGGTGATCATAAATCATGACGATGAAATTCATCAGCATGAAGTAGTGGAAGAATCGCTCAACATAATGGATAAAGAAAAGGAGTTGATAGAAAAAGCGCTGAAAAAGCACAAAGGAAAACGAAAAGATGCATCGCTCGACCTGGGTATAAGCGAAAGAACTTTATACCGTAAGCTTAAAGAATATGACATTAATGAATAAAAACAGCTATATGAAGTTTACAATTATCAACAGGAACAAAATTTCCATCATCTTTTTTTTAATCGTAGCTGTTTGCGTGTGTATTACGTCCTGCGGCATATATACTTTCAGAGACGTAAGCATACCTGATAATGTAAAAACAATAAAGATCAATTATATTGAAAATCATGCAAGCATTGTAAATCCGCAGTTAAGCTCAAAGATTACTGACCAGTTTAAACAAAAAGTATCGAGCTATATACGGAAAGCATCACTTGTAAACAGCGATAACGCGGATTATATTATTGGTGGCTATGTAAGCAATTATTCCGTAAGTACCTCGGGTATAAGCAGCCAGGTAACAGCTACAAACCGTTTAACGGTTGGCGTACACCTTATATTCAATAACACGCTTAAAAACGAAGTGAAGGAATATGATATAAGCCACGACTTTGATTTTGCAGCCACCTTGACGCTTACGCAGGCTGAAAACCAGTTGTTAAGCGATATCATCACAAACCTCAGTGACGAAATGTTTAACCGTATTTTTTCCAGTTGGTAAGAGTATTGTATTTTCACCGGCCATACAGTTAATGAGCAAAGCATCAGAAAATAATATCCTGCTTCATCTTACCGGCAATGAAACTGCAGGGGACGCTTCTATAAATAAGTTAACAGAGCTAACCCACAAATATCCTGCTTTCGGTGTGGCAAAATTCTTCCTCGCAAAAAAATTAAAAGAGGAAAAGCACCCCAATTTTAATACAGCTGCTCAAAGCGCCATTCTTCATTTTCCCAATTCTTTTTGGTTTCATTTTAAACTAAATGAAACCACCCTGATTGAAGGGGCTGAATTGCAGCTTCACCCGCAACAGGAACCTGGTAAAGAGGCCGCCCTTGAGGAAACCGTTATACAAGAACACAATATTGAAATTTCAACAGAAACTGACCAGGAAAGCCTGCCTGAAAAAACAGGTGATGAGCCCTCCCCTGCAAATGAGAATGAGGGTACAGCGGAACCTGTTGTCCCGGAAATTTTAGCCTGGGAGAATGATAGAGAGGAACCAATTGGGCAAAATATTGGGGAAGAAAATAAGACTGAGTACCCCCTGGAGCAGTTACCGCCCGAGGAAGAAGTAGTACTTGATGAAGAAATTATTGCACAAAATCTTAGGGAAGAAATTAAACAGGAGCAGCCGCAGGAAGAAATCCCGGATAATGAAATTCCGGCGGATGACCTTTTTGTGAAAGAACCTGAAGAACAACATCAAATAATCCAAGCCACGCAAATTGCGGAATTGCCGGAAGAAGACCCCGATGAACCTTTTGAGGATGCTGATGACGAGAGGGAGTCTGCTATACCCCCGTTGCCTGCTGATAAAATTGCAGCAATACTAAAAGAACAACTGGAAGATTTTAAAAAACCGGTTGCCGATGGCGCGCCTCTTCCCATAGAAGCCGAGCCCTATCATACTATTGATTATTTTGCTTCGCAGGGGATAAGATTAAGCCTGGAACAACAAAAGGAAGATCACCTGGCAGTAAAGGTGAAAAAATTTACAGACTGGCTTAAACAGATGAAACGCATTAATACCCAGCCGGTTGACCTTGGCATAGATGAAGCCACGGAACATAAAGTTCAGGACAGCGCAGCAAGCTCAAATGAACTTAAGGAGGTTGTAACCGAAACCATGGCGGAAGTATTTGCGAAACAGGGCATGACCGAAAAGGCCATCCAGGTTTATATAAAATTAAGTTTTTTAGATCCATCCAAATCCGCTTACTTTGCATCCAAAATTGAGCAATTAAAAGGTATTTAAAATGACTGTTATATTCTTTATTCTTATCGTTATCGCCTGTATTATCCTTAGTTTAGTAGTATTGGTTCAAAACCCAAAAGGCGGCGGCCTTGCCGGAAGCATTGGCGGGTTTAACAACCAGTTTATGGGTGTTAAACAAACCACCGATGTACTTGAAAAAGGAACCTGGCTTTTTGCCGCTGTTATTGGCGCGCTTTGCATATTTTCAAGCTTATTTTTTAAAGGCGGTACAACTACTACTATTGATACAAAGAATTTGCCGGTAAGTACCTCTCCACCAGCACCTGGAACCGGGCAACCGTCAACTCCATTACAGCCACCAAAAACGCACTAAAAGTTAAAACATTATTTATATTGCCCTGCTTTACAATAAAGCAGGGTTTTTTATTATTTTGAGCTAAGAATGAAAAAGAAGATATTTTATCCCCTTACCATTTTGCTTGTTCTAGTTGCTGTTTTAGGATGGATGCTTTTATTGCCTGCAACCCGGTTTAGCGGAAAGAGCAAATACATTTATGTTGCCGCAGGTAAAGATGTAAAGAAACAGGTACTGCGGCAGTTAGATACCGCTAATTTAATAAGCCACACTGCCCTTTTTTCTTTTATTGCCAATACATCAAACGTGTGGGCCAATGTAAAGCCCGGCAGGTTTGAAATAAAAAGCGGCCAGAACCTGTTAAGTATTATCCGCATATTCCAGAAAAACAGGCAATCCCCTGTTATATTAAATATTGGCCGGGTAAGAACAAAAGAAAGCCTTGCGCGGTTTATTGGGAAAAACTTCTCCACCGATTCCCTGTCTGCCATATCGTTTTTTAATAACCCAGATTCGCTGCGAAAATTCGGGGTTGATACCAACACCCTGCTTTCCATCATCATACCCAAAACATATATTTTTAAATGGGATACAAAGCTTGATTCTATTCTTTACCGCTTCAAGGCAGCAAAAGACAGTTTTTGGGCTGCTGATAACCGTATGCAAAGAGCAGCAAACATGGGCTTCTCCCCTCTGCAGGTTTGCATCCTTGCCTCTATTGTAGAAGAAGAAACAAACAAGGATGAGGAAAAGGGCAATATTGCCAGTGTATATATAAACCGCCTCAATAAAAACATGGCGCTTGGCGCCGACCCTACCATAAAATTTGCTCTGAAAGACTTCTCGTTAAAGAGAATTCTTTACGCCTATCTTTCTGTTAACTCACCTTACAATACCTATCGTAACAAAGGGCTGCCCCCGGGGCCAATATGCACACCAACCGCAAAAACCATTGACGCAGTACTGAATGCCCCTAAAACCGGCTATTATTTTTTTGTAGCCAAAAGCGATTTTAGCGGTTATCATCATTTTAGCACCACCTTTGCAGAGCACCAGCAATATGCCAAAGAATACCAGGGCGCGCTTGATTCCGTGATCATAAAAAAAGAGAACGAAAACCCATAATATTTTGACCAAACTCGAACGCATCATAATAGATTCAAAACCCATTACATTTATCCGGGAAAAAAGTAAAAAGATCATCATTCCCGGGTTTGAGGGAGTTCCGCTTTATTATGTGTGGAGGTTTTTTTTCAGTCAAATAAAAAGGGTGGGGCTTAATGAAAGGGCTGCCAGTATTTCGTTCAATTTTATCATGGCCATACCCGCCGCTACCATATTTTTATTTACGCTGGTGCCCTACCTGCCAATATCAAAAGACATTTACAAGGAATTGTTTAGAATCGTAAGAGACCTTACGCCAAACCAGCAAACCCAGCAATTGGTTATGAATTTTTTGGATGATTTTTTTAACTCACCCAAAAAAGGGTTGCTGTCTATAGGTTTTTTATTAGCCGTATTTTATTCGTCCAACGCCATGATGGGTATTATAAGAACGTTTGACCGCTCAGTTGTAACCCGCCACCGTTCAGGCTTTTTGCATAAAAGGATGAGGGCAATGGCATTAATAACCATCATCATTATTATTACTATTGCTACCACACTTATTTCGGTTGGGCAGGGGCATCTTTTCCCAATCGTTTTAAAATGGCTGAACATTAAAAACGTGCACACAAAAGTGTGGATACAAAACCTGCGCTGGATAGTTATTGTGCTGCTTTTTCTTTATTCTGTCGCTTTTATTTACAAATATGCGCCATCAGTAAAAGAGCGCTGGAAGCTGCTATCGCCGGGTGCACTGTTTGCCACTTTTCTTATTATTATCATAACCTGGTTATTCTCCGTATGGGCGCAAAATTTCTCCAACTATAATAAATTCTATGGCTCAATCGGTACGGTGTTAATCATGATGATGCTTATATATGTTAACTCGCTGATATTACTCATTGGCTTTGAATTAAACATAAGCATCCATTCACTAAAAAAGGAAGCTGATGCAAAGGGCATTGCGTTAAAGCCTGTGCCAAAAAGATGAAGGGATGAGCAGCCTCCCTCTAAATCTCCCTCCCATAGAGGGAGACTTTGCGAAGAACCCCTTTTATTATGCGAGTATCATTTTCCAGAATGTTCCGTGTTTTTGTTTTGGAATTTGGAATTTAGATTTTGGTGCTTACTTTTCCGTTCAGTTATGGCAACAAGAAGCAAAGTACCGAGGTACGTTACAAAATGTTACGCGTGAAGGGTTTTTTTTTTCGGGGACGGCCTCCCTCTAAATCTCCCTCCGGTGGCGGGAGACTTTGCGAAGAAGCTTTTTTATTATGCGAGTCTTATTTCAGAATGTTCTATGTTTTTGTCTTGGACTTTGGAATTTAAATTTTGGTGCTTACTTTTCCGTTCAGTTATGGCAACAAGAAGCAAGGTACCGGGGTACGTTACAAAATGTTACGCGTGAAGGGTGTTTTTTCACCAAGTTCTACTACTGCTGCCAAGCAAACAATCAAAACTCTTTTTACCAATCAACTTTTCACTCACGCAGTCTTACAGGTTTACGCCAATGACAACGTTTTTGTAAGATTATGCCCTTATAAAAAATAGAAAGCCCGATAAACTAAACCCCAAACCGTACACAACCGTACAAATAAGCGTATTTTTTTTGTTTTCATATTTCCGCAGCAAGCATAATAAAACGCAGCGCTTTGCTGTAAGCGATACACCAAAACGTATATGCCCGGTTCTTTCCATTTTGTTTAAATAATAACCTACAATTTACTAAATTATTTAGTAATAAACAAATAAATTTGACGCAGATTTAGAAAGATTTATGGGATTGGGAGGATTGAGCACTTATTTGGGGTTGGTATGGATATTTTGGCGATGCCGGGTGGTACCGTCACATTATTTTCATCTCCTGTTTTACAAACATCTGCCAGAGGCAGGGTTCTATAAAAATCCGTAGCTGCACAGAAAACTGCTTGCAGCTTCTGTTTTGTTTACATGCTAAAGTGAGTTGGGGTCTCTTGTTTTTTTATCTAATAAGCGTAACGGTACCTTTAAATAACTTTTGTTTGCCATCTTTTATCGCAATAATCTGCCACACATACACCCCTTCGCCCTGTAAAACCCCGTTATAGTAACCATCCCATCCGTTAACTACGTTTGATGTTTCAAATACTTTTCGCCCCCACCGGTTATAAACCGTAAATGTTGCAGCATCACAGCCCGTTCTGTTTGCAGGCCTGAAAATATCATTCTTACCGTCGTTATTTGGTGTAAAGGCAGTTGGCATAAGCATTTCGCAACCACATTCTGCAAATTTTACAGTAGCTGAATATTGAACAGTACATACATTGAAGTAATTGAT